>Ga0169931_10002676_pt1 | contig 28805 bp, 23 predicted proteins | sample Kivu_15m_20L_FD_129675 | JGI IMG/M metagenome (GOLD analysis project Ga0169931, IMG submission 129675) | Freshwater microbial communities from Lake Kivu, Western Province, Rwanda to study Microbial Dark Matter (Phase II) - Kivu_15m_20L... | ecosystem: Environmental > Aquatic > Freshwater > Lake...
AGGGGATTTTTACCTGTTGTACCAGGGGTTGGTGTGGGGAAGACTGTGCCCGATCTAAGAACATCCAAATTTTCCTGGTTAGGACTGGGTAAATTAGAATTGGGTAAACCAGAAGGTAGGTCAGCTAAATCAGGTGACTTAACACCAGCATCCGGGTTCACAGTAGGTGCCCCGGTTGACATAGGTTCTTGAGGTTTTTGTTGCTCATTTACTCGCACCGAGCGCATATTACTAGCATATTGCCAGGTGAAGGGAGTTAGACCCAAAGCCAAAGTTAACACTGCTGCTACAGGAGCCCATGTGGGCAATTTGGAACTTATGAACCTTTCAGCTCCCATAGTTGGTAATGCAATTATATCAGCAGAATACTCATCCAAAGCACTAGATAAATCAAATAACTGTAATAGAGTCAGTTCAATCACCGGTCCAGATCTTTGGGTAGCTAGGGAACCTAGGTATAGTTTATGAGTTAGATTCTCCTGGAATTCTAGATAAATAGTAGCCTCTAAAACCCCCGTATTATCCCTATGATGGGGAAGGGAAGCAGATGCTGGAGACGCACTAGAAGCAATATCCTCCGCTTCCGAGGGTAACGTAGAGGGTTTGGAAGGTGTAGATTCCCGAAAAATCACACAAAACCTATCGGATGACTCTTGCAAAAGTTGCTGCACGTAGCTGCTTACAGCATTACATAAAACCTCCAACTGTTCCCGATTACCCTCAATAGGTATTCTCAAATCTTCTGGTAAAGTTGGATCATCAAAATGCAATTGAAAACGTAGCTGATCCACCACAGTTTGACTCATCCAACGAGATAAGGGTGAGCTTTCCGCTAGAATTTCTAACGTACAAGTGGGCGGTGTATAACGGCGAACAACAGAATTGGATCCAGGCATAGTAAAAATACCATTATCTTGTGGAACGGTCTAGCAATGTTAACCAGAGTCGGCGATGTCCAGTAGGAGAGCTATAAAAGAGTAAATCTATCAGTAGTTTAACTGCTAAATTAGTCAACAAATCAGTAGAAATTTTATCATCTTCCTCCATTCTTTCCTGGTAAACATTGCAGAAGTTATCTGTATAATCTGCCAGTAAAGCATTTTGATGAAGTTGCTGGTGATTAGCCGCTATTTTTTCTAATAAACCTACAGCGCGCCGAATTAACTCTTGATGTTGTTTAGCAAGATAACAAGTAATTAAAACCAGAGATCTAGCCTCATCCACATCTAGCTTTTTTCTCCCTCCTGGACTTTTGCGTAGGGGGTTAGATTGGCGTAATCGCCATAAAGCTATTCTATCGGGTACTTTTGATTCCAAATCCAGATGGGTAGCTGCAGATAACATCGCATCTGAACCAATACCAGTTAAAGTTTCCAGGGCTAAAAGCACTAAATCCAATTGAGTTTTAATGTTATCCCATTCTACCGAGTTAGGAGTTGGAAACTGACTTAATTCTTGCCATGGGGAATTGGCTTTGACTGACTTATCAGTCGATTGCATAACTTTTGTCATAGGTGATCCGGTAAATAAAAGCTATCAAGCATGACAACAACAAAGATTGATTGGTTTTGGTTGACTCAACTACCCAGTTTAAACAAGAGAATAGGTCTTGGTTTTATGGGAAATGAAAATTTATTGTCTTAATTGTGAGAAGTTTTTAAGTTTTGCCTATTTGATATGGGCGATTGTTACACCAGTACCACCGTCCACCCGGGATGCTGCTTCATAATGACTGACCCTAGGGTGCTGTCGCAAGAACTCATGAACTCCTTGTTTTAGTTTACCAGTTCCATGTCCATGAATAATCCATACTGGTCCTGCTGCTTGGGAAATAACTTGGTCTAAGATATATTCAGCATCCCCTACCCTTTTTCCGCGTAAATCAACAGTATTTTTGGATGTGCGCATCTCTAAATTCTCAGTCGATGTTGATGATGCTGCTATAAGTTCTTGTTTTTGCCCAGAAACTACAGCAAGTGGGACCTTGGTTTTGCTGGGTACTAATGGTTTTTCCCCATCTAGGGATTCCACATCCTCCAGGTTTACCGTCATTTTCATTATTCCAAATCGCACTGTCAATTCCCCATTTCCATCCGCAGCAGATATTACCTGGGCAGTTTGCCCTAATTTAGGTATGCGCACCCTTTCACCAGGTTCGGGGATAAATCCTTGTTTCACTTTTGGGGGAGCTACCGGTTGGTATTTATCCGCAATTTCAGTTAGTAACTTAGTTGCTTTTTGTGCATCTTGAGCTGTGGGTTTACCTTGTTGGAGCTGGCGAATTACCTGGGCAATTTCTCCCTTGGCTTGAGTAATGGCTTTCTGTACCGCTATCTCTTGGGAAGCTCGCAGATCTTTTTCCCTTTCTTCTAACGCTGTGGCTCTCTGGGAAACTTCTTTGTATAATTTCTCCGTCTGCTTGAGTAGTTCCTGGGCCGCTGCAGCTTTTGTTTCCTGACTCCGTCTTTGAGCTTCTAGTCCTGCAATTACTTGATTAACTTCATCCGTTGTTTCTCCTAGTTGGCTTTTAGCATTCTCCACTACCTCTGGTTTTAACCCCAACCGCAAAGCTATGGCCAGCGCATTAGAACGTCCCGGAATCCCCCACAATAATCTGTAGGTGGGAGAAAGGGTGGTTTCATTAAATTCTACTGAGGCATTTTCAAAACGAATATCCTCATATTTTAAGGATTTTAATTCCCCAAAGTGCGTAGTGGCAATGGTTAATTGAGCGTGATCTCCAAGATATTTCAACAGTGCGATCGCCAGGGCGCTACCTTCCACTGGATCAGTACCTGCTCCTACTTCGTCTAAAAGAATCAGGGAATGACTGGTTTGGTAGGGTGAGGACTGTGTTTCTTCGCCAATAGCATTTAAAATGCGACTAATGCGACGAATATGACCAGAAAAGGTGGATAAACTTTGTGCCAAGGACTGTTCATCTCCAATATCAGCTAAAACGTGACTAAACCAGGGTATTTCCACCGGTTCACGTGCGGGAATAAATAAACCTACTTTAGCCATTAATGCGGCTAAACCCAAAGTTTTCAAGGTTACAGTTTTACCACCGGTATTTGGTCCAGTAATAGTGACAACTTTAATATGGGGACTAATTAGTAAGTCTACTGGAACCACTAGATGTCCCTGTTCGTGTTTTTGTTGCCAAACTAACAAGGGATGACGTAATTGCCGCAGAGTGATAATTTCGGAAGATGAACCTCCTGGTATGGAAGGGTGAATCAATCTAGGTGGATTACCCTCTATCCAAAGACTATATCTAGCTTTAGCTGCAGCTACATCTATAGTGGTGACAATGGCTAGTAACTTTTCTAAATCCGGTTTTACTTCTGCTACTTTTGTAGTTAATATTCTCAGTATGGCTTCTATTTCTACCTGTTCTCGTTTTAAGGTTTGACGCAATTGGTTGCCCATAGAAACAATACTATTGGGTTCAATATATAAAGTAGCACCACTAGTAGAAGAGTCGTGAACAATTCCAGGAACTGCATCTTTTTGTACTGCTTTCACAGGCAATACATAGCGATCGCCTCTTTGAGTAATAATCAGTTCCTGTAGAGCATTAGACTTAACTTGAATAATATTATGGAGTTTCTGGGTAATTTGACTACGTAATTTACGTAAATCCTCGCGAATTTCGGACAATTTTTGACTAGCGCGGTCTGCAATCTGGGCCCGCTCATCGATACAGTGATGAATTTCCTGCTCTAGCTCGGGATAAGTTCGCAATTGGGAGACCAAATTACAGAGAATGGGTAAATCTTCCTGATTATCAATTACTCGACGTAAATTTCTTGCTCCTGCTAAGGTAGTAGCTATAGCCAACAGTTCTTCGCTTGATAACAACCCTCGAAGTTCAGCTCTTTCTAGGGAATCACCAATATCTTGAATTCCCTCAAAAGATAATCCTGAAATTAGTTGGCTTTCTAACTGATACACCTCCTTGGTTTGACACAATAACCCTTCACTTTCCTCCAGTGTGGATGGAATTGGTAGGGAGCGAGTAACTATTGTGCCTAACTTAGTTGCAGCAAAGCTAGAAAGATGTTGACAAAGCCGAGGCCATTCTAATAATTCTAAGGTTTCCGTTGCTATCATGAATTGTCAAGTTTTAACTGAGTTTAAATGTAGACTTAAATGGTTTTATCTTTTATTGAGTTGGGGGGTCATTTTTCAGCCATCTTTTTCTCCACTGAGAAGTAGATTCTAGAGTAGATGTGAGAACTTCCTGTTCTCGTCGTTTCATGATATCAGGAGCTTGGTCTTGAAGTTGAGGGTCACGATAGGGAATGGCCGCACGGGTTTTTAAGTGTTCTATTTCTGCTGCACCCAGGGGATAAGTTTCTGTGATGTACTTGTGCTGATGTGGAGCATAACCAGCAATGGTTCCTGGAGTGCGTCTTCCCACAGGAGTGGTAGAGCCAATTATCAATCCAGCAGACATTAAAGCTGTACGAACAGCAGCAGCACACGAGTAAGTTGCCAGCAATCCACCTGGTTGCAAGCAAAGAGCAACCTGTTTAATAAACTCTACAGTCCATAGTTGGGGACAATGGGGTGGAGAAAAAGGATCTAGAAAAATCACATCTGCTAAAAAACCAGAGGAAAATACCTCCTGAATGGATTTTCTCCCGTCATTTAGAATTAGTCTAACACTCAAATTATCATCTTGATAACAGTGTTTAAAGGCAATCTCCCTCAAAATTAGTTTATGCTCTTGATGCCAATCGGCAAAAACATTATGACAAATTGCGGCTTGGGGAACCAGAGGATCCGACTCTAAACCTATAACCTCTATCCGACAATTGGGATTTTCTCCCCAAATAGATTGTAACGCTACGGCGGTGTTGTACCCTAATCCGTAACAAACATCTAAAATTTTAACATTTCCTGTTTGGGCGAATAGGGGTACTTGAGTGGGAATCACAAACTTGAGAAAACTCTCCTGTTTAGCACCATAAAGACTGTGGAAAGACTCTTGAAACTCTCCAGAGAAAAAAGTGAGGGAACCATCTTTAGTGACCTGGGGTACAAAATCCATAGTATTTCTCTCAGATTTGCCTAAGTCTCTTCAATGTGCGGGCATTTTCCTCGGGTGTCCCTATGGTGATTCGTAATCCACCAGGTAATAATCTAATTAGAGTACCTTGACTCCTTAATTTCTGACTGATGGTTTTTAACACTCCATCGGGGGAATCATTGTGTTTTAACCGGACATAAATAAAGTTAGTACTACTGGGAACCACCTCTAAAATGGGGTGTGTGGATAAATCTTGAATCAATTTATCTCTTTCTGTGAGAGTTTCAACGATAGAACTCAGTAAAAGTTGGCGATTTTGTAGTGCCACCAAAGCACCAGCTAAGGAAAAACTCGGTAAATTATAGGGTAGACGAACCTTTTCTAAAATAGAAATTACTTGGGGATGACCTACACAATAACCTACCCGCATGGCTGCTAGTCGAAAAGCTTTGGAAAATGTACGTAAAATTACCCAATTAGGATGTTTGATTAATTTTTCTACCAGGGTGTTTTGACTGAATTCAAAATAAGCCTCATCAATAACCACTAATATGTCCGGTGGTAAACCTTGCAACCAATTTAACTCTGATATGGTCAAACAGTTGGCGGTGGGAGAGTTAGGATGGACAACAAAAACCGCCCGCACAGGGGGATTTGCTCCTTTTAAAGCTGTTTGAGCAGCAGCTAAGTCCATTTCAAAGTGATCATGGTTCCTACCCACACTGACTACGGAAATACCCAAGGTTTGTGCCAGGATAGCGTACATGGAGAAGGTAGGATTGGCAACCAAAATAGAGCCTGCTCCTCCCAAACAGGTGGAAATTAGTAGGGAACGAATTAACTCATCCGAACCATTACCCACAGAAATGTTAACAGCACTGAAAGAATCAGAAGATAGACCAGCGGATTCACTCACATATTGAGCTATTTCCGCTTTTAGTGCTTCGTGCCCTCCATCGGGATAGCGATTAGACTCTATAGTGTGTTGAAAAGTCTCAGCCAGTTTTTTCTTAATTTCTTGTGGCAAATCGTAAGGACTTTCATTAGTATCAAGCCTATCCAGTTCAGTCTTTACTGGTTCTAACGTATCACTACTGGGATGAGGTTTATAAGATGTGAATTCGGATAAATCCGAGCGAATAAAAGAAAACATGTTGTTTGTCTGATAACTAATCCAATCACTCCAACTACCAGGATAAAGTTTAGCAGTGGAAATTCCCGCTATTTCTAAGGATAGCAAATTAACACAAGCGGTGACACCCGAACCACAATAAACAATGATTTCCGGACTATTTGCTATTGCTTGCCATCTTTCTCCTTGTTCTGACACTAAATAGCCCTGGCCATTTGTTACCCCTTGCCAAGGGTAATTTATAGCACCCGGAATACGACCAGCAATTGGATCAATGGGTTCCCTTTCCCCACGATAGCGATCGCCTTCCCTTGAGTCTATTAAAACTGGTTTGTTTTCTATTAGTGTAGACTGATTAATTTGTTCTACATAATGTTTAACATAATTAAAATCCACAATTTTCGTTACTTGTGGGTGGGGAGTAAAATTTCCCCTGGTTCCCGGTATGGTAGATGGTATATTAGAGACGGGGTAACCCAAACTTTGCCATCCGGAAAAACCGCCATCTAAAACGGCCACATTTTCGTGGCCTAGGTAACGTAATAGCCACCATAGTCGAGATGCAAATGCCAATCGAGAATCATCATAAGCGACTACCAAAGATTCCCCATGATTAATCCCCATTTGTGCCAGCTTATCAGCTAAAATAGACACATCTGGTAAAGGGTGTCTTCCACCATGTTGACCAACCACACCGGACAAATCTTGGTTTAAATCTAAGTAGTAAGCGCCCGGTATATGACCCATCTGGTATTGATTCCTTCCCAGTAGGGGATCCGTCAGGGAAAATCGACAATCCACAACTACTATACACGAGTCATCCTGTGTATTATTATCTGGATTGGTAATATTACCAAATAACCACTGTGGACTAACAAACAATTGCTGACAATATTTTAATTGGTTCATGTTCCCAGGAATCTCAACAACATTGATAATATAATGACATCTCCCTTAAATGCTTGTGAGTTTAAACGCTTGTGATTGGCAAGTTCGTGTGGCCACTTCTAGTGATTTGTCTGGAATTGCCCAAATAATAACCGAAAGCTTTTATTCCCAGAATGGTTTATGGGGATGGGCCTTCCCATTGTTTAAAATTGGCATTTATGAAGATCTCAGATACCGTCTCCAAACATTAATGCCTCACCAGACTTGTTTAGTCGCTATCCATACCAGCCAGTCAGGTAACCATCAGGTTCTTGGCACAGTAGAACTGGGAGTGCGATTTGTCCATAGCTGGACAAACTACAACAGGTTATCACCTTATGTGTCTAACTTGGCTGTTGATCCAAGATATCGGAGATATGGTTTGGGTTCTAGTTTACTAACTAGTTGTGAACAAGTGTGTAAAAGTTGGGGATTTCAAGACATTTATCTTCATGTTTTGGAAAAAAATCATCAAGCTAGGAAGCTATACTTGAAGATGGGATATGAAATCTATAGGGTGGAGTCCAGTTGGCAGGATTTTTTCTTACCCTCCCGACAGTTTTTTTTGCATAAACGTCTTAGGTAAAATAATATCTCAAGTTAAGCTTACTAATAACTATGACAATTGAACTAACTGAAGAACTGAGTCAAGCAGTAGAGCAACGGCGCAATTTTGCCATTATTTCTCACCCGGATGCTGGTAAAACTACTCTGACAGAAAAACTATTATTATACGGGGGTGCTATTCATGAAGCTGGGGCGGTTAAAGCTCGAAGAGACCAACGTAAGGTGACTTCTGACTGGATGGCTATGGAACAACAACGGGGTATTTCTATTACCTCTACAGTTTTACAATTTGTCTATCATAGCTGTCAAATTAACTTGCTGGATACCCCTGGACACCAAGATTTTAGTGAGGACACTTATAGAACTTTAGCAGCAGCTGATAATGCGGTAATGTTAATTGATGCTGCTAAGGGTCTAGAACCTCAAACTCGTAAACTGTTTGAAGTATGTAAATTAAGAGGTATTCCCATATTTACCTTTGTCAATAAACTTGACCGTCCCGGGAGAGAACCTCTGGAATTATTGGATGAAATTGAACAGGAATTGGGTTTACAGACATACGCCGTAAATTGGCCCATAGGTATGGGAGATAGATTTAAAGGGGTATTTGACCGTAACCATAACCAGATCCATCTATTTGAACGGAGCGCCCATGGAAGTAAGGAAGCTCGCAGTACAATGGTCAATCTGGGAGATGCTAAAATTCAGGAATTGTTAGATCAGGATCTTTACCACCAACTCAAGGATGAGTTAGAATTGCTGGAAGGTGCTGGCGAAGAACTGGATTTAGATTTAGTCCACCAGGGAAAAATGACCCCCATATTTTTTGGCAGTGCTATGACCAATTTCGGGGTGGAGTTGTTTCTTAAATGCTTTTTAGAATATGCCCTCAAACCTGGAGATCATCACAGCAGCGCAGGTAAAATTGCACCGACTTACCCAGAGTTTACGGGTTTTGTATTTAAACTGCAAGCCAATATGGACCCTAAACATAGAGATAGAGTCGCTTTTGTCCGGGTTTGCACAGGCAAATTTGAAAAAGATATGACAGTCAATCATGCTCGCACAGGTAAAGCAGTTCGTCTATCTCGACCTCAGAAACTTTTTGCCCAGGAAAGAGAATCTATAGATGTCGCTTACCCGGGTGATGTGATTGGGTTAAATAATCCCGGTGTGTTTGCTATTGGGGATACAATTTATACGGGACAAAAGCTAGAATATGAGGGAATTCCCTATTTTTCTCCAGAACTTTTTGCCACCTTAAGAAATCCTAACCCATCAAAATTCAAGCAATTTCAAAAAGGTGTTTCTGAGTTAAGAGAAGAAGGTGCTGTACAAATTATGTATTCAACGGATGAGGCTAAACGAGATCCGATTTTGGCAGCAGTTGGTCAGTTACAATTTGAGGTTGTTCAGTTCCGACTACAAAATGAGTATGGTGTGGAAACGATCCTTGACCTATTGCCATATACCGTAGCTCGATGGGTAGATGGTGGTTGGGATACTTTGAATAAGGTAGGACGTTTATTTAATACTATTACGGTGAAGGATTCTATGGGAAGACCCGTTTTACTATTCCGTAACGAGTGGAACTGTCAACAATTACAAGGAGACCATCCAGAGTTAAAACTCAGCTCAATTGCACCAGTGTTCTCCGCTGGGCAAACTGTCGAATAATCCCCAGCGATCGCTCTTTTACTCTTTCCTAACTCCTCCTATGGTTCCATCCCAAAAGTCCTCTCTAGAGAAGGGTTTGTCTGCTCTTAAACAAGGCAGTTACTACGCGGCAATTAGTAGTCTTGTGCCTATTGTGAATAGACCAGATAACCATCATATTAAGTTACAGGCTCAAGTGGGTCTAGTTATGGCTTATGCACACACAGGGGAACTTTCTAAGGCGATCGCTGTGTGTAGGACTTTAGTTGGTAATGATAATGCTCAACCAACTAATTCCCAGGTACAACAATGGGCAAAGGTTGCTATTGAACATTTAATTAAGCGGCAAAAAAGACAACAAGCTAAACAGTCTCGTTTAGTTGCTCAGTATAATTTACAGAATGCTCGCCATTTAGTAGATTCAAAACAAACCATATCTAATGAAGATTATGAGGACTCTGATCCGGTTGAGCGTACTAATACTAAATCAAATATTGCTAATGGTCCTAACATAGAAACAGCAAGTATTTATTGGCGACAGGCTAAACGGGCTAAAGTGTGGCAACCGTTGCGGAAGTACCACTTTATCCGTTTTGCAATTCCAGGAATGATCACTATGATGGCCTTATTTTTTATTTGGCAAGTTGTGATCAGCCTGATATTTATTTCAATGAATGAGGTTTTACATAGATTGCCTTATGTAGATCCATTGCCTTTTTTATATGTAAACCCAACTTTATTGATTTTAACTAGCTTATTATTCCTGTTATTATTTATAATGTCTCCTTGGTTATTGGATGGATTACTGGCAAAATTCTATCACCAACAGCCATTTTCCAAGGAAGCTTTACACCGATACAGTCGAGAGTCTGTAAGGATTATCCAAAGAACCTGTCAACTGAGAAAGTTCCCCCTACCTCAACTAAAAATCCTACCCCTAACAGTACCAATTATATTTACCTATGGAAACCTACCTCAGACTGCCAGAATCGTGGTCAGCCAAGGAATGCTCACACAACTAGCAGAGGATGAAATAGGGACAATTTATGCCCTCGCCCTAGGGCAAATTGACCCTTGGGGTTTGGGGATTATGTCCTTAGCTGTTTTAATAAGTCTACCATTCTACCTAATTTATCAGCAAACAGCCATCTGGTCAACTAAAAATCAAAATATATTATGGCACTGGATTACCACGGGGTTGGGTAGTGTGAGTTATGGAATCTGGAGTTTGTTTACCGCTACAACCTTCATTAATTCTCGTCTACGTTTAAAAAATAGCGATCGCCAGGCAGTAGAAATGACAGGAAATCCCAATGGACTAATTCGCGCCCTGTTAAAGACTACCATTGGCATAGCCAGAAACATTAAAAATCAACAACAGACAAGCTGGGAACTAGAAAGTTTAAATATAGTTGCTCCTGTAGATTATAAACACAGCCTTTTTTTAGGCAGTACTGCTGGTCAATTCACCTGGGAATCATTATTAATATGGGAAAACAATCAACCATACCGCCAATGGTTTACACTAAATAATAGCCATCCCCTCCTGGGCGATCGCCTGGAAAATCTGTGTCAAATTGCTCACCAGTGGTACTTAGATACAGAACTGTACCCGATGAAACCAAATTCACCCCAGATAACAATGCAGTCATTTTTACTACAAATCGCCCCATTTTTAGGCATCCCTATAGGTTTAGGAATGGGGGTGATACTGTGGTTAACTTGGCAAATTGGTTATGGGTTGGAGCTGTTTCACTTAAAATGGATTTATGATGGGTGGTCTTTTTTGGTAGGATTCTTAATGATTGGATTTAGTATTGGCACAATTGTGAGGTTAAACGCCTTGTTTCCCGGAATTAAACCGGAGAACCTAAACAGTGAAAAACAAATGCTAAAATTCCTAACTAACCCTGTAGTTCTACCAATTAATAGCCTCAACATCCGAATCTCCGGTAGACTTTTGGGTAGGAGGGGTTCTGGTAACTGTGTAGGTCAGGATCTAATTTTGGAATCGGAAATTGGTTTAATCAAATTACACCATGTATGGTTCCCGACCTGGCGAAAACTAATGGGAGAGCAAATCACCCTAACCGGTTGGTTACGACGGGGAGCTACACCCTGGGTTGATGTTCACAGTTTAGAAACCATAAATGGTAAGATTATTTATGGTCACCATCCCATTTGGTCAACAGTAATAGCACTGATTGCTCAGTTCTGGGGTGCTTATATTCTATTAATGGAACCTGTTGTCGGTGGACTTTAAAAACTTTGGAAGCATGTATTCATGTCGTTTGAAACTATAGTTTAACAGATGGGATTAAAAAAATTGGTTTGCGGCGATTTTATTAGTAGCATTTATATAAGAGCCTATGTAAGAGCCAAAAGTCAATACTTTTCTTTTCTCACTTTCATGTAAACCTCGGAGGAAAAATTCATGTCCGTTCGTCTGTATATAGGTAATTTACCCAAAGAAGAAATTGACCGTCAAGAGTTGCAAGCTGTATTTGCTGCTGAGGGTGATGCAGTTACTACCAAACTAATAAAAGACAGAAAAACAGGTAAGTGTCGTGGTTTTGGCTTCTTGACAGTTAACAATGACGACCAAGCAGACCAAATTATCGAAAAATATAATGGTCAAATGTTCAAGGATGCGGCCATTAAACTAGAAAAGGCATTACCTAGAACCAAAGGTGAAGAGGGTGAGGAGCAAACCCCCAAACCAGTTCTACAATCTTCTAGTACACCAGCTCCAGTTCCCAGCACCAACAAACAGAGTCGTCGTGAAAAAAGTTCCAAAAAATCCAAGCGTGGTGGGTCACCTGTGGAAAGTACAACATCAGTTGATACGGATGCAATTCGTCCCGATCCCCGCTGGGCTGAACAGCTAACAAAAATCAAGCAGATGTTAACTGCTACTGCTCCGTAAACCTATCTTTGGGAAGTGGGGTAAGTTAATCAAGTCCATGCAACAACTAGTATTTGTATGGGCTATATCTGTCTTTTCCATGTAAATTACGCGGAATATGGAAATGAGCAGAACCAACAAAGTTGACAACTCAACAGTTGCTGTAATATGATTTTACCAGTAGTTCAACTTAGGTTGAGTTACACAACCGACAAATAGGCGCGTGTACCTATCGGATACAGCTAACGCACAAGCAAAAATATGGAAACCCAAGAAATTAAACAACTGCCTAAGCCCAGAAAAATATCAACCCAACCAACCCCTTCACAACATATTAAAGTACTGGATTGTAATCAATCAGTTAGTAGGGTCATATTTGAATGCTGGCATTGTAGACAAGGGATTTTGAGTGAGGTAGATATCACATCCTCACAGTTCTTAGAAGTTCCCTGTCCCAATTGTGGTAAAACTGCAATTAGACTGATGGCCAGTAAAATCTTATCCACCACAGCTATTCCCTCACCTTGGGGATAATCTCTAACTATTTTGCAACCCCTCGACTTCACTACCCTCACCGCAATCTGTAGTCAACTGAGAACTAACTGGCTACCAGCTCGTACAGAACAGGTCTACCAGCGCGATCGCCACACCATATCTCTAGCCCTGCGGACCATGAAAAAGCGGGACTGGCTAGATATATCATGGCATCCGCAAGCTACTCGTATTTGCATCGGCGAACCGCCGCCACGTATTCCTGATACTTTTACCTTTAGCCACCAGCTTGTACATCAGTTAGGGGGGTTAGCACTAGTAGCTATGGAATTTATCGCCCCTTGGGAAAGGGTAATAGACCTAAAATTTGCCCGTCGTCCAGGGGAATCGCCCCTTTATCATTTGTATGTGGAAATTATGGGTAAGTACAGTAATGTTATTCTTACCGATGCCAAAAATGAAATCATTACTGCTGCTCATCAGGTGAGTCAACAACAATCTAGTGTTCGTCCTATTCAAACTGGTCAACCCTACGAAATTCCGCCCAAACTTACGGGGAATATACCAAATTTAACGGAAACTGAGGCCAGATGGCAAGAAAGGGTAAGTTTAGTCCCAGGAAGTATTAAAAAGCAAATATTGAAAAGTTATAGTGGAGTTAGTGCTGCATTATTGGACTCCCTGTTATTAGTAGCCCACATATTTCCTGAAACTAGCACTACCAGTTTAACTAATCAAGACTGGTCCAGACTATTTGCTAAATGGCAAGAGTGGTTACGGAGGCTAGAGGAGGGTGATTTTAAACCGGGGTGGACAAACCAAGGTTATACTGTTATGGGATGGGGTGAAATCCAATCAGTTGAGAACATTCAAGAACTCATTAATCAGTATTATACGCAGCAGCTTAATCAACAAGGATTTTATCAACTGCGCCATCAATTGAACCAGAAACTGCAAAATATTCTTGGTAAATTAAATACTAAAGCCAAAGCGTTTAAGGATAGGTTAGAACAGTCTGAGGATGCGGATAAGTACAAACAGCAAGCTGACTTGTTAATGGCGCACTTGCATCAATGGCAACCAGGTATGACAGAAATTATTCTTCCAGACTTTGAGACAGATCAACCCCAGAGGATTGTCTTGGAAGCGGACAAAAATGCTGTGCAAAATGCCCAACGGTTTTATAAACAACATCAGAAATTGAAACGCGCCCGAAATGCAGTATATCCTTTACTACTGGAAGTAAATAGAGAAATAGAGTATCTAGAGCAAGTAGAAGCTGCTATTAATCAAATAGATAGTTATCAAACAAAAGAAGATTTAGAAGCAATAGAAGAAATTAGAGACGAACTAATAAAACAAAAGTACTTAGAGGAATTAGAATATCGTCGTCCCAGTCAGAGTGAAACAGTCAGCCATAATTTTCACCATTATCGCACCCCCAGTGGGTTAGAAATTTTAATTGGTCGTAATAATCATCAGAATGATTATTTAACATTTAGAGTAGCAGGGGATTATGACCTGTGGTTTCACGCTCAGGAAATACCCGGAAGTCATGTTTTATTGAGATTGCCACCTGGCACAGTTCCCGAAGAAGCGGATTTACAATATACAGCCAACATAGCTGCCTATTTTAGTCGCGCTCGTCATAGCGAACAGGTTCCCGTAGTGTATACGCGACCTAATAGAGTATATAAACCCAAAGGTGCCAAGCCAGGACTAGTAATTTATAAGCAAGAGAAAATTATATGGGGTAACCCAGGAAAAATTAGTCAGGTAATTAATCACTTGCAGCAGGGAGTATAGAAGTATGTCTATTAGTGGGTTTTTAGACCTAATTAAACTGGGAGAAAATTCCCGGGTAGAGTTTAAATCTGGTGGCTTTCGCAATGAAAGTTTAGCCAAGGAAATTGTGGCATTTGCTAATATGAAGGGTGGGACAATATTCGTAGGGGTGGAAGATAATGGCGAAATTTCAGGAGTAGAAAATTCCCAGGACTTGATGGAGAGAATCATTCAAATTTGCCGCAATAATATTCAACCACCATTAATTCCCGAACTGATATCAATTCCTCATCAGGATAAATATATTGTGGTTATAGAAATTGAAAAAGGTATGTGCAAACCTTATAAGGTAAAATCCCTAAATCGCTATTATATTAGAGCGGGTACGGTAGCCATTGAGCCAACCCAAGAAGAATTGGTCAGATTATTACAAGATGGCGGACAATTTCACTTTGAGATTTCCTCCTTACCCGGAACAGGAATAATAGATCTAGAACCATTAAGACTAGGTTACTATTGTCAAAAAATGAGAGATTTATCAGCAGAGGAGAACAACCCACGTACCTGGTATAACCTACAAATAATCGATGAACAAGAAAGATTGACCATTGCAGGAAGTCTTTTTTTTTCCAGACAAGTAGCCAGAATCTTACCACAAGCAGGCATTGAATTAAATGCCTTTAGTGGTAATGATATTACCTCCCCCATAATGGATAGTTTAACCTTAACCGAAACCATTCCTGAAGCTATAGAAGTTAGTGAATCCTTTGTCAGAAGAAATTCTCGCCATCTTCCTATTTTTAACCCAGACGAAACCCGTCGTCATGACCTACCTGACTATCAACCATTTGTCATTAGAGAACTACTAGTTAATGCTTTTTCCCACCGAGACTGGTCTATTTTCGGTCAACGTATTCGTCTGTCTTTATTTGGCGATCGCCTGGAAATATTTTCCCCTGGTAGTTTACCCAACACTTTGAACTTAGAGAGAGCTTTAGCTGGAATTTCCTATTATCGCAATCCTCTGATTGCCCAAATGCTCAAAGATTATGGTCTGATGGATAGATTGGGGAGAGGACTATTTAAAATCATCAAATTTTATCGTTCTCAAAACCTTCTTCTACCTAACTTTGAGAGTACCAACGCATTTTTTAAAACAACTATCTATAAAAAAGAGCATATAGATGCTACATCAAACTCTTATAAAAGCGATGAGGACTGAGCAATTTCTTGCCGTTTTCCAAAATCTGTACCGACTGTTACAATTCTTCTGTTACAATTCTTGATGACAGAAAGTCGGAAAAATACATCTCTAGGTCAAACGGTTCAGTTTAACCATTGCTCGTTGTATATTAGACGCGTGCAATTTGGTTTGACTCTACTAAGAAGAAAAAACGAACAACATTCTTGAGACCAGCTGTGGGAAGCTGGTCTTTTTGTTGTGCTAATATTTTGTGTTATGGTAGAACCTGTTATTGCAAGTGGAGTTTATATGACCATTAACCAAGAGGAAACAGATGTAATTGATTTACAAGTATATTGGCTAATACTTAAAAGACGTTGGCTAGTAATATTACTAGTCATGGCTTCAGTGTTGGGGGCTGCCATTTCCTACACTTATTCGCAGAAACCAGTTTATCAAGCCAAGGGAAAACTGCTGTTTGAGAAAAAAGATGGAGTTTCTTCCCTAACAAGTTTAGCCACAAGTGTGGGAGAACTAGGAGGACTTGGGAATAATAGTAACCCTATAGAGACAGAAGCAGAAGTGATTCGTTCCCATCCCCTGATCACAAAGACTATTGATCAACTGGGGATAAAAAATACCAAAGGTGAACCCATGGAGATTGATGTGTTTCTGAAACAACTGAAACTGCAAACAATTCGGGGGACAGATGTAATGGAGCTTTCTTATAATAGTACAAACCCCCGGGAAGCAGCGGATACAGTCAACACCCTAATGAAATATTACCTAGATAATAATATTCTCATCAATCGTTCGGAAGCAACAGCAGCAAGAAAATTCTTATCTCAGGAATTACCAAGGATAGAAAAACAAGTTACTAAAGCAGAACTAGAATTACGTCGGTTTAAAGAAATTAATAGAGTAATAGCCCTAGATGCGGAAGCTAAAGTAGGTATAGAAAGCCTTGGTAGAATAGATGAGGTAATTACTCAAGCCCAAGGTCAATTAGCAGCAGCTTATACCAGATCATTAGCACTGCAAAATGAGCTCCAACTGAGTACCCAGCAAGCAGTCGCCCTGAGCAGTCTTAGTCAAATTCCAGGGGTGCAGCAGGTGCTGACAGAATATCAGAAGACCCAGCAAGAGTTGGCTATAGCTGAAACAACCTATACCAGTGACAATCCCAAGGTGGTCAATTTGCAGCTCAAGGAGCAGGCCTTGAAAAAGCAACTGCAAGAAAGAGTATCCCAATCCATAGGTAATGTGGAAGTTTTGCAACAGAGTAACTTGCAAATAGGAGAGTTAAAACAAGCATTAACTCAAGATTTAGTGAGATCGGAAGTAGAAAGATTAGCACTAGCTAATCAGGTTAAAGCTTTACAGAGTGTATTCATAATTAATAAAAGACGTTTAGATAGCTTGCCTCGATTGGAGCAGCAACAACTGCAACTGCAAAGACAATTACAGGTAGCACAAGGCACTTATCAACAATTATTAAAACAATTACAAGAAGTTCAGGTACTGGAGAATCAAAATGTTGGTAATGCCAGGGTCATATCCAGCGCGTTAGTTCCTGAAATACCAATCTCCCCCAGAACAGCACTCAATATTGGTATTGGGGCGCTTGTAGGTCTGGTTTTGGGTGTGGGAACAGCACTACTGTTAGAAACCTTGGATAAATCCGTCAAGAATATTGAGGAATTAAATCGAATACTAGATTTACCCATGTTGGGAACTATTCCCCAATACGAAAACACTAAAAGACGGAAAAATCAAGAGCAGGAAGAAAATCAAAGAGAGTTACCCGTTCTTGACAACCCCTATTCACCTGTTAGCACATCCATGGAAATGTTGCAAACTAATCTGGGCTTTGCTACGGATAAAGAATTGCAGGTCATTTTACTCACCAGTTCCTCTCCCAGTGAAGGTAAGTCCTTTATATCGGCCAATTTAGCCCTAGCAGCATCCCATTTAGGCAAAAGAGTCTTGATAGTAGATGCGGATCTACGTCGTCCCCGTCAACACAAAGTGTGGGGACTGCCCAACTTTGTAGGACTCAGTAACGTCCTAGTTGCCCAAACACAACTGGAAGACTGCTTACAGAATGTATCCTCGGTGAATGTTTTAACAGCTGGTAAGGTTCCGCCCAATCCAGTTAAGCTACTAGATTCCCAATCTATGGCCAGTTTAATCGCAGCGGCTCGCCAGGACTATGACTTTGTAATTATTGACACACCACCCCTAACTGCTGTAGCTGATGCACTGATTGTGGGCAAGTTGGTAGATGGAGTCTTGTTAGTTGTCCGCCCTGGTCAGGTAGAATCTTCGGCTGTGAAAGCATCCAATTCATTACTGATCCAGTCCAAAGTGCCAGTTTTAGGTATGGTAGTCAATGGTGTCAGTGAAGATAGCGGATATGGAGGATATTACTATTATAGAGGTTATTATGGTGATTTAAAAGACAAACGGGAAGGTGACTCACTGGCTATAAAAAGATAATGGTCATTTGATCAAACTACACTAAGACTATATGCTGTACCATCAAGACTTTTATACATGGGCATTACAACAAGCTCAATTACTACGGGAGAAAAAATTTCACCAGGTTGACTGGGATCATATTATTGAGGAAATTGAAGATTTGGGAAGGAGTGAATATAGAGCCCTTGTATCAGCTATAGAGCAGTTATCATTGCACCTGCTCAAATGGCAGTTTCAACCCAATTACCGTTCCCCTAGCTGGAAAATGTCCATTGATAAACAGCGTATTCAGTTAGAGCGTTTATTGGAGGATAATCCTGGGTTAAGACAGCAGCTGGATGAAATGATTGCAAAAGGTTATAAATATGGGCGCAAAGGAGCAATTAAACAGACAAATCTTCCCGAGGAGCTATTTCCCTCCGCTTGTCCTTATACTTGGGAATCCTTAATGGATGATAAATTCCCGTTCGTCCTAGAAGAGGAAAATAAGAAAATTAACTAGTTACTCATGTTATCAGTGAGGTGGAACCTATGATTGAGGTGGAAAAAACTACTGGAAGTTTATATAATGCTGATTACCATTTATGGGTATTGGAAACTGTTAAACAGTTACAAGATAGAAATCTCTCTTCCCTAGACTGGGATAATTTAATTGAGGAAGTGTTCGATCTGAGTAGAAGACAAAAGAGGAAAGTGCAAAATCTCTTAAAACGGCTTATTGAGCATTTGCTCAAGCTCAAATATTGGCAAACGGAAGTGGAAAGAAATGCTAACCACTGGAAATCAGAAATTCTCAATTTTCGCCAGCAAATCAGACAAGAGTTGGAAGATAGTCCTAGTTTAAGGTCATATTTAGAACAGATACTTGATCAATCCTATGCAGATGCTAGAAAAATTGTCCTCACCCAAGCTAGTCTTTCCACGGAAACAATCCCCCTTGCTCCCCTCGGGAACCTAGGAGAGTTCTTGGATGAAACCTGGGGTTTGCCATAATGAGATATAATAGCTAAGACAGTTTGAAAAGCAGGATAAGTAATGAACTTTCCAGAAATTAATATCGCCGGTGAGGGAAAACTTCACGCCAACCTAAATACTTCTCTGGGTAAAATTGTGGTGAGACTAGAAGAAGAGCGTGCCCCCAACACCGTTAAAAACTTTGTTGGTCTAGCAACCGGAGCAATTGACTGGAAAGACCCACAAACTGGCAAATCTATGCAAGGAACCTCCGCTTATAGCGGTGTCAGGTTTCACCGTGTGATTCCTGGTTTTATGATTCAATGTGGAGACCCTCTCACCCTCTATCCCGATTTGGCTCGTTCTTGGGGCACCGGTGGTCCCGGATACAAGTTCCCTGATGAATTTCATCCCGATTTAAAGCATGATGCACCGGGCATTTTATCCATGGCTAATGCAGGACCTGGCACTAATGGTTCTCAGTGGTTTATTACTGAAGGACCAACTCCCCATTTAGATCGAAGACACAGTGTTTTTGGTTATGTGGTTGATGGTATGGATGTGGTCAATAAGATCGCTAATGTCCCTACCACACGCGATCGCCCTAACCAAGATGTGACCCTGGATAGTGTAGAAATTTTCCGTCAGTAATTGTTCCCTCCTGGAGACCCCCCACTCTCTTAGGTGGGGGAGGGACAAGGTCTAAGCAACATAGCTATAACTATCCTTAGATAGGTAATGTGGACTTAGGCTGTTTCAATCCCCTGCTCTCTTAGGTGGGTACTTCTATTGATTGGATAGGTAGTCCAACTCCATTCTTTGTTCCATTTGTCTGAGAAAGTAACCGGTCATCATGGCCGATGCTAAAAGTCCAGCCAAATTATCCCTATCCGTAGTAATTTGGATATTAAAATGATCTGGTGGTAGCATTCCTACCAAACCTTGGACATTTTGGGAGATAATCTGTTTGATTTCCGGCGTGACGGACTGGGCAACACGGGCTAGAACGTCAGGAGATTGATGCTGTAAATATTTTAATAGTTGGTTTGGATTTTCCCCAAATTGACCGTTCAGAACCTGATTACCGTGTTCCTCAGAGTTGTCATTCAAAAAGTCAGGATCAAACACCATTGGCAATTCTTCTTACCTTAGTTGCTAATCCTACTTTAGCTCATAGTGGAAGAAAAAGGGTAGCCCAGGTGAGAAACCTTTTATATTTCTCTCTCCTTGATTTTCTCCTGCTCTATTGATAGCTCGTCTATCTGAAAATATTGATGAAATTTTGATGTTACCTGTAGGGAGTAAGACCGGGAATTGGGATCCTTCTTTTTGCGAATAAATCCTAACTCTACCAGTTCAGCAACATGCGGATATGCACCGGATCCTCGTAAATTAATTAAGTCAGTTTGCAAAATAGGACTATTTAAGGCGATCGCTGCTAATGTTCGTAAAGACCCGACCCCCAACTCTACCGGTATTAGGGTTTGTACTAAATCTTGAAAGTCCGCTCTTAGTTGTAAACCATAATTACCTTCTGTTTCTACAATTTCTAGGGCACTTTCCCTACGGGCATAATTGTCCATTAGTTCTATTATTCCCTCTTCAATTGTGTGGCGATCGCATCCTACATATTCAGCAATTTCACTCAAAGACAAGGATTGACCCTTTAAGTATAAAACTGCCTCTATTTTCAGAGATATAGATATATTTTCTTGGGACATGTTGGGAGATTTGCTGTTGATATGGAGAGCAATCATCTGAGACTGAGGATCAATTCAGCGATCGCTAAATCTTGGGGAGTTGTCACTTTTAGGTTGGTTTCTTCTCCTGGGACTATGCGTACCTGGATGCCACACTTTTCAAATAGGGCTGCATCATCGGTTACTTCCCACCCTTGACGTACCCCTTCTGCATGACATTGTTTTAACAACTGCACATTGAAACCCTGGGGGGTTTGAGCTGCCCAAAGCTTTTCCCGTTGCGGCGTGGACTCAATTATACCCTTTTCACCCACCACCTTGATTGTATCTTTCACTGGTACTGCAGCAATCAGTCCTGGGCAATTGAGAATGGCGATCGCACAGGCATTAAATAATTCTGGTGTTGCTAAACAGCGTGCTCCATCGTGAATCAACACTTCCCTAGCCTCTGATGGCAATGCTTGTAATCCATTGTAAACAGATTCTTGTCTAGTAGTACCGCCCGGAATAAACTCCACAGGTTTAGTCATAGCCAAACCAGCCACAATAGCTTTAAAATCGTGCCATTCTGAGGGTTGAGAAATAATCCCGATCCAACGGATCTGGCTGGCAGCTTCTGCGGCCAATAAGGTCCAAGCGATAATAGACTGAGAGTGAACCTTCAATAGCAGTTTGTTGCAATTAGCACCCATTCTTTTGCCGCTACCGGCGGCTGGAATTAATAAATACACTGTTTTCCTCGATTTTACGACCACTAAGACTTGAGAAAAGGAATTTTCTGATCCCGATTTTCGATAAAATAGGAACGATAAGCCTCAATAAATATATTATTTATGCGAGTAGTAGCCCTTGTACCTGGTTCCATTGCCGATCAGATTCTTTTCTTTCCTACTTTAGATTCTCTACAGCGTTCTTATCCAAATGCCTGGATAGATGTGATTGTGGAACCTAGATCAAAGGTTGCTTACCAGGTGAACAAGTGTGTTCACGAGGTATTTCTCTTTGATTACAGAGACCGTAATAGTTTAGCAGATTGGAGCAACCTGTTGGGAACAATCCGCGACCGTGAGTATGACGTAGCTATTACTGCGGGAGAAAGTTGGTTTGTTGGTTTGTTTCTTTGGTTGAGTGGTATTCCTACCCGTATTGGCTTCCAGGGTAGTGGGGCCAATTTTCTTACCCATGTCATTTCTCCCAACACTTCCCAATACATACCTCATGTCTACCATGATCTATTACAGCCTTTAGGCATTAACACAGCTTGTCCAACCCTAGCCATCAACTTGCTCAAACCAGATGTGGAGTGGGCTAAACAGCAACAAAAACGATTAGGTATTGGTGAAACAGGCTACATTTTAATTTATGGTGGTTATGGTGATTTATCTTCTGATCCCGACAATATCTACCCTATAGATAGTTGGCGGCAAATTATTGGAGAATGTCAGCAACAACAGCCAGATTTGCCCATCTTAGTGGTTAAGGAACAGGGTGATGACTATTTTGTCCCTTCTTTAGTAGAATCTTTCCCTGACATTAAGGCTATTCCCTTTCCCGACATTGGTAAATTGGCTGCTATTATTGGTGGTGCCAGTTTAATGATTACTGTTAATGGTTCTCCTTTACAATTAGCCATAGCTATACAAACCTATACTATTGCCTTACTAAGCTCTGCGGATTCAACTAAGTTACTGCCCGTTAATTACAAGTTCTTAGCTATTAAATCCCCCACAGGTAAAACAGCTGATATTCCACCAGCAACTGTTTTAAAAACAATTTGGGGGGGTTAGGTAGTTAAGAGGGAAGGGGACAAAATTTTTGCTATTTGCTATTATAGTCGTAGTTAATAGCTAAATCCTCTTAACTATCAATCATTTCAAAAAAACCATCTTCTAATTCATAACCTAACATTTGCGCTAGAGATTTTAAACGGAACCTGGCAGGTATCTGATTCTGCTTTAACCAGTTACTCAAAATAAAAATTTTGTGCATCAAGAAAATTTCTAGAGATTCAGGGTTATATTGTATACCTTCTTTCTTGTGAAATTCGTGAGGCACTAACATGGCTGTATAACGTCCTAACTCGCCAGATTTCCAGTCTAGTAAAAATGGTAGCCATGGATATTGGGCATCTAATCGCACAAACCATAGTCGGATCTCTGGAATTTCTGAGATTTCTCTGGGATCGTCATCTTGTCTTGGGTAGTCAATATCAAAGCGCAGTTGCTGCTCCTGGGATATGATTGACTCTTTTTGGAGAATTGATTCAATTACTTTTAGTGCGGGTGATAAATCTAAGTTATTGATGGAATCCCGACCTATCTGAATGCTGATTGTCATTGACCTGTTGGCTTATTGATCTGTACTTCTACATCAACGGTAGCAGTTTTCATTTCCTAATGCCAGCAATTTGCCGATTCCCAGTAGGGGGCAAAAAGTTATACCATTAACTTTTTTGGTATGCGTGATCCTAAACATGGTGATAGTATTGATAGTGTTGATTACTTACATTCCTTTGAGTGAACTGGGAAAAAATTCTGTTTTTACTTGACCTGATATGAGCGATCGCCTTTTGACTTTCTCACATCTGGGTGCGCTATTAATCGACTCAGATCCCATTTTTCGTCTGGGTTTAAGAATTGCTTTAGAAACTTCATCCTCTATTAAAGTAGTAGGTGACGTTTCTAACGACAGTGCTGCGTTACAGTTATTGGGTGAAACTGCTTCTAGTCAGGAGGAGACTGATGAAAACGAAAATAGTCAAGAACCAAAGAAAGACCACAGAGAAATTAACCTAATAGTCTTAGAATTGGGTAGGAACTCTCAAGAAGCAGAGTTAGGGTTACAATTTTGTGAACAACTCAAAGCTCTATATCCCCATATACCAGTTCTATTGCTTACAGCTGTGTCCAATTCAGAAACTCTTTTGACAGCAAAAAATATAGGTGTAAGTGGCTATTGTCCCAAAGGTATATCAATTTCTACCTTAGTTTCGATTATGGAGGGAATTGCCAAAGGTGGTTATTATTGGTGGAGTCCTGGTAAATCTCCTGCATTGGATTCACCCCTAACCCGCTGGAGACATAAAATCCACTCATCGGGAATTAGTTATATCACTCGAGATTTAACCAAGGTTACGGTAAGACTAAGGATTCCAGGAATCCCATTATTGGAGCGAGTCATTTTAGCTGGACATAGGAGAGAACTCTTAGCTGCGGGTTGGTTAGTACATCAGTTATTTGGTTCATCAGAACCACAACCTGTTCCCCCTCTTAGGAATCCTGGTGAATCTGAGTCAGTACCAATAGCTAGGTCACCATTACAAACTAAAAAAGCTCTACAATCAATAATATTTACGTCTTGCCTTGACAAGCTGCAGTTTCCCTTACCTAATATAGGGGAAGTGCCATTAGAAATGGATATCTTACGGGAAGAGAAAAAAAAGGAACTGCTTTATCTGATATTACAAAAATTATCTCAACGCTTAGATAAACTTCGAGATTCCCAAGTTGAGATTTCCCAACTATCCAATTTAAAAAAGGAAATACTTTATGATTTATGGGAGGGAGTAGTCAGAGAGTTTTATGGTCAACTCCCCCAGGTAAATGTGGGTAAGGGTACCATAGAAACAGTGGGATTTTTATTAGATAATGCTAGGGGGGTAGAAACTGAAATCTTGGATAAAATTCCCCTAGTTGAAGAATTAGTATCCTATCTAATTTGGCAAACCGACTTATATGTAGATAATAGGTTGTATTCTTCAGGTTCAGAGTCAGCTAATTATCAAATATTAATGATTTTAGAAAATCTATTAATTCAAATTGCCAATGGTGTATTGCAACCCCTAATTAACCTTTTAGCTGATGTAGAAACCGTTAAGCAACATTTTTACGACCGTCATTTTATCTCCACACGAGAAATTGAAAGATTTAGAAACAACCTATCTTGGAAATACTGGTTGAGTCGCTATTTTGGTGAACCCCAGGCAATGTTTGAAAGTCGTTATGAACTGTTTGTCATTGCACCTCGTGGTATTGCTAAAACTTCTATTTATTCCCCCCGTAACCACCAACTAGCTAACCTTTCTGGTATTCCCCTAGTAGTAACACTAGTGTTGGAGTTTAGAGATGCGATCGCACCTCGGTTACAGTCTCTATTATCTTTTGTGGGTAATGTTATAGTGTTTGTTTTAACAAAAATAGTTGGTAGAGGTTTAGGATTAATTGCTCGTGGTGTACTTCAGGGTCTTGGTAGCGTGTATTTGGGGGATAAACAAGGGAAGAAAAATAATCATGACTAAAAGTCCACTAGCAACCTCCTTTGAAACCAATCAACTATTTTCCTAGAGTTAGTTCTTCCTTTTTTCCTAAAATACCTTGAGGTCGCCAAATCATTAAGCTCATAAGAATGAAACCGATGAACATAATCCGAAAAGCACCAATACGCTCCGCGTCTAAAGGAACTATTTTGGGTAAAAATTCCCTGGTTAGAGCATCATAGGCAAAATAAATTACCGCTCCCAAAATTGTCCCTAGATTATTGCCAGACCCTCCTAAAATTACCATAATCCAAGCATCAAAGGTCAATTGTGGTTGAAAGTTATCGGGATAAATAGCACTCAGTTGCCAAGCAAAAAAAGCACCAGCAATTCCAGCGATCGCACCGCCTAAGATTAAAGATTGTAATTTGTAGGAAAAAACATTTTTGCCCAGAGCTTTAGGTACTTCTTCATCTTCTCGAATTGCTTTAAGAACACGTCCCCAAGGAGATTGAACTAAAAATTCTAACCGCCAAAATACAAAAGCTAGAACTAATAAGACCAGTAACATTAACCCCGCTTTGGGATTATAGTTGTAAAGTCCTAGCACACCAGCAATATAAATCGCTAATGACAACAAACCCAAAATTATCCCTACCACCAAATGAGAAGTAAATTCTGGTCTATATTTGTTTTTTAAATTATTCTTTGGTTGATTGGGAGATTTAGCAGTGTTTTTTACCCAGCGCCACAGAGAAAATAAGGTAATACTTGTAAGTAAAGTAAGCACCCCAATCATCACTAACCGGAACAATAAATTAGGTGTTGTTGCTAGGGGAATCACATAACTTTGAATACCAAAAGCTCCAGATATCCAGCGATCGCCCACTGGTAAATCTTGATTGTTAAAAACTAACCGAATTAGCTCGCCAGTACCAATAGTGACAATGCCCAAATAATCTTCTCTCAGACGTAAAGTAGCAAAACCAATGACCAGACCCAACAAAGCAGCCACAATTGCTCCAGCAACAGCAGATAAAAATAGAGGAATACCCTTGAGACTTAAAATAACAGTGGTATAGGCACCTAAAGTCATAAAAGCAATGTGACCGAAACTAATCAGACCAGTAAAACCCCACTGCAAATTAAGTCCCAATGCAAACAAAGAAAAAGTAGCGGTAGAAATAGCCAAGAAGATCAGGTATTCACTCATAACCAGGGATTTTTAAAAAGGGATAAGGGTGGGCTATTCTCACATAAGATAAGCCATAAATGTGATATAATAAGAACATTTAACAAAACTTAACCATATTTAACCAAAGTCATAACTCCTGATTACAAACTGTATAAGACAGAGCAGGGATCGCCAAAACCATAGATTAAACTGGAGTTTGACTAAGTTATGTGAGAATTCCCTCATTATGGATGCTAAGGAACTTTGGCAACGATACCAAGATTGGTTATATTACCACGAGGGATTAGGACTGTATCTAGATATCAGCCGAATGCGGTTTGATAACACTTTCGTGGAGTCATTACAGTCAAAATTTGAGCAAGCATTTAGGGAAATGGTAGCCCTAGAAAAGGGAGCAATTGCCAATCCCGATGAAAATCGCATGGTGGGACATTACTGGCTGCGAAATCCCGATTTAGCACCCAATTCCCAACTGAGAGCAGAAATTGTCAGAACTTTAGAAGAAATCGAAGTTTTTGCAGATCAAGTGCACACTGGAGCCATACATCCTCCTAAAGAAAACCGCTTTACCGATATTATCTCCATTGGAATTGGAGGTTCAGCTTTAGGGCCACAATTTGTTGCAGAAGCACTTGCTCCTGACCTTCCCCCTCTTAACATTCACTTTATCGACAATAGTGACCCTGCAGGAATTGACCGAGTGCTTTCCCGCGTGGGAGATAGGTTAAGTAGCACCCTAGTATTAGTTATTTCTAAGTCTGGTGGTACACCTGAACCTCGCAATGGTATGATAGAGGTGAAACAGGCATACTCCCGTAGAAATTTAGACTTTGCCCAATATGCGATCGCCATTACTAGTACGGGTAGTAATCTGGATAAGGTTGCCAAATCAGAAAACTGGTTAGGAACCTTCCCCATGTATGATTGGGTAGGTGGAAGGACTTCAGAAATGTCCGCTGTGGGTTTAGTTCCAGCAGCATTGCAGGGTATTAATATTCGTGCTATGTTAGATGGTGCTAAACAGATGGATGATGCTACTCGCATTGCCAACATTAAAAATAATCCAGCAGCTTTATTAGCTTTGTCCTGGTATTTTTCTGGTAATGGTAAGGGTGAAAAGGACATGGTTGTCTTACCCTATAAAGACAGCTTGTTATTATTTAGCCGTTACTTACAGCAATTGGTAATGGAGTCTTTAGGCAAAGAGAAAGACCTAGATGGCAAGACTGTATATCAAGGTATTGCTGTGTATGGCAACAAAGGTTCAACAGACCAGCATGCTTATGTACAACAGTTAAGAGAAGGAGTGCCTAATTTTTTTGCCACCTTAATTGAGGTGTTGGAAGATCGTCAAGGTGCATCTTCGGAAATTGATCCTGGTGTAACTGCTGGTGATTACCTATCTGGGTTTTTATTAGGAACCCGTCAAGCACTTTATGAGAATCATCGGGATTCCATTACTGTGACAATTCCCCAGGTTAATGCTCAAACAGTAGGGGCATTAATTGCATTGTATGAGAGAGCTGTGGGTTTATATGCTAGTTTGGTAAATGTTAATGCTTATCATCAACCAGGCGTAGAAGCAGGGAAAAAAGCAGCAGCAGTAATACTGGACTTACAGAATAAGGTAATCAAGGTATTACAATCAGAAAAGAAAGGACTAACCATTGGGGAGATCGCTGATAAAGCGGGTGCTAGTGAGCAAGTAGAACCCATTTACAAAATTCTCCGTCATCTTCATGCTAATAATCGAGGTGTGGTTTTGACAGGTGACTTGAGTAAACCGGGAACTTTAACTGTTTCTTTGACTTAAAGACGGTCTTGAATCCCCGATATCTTAAAGACATCGGGGATTTAGTCTAAAAGTGGTGTTGATGGAGATTAAACAGCTTCTAACCGCTAAATAGTGAGAAAGTGCAAATGCTCCCCAGGTTGAGCAATAAAAGTTTCTAAACTACCTTGTAATTGAATTTTCCCTTGTTCTAATAAGACAATCCAATCAGCACGGTGCATCACGCTGGGACGATGGGTAATTAAAATTGTGGTTTTTCCCTTGCGAAATGCCAATAGTCGGTCTAGAACATGGGTTTCGCTGACAGGGTCTAATCCAGCAGTAGCTTCATCTAATATGAGAACCGGAGGGTTATTGAGTATTCCTCGAGCGATCGCCAATCGTTGTCTTTGTCCACCGGAAAGATTAGCTCCAAATTCTCCCAAAACGGTTTGATACTTATTAGGTAGTTGACTGATAAAACCGTCAGCATCAGCAATTTCACAAGCTTGAACTATCTGATCAAAAGAAAGATTAGGTATACCCAATCTAAAGTTTTCTAAAATTGAACGACTCCAGAAATGGGGTTCTTGAGGTACATAAACTACCTGTTGGCGTAAACAATCAAGGGCGAGATCATGAATATTAAAAACTCCAATTCGGATGTTTCCTGAACTGGGTTGATATAACCCAGCTAAAAGTTTTGCCAGGGTACTTTTACCACAACCTGATTTACCAATGACAGCAATAATCTTACCACCGGG
>Ga0169931_10002677_pt1 | contig 28801 bp, 28 predicted proteins | sample Kivu_15m_20L_FD_129675 | JGI IMG/M metagenome (GOLD analysis project Ga0169931, IMG submission 129675) | Freshwater microbial communities from Lake Kivu, Western Province, Rwanda to study Microbial Dark Matter (Phase II) - Kivu_15m_20L... | ecosystem: Environmental > Aquatic > Freshwater > Lake...
TCCGCGGTTGGGAGAAGCAGGTTTGCGGAGCCTAGCGGGGGCCACCGGGCTGCGGATTGGAGGGGGCTGGATTGACCCGATTGCGATCGGAGTTGCGATCGGAGTTGCGGGGCTTGCGCTTGGGGGCTGCCTCGCTGCCCGCTTCCGCGACGGCCCCTTCACACCGGGCAAAGACGATCCGGCCTGTGGGGTTCTGCAGGGCACCGGTGACAATCACCGGGAGCCGCTCGCCGATGCGTCCCCTGGCCCCCTCGACCACCACCATCGTGCCGTCATCGAGGTAGCCGACGCCCTGGTCGGCCTCCTTGCCATCCCGGGCGATCTTGAGCTGCAGCTCATCGCCGGGCAGCACATCGGGGCGCAGGGCGATGACCAGCTCACTCAGGTTGAGCACCTTGAGAGCCTTCACTTCGGCCACCTTGGCCAGGTTGTAGTCGGCGGTGAGCAGGGTGCCGCCGGTGTCTGCGGTGAGCAGCAGGAGCTTGTCGTCGACGCCGTTGGCCTCGTAGCGGGTGCTGTTCACCACCATGCGGCGGCCGTATTGCTCGCGCAGCTCGCTGAGCAGCCTCAGGCCGCGGCGGCCCCGGCCGCGCTTCTCAGCATTCCCCGAATCGGCCAGGGCCTGGAGTTCATCAATCACGCTCTGGGCCACGATCACCTGGCCCTCCAGCAGGCCCGAATCCAGCAGACCGCGGATGCGACCGTCGATGATCACGCTGGTATCAAGAATCTTGGCACTGGCCGGCTGCAGCACCCCTTCGGCCACCAGCAGGGCCTCGGTGCTGCTGGGGTTGAACAGGCGCAGCAGGGTGCGGCCGTGAACTTCGGCCAGGTTGTAGCCCGATACCCCGAAGAACACATTGCTGAGCACTGCCGCCAGCGGTTTGACAAACACCACCTCCCAGGGCAGGGGCAGCAGCAGGATCGGCGCCAGCAGAAGGTTGGCCACCAGCAGCCCCAGGATCAGGCCAACTGCGCGGCTCACCAGCAGGTCGGTGGGCATCGAGCGCACCTGGGCCATCAGGCGCCGGCGCAGCTGGCCGAAGAAGAAGCCCGCCAGCAGGCCGAAAAAGGCGCCGAAGCCACCCAGCACGGTCCGCAGACCCTCCGGTCTGTCCACCTGCTGCAGCAGGCGCTCTGGCAGCAGGTCCACCCCCAGCCAGCCGGCCGCGGCGCCGGAGATCAGGAACAGGATCAGGATGAGGGTGTCCACCATTCCTGTCTCGCCTGGCACCCAGCCGTTCAGGTGGGCAGCATGGCCGATTTCGGCACCTTTGGCCCCAGGGTGGTTCCCGCCCTTAACGATCTCTTCGCCCCGTGTTCCCCCCCCGCAGCGCCTACCTGCATATCCCCTTCTGCCACCGGCGCTGCTTCTACTGCGATTTTCCCGTGGTTCCCCTGGGCGACAGGGCCGGCGCTGAGTCCGGTGCGCCGGGTGCCGCCTCGATCGCGACCTATCTAAACCAGCTGCTCGGGGAGATTGCGGCTGCTCCCCCTGGTCCGCCCCTATCCACCGTGTATCTCGGCGGTGGGACCCCATCCCTGCTGCTCCCCGCCCAGGTGGGGGCCCTGCTGGCCGCCCTGCAGGAGCGTTTCGGCCTGGCTCCCGGTGCCGAGATCAGCCTGGAGCTGGATCCGGCCAGCTTTGATCAGAACCGCCTGGCGGCATACCTGCAGACCGGGGTGAACCGGGTCAGCCTGGGCGGCCAGAGCTTTGACGATGCGGTGCTGGAGGACCTGGGGCGCCGGCATCGCTGCGCCGACCTGCTGGAGGCCGCCGGCTGGCTGGCCAGAGCCCGGCGCCAGGGGGCTTTAGCCAGCTGGAGCCTGGATCTGATCCAGGGTCTGCCGGGGCAGACCGTGCCGGAGGAGGCCCTCGATGCCTGGCGCCAGCAGCTGGACCGGGCGATCGCCCTGGCACCGCCCCATCTGTCGATCTACGACCTCAGCCTGGAACCTGGCACCGTGTTTGCCCGGCGCCATGACCGGGGCCAGCTGCAGCTTCCCGATGCCGATCTGGGCGCAGACCTGATGGAGCTCACCTGCGCCAGGCTCAGCGCCGCCGGCTACGGCCACTACGAGATCTCCAATTACGCCCTGCCCGGTCACGCCTGCCGCCACAACCGCGTCTACTGGAGCGGGGCAGGCTGGTGGGGCTTCGGCATGGGCGCCACCTCAGCCCCCTGGGGTGAGCGGCTGGCCCGGCCCCGCAGCCGGGATGGCTATGCCGCCTGGCTGGCCGAGCCCGTGCGGGAGGGCGGCTCCGGAGTGCCCGTGGACGAGCGACTGCTGGTGGGTCTGCGCCGCCGCGAAGGGGTACCCATGCCCGTACTGCTGGCCCAGGTCGGGCTAGGGGTGCTGCAACAGCGGCTCCAGCCCTGGCTCGATGCAGGCCTGCTGCTCATTGAGGGGCCCCGCTGGCGACTCAGCGATCCCACCGGGTTGGCCCTCAGCAATGGGGTGCTGAGGGAGCTGCTGACCTGGTGGCAGGAGCAGCAGCAGGAACCTGGGCGGGCCGGGGCCAGGAGTCAATCCAGCCGCGCAGCGCCTCCACCGCCAGGGTCCGACCTGGCAGCAGCGGTGGACTGAAAGGAGGCTGGCGGCAGGTCAGGCCCAACAGGTCAGCGGTGACGCGCACCTGACCGTCGCAACCCTCGCCGGCGCCGATGCCGATCACCGGCAGAGCCAGGATCTGCTGCAGATCGGCGCCGAGTGCGGGGGGAACGTGTTCCAGCACCAGGGCAAAGCAGCCAGCAGCCTGTAGTGAGAGTGCCTGGCGCCGCAGCTTCTCACGGCTGGCATCGTCGTTGCCCTGGCGGCGGTAGCCGAGCCGATGTACCGACTGGGGCGTCAGGCCGATGTGGCCCATCACCGGTATGCCGCTGCGCACCAGGCGATCGATCACCGCCAGGGTTTCCGGTTCGGCGCCCTCGAGCTTGACGGCGGCGGCGGGTGTTTCCTTCAGCACCCTGCCAGCGGCAGCCACGGCAGCGTCAGCACTGCACTGGTAGCTCAGAAAGGGCAGATCACAGATCAGCAGCGGCTCCTGGCCGGGCGAGCAGACGCTTGCCAGGCCCCTGGCGGTGGCCCTGGTGTGATGCAGCATCTCCTCCAGGGTCACCGGCAGGGTGGTGGCGTGGCCCAGCACCGTCATCGCCAGCGAATCGCCCACCAGCACCGCGTCGGCGCCGGCTTCGGCCACAACCGCTCCGGAGATGGCATCCCAGGCCGTCAGCACCGCGATCGGCAGACCGGCCAGTTTGCGGCTCACCAGATCTGCGGGGCGCAGGGGCACGGGTAGGGGAGCGGGAGCAGCCATTGCTAGCATCCAGGAGACTCGGATCCATGCGGCTCCGACGCCCAAACCTGGTCAGAACCGGAAGGGAGCAGCCACACGGGATGCTCGATGCAGGCGTGGACTCCGGGTCACCACTTCAACTCCCCCCCGGATGGGGGCAGCCAAACGGGGTCTAGATATGGCCCTGGTTCTGGCGGTTGAGCAGAAAGGGGGGGATCTTGGCGCCCTTCTCTTCCTGGCTGTTCAGGAGGCCGGGGGAAGTGAAACTCGTCATGGGACGCTCACTGGGGTAAGGAGCACCGCTTTCGAAACCGGTGGCGATCACGGTCACATGGATCTCACCCTCGAGGCGCTCGTCCACAACTGCTCCCACAATGATGTTGGCGTCCGGATCCACTACCTCGTAGATCACTTCGGAGGCGGTGGTCATGTCCTCGAGGGTCATGTCCTTGCCGCCGCTGATGTTGATCACGCAGCCCTTGGCTCCGTCAATGCGGGCAGACTCCAGCAGGGGGCTGCTGATCGCTGCCTGGGCCGCTTCGACAGCGCGGGAGCGACCGGAGCCCACGCCGATGCCCAGCAGGGCAGTGCCGGCATCGGCCATCACCGAGCGCACATCGGCGAAGTCAACGTTGACCAGGCCCGGCTTGGTGATGATGTCGCTGATGCCCTTGACGCCCATGCGGAGCACATCGTCGGCGGTGCGGAAGGCCTCCTGCAGAGGCGCTCCTGCAATCGCATCCCGCAGGCGGTCATTAGGTATGACGATCAGGGTGTCCACGCTCTCCGCCAGACGGGCGATGCCCTCTTCCGCCTGGCGCATCCGCTTGCGGCCCTCGAAAGTGAAGGGTTTGGTGACGATACCCACCGTGAGTGCGCCCACTTCCTTCGCCACCTCGGCCAGGATCGGTGCAGCGCCGGTGCCGGTTCCTCCGCCCATGCCGACCGCGATGAACACCAGGTCGGTTCCCTGGAGAGACTCCTGCAGCTCGCCTCTGGACTCTTCGGCAGCCTTCTGGCCGATCACGGGATTGCCGCCTGCCCCCAGGCCCCGGGTCAACTTCATCCCCAGCTGGATGCGTTTCTGGGAGGCCGACTGCAACAGGGCCTGGGCATCGGTGTTGAGTACCCGATAGCCAACCCCCTGGAGATCGGAGGCGATCATGCGATTCACCGCGTTACTGCCCCCGCCGCCCACCCCGATCACTTCAATCCGGGCCGTCTGGCTCGGCACGATCCCTCCCGAAGGCTGGGCTCCATTGCCAGGGGATGAGCTTTCGGTCATAGCGGCATCGGAGGAGGCGGGGCTTGGAATCTGCGGCTGCATTATGAACGCGATTGACGTCCTTAGGTCCAGGCAGTGTCCCACCTTTGCAGAGCCCTAGATGCAACTGCTGCCCGAATGCCCATCAAGGGGGCTTGGGCGAAGGGGCCGCCGGGCCGGGCAGGCCTAGTTCCGGCTGTTCCGGATCGCTGAGGTCGATCGATTGGAGCCGGCGGCCCTTCATCTGGCCTGGCAACCGTTTCTGCAGGTGTCCGAGCACCTCCAGCCGCCGGACAAGTTGGTCGTCGACCAGGCCCAGACGCACCTGGCCGAGACTGGCGCTCTCCAGCCAGATGTTGCCCCCGGGGGCGAAGCGAATCTGGCGGAGATCGGAGCCCACCCTTAGGCGCTCCCGCTGGGCCAGCACCAGGGCAAGAACCGGGCGATAGCTTGGCTGCCAGCCCAAAACCAGAAAACCCTTGCTGCCCTTGGTGGCCAGGGCGCTGCCCTGGCGAATGCTCAGCCAGTGGCCCAGTCGGTCGACGTAGCCCTGTTCAATTCCATGGGCGGTGCGGCGCTGGGCCCGGGCCACCGCCTGGCGATCCACCAGCTCGATTTGCAGTCGGGGCGGCGCCATCAGCCGGCGCACCTGCACCTGCTCCACCGGCAGGGCATTCGCCACAGCGGCTGCGATCCGCTTGGGCTGCAGTGCCAGCAGGGGCTGGGGGAAGGTCAGCTGGGCAGCCTGCACCACTTGCTCGGGTCTGACCAGCTCACTGCCGATGACCTCCACCTGGCTGGTGCCGGTGAGGATCCAGCCCTGTCGCAGCAGGGCGTAGCCCAGGCCGGCGGACAGGGCCAGCAACACCACCAGTCTCCAGGAATTGCGCAGCCGCTCCCTGATCCTCTGCTGAGCCAGCTGGCGCCGGCGTTCCGAACCTGGCGGCGATGGGGTGGCTCTCACCGCGATAAGCCCCGCAACTGGCTCAAAGCTCGCAGCGGGAGCGAGACATCAGCTCCTCGATCCAGCGGCGGGCCCGGTCTGCATCGGCGAAGGGCAGATCCTTGCGCTCCCCTCCCCCCACAAGCCGCAGCCTGCAGGCACCCTGGCTCTCATCGGTTAGGGGGGCTTCGCCGGAGTGCAGAGAGAGGAGCTCAACGAGTTCCAGTTCCTTGATGACAAAAGAACCCTCCTCCTGGATCCGGCCGGCTTCAAAGCGGCACCAGCTGAGTACCCCATCCAAGAGTCGGGCGCCGCCGCAGCTGTCGAGCTTGGCCAGCTCGGAGCCGGCGGCCCATTCGCGAAAGAGCCGCTGGCGCCGTCGCTCCAACCAGCCCAGCGCAGCAATCAGCACAAATACCAGCAGGAGGGGAAGCCAGAGCAGACCTTCTGTCATGGCGTGGGGGTGGCCAGGGATGGTTGATGCCATTCTCGGGCCCCCTGGAGCAATTCGTGCACCAGTTGCGAGAGGGGGATGCCGCTGGACGCCCAGAGCATCGGGTACATGCTCTGGCTGGTGAATCCCGGCATGGTGTTGATCTCATTGAGCCACAACTCACCGCTGGTTTCGCTGTAGAAGAAATCCACCCGGGCCAGCCCCATTGCACCGACGGCCTCACAGGCCTGGATGGCCATGCTGCGGGCCCGCTCAGCGATCGCTGCGGGCACCCCCGCCGGGATCACGGTATGACTCTTCCCGTCGCTGTACTTGGTGTCGTAGTCATACCAGTCGGCATCGAAGCAGATCTCCCCCAGCACCGAGGCCTGCAGGCTGAGATGGCCGCCACCCCGGATGGCGCACTCCAGCTCCCGGGCCACCACACCCTGCTCCACCACCAGGCGCTGATCGAGGGCGGCGGCGGCGCGCAGGCCTTGCAGCAGGCTGATTCGTTCGGTGGCCTTGCTGATCCCCACCGAGGAGCCCAGATTGGCCGGTTTGACGAAGCAGGGATAGCCGAGCTGGATTTCGAGCCGATCCATCAGGGCCTCGGGATCAAGCTCCACCTGGCTGGCGCTGACGCACGCATAGGCCACCTGGGGCAGGCCGGCGGCGGCGAAGGCGGCCTTCATCGCCTGCTTGTCCATGCCCACGGCCGATCCCAGCACCCCCGAACCCACAAAGGGCACCTGCATCAGGGTGAACAGGCCCTGGATCGTGCCGTCTTCGCCGTTGGGGCCGTGCAGCACCGGAAACCACACCTCGATCTGCAGCGCTTCATCCGGCAAGCCACGGAAGCCGCCGCAGGCCAGGGAGCGGCCGCTCTTGCGGGCCGCCCCCTCCATTTGCTCACTGCTGGCAGGGGTGGCCTGGGCCAGCACCTCATCGGCCAGTTCGGGGCCCCACCAGCGCCCCTGGGGATCGATGTAGAAGCAGGTGGTGCGGTAGCGCGCAGCATTGGCGCCGCCGGTCAGGCCCCGCGCCACCGTGGCTGCCGAGCGGATCGACACGGCGTGCTCGCCGGAGGCGCCGCCGAAGATCAGACCCACCTGAAGCGGAGCTGGAGAGCTGGGGGCTGAGCTGACGGCAGAAGGCATCGGCGGGGCGAAACGGGGGAGCCCAGGGGTGCGGTCAGCGCAGGCCGGTGCCGCAGGGGGCTGAAACTCAGGCCAGTGTGCCGCTCAGGGAGAAAGCGCGCACCTCGTCGATTCTGACCGTCACCAGCTCACCGGCGGAGATCGGGGTGCCATCAGGCCGCTGGCCGGGGAAGAAGGTGGGCCGGTTGGTGCGGGTGCGGCCCATCACCTGGCCAGGGTCTTTGGGATTACTGCCCTCCACCAGCACCTCCTCGATCCGGCCCAGGTAGCGGGCGCTGCGCTGGCGGGCAACCTGCTCCACCAGGGCGTTGAGCTCCCTCAGCCGCTCCACCTTCACCGTCTCGCTGAGTTGGTTCGGCCAGCCGGCGGCGGGGGTGTTGGGCCGCGGCGAGTATGCCGCGGTGTTCACCGCATCGAAGCCGATCTCCTCGACCAGGGCGAGGGTGCGGCGGTACTGGGCGTCGGTTTCGCCAGGGAACGCCACGATCACATCGGCGCTGATCGCGGCATCGGGCATGCGCTCACGGATGCGCTCGATGATGCGGCGGTAGCGATCCACCGTGTAGCCACGGGCCATCGCCCTGAGCAGGCCATCGTCGCCGCTCTGGAAGGGAATATGGAAGTGCTCGCACAGCTTGGGCAGGTCGGCGCAGGCGTCGATCAGCCGCTCGGTGAAATAGCGCGGGTGGCTGGTGGCGAAGCGGATCCGCTCGATCCCCGCCACATCGTGCACGTGATGGAGCAGGTCGGTGAGGGTGTGGGCGCGGCGGCCTTCGGGGGTGATGCCGGGCAGGTCGCGGCCATAGGCGTCGATGTTCTGGCCCAGCAGGGTGATCTCCTTGAAACCGCGCTCTGCCAGTCCCTCCATTTCGAGCTTTATCGCCTCGGGCAGCCTCGATTGCTCCTGGCCCCGCACCGAGGGCACCACGCAGTAGGTGCAGCGCTCGTTGCAGCCGTAGATCACGTTCACCCAGCCGCACACCTGGGAGTCGCGGCGGGCGGTGGTGATGTCCTCGAGGATGTGGTGCTCGCCGGTGGCCACCACCTGCTGGCCCTGCTCCACCCGTTCCAGCAGCACATCGAGTCGGTTGGCGTGCTGGGGCCCCATCACCAGATCCAGCTCGGGCACCCGCCGCAGCAGGGATTCCCCCTCCTGCTGGGCCACACAGCCCGCCACCACCAGGGTGAGGCGGGGGTTGGCGCGCTTCCGTTGCGCCTGGCGCCCCAGATAGCTGTACACCTTCTGCTCGGCGTTGTCGCGGATCGTGCAGGTGTTGTAAAGCACCAGATCGACGCTGTGCTCGTCATCGCCGGCCCGATATCCCATGGCTTCGAGGATCCCGGCCATGCGCTCGGAATCCGCCTTGTTCATCTGGCAGCCGAAGGTGGTGATCCAGTAGCTGCCGCGGGGGCTGAAGGGAGTGGCTGTCATCAGACCAGTCTCAGCCATCGCGATCGCACCCCTGGCGGTGGAGGGCATGGAGCGGCGCAGGGTGTTCTGAACTCCGTACAGCCCATACAAATTCCAGGACATCTGCCCGATGCGTGCCAATTTGAGCCCAGCGCCCCAGCCCCATGCGTCTGCGCCTGCGCCCGTTCAAGCTCACCAAGGCCGTGCCCCTGGCCATCAGCCGCGGCAGCACCAGCGCCGTTGAGCACCTGCAGGTGAGCCTGGAGCACGCCGGGCTCACGGGCATCGGTGAGACCGGCGGCTTCGACACCGGCCATCGTCACTTCGCCACCGATGCCATCGCGGCGGAGCTGGAGGCCCTTGCCCCCCAGCTGGAAGCCCTGGCTCCCCAGCCCCTCCAGGCGCTCGAGCCCCTGCTGGCGACCCTCAGCCCGCCGGCCCGCTGCGGCCTGGATCTGGCCCTGCACGACTGGTGGGGCAAACGGTTGAACCAGCCCCTGCACCGGCTCTGGGGCCTGGATCCGGAGGCCAGTGGCGCCACCAGCGTGACCCTCGGCTTAGGTTCACCCGAGGCTGCGCTGGCGCGGCTCGAGCGCTGGTGGCTTCAGCTCCCTGCCACCCGGATCAAGCTCAAGCTGGGCAGCCCCGATGGGGTGGCCCACGACCTGGCCCTGCTGGAAGCGGTGGCAGGGGCCCTGGAGCAGCGGCGCCAGAGCACCGGCGAACCCTGCGAGCTGCAGGTGGATGCCAACGGCGGCTGGGATCTGGATGCCGCCATGGCGATGCTGGAGCCCCTGGAGCGCCGCGAGGTGGTGCTGCTGGAGCAGCCGCTGGCACCTTTGCTGGATCCGGAGGCCGACAGCGCCGGTTTTGCCGCCCTGCAAAGCGAATCTCCCCTGCCGCTGGTGGCCGATGAGAGCTGCTGGAATCTGGCCGATCTGCTGCGGCTGGCCCCCCACGTGGACGGGATCAACATCAAGCTGCTCAAGAGCGGTGGCCTGGCAGAAGCCCTGCTGATGGCGCGCACGGCACGGCGGCTGGGGCTCGGGGTGATGCTCGGCTGCTACTCCGACGGCTCCCTGCTCAACGGCGCCGCTGCCCAACTGCTGCCGCTGGTGCGCTGGCCCGACCTTGACAGCCACCTCAACCTGATCGATGACCCCTTCAGCGGCCTGCACCTGGACGCTGATGTTCTGGTGCCGCCTCTGGGCGCCGGGCTGGGCATCACCCTGGGCCAGGAGCCATGTTGAGCGCGTCCGCCCCGATCGTGCTGCTTCAGCACGGCGGCCTCGACGACCTCTCGGGCAAGACCGGCCTGGCGATGCTGCGCTACCGCCCGGGTCCGATCGTGGCCGTGATCGATCCGGCCTTCGCCGGCGCCGACCTGCGGGCCATCACCGGCATCCCCCGGGCTGTGCCGGTGGTGACCGATATGGCCGCCGCCCTGGCCTACGGCCCCGAGGTGGCGGTGGTGGGCCTTGCCCCCTCCGGTGGGCGGCTGCCGGAGGCGATGCGCGCCGATCTGCTGGTGGGCCTGCAGGCGGGGCTCAACCTGGCCAGCGGCCTGCACAGTCGCCTGGGCGACGATCCCGAGCTGGCAGGGGCCCGCACCAGGCCCGGCCAGTGGATCTGGGACCTGCGCCAGGAGCCTCAGGAACTGGCGGTGGCCACGGCACGGGCCGCTTCCCTGCCCTGCCGGCGACTGCTGGCGGTTGGTTCCGACATGGCCGTCGGCAAGATGAGTGCCTGCCTGGAGCTGCGGGCGGAAGCAGTTCGCCGCGGGCTCGATGCCCGCTTTGTGGGCACGGGCCAGGCGGGGATCCTGATCGCCGGCTCCGGCGTAGCCCTCGATGCGGTGCGGGTGGACTACGCCGCCGGTGCGGTCGAAGGGGCGGTGCTGCGGGCGGCAGCAGGGGCTGGGCCGGCAGCGCTGGTGCTTGTCGAGGGCCAGGGCTCCATCTGCCACCCGGGGTCATCCGCCACCCTGCCCCTGCTGCGCGGCAGCCAGCCCACCGACCTGCTGCTGGTGCACCGGGCCGGCCAGAGCCAGGTGCGCACCAGGCCAGAAGCCGCCCCGGTCCCTATCCCCCCCCTCCCGGAGCTGATCGCCACAGTGGAGGCGTTGGCGGCGCTGGGCCGACCCGATGGCCTGCGGCCGCTGGTGAGGGCCGTGGCGCTCAACACCGCCCGGCTCGCCCCCGCCGAAGCAGACTCAGCCCTGGCGGCCACCGCCGCCGAAGCTGGCCTGCCCTGCGCCGATCCGGTGCGGCAAGGCGCTGGCCGGCTGCTGGATGCCCTGCTGGGTAACAACTGAGTATGGAAGCCGCACCCACCTGGGTGGAGGCGGCTGGGAAACAAGGGCGAGCGAGGGGATTCGAACCCCCGGATGGCGGCACCACAAGCCGCTGCCTTAACCGCTTGGCGACGCTCGCCATTAACCAGCCAAATGTACCAAGCCCCCAGTAAAGGGCTTCTTACCAGTTCCAGGAGCGATCAGGTGCCAACCTGGAGGCCCTTTAGGCAATGCCTCGTTTGCCCGGCCGTCCGGACCTTCCCGCCCGTGCCCCATGGCGCTCTGGCCTGCTCGTGCTGGCGCTGGCCGGAGCCGGCCTGGGCGCCACCAACCCAAGCCCGGCAGACTTCGAGGCCTTTGCTGCAGACCGGTTGGTGGACGAGATCAGCAATGAGCTCTGCGTCAAGGGCGGACTCCCCCTGCTGATGCGGATGGTGATCTCCAACTGCCAGGAGTTGGTGGAGGCCCAGCGGGGAGCCTTGGCTGCCGTTGTGGCCAGCCATACCCGCCGCAGCAACCTGGCGGTGGCAAGCCTGTATCGCAGCGAGGTGGGCGGCCAGAGCGTGCTGGCCTGGCAGGTGCCGCGCTTCCGTTCCACCGTGCTGGCGGTGGCGGGCCACTTCGTGCTGCTCGCGGCCAGCAGCGACACCTCCCAGGAGGGGCCGTGAACCCTGCTGCCGCCCCCTGCTCCCTGCTGGTGCGGCTGCCCCGCAGCCTGCTGGATCCCCGCTTGGTGGTGGGTTTTGGAGCCGATGCCGATGGCCTGGTGTCGCTGCGGCTCAAGACAGGAGCTGGCCAGATCACGGCGATCGAACCCCTGCCGGCGGCGGCGGCTGCCGGCGGACTGCCGCTGGCGCTCACTCCCCTGGTGGAGCCCCATGCCCACCTAGACAAGGCCTTCAGCGCCGTCGCCTTCCCCAACCGCCAGGGCACCATGGCCGCGGCCATGGCGGCCAACCAGCGTGAACATGGCGAGCGCACTGCCGAAAAGGTGGCCCAGCGGGCCGAGCGGGCCCTCGAGCGGGCCTGGCGCAACGGTCTGCGGGCTATCCGCAGCCACGTTGACAGCCTGGGGCCTGCTGCCCAGCCCAGCTGGGATGCCCTGCTGGAAGCCCGCCAGCGCTGGCTGGGCCGGGTGGAGCTGCAGCTGGTGGCGATGGCGCCTGTGGACCACTGGCTCAGCCCCGACGGCGTTGCCCTGGCCCGCCGGGTGGCCGACGCACGGGGGTTGCTGGGTGGGGTGATCGGCCCCCCCTATGGCCAGGGGCTGCTCCGCCGCATCGCCGATCGGGAGGCGCTGCTGGCCCTGCTTGAACTGGCGGAGCGCTGTGGCTGTGGCCTGGACCTCCACGTCGATGAATCCGACGCCTATCCCGGCCTCGGGGTCGCCCTGGTATCTGGGCTGGCCCTGGAGCAGCGCCGCGCCGTGGCGATCACATGCAGCCACGCCAGCAGCATGATCCTCATGTCAGCTGGGGACTGCGACCGGCTGGCCGACCGGCTGGCCGAAGCCGAGATTGCCGTAGTGGCCCTACCGATGACCAATTTTTGGCTTCTGGGGCGGAAGAAGTCCCAAACCCCCTGGCGCCGCCCGGTGGCGCCGATCCGCAGCCTGCAGCGGGCCGGGGTGCGGCTGGCCATCGGCGGCGACAACGTGCAGGATCCCTGGTACCCCGGGGGAGATTTTGATCCGATCGAGCTGCTGCGCCTGGCGGCGCCGCTATGTCAGCTGATGCCCTGGCAGCGCCTGGGCCTGGCCCCCTTCAGCACCGCTGCTGCCGCGGTGCTCCAACTGGCCTGGGACGGGGTGGTGCGGGTGGGTGCCCCTGCCGACCTGGTGCTGCTCGGGGCAAGCTCCTGGGGCGAGCTGCTGGCCCGGCCGCCCCAGCGGCGGGTACTGCGTGCCGGCCAGTGGCTGCCGCCCGCGGAGCAGGAGCTGCCTTCCCCCCTGTTAGCCGGCCCCGCTCCCTTGACCGGCGCCGTCTGCCATGGCTGAGATGGACTCCAACAGTGCAAGGCAGCCCGACTATTCCGGCTGTTTTAGATATCCAGAAGCCCGGATCTCCGCCCTGGCCGAGGAGCTGGGTCGGCTCGATCCTTCCCTGCCGCTGCTGGGTTCGGAGGCTCCAGCCGAATTGGAGCGCCACTCCCGCGACTACTCCAACTACTCCCCGGTGCTGGTGGAGCGGCTGCGGGGCTGCCGGGCCCAGCTGGTGGCATCAGCCACCAGCGTGGAGCAGGTTCTGCTGGTGGCAGGGGCCTGTGCCCGCCACGGGGTTGCCCTGACCGTGCGAGGTGCCGGCACCGGCAATTACGGCCAGTGTGTGCCGCTGCGAGGCGGGCTGGTGCTCGATCTCTGCGGCCTTGCCCGGCTGCGCCACTTCGATGCCACCACCGGAGTGATCGAGGTGGAGGCCGGCAGCCTGATGGGTGCCCTCAACCAGCAGCTGGAGCCCCTTGGCCGGACCCTGCGCCTGGTACCCAGCACCGCCCGCAGCGCCACCATCGGCGGCTTCATCGCCGGGGGCTCCGGGGGCATCGGTTCGCTGCGCTGGGGCTTTCTGCGCGATCCGGGCAACCTGCTGGGTCTGGAGGTGGTGACCCTCGAACCCGAACCCCGGCTGCTGCGGCTCGATGCGGCCGCCAGTGCCCCGCTCAACCATGCGTACGGCACCAACGGCATCCTCACCGCCCTGCGTCTGCCCACCACCGAATTGGTGGCGTGGCAGCAGGTGGTGGTGGGTTTTGACAGCTGGGATCGGGCCCTGGATGCGGCCCAGGCCCTGCTGGGCACGGCCCTCCAGCTCCACGCCCTGACCCTGCTGGAGGGGGCGATCGCCCAGCAGCTGCCCTGGCCGGGAGGCTGCCCGGCGCCGCTGGTGACGGAACAGCGCCTGTTGCTGCTGGCCGCACCGGATGCCCTCGAGGTGCTGCCGGCCTGGTTAGCCGCCCATGGCGGGGAGATCCACTGGCAGGCTCCCCAGGGAGGGAGTCGGGGCCTGCCGCTGCAGGAACTCAGCTGGAACCACACCACCCTCCACTGGCGTGCCCGCCATCCGGACTGGACCTACCTGCAGATGCTGCTGCCCCAGCCGGAGGGCCCCTGTCTTGGCCTCCTCAGGCAGCGTTGGGGTGATGACCTGCTGTGGCACCTGGAGGCAGTGAGACAGCAGGGGGAAGCGCGCCTGGCCGCCCTGCCGCTGCTGCGCTGGCGCGGCGAGGAGGCCCTGGAGCGGTTGATGGCTGACTGCCGGCAAGCGGGTGCCCTGCTCTTCAATCCCCACGTGATCAGTGTGGAAGATGGCGGTCTGGGGGTTGTCGATGCCGACCAGGTGGCAGCCAAGGCCACCCATGACCCGGCTGGTCTGCTCAACCCGGGCAAGCTGCGCGGCTGGCTCAGCAGCCCAGACTGAGACGGGTGTCAACGCCGGTGCCCGGGTGGGTGCCCTCGGCGTCCCGGCAGAGGGAGCGCTGGTCGAGACGGTCGATCAGGGCGTCACTGAAGTCTGCATTGGTGACGGTGGCGCCATGGAAACTGCTGCCCGAGGCAATCGCTCCAGTCAGATTGGCCCCGGTCAGATCAACGCCTGTGAAGTCCACCTTGTCCATCAGGGTGCCGCTCAGGTCGGCTCCGGCAAAATTTGCCTCCGGGAAGGCAGCCTGGGTGAGGATGGCGCCATGGAGGTCGGCGCCGCTGAAATTGGCCTGGCGTCCAGTGGCGCCGGCAAAGGAGGTGTTGGCCAGATTCTGACCGCTGAAATCCTGGCCATTCTGGTTTGTCAGGGTGTAATCAACCCCGCTGAACTCAGCGGCAGCCGGCATTGCTGGCGCCAGGGCCAGAGCCAGAGCCAGGATCAGATTCACAGACACCAGCCGCTCCAGGACGGACCGCAGGATTTTGCCCAGGGGGTGGGCCATGGCGAGGGTGCATGGGGCTTTCACTCTGGACCTTCCCAATCAAGTGATGAGCTCCCGAGGAGCTCCCCGATCAGATAGAGGGACCCGGCCACGATCACTGGGGCCGTACTGGCCCCGTGCTGCCCGAGGGCTGTGGCCAGATCTGCGGCGGCATTCAACTGCGAAGCGAGCTGGGGGCAGGCGCCGGCCAGGGCTGGCTGGCTCCAGCTGGGGTGGCCAGGCACCGGCACGATCCAGCCCCGGTCCCCTGGGGCCAGCAGGGCCGTGACTATCTCAGGCCCCTGTTTGTTGGCCAGGATGCCCAGTACCCAGCTGCGAGAACCTGACTTCAGGCCATGGCGAGCCGGCTGGGTGTCGAGTTCGGCCCGCAGGGCGATGGCGGCGGGCAGGTTGTGGGCCCCATCAAGCAGCAGGGGGCGACCGCGCCAGCTCACCTGCTGGAGCCTGCCGGGCCAGCGGGCGCCGGCGAAGCCACGGCGGATCCCCGCCCCGTCGATCGGCCAGCCCCGCTCTGCCAGGGCCGTGAGCATCCCAAGGGCCACGGCGCCGTTGCTTGCCTGCACGGCCCCCGGCAGCCCCAGGGGCCAGGCGTTCAGATCCAGGGGCTCCACCCAGTGCAGCTCGGCCCCCACAGCCCCGGCCTGGGCGGTGAGAACCGCCGCCACTTCTGGGTCCTGGGGACCGCTGAAGGCACTGGCTCCAGGCTGAAGCACGCCGGCCTTCTCGGCGGCGATCGTGGCTGGGTTTGGCCCCAGAATCTCGGCATGGTCCAGACCGATCGAGGCAAAGCCGATAACGCTGCGGTCGGGATGGCAGGTGGTGGCATCGAGCCGGCCCCCCAGACCCACCTCCAGCACCACCAGCTCCAGTTCCGCTGCGGCGAAGGCAAGGAAGGCGGCCGCGGTCACCAGCTCAAACGGCGTTAGCAGGTGGCGGCGGGCTGCCGGGGTGGCCCTCTCCAGCTGGCGGCGCAGGTCGGCCACGCTGATCGGCCCGGCCCCGATCAGGATCCGCTCGCTCCAGCACACCAGGTGGGGCGAGGTATACAGGCCGGCGCGCAGGCCAGAGGCCAGCAGGGCCCGGTGCACCAGGGTGCAGATCGAACCCTTGCCGTTTGTGCCCGCCACCTGGACGGCGGCGAAACGGCGCTCGGGATGGCCCAGCTCGGCCAGGGCCGCCTGGAGCCGCCCCAGGCCCAGGTCAACGCCGCGGCGGCTGAAGGGTTCGATCAGATCGGCAAAGGGATCGGCTCTGGCGGTCGGTTCAGGCAAGGCTCACCAGGGCGCGCTCAAGCCGTTCGACGGCCAGGCGCAGGTGGCGGGGCCTGATCACCAGCGGCGGCACGAAGCGCACCACCCGGGGGCCGGCGGGCACCAGCAACAGGCCCTGCTCGATCGCGGCCGTGACGATCTCTGGGGCGCTGGGGGCCTCCTCGCGCAGCACCAGCCCCTGCAGCAGGCCCCAGCCCCGCACCCCCTCCAGCAGGGTGGGGTGGCGGCTCACGAGCCCTGCCAGCAGCTCCTGCAGCAGCGCCCCCATCCGCTGGACATGGTTGAGCAGGTCGCGGCGGTCGAGCTCGGCCAGCACCGTCAGTCCGGCCCGACAGGCGAAGGGATTACCGCCGAAGGTGCTGGCGTGGTCGCCGGGGCGGAAGTGGTCTACCGCTGCCTTGACCGCCAGGGCGCCGATCGGGATACCGCCGCCCAGGCCCTTGGCCAGGGTGATCGCATCGGGCTCCACGCCCAGCTGCTGGTAGCCCCAGAGCTGGCCACTGCGGCCGATGCCGATCTGCACCTCGTCGAAGATCAGCAGGATGTGGTGGATATCGCAGAGCTCCCGCACCCGCCGGAAAAAGCTGCGATTGCCCGGATGGACCCCACCCTCGCCCTGGATCGGCTCCAGCAGCACGGCCGCCACCCGCGGCCCCTCGGACTGGCAGCTGGTCAGCAGGGCCTCGAAGGCGGCGATGTCGTTGTAGGGGAAATAGCGAAAACCCTGCACCATCGGCTCAAAGCCCTGGTGGTATTTAGGCTGGCCCGTGGCGGTGACGGCGGCCAGGGTGCGACCGTGGAAGCTGGCCTGGGCGGTGATGATCAGGGGATCCCGGTTGTCGCCGAGACCAACTCCTATTCTCCGCAGACTGGCGTGCTTGCGGGCCAGCTTAATGGCGGCCTCGTTGGCCTCGGCGCCGGAATTGCAGAAGAAAACCCTATCCAGGCAGCTGCGGGCGCGGATTACTTCTGCCAGCTCCTCCTGCTCCGGGATCCGATAGAGGTTTGAAACGTGCTGGAGTTTGCCCAGCTGCCGGCCAAGGGCCCGTTTCATTCGCCTGTCGCTATGGCCCAGCGTGCAGACGGCGATGCCGGCCACGCAGTCGAGATAGCGCTTCCCCTTGGTATCCCAGACCCAGACCCCGCTGCCCCGCGCCAGGCTTATCGGGAAGCGGGCATAGGTGTCCATCACAGGCGGGATGGGAGCGGTGGGACTCGAACCCACATGCCCGAAGGCGCTCGATTTTGAGTCGAGTCCGTCTACCAATTCCGGCACGCTCCCTTGCGAAGGAGCTTAGGCGGCCATGCCGGCACCACTGCTCGACCCAGGGACTCTCTGGATCTGGGCGCCGGCTGCCTGGAGCTTGCCTTCCAGGTTTGCATAGCCTCGATCCAGGTATTCGAGCCCCCGCACGGTGGTGATCCCCTCCGCGCCCAGACCTGCCAGCACCATGGCTGCCGAAGCTCGTAGATCGGTACCCCGCACAGGCGCGCCGCTGAGGCGCGCAACGCCCTCCACAAAGGCGGTGTTGCCCTGCATGCGGATATCGGCTCCCATACGCTGCAGCTCGGCGACGTGTTGCAGTCGATTTTCAAAGATGTTTTCCGTGATCACGCTGGTGCCGCGGGCGGTTGTCAGCAGGCTCATAAATGGGGCCTGCAGATCGGTGGGGAAGCCCGGGAAAGGCTGAGTGCGCAGGTCAACGGCGTTGATCTTGTCCGCCTTGATCGTGAGGCCTATGCCATCGTGGTGGATGCTGCACCCAGCTTCCTCGAGCTTGGTTATCACTGCACCGAGATGCTCGGGGATCACCGGGGTCACCCGGAGCTGGGAGCGGGTGATGGCCGCGGCGAGAAGAAAGGTGCCGGCTTCGATGCGATCGGGAATCACCGCGTAATCGGCACCGTGGAGACGCTCCACACCCACGATGGTGATCGTGGGTGTGCCTGCACCGCGGATCCTGGCGCCCATGGCGATGAGGAGGCCGGCCAGATCCAGAACCTCGGGTTCGAGCGCGGCGTTATCGATCACCGTTTCGCCATCGGCGAGGGCGGCGGCCATCATCAGGGTCTCGGTGGCACCCACGCTTGGGCAGTCCAGGTGGATGCGGCCACCGCTGAGCCGATGGCCCCTGCCGGGGACGACGGCGGTGACAACTCCATGCTCAATAGTCACCTGGGCCCCCATGGCCTTCAGTCCCTTGACGTGTTCCACCACGGGGCGGGTGCCGATCTGGCAGCCACCAGGCAGGGGCACCTTGGCCATGCCCATCCGGGCAAGGAGGGGGCCAATACAAAAGAAACTGGCCCGAAGGCTGTTCACCAACTCGTAGGGGGCGGTGGAGGTGTTGATCGCTTCGCCGCTGAGCTCAAGACAGTCACCCTGACGGGATACACGGCCACCCAGGCTGGTGAGCATTTCTCCCATGGCCGCGATGTCGGTGAGCGGAGGCACATTGCGGAGCCGAACCGGATCACGGGTGAGCAGGCAGGTAGCCATCAGAACCAGGGCCGAGTTCTTGGCACCACTCACGTGCAGAACACCACTGAGGCTCCTGCCACCAGCGATCTCCAGCTGGGGGTTGGCAATGATTTTTGAATTGGGGTGCGACTGGACAGCATTCAGGCTCATGGAGGGCTGCCCATCTATTGCCCGGGCATATTGACAACAAAAACTTTGACCGTCTAGGCGGCCGCTGCTGGAACTGGCTTGATCTTCAGCAAATCCCCACTGCGGCTGCGCTCTTGAAGAGGGTCCTCCCCTGATGTCCTATCTTTTGGATGTCGCCCCGGCGACGGCCACGCGGATGTGGCGGAATTGGTAGACGCGCTAGTTTCAGGTACTAGTGGCAGCAATGTCGTGGGAGTTCAAGTCTCCCCATCCGCATTTTTTTTATGATCGTTCTCAAAATTTCGAATGCCTCTGAGTTGATGGCCTCGAAGTTGGGGAAGTTTCTTGAGAGCCTCACCCCCGACGCCCTTGACCAGGCCACGATCGAAGACGTCGTTCTCAAAAAGCTGGTCCAGAACCTCCAGGCCGAAGGTCTCAAAGGGGAAGTTGCTTCGGTACGGGGTCTTGACCTGGTCGGCAAGGAACTGCTGATCCGCGACCAGATGCACGTGCGAAAGCATCAGACCTTCTGAGGTGGGCTCCAAAGCCAGGTTGCGCGCCGCAGAGCCGATCACCAGCCGCCGCAATCCCCTGGTCAGGAGGCTGCGCCAGCTCCACCAACCCAGGGGTCGCGATCAGCAGGGTCTGCTGCTGCTGGAGGGCACCCACCTGCTCGAGGAGGTGTTGCGGCTACAGCTCCAGCCGGTCGAGTTGCTGGCAACGCCGCTCTGGTGGGCCCGGCAGGGAGCATTGGCCGCCAGCCTGCCGGAGGCCTGCACCTGCCTGGTTGTCGCAGATGAGGTGTTGGCGGCCATTGCCACCACCCACCATCCCGATGGGGTCGTGCTGACCCTCCCGCCCCCTCCGGAGGCCAGCTCCAACTCCTGGCCTTCATTGGTTCTTGCCCTGGATGGCCTGCAGGATCCCGGCAATCTCGGCACGCTGATGCGCACCGCCCTGGCCAGCGGCGTGGAGGCCCTGTGGCTTGGCGACGGGGCAGATCCCTTCCAGCCGAAGGTGTTGCGCGCTTCGACAGGAGCGGCCCTGGCCCTGCCGCTGCGGCGCGAGCCCCGGGCTGCCCTGCGGGAGCGGCTGGTGGCGGCCCAGGCCGCCGGGCTGCAGCTGGTCGTGGCGGTCCGCCCCGGGGCGGGCCCGCCCAAACCGCTGCCCTACTGGCAGCACGACTGGCGTCGACCCACGGTGCTGCTGCTCGGCAATGAGGGGGCAGGAGTATCCGCAGACCTGGAGGCCCTGGCCAGCCAGCGGGTCACCATTCCCCACAGCAGGGCGGTGGAATCCCTCAATGTGGCGGTGGCTGCAGCTCCCCTGCTGCTGGAGCGCCTGCGGCAACAGACCGGAGCCTGAAGGGGGAGAATGCCTCCAACAACCGCAGTGCTGCCCGGTGAGCAACGCCCCCTCCCCCGGATCAGGTTTCGATTACGACGTGATCGTGATCGGTGCCGGTTACGGCGGCTTCGATGCTGCCAAGCACGCTGCAGACCATGGCTTGCGGGTAGCCATAGTGGAATCGCGTGACCTGGGCGGCACCTGCGTAAACCGGGGCTGCGTCCCCTCCAAGGCCCTGCTGGCCGCCAGCGGCCGGGTGCGGGAGCTGGCCGACGCCAAGCACCTGGAGGGTTTCGGCATCCATGCCGCCCCGGTGCGCTTCGAGCGCCAGAAGATCGCCGACCACGCCAACCAGCTGGTGGCTACGATCCGCACCAACCTCACCAAGACCCTCGAGCGAGCCGGCGCAACCATCCTCTTGGGCAAGGGACGCCTGGCCGGCCCCCAGCTGGTGACGGTTCGGGAGGCCGGCAGCGGCGTCGAGCGCACCCTCAGCGCCCGCGATGTGATCCTGGCCACGGGTTCGGAGCCGTTCGTGCCCCGCGGTATCGAGACCGACGGCCGCACCGTGTTCACCAGCGACGAAGCTGTCAGCCTGGAGTGGCTGCCCCGCTGGCTGGCGATCATCGGCAGCGGCTACATCGGCCTGGAGTTCGCCGATGTCTACACGGCCCTGGGCTGCGAGGTGACGATGGTCGAGGCCCTCGACCGGGTGATGCCCACCTTCGATCCAGACATCGCCAAGATCGCAGCCCGCAAGCTGATCGACGGCCGCGACATCGACGCCCGAGCCGGGCTGCTGGCCCGCAAGGTGACGCCCGGTTGCCCGGTGACCATTGAGCTGGCCGACATGCAGACCAAGGAGCTGGTGGAGACCCTGGAGGTGGATGCGGTGCTTGTGGCCACCGGCCGGGTGCCGAGCAGCGCCGCGCTGAACCTGGTGGCCGTTGGCGTGGAGACCAACCGGGGCTTCATCCCCGTGGACGATCACATGCGGGTGTTGGTGGACGGTGAGCCGGTACCCCACCTGTGGGCCGTGGGCGATGTGACCGGCAAGATGATGCTGGCCCACACTGCTGCCGCCCAGGGCACCGTGGCTGTCGACAACATCCTGGGCCAGGCCCGATCGATCGATTACCGCTCGATTCCGGCTGCCACCTTCACCCATCCCGAGATCAGCTCGGTGGGCCTGAGCGAAGCCGATGCCAAGGCCATGGCAGCCAAGGAGGGTTTCGAGCTGGGAACTGTGCGCAGTTACTTCAAGGCCAATTCCAAGGCCCTGGCCGAGCTGGAGAGCGACGGCCTGATGAAGCTGCTGTTCCACAAGGGCAGCGGTGAGGTGCTCGGTGCCCATATCTACGGACTGCACGCCGCCGATCTGATCCAGGAGATCGCCAATGCGGTGGCGCGCCGCCAGAGCGTGAAACAACTGGCCAGTGAGGTGCACACCCATCCCACCCTCAGCGAGGTGGTGGAGGTCGCCTACAAGCAGGCCGCCGCCGCCATCGCCCCTGGCCTGGCAGGGAACTGACATGGAGTTACGTCGCCGCCCCCCCAACCCCAAGGTGAAGGTGCTCAATCTGGAGTACGCCATCCGCCACCAGGAAGGCGAACCACGCCACATCCTCGAGAAAATTGTCTGGGAGAAAGACCGCGAGGTGGCCGCGGCCAAGGAGCGGGTGCCCCTGGAGAAACTCCAGCAGCAGGTGGCCGATCTGCCCGCACCCCTTGATTTTTCAGCGGCCCTGCGGGCGACTTGCCGCAAGCCGGCCGTGATCGCAGAGATCAAGAAGGCCAGCCCCAGCAAGGGGGTAATACGCGAAGATTTCGACCCCGAGGCCATCGCCAGGGGCTACGCCGCCGGTGGGGCCAGCTGCCTGTCGGTGCTCACCGACAGGCAGTTTTTCCAGGGCGGCTTTGAGGTGCTGGTACAGGTGCGCCAGGTGGTGGATCTGCCCCTGCTGTGCAAGGACTTCATCCTCAGCCCATACCAGCTCTATCAGGCCCGGGCCGCGGGCGCCGACGCGGCCCTGCTGATCGCGGCGATCCTCAGCGATCAGGACCTGGCCTACCTGCTGAAGGTGGCGAGAAGCCTTGGCATCACCCTGCTGGTCGAGGTGCATGACGCCACAGAGATGGAACGGGTACTGGCCCTCGAGGGGGTGGAGTTGATCGGCATCAACAACCGCGACCTGGCCACCTTCCACACCGACCTGGCCACCACCGAGCAGCTCACGGCCACCTACGGCGAGCAGATCCGTGCCAAGGGCTGCCTGCTGGTGAGCGAATCGGGGCTGGCCAGCCGCGAGGACCTCGACCGGGTTCACAGTGCCGGCGCCGATGCGGTGCTGGTGGGGGAATCCCTGATGCGGCAGCCGGATGTGAAAGCCGCCCTGGAAGCCCTCATCGGGGCTTGAAACCAATGCCACCCGCAGCTCTGGAGCCTCACCCCCACTACGATCTTGTGGTGGTGGGGGCGGGGCCGGCCGGCGCTACGGCGGCGGCGCTGGCCGCCCGCGGCGGCCTGCGGGTTGCCCTGCTGGAGAAGCAGCCGCTGCCGCGCCACAAGCCCTGTGGCGGAGGCATGCCGGTGCCCGTGCAGCGGGAGCTGCTCGATCTGGCCCCGGAGGCGGTGATAGATACGCGAGTGCGGGCCATGCGCCACAGCTGGCGTTTCGCCCGAGCCGTGGAGGCGCCGATCGATCCTCCCGGGACGCCGGCGGAGCAATCGCGGGGGCTATTGATGGTTCAGCGGCCCCGCTTTGACCATGCCCTGGTGCTCCAGGCCCAGGCCGCCGGCGTCGAGCTGCTGGAGGGCCATGCCTTCGGCGGCCTGGTGCGCGCCGATGGGGGAGTGAGGCTGCAGGTGCGGCGGCGGGCGCTGGCCGGCCAGGAAGCCGCGGCGGGCACGCTGCTGACCCATGCCGTCATCGGGGCCGATGGGGCCGCCGGGGGAGTGGCCGCAGCAGTGGGCCTGCGCCGCTCGCCCCGCATCGCCCTGGCCCTGGAACTGGAGGTGCCACACCGCTGGGATCCGGCCGATCCGCTGCTGCGCCCCGACCTGCTCCATCTGGAGTATGGCGCCCTGCGCCGAGGCTACGCCTGGTTATTCCCGAAAGCCGACCACCTCAACCTCGGCGCAGGCCTCTTCTACGGCCGCCAGCGGGACCTGCGCCGCGAACCCAGTGCCCGCTCCCGCATCAAGGCGGCGATCGAGGCCTATGCCGCCGCCCTGGGGGTGGGGGACCAGCGCCTGCGGGGCTTGCGCAGCTACGCCCATCCCCTGCCGATCTGGGACGGGCCGGAACCCCTGCACAGCGCCGATGGCCGGGTGCTGCTCGTAGGTGATGCCGCTGGCCTGATCAACCCCCTCTTCGGTGACGGGTTGTTCCATGCGATCCGCAGCGGCCGGCTGGCGGCCGAGGCCCTGCTGGCAGGCGATCCGTGCAGCCACACCGCCCGGGTACATGGGCTGCTAGCCGATGATTTCGAGGCTGCGCGCCGACTGGCCAGGCTTTTATACGGCCTGAGCGGCCTCACCTACCGCTACGGGATCGCCCAGCCAGCAGCCACAGCGCTGGCGGTGCGGCTGCTGGGGGGAGAAATGCCCTTCCGGGGGCTGGGCCGGCGGGCCCTGCGGCGGATCGCCACGGGCCTGCTCGGCGAGGGGCTCCAGATCGGCCGGCCGGTCTGAGCGACAGGTAAGACCAGCTGGGGAGAGCGGTCGGTTCCGGGCTGAATCCAGCGATCCGCCCGTTTCAGACCTTGCGGCTGTAGAACTCCACCACCAGCAGCTCGTTGATTTCGAGGGCGACCCACTCGCGCTCGCACCTGCTGATCACCTTGGCTGTGAGCTTGTTCTTGTCGAGCTCCAGGTGGGGAGGGATGTTGGCCAGGCCGGGGAATTCCAGGTTGGCCTCAGCCAGCTTCTTGCTCTGCTTGCGCTCGCGGATAACGATCACATCGCCGGCCTTGCACTGGTAGCTCGGGATGTCAACAACACGGCTGTTGACGGTCACGTGGCCATGGTTCACCAGCTGGCGGGCACCTGGCACGGTGGGGCCAAATCCGAGGCGGAAGCAGACATTATCGAGACGGTTCTCGAGCAGCTTCAGCAGATTGGTTCCGGTGGAACCCTCCTGGGCGCGCGCCTTCTTGACGTAGCGCACGAGCTGACGCTCGGAGATGCCGTAGTTGAAGCGAAGCTTCTGCTTCTCTTCGAGGCGGATGGCGTATTCGGAGCGCTTGCGACGGGCTTGGCCGTGCTGACCTGGGGGATAAGACCGCTTGGCGGACTTACGGGTGAGACCGGGAAGGTCTCCCAAGCGCCGCGTGATCCTCAAACGAGGGCCGCGGTAGCGAGACATGAAAAAGAATTCAAAGGACGTATGGAAGCTGCAGGCCCCCACGGCGCCATGGCTTGGAGCATGCTGGGAAACCCACCTGCCCGCACCTTTGATGCGCCAACGATCGATACTATCGGTTGGGCCGCGCAGCCTTGCGATGCAGCCCAAGCCCGCGCTGGCCATAACCGCTGCCCCAGCACCAGGGGCAGCGACCAGCCTGGTGGCAGCCCTGTTGCTGGCCTTGATCAGCCTCTACCGCCGCTGGCTCTCGCCCCTGCTGGGGCCCCGCTGCCGCTTCATTCCCAGCTGCAGCGCGTACGGCCTAGAGGCAATCAGTCGCCACGGCCCCTGGCGCGGCAGTTGGCTCACCCTGCGACGGTTGCTGCGCTGCCATCCATTCACTCCCTGCGGCTGCGATCCCGTGCCCGATTGACCCGGAGCCGATTGACCCGTACCCGATCACATGAATTTGCTGGTTCTGATCACCCGCAGGGGCTGCTGTCTATGTGAGGGCCTGGAGCACAAGCTGGCCGCCCTCACGCCGGTGCCAGCTGTTGTGGTTGTCGATGTCGACACTGATCCAGCCCTTCAGCACCGCTACGGGCTGGAGGTACCAGTGCTGCTGCTGCGCACATCTGCTGGAGATCGGGAGTTGCCGCGGGTACCGCCGCGCCTGGTGGGAAACGGCCTGCAGGTTTGGTTGCAGAAGCAGGGGTTTTGCGGCCAGGAGGCTTAGAAAGACACCACTCAGCCCACTGGTGCCATGACCCAGTTGCTCCATCCGGTTTTGCGGCAGGTGGGTCTGGAGGTGCCGGCGGGCTTGCCAGATGGGGAGCTGGCGGGCATCAGTTGCGATTCCCGCCGGGTGGAACCGGGCTCTCTGTTTGTGGGTCTGCCGGGCACCCAGGTGGATGGGGGTCGCTTCTGGCCCCAGGCGCTTCGGGCCGGGGCCGTGGCAGCCGTGATAAGCCCTGAGGCGGCTGCGGCCCAGCCACCCGGCCCTGGGGATGCGGTGCTGGTGGCGGCCGATCCCCTGGCCCGCTGGGCTGGCTTGCTGGCGGCTGCATTCTGGTGCCAGCCCAGTCAGCGACTCAGCCTGATCGGAGTCACAGGCACCAATGGCAAAACCACCACCACCCATTTGATTGAGCATCTGGCCGCCTCAGCCGGCCGGCCGCCGGCCCTGTTCGGCACCCTGGTGAATCGCTGGCCCGGCCAGAGCGTCCCCGCCCAGCACACCACCGCATTCGCCGATCTGCTCCAGGCCCAGCTGGCCCAGGCCGTCGAGGCCGGTGCCGAGGTCGGAGCGATGGAGGTGAGTTCCCATGCTCTGGATCAGCACCGGGTGGCGGGCTGCCGGTTCGCAGGGGCGGTATTCACCAACCTCACCCAGGACCACCTCGACTATCACCCTTCGATGCAGGCTTACTTCGAGGCCAAGGCCCGGCTGTTTGCCGAGCCATTGCTGGCGGGCAGGGCGGTGGTGAACTGCGATGATCCCTGGGGGGTGCGCCTGGCCGAGCGGCTGGGCACTTCGATCGGCGAGCGCTGCTGGCGCAGCTCCCTGGAGGACCCCAGCGCCGAGCTTCACATCCGGGATCTGGTGCTCGACGCCGACGGCGTGAAAGGCATTCTGCAGACCCCTCTGGAGGAGGGAGCCTTCCAATCGCCCCTGGTGGGTCGCTTCAACCTGATGAACCTGTTGCAGGCTGTGGGTGCCCTGGTTCAGCAGGGCATTCCGCTGCCCCGGTTGCTGGAGGGGTTGGCCAGCTTTGGCGGCGTACCTGGCCGCATGGAACGGGTGGTGGTGGGCGATGGCAGCGACGCGCCGGCCGTGCTGGTCGATTACGCCCACACCCCTGACGGGCTGGCCAATGCCCTGGCGGCCTGCCGCCCCTTCACTCGCGGCCGGTTGATCTGCGTGTTCGGCTGCGGCGGCGACCGGGACCGGGGCAAGCGTCCTCAGATGGGGGCGATCGCAGCCCGGTTGGCCGATCTGGTGGTGGTCACCTCCGACAACCCCCGCACCGAAGACCCCGCCCAGATCCTTGCCGATGTGGTGGCCGGCATTCCTGCCGGCAGCCCCCACGAAGTGGAAGGGGATCGGGCCACAGCGATCGCGGCAGCCATCTCAGGCGCCACAGCCGGAGACCTGGTGCTGATCGCCGGCAAGGGCCATGAGGACTACCAGATTCTCGGCGCCACCAAGGTCCACTTTGATGATCGCGAGGAGGCCGAGAAGTGCCTGCGGGCAAAGCAAAACTGTTAGGCGCCCCCTTATCCACCTCAGGCTGCTGCGCTAATTGCATATCTCTGCGCAGTCTGCATGTGGTGTGTTGACGATTGCGTAAAAACCCATGCAAATCCTGGCTTGTCTGGCAGAAGGAGATAAATTTATAAGGCTATTTATTGAGAATTCGTGGCTTCCTCAGTCCCCATGGGTAAAAAGCTTCTCGCGGAAGCTTTTGGTACGTTTTGGCTGGTTCTTGGTGGTTGCGGCAGCGCTGCGATCGCCGCCAATTTTCCTTACCTGACAGGAGCTGATATCGCTCCTGGCAACCCCTTCGGCCTGGGCTTTCTCGGCGTCTCGCTGGCCTTCGGTCTCACGGTGGTGACCATGGCCTATGGGATCGGCCACATCTCCGGCTGCCATCTGAATCCCGCGGTGAGCTTCGGCCTCTGGGCCAGTGGCCGCATGAAGGGCGGCGAGCTGCTTCCCTACATCGTTGCCCAGGTGGTTGGGGGCGTTCTGGCCGGTGGCTTCATCAAGCTGGTGGTGGCCGGTGGCCCAGCTTTCAACCTGGTGATGGCGGGCAGCAACCCGCTGGCAACCAATGGCTGGGGTGCCCATTCGCCTGGCGGCTATGGCTTCTGGGCAGCCCTCGTTGTGGAACTGGTACTCACCTTCTTTTTCCTGCTGGTGATCATCGGCGCCACTGATCGTCTGGCCCCTGCCGGCTTTGGTGGCCTTGCCATCGGCCTCACCCTGGCCCTGATCCACATGATCAGCATCCCGGTCACCAACACCTCCGTAAACCCTGCCCGGAGCACGGCGGTGGCTGTCTGGGCTGGCGTGGAGGCGATGGGCCAGCTCTGGCTGTTCTGGGTTGCGCCGATCGTGGGAGCCCTCCTGGCTGGCTGGTTCTACCGCAGCATCCTGAGCGAGCAGGGAGCCTGAGCCAGATTCCACCCAACCGCTCAGGGGTAGGCAAGGGCCTCCAGCAGGCTATCGATTTCCGCGGCGGTGGTGCTGATGTGGGTGCAGGCGCGCAGGCAAGGGGGATCATCCAGGCTGCGAATCCAGATACGGCGCTCACCCAGGCGCTTCACCACCGCTTCAGGCACGCTGCCAGCCAGCTGAAAACTCACCAGTCCCGCCGGCGGTGGCACCTCCAGCAAGGTGACCACTTCTGGGATCTGCTGGAGCCCCAACCACAGACGCTGACTGGCCTGGCTGATCGTGGCGAGCCGTTCTGCGGCGCTGCCCTGGGCCTCCAGCAGCAGCAGCGATTGCTCCAGGCCTGCGGCCAGCGGCAAGCAGGAAGTGGCCACTTCGAAGCGGCGGCTGTCTCCATGGAAGCCACTTTCGCCCTGGTTTTCCTGGCTCAGGCTGCGCCAGCCGATCAGGGTGGGGCGGGCCTCGTGCAGCACACGCTCGGATAGGGCCACAGCCCCCAGGCCTTCGGGGCCGCAGCACCATTTGTGGCCGGTGCAGGCGTAGATGTCGGCGGCCGCGGCCGCCTCAGCCAGGGGAATACATCCCAGCGACTGAGCCCCATCCACCAGCAGCCAGGGCTGGCGGAGATGGGAAGCCAGGCGGCCGGCAATGGATGCGATCGGCATCACCTGGCCCGTGTTCCAGAGCAGATGGGAGAGCACCACCAGCCTGGTGGCAGGCCTGAGCCGCTGTTCAAGCCGCTCGAGCACCCTGATCTCGGCATCAGCAGCCGTGCCACGCAGATCTGCTACCGGCAGGGTGGAGATCGTCAACCCGCCACGGCGGGCCAGCTCCCGGCAGGCCGCCACAACTCCAGGGTGTTCGCAGTCGCCGATCAGCAGTTCGTCACCCACCTGCCAGGGCAGGCCCCAGAGCGGCAGAACGCACCCCGTGCTGACGTTTTCCGTGAAGGCGAGCCGATGGGGTGACACCCCGAACCAGTGGGCCAGGTGCCGTCGCAGCAGGCCACTGGTGCGTTCGATGTACGGCCACACCGCAGCTGTGAAGGGGCCCAGATCCTGGATGGTGCGCCAGGCGGCGATGATGGCTTCCAGGGAGCACTCAGGCAGGGGCCCCTGGCCGCCGTAGTTGAAATAGGTCTTGCTCGCCAGGGCGGGAAGCTGGGAGCGAAAATCAGCTCGCATGGCCGGGGCTTTGCTGACGTCGCGGCAATCGGTGCGGCCTTGATGATTTCACCATGGCCGGAGTTGAGGCCGGCAAGGCCGAAATCATCGGCATCAATGCCAAGTTATCCACTAATGGAATTTATCAATGTGGTTCATCACAAA
>Ga0169931_10002678_pt1 | contig 28800 bp, 25 predicted proteins | sample Kivu_15m_20L_FD_129675 | JGI IMG/M metagenome (GOLD analysis project Ga0169931, IMG submission 129675) | Freshwater microbial communities from Lake Kivu, Western Province, Rwanda to study Microbial Dark Matter (Phase II) - Kivu_15m_20L... | ecosystem: Environmental > Aquatic > Freshwater > Lake...
GAAGGGGTCAGGTCGTGGAACTGCAAAGGGGGCGCGCCTGCGCGTCGGGCCGGACGGGCGGCTGCTGCGCGGCCAGATAGGCGCGCCAGCCACCGAATTCGCTGATGTCCCGGGCGCCGGCGATGCCCGCGCTTTCGCACAAAAAGCCTTGAACGGTTCGACCGTCCGCGAGCTCGATCGTTCCCAAGCCCAGCGGCGCAGGGATGAGCGCTAGAAAACCACCCACTTCGGCCATCGGCACATCCCAGATTTCGAGCTCAATTGCAGCCCCGTCCGAGTCGACCCGAAGCAGGCCCGGGCGCGCGGGCGGTCCCCCCGCGAGCGCGAACAGTCGATACCGTGCGGCGGTCTTGGCCCGCTCGCGGAGCGCCGCGCGACGCGTGGTGAGTTGATGGTTCAAAGGCAGCCCCGCCATGTGCGCGCCCACCGCGGCAATCTGAAGCACGGGTTCGGTGGCGGGCGCAGGCAGCACGTGCGCTGCGGGGGACGCACGCCGTGCCCAGGCGGCCTCCCAATGCCGCGCCCAGCGCGCAAGCGCCGCATCGTCGTTGCCCCGCGCGATCAGCGTGATCCCGAAGGGCAGCCCGGTGGCGGTGAGGCCTGCGGGCAGCGCCAGCGCGCACCATCCCAGCAGATTGACAAAATTGGTGAAGCGACCTAGCTGCGAGTTCACACCGATGGGATCCGCAGCCAGTGCCTGGTGCGTGGGATGCCGCGGCGCGGTGGGCACCATCAGTATGTCCGCGTCGGCCCAAATGCCCTCAAGCGCACGACACGCGCGCTGCAGCTGGTAATGCGCTTCAAAGGTATCGGCGGCCGTGTACCGGCGCGCGGCACCAATTACCGCGCTCACCGTTGGGTCCATCTGCTCAGGCTGCGTGTCGATCAGCGATCGAACAACCGAATACCGCTCGGCAACCCAGGGACCGTCATACAACAGCCGAGCCACCTCATACAGCGGCTCAAAGTTGAGGGGTTCGACAGACTGGGCGAGCGAGGACATCACCTCGAGCGCACGGTCCCATCCCGCGTCATAGCCATCGTCGGTCAAAGCGAGCCCTGCCGGCACCAGCACGCGCGGCGCGGCTGCGGGAAACGCGATCCGACCCGGCACGAAAGCCGAGTAGTCATCGGCCATATCGGCGCCTTCGATGACCGCAAGAATTGCTGCGGCGTCATCGACCCACCGCGCAAACACCGACACGCAGTCAAGCGTTCGGCAGGCGGGCAGCACGCCCGCGGTACTGACTCGGCCCGGTGTGGGCTTCAGGCCCACGAGGCCGTTAAAGCCAGCGGGGATTCGCCCCGATCCGGCGGTATCGGTACCGAGCGCGAAGACGACGTCGCCCCGCGCGACCGCGACGGCCGAACCCGAGCTGGATCCGCCGCTGATTCGTTCAGCACTGAAGACGCTCGACGGCGCGCCATAGGGCGAGCGCGCACCGACCAGGCCGGTTGCAAACTGGTCCAGGTTGGTCTTACCAAACAGCACCGCACCAGCAGCGAGCAGCTTCTGCACCACCGTGGCACTTTGCTCAGGCCAGCGCTCAAACGCCGGGCACGCTGCCGTCATCGGCATACCGGCCGCGTCGATGTTGTCTTTGACGGCGAAGGGCACCCCGAACAGCGGATACGCTCTGAGAAGCGCCTGACGGTCTCCGATCCCTTCAGCCAGCAGGTTGAGCTCGTCAATTCGGGTGGCGAGCGCGCGCGCGTCGATCAGATGTATCCAGGCAGCAGGCGCGCGCTCAGCCTGAAGCCGCGACAGCCGGGCGCGTAGCAGCGCGCCGACCTCAACCGCCGAAACAACCGCATCGCGCCAGCCGGGCAGGTCAATCAGTCTGGCTTCGTCAGGAAGGAAAGCCATAGTGCTGCTTTGGTTGAGTTGGAACGGGGTTGTGAGATGGAATTTCGACCAACGACCTATATTGGTGCACAGTCTTGTATACAAGCGAGAGCGCATGCAGGCTTCGTGCCAGACCGCGACGGCCGCCGCATCCGATCGGCCAATCACCCCGGCACATCGGACCGCCACCCGTCGAACCCGCTAAAATCGCGGGTTTACCCAGAGCCCGGTTTCCAGTCATGCAAGAGAAGTACGACGCCGGCGCGGTCGAGCGCGCCGCCCAACAGCATTGGCAATCCATCGATGCCTATCGGGCAATCGAAAACGACCCTCGGTTTCCAAAGGGTAAGTTTTATGCCTGCTCGATGCTGCCGTATCCGTCCGGCAAGCTCCACATGGGGCATGTGCGCAACTACACGATCAACGACGTGATGTACCGGCAGCTGCGAATGCAGGGCTGGAACGTGCTGATGCCCATGGGATGGGACGCGTTCGGGCTACCCGCCGAAAACGCCGCAATGAAAAACGGCGTTGCCCCAGCCAAATGGACCTGGGACAACATCGCGCACATGAAAAAGCAGATGCTGGCGATGGGCCTGGCGATCGACTGGAGCCGCGAGGTTGCAACCTGCTCGCCCGACTACTACCGCTGGAACCAGTGGCTGTTTCTGAAAATGCTCGAGCACGGTATCGCTTACCTGAAAAACGGCATCGTGAACTGGGATCCCGTCGACCAGACCGTGCTGGCCAACGAGCAGGTCATTGATGGTCGTGGCTGGCGTTCCGGTGCAGTGGTCGAAAAGCGCGAGATCCCGATGTATTACCTGGGGATCACGCGCTATGCCGACGAGCTGCTGTCCGATCTGTCGGGCCTGGGCTGGCCCGAGCGCGTCAAGATCATGCAGGACAACTGGATCGGACGATCAACCGGCGTTCGATTCGCATTCCCACACACGATTCGCGACCAATCCGGCGCACTGGTCGGCGACGGCAAGCTGTATGTATTCACCACCCGCGCCGACACGATCATGGGCGTTACCTTTGTCGCGGTGGCGCCCGAACACCCGCTCGCCACGGTCGCTTCAGCCCGTGACCCCAAGGTTGCCGCGTTTGTTGATGCGTGCAAGCAGGGCGGCGTTACCGAGGCCGAACTTGCCACGCGCGACAAGGACGGTGTGCCTACCGGGCTGACCGTGTCACACCCCCTTACCGGCGAACCCGTCGAAGTGTGGGTCGGCAACTATGTTCTTTACAGCTACGGCGATGGCGCGGTCATGGGCGTTCCCGCGCATGATGAGCGTGACTTCGCATTCGCGCGCAAGTTTGGCCTGCCTATCCGTCAGGTGATTGCGGTGGATGGCGAGTCCTTCTCGGACCAGCAATGGCAGACCTGGTACGAAGACAAGCAACGCGGACGATGCATCCATTCGGGCCGCTTTGACGGGCTGGCTTACGGGGCCGCAGTCGAGGCCATTGCAGCCGATCTCTCGGCAAAGGAGCTTGGCGAAAAGCGCATCCAGTATCGCTTGCGCGATTGGGGCATCTCGCGCCAGCGCTACTGGGGCACACCGATTCCGATCATTCATTGCGGCGACTGCGGTGCGGTGCCGGTGCCTTACAACCAGTTGCCAGTCGTGCTGCCCGAAGATCTGGTGCCCGACGGCAGTGGCAATCCGCTCGCGAAAAACGAGGCATTCCTGCGCTGCGCGTGTCCCAAATGCGGCAAGCCCGCGCGCCGCGAAACAGACACGATGGATACCTTCATCGACTCGTCCTGGTATTACATGCGCTACTGCTCGCCTGATAACGATCAGGCCATGGTGGACGCAAGAAACGATTACTGGATGCCGATGGACCAGTACATCGGTGGCATCGAACATGCGGTGCTGCATCTGCTGTACGCCCGCTTCTGGACCAAGGTGATGCGCGACATCACCGGCGATTTTCCGGGCGACGCCTCGCGCGGCCTGGTCCGGTTTGATGAACCCTTCTCGAACCTCTTGTGCCAGGGCATGGTGCTCAACCATCTCTATTTCAGAAAAGGCGACAAGGGCGGCATCGAATATTTCTGGCCCGACGACGTTGAAAACGTTCACGATGCCAAGGGTCAGGTTATCGGCGCAAAACTGAAGTCCGACGGCATGGCCATCGAATACGGTGGCGTCGGCACCATGAGCAAAAGCAAGAACAACGGCGTCGATCCGCAGTCGCTCATCGATCAGTATGGCGCCGATACGGCCCGCCTGTTCGTCATGTTTGCCTCGCCGCCCGAGCAGACACTCGAATGGTCGGGCGCGGGCGTCGAGGGCGCGCACCGCTTCCTGCGCCGGCTCTGGACCACCGCCTTCGCGCGTCATGAGGCGGCTGCCCGGGCAGGATCGCTCGCCGCCGATGCTCTGGATGATGCGCAGCGCGCACTCCGCCGGGAGATTCACTCGATCCTGAAACAGGCCGACTACGACTATCAGCGCAAGCAGTACAACACCGTCGTGTCAGCGGCCATGAAGATGCTGAACGCCATCGAGGGCGCCCGGTTGGCAGACTCGCCCGCCACCGATGCGGTGTTCGCCGAGTCGCTGTCAATTCTGATTCGCGCGCTCTATCCGGTGGTGCCGCACATCACGCATGCGCTATGGGTTGAGCTTGGGTATGCAGCGCGTGAGGGCGACCTGCTCGATGCAGGCTGGCCCACCGTTGACGACGCCGCGTTGCGGCAGGATCGAATCGAACTCGTGCTGCAGATCAACGGCAAAGTGCGCGGTAGCGTATCGGTCGAGGCCTCAGCCGACCGCGACGCAATCGAGGCAGCCGCGCTGGCAACGGACGTCTTTGCCAGGCATGCGGAAGGAAAGCCCGCCAGGAAAGTGATCGTGGTGCCTGGCCGACTGGTCAACGTCGTGGTCTGAGGGTGGGCATCGCACATTGACCCGCTTCCTGATCCGAGACTCCTTACCAACCGGGCGGCGAGCATTGCTTGCCGCCGGTCTGGCCTCTGTCTGCCTGACGGGTTGCGGGTTCCAGCTACGTGGCTCAGCGCCATTGCCGTTTCGCAGGCTCTACTCGGGTTTCTCGCGCAATTCAGCGATCGGCGCCGAACTGCGCTCGCTGATTCGGGTCAGCAGCGACACGGTCATCGTAGACCGCGTCGATGACGCCGACGCGCGGCTCGAGGTGCTTTCCGAGCGGCGTGAACGCGAAATCGTCGGCTTCACCAGCACCGGTCGCCCCCGCGAGTTTCAGCTTCGTCTGCGGATTCGGGTTCGGGTCACCGATGCCAAGGGCGTTGAATGGATGGCGCCCACCGAGTTGTTGTTGCGACGTGAGCTCACCTCAAGTGATATTGAGGTGGTCAACCGCGCCCAGGAGGAAGAGCTGCTGTTTCGCGAGATGGAGTCCGACTTCGTCCAGCAGCTGCTGCGCAGGCTCTCTGCGCTTAAGCCGCGAGGATAGGCGGCTATGGCGCAGGTTCGCCCCGAAGGCCTGTCCGCGGCGCTGTCGCGTGCTGTGCCGGCTATCGGATGGATCCACGGCGATGAGCCACTGCTGGTACAGGAAGCGGCAGGCCTGTTCCGTGCAGCCGCCCGCCGGGCAGGCGCCGACGAACGGCAGGTATTCGAGGTCGATCGTTCATTCAAGGCCGAGCGCTTCGCGGCGGAAGCCGGCGCGTTGTCGCTCTTTGCGTCGGGTCGGCTGCTTGAGCTGCGCTTTTCCGGCAAACCTGGCAAGGAATACGGTGAACTGATCGCGATCACCGCCGAGCAGGCCGATGCATCGCTGCGGCTTCTGGTGCTCAGCGGCCGACTCGATCGATCCACGACCGAAACAGGCTGGTTCGGGCGAATCGATCGTGCCGGTCTGGTCGTTCCTGTTTTCCCGGTCGAGCGTCGCGAACTGCCACGCTGGATCGCAGGCCGACTGGCCAGGCAGAAGCAGCGCGCCGATGCGGCAACGCTCGAACTGATCGCCGAACGCGTAGAGGGCAATCTGCTTGCCGCGCATCAGGAAGTCAGCAAGCTCGGCCTGCTGTTTCCCGAGGGCGAGATTCCGGCCGCCGAGGCGCGCGCCGCAGTCTTGAGCGTGGCACGCTACGACGCGTTCGATCTGGTTGAGGCCATGCTGGCGGGCGACCGCGAGCGATCGCTTCGAAGCCTGGAGGGCCTGCGCGCGGAGGGCGAAGCCCCGCCGCTGCTGGTCTGGGCAATTGGTGACGCCATTCGAACCTTGATGCGCCTGCATGCGGCGCGCGACCAGGGCCTGGCACTTGCCCAGGCAATGCGCTCGGCGCGTATCTTTGGCCCGCGCGAGCGCCTGTTCGAGGCCGCGATGCGCCGCGTGTCGGCTGCCGACTGCGAGCAGGCGCTGCGGTCGACCGCGCTCGCGGATAGAATCTTCAAGGGTGTCGCAGCCGGTGACAGCTGGCTCACACTCGAGCGAATCGTAATGAGGATGGCGGGCGTTCCGCTGCCTGGAGACAACTGACATCGTGGACAAACCGCCGATCGACATCGCTGCCTACATGGACAACCTCGGGCAACGCGCGCGTGCTGCGGCCCGCGGCATCGCACGGTCGTCAACGCAGGCCCGCAACCGGGCGCTCACCGCCACCGCAGCGGCACTGCGTCGCGAGGCTGCCGCGCTGCAGCGCGCCAATGCGCTTGACCTGCAGGCCGCCCGCGAAGCAGGTCATGATCAGGCCTTTGTCGACCGCCTTGCGCTGACCCCGCGCGTCATCGACACCATGGCCGAGGGTCTGGAACAGATCGTGATGCTGCCCGACCCGGTCGGCGAAATCAGCGGACTCAGCTATCGCCCCTCCGGCATTCAGGTGGGCAAGATGCGTGTGCCGCTGGGGGTCATCGGCATCATCTACGAGTCGCGCCCCAACGTCACCATTGACGCGGCAGGCCTGTGCATCAAGTCCGGCAATGCCACCATCCTGCGCGGTGGCTCAGAAGCACTGCACAGCAATCAGGCGCTTGCCGCCCTGATCCGCGAGGGCCTGGCCGAGGCCGGGCTGCCTGCCGATGCGGTACAGGTGATCGACACCACCGATCGCGCCGTGGTGGGGGCTCTGATCGCGGCTGAACGCTGGGTCGATGTGATCGTGCCGCGCGGCGGTAAATCGCTCACGGAGCGCATCTCCCGCGAGGCACGCGTACCGGTTATTCGTCACCTCGACGGCATCTGTCACGTCTATATCGATGACCATGCCGACCCCGACAAGGCAATCCGCATTGCCGATAACGCGAAAACCCAGCGTTACTCGCCCTGCAACACCATGGAAACGCTGTTGGTGGCCGAATTCGTGGCCGCGCAGATCCTGCCGCCGCTTTGCCGGATCTACGCTGACAAAGGGGTTGAGCTGCGAGGCGACGCCAGAACCCGCGAGCTGCTGGGCCAGGCGGCCCTGGCCTGCCTGCCTGCCACCGAGGACGATTGGCGCACCGAGTACCTCGCCCCGATTCTTGCAATCCGAGTGGTGTCAGGGCTTGACCAGGCGATTGAGCACATCGCCCAATACGGATCGCAGCACACCGACGCGATCATCACCGAGCACCATGGCCACGCGATGCGGTTTCTTCGCGAGGTCGATTCGTCGTCAGTGATGATCAATGCCTCCACGCGCTTTGCCGATGGTTTCGAATACGGCCTGGGCGCGGAAATCGGTATCTCCACCAATAAGCTGCATGCGCGCGGGCCGGTCGGGCTGGAAGGCCTAACGTCGCTCAAGTTTGTGGTGTTCGGCAACGGCCAGATCCGAACCTGAGCCCGCATACGCCCCGCTTATCGGGCGGCGCGCCGCACCCGCCCCTTCACAGGAAGCTTGCATGAGCACCGGTTATCTCTGGATCAAGGCGCTTCATATTGTGTTCGTCACCAGCTGGTTCGCGGGCCTGTTCTACCTGCCCCGGATCTTCGTCAATCTCGCCATGGTTCCTGAACCCGGCGCCGAACGCGACCGTCTGCTTCTGATGGCCCGCAAGCTATGGCGCTTCATGCAGCCACTGATGGGCCTTGCGCTGCTCTTTGGCCTCTGGCTGTGGCTGGGCTACGGCGTGGGCGCCGCGAGCGGCTGGATGCATGCAAAGCTTGCCATCGTCGTTCTGCTGCTGGTCTACCACCATCTGTGTGGGCGACTACTGAAGCGACTCGAACGCGGCGCCGACAGCCACTCGCATGTCTGGTTTCGCTGGTTCAATGAAGCACCGGTCATCGCACTGGTGATCTCGGTCATTCTCGTCGTCGTCAAACCGTTCTGATACGCAAGGAGGCGACGATGTCGCGCGAACTCGAGTACTTCATGGCGCCAGCCTCGCCCTGGACCTATCTGGGTCATCAGCGACTCATCGATCTGTGTGCGCGCCATCAGATCGCCATCCACATGATGCCGATCGATCTTGGCAAGGTGTTTCCGCAGTCAGGTGGTTTGCCGCTGCCGCAGCGCGCACCCCAGCGCCAGGCGTATCGTCTGGTTGAACTGGCCCGCTGGCGTGACGTCACGGGTCTGCCGCTCAATGTTCAGCCCAGGTTCTTTCCTGTGGGTGGCGATGAGGCGGCGTTGGCGCTGATCGGTGCAAAACACCATCACGGCATGACGGCATCGCTCGCACTTGCCGGAAGAATCCTGCGCGCAATCTGGGCCGAGGAGCGCAACCTCGCTGATCCGCACACGCTGTCGGCCATCATCGGCGAAGCGGGGCTCGACGAGGCCGCAATTGCTGCCCGGCGAGCAGACGCGGCTGCAGAGTACGAGGCCAACACTCGCAAAGCCATCGATCGTCAGGTCTTCGGCGCACCCTGGTACGTCTGGAAGGGCGAGCCTTTCTGGGGACAGGACAGACTCGATCTGCTGGAGCGCTCGATTGAACAGGCCTGAGCTGCAGAATAACCGGCACGCGCGCGGCGGCCACGAACCTGGCAATCGCAGTAGCGGTAACGACGCGCAGCGCGCCGTCCCTCAGCGCGCCGTCCCTCAGCGCGCCGTCCCCCAGCGCGCCGTCCCTCAGCGCGCGGCGCTGCAGCTGTTCGCGCCCTGCCCGCGCGGGCTCGAGCCGGCGCTGTCTGATGAGCTTGCGGCGCTGGGCGCGCGCGACTGCCGAATCACGGGTGGCGGTGTCGCGTTCACGGGCGATGCCTCGGTGGCTATGCTCGCCAATCTTCATAGCCGTATCGCCAGTCGAATCCTGATGCAGATCGTTGCGGGCCGCTGCCGTGACGAGGACGCGCTCTATCGGCTGGCTAGGCGCATCGAGTGGGAGCACTGGTTCAATGAGCGCGTGACCATGCGGGTTGACGTCTCAGCGCAGCGCTCGCCGCTTCGCAGCCTCAACTTCGCAACGCTCAGGGTGAAAGATGCGATCTGCGATCGGTTTCGCGACCTTACCGGCGTTCGGCCGTCGATCAATACCCGGGCCCCGAATGTCCGCGTGTTCGCGTTCCTCGAGGCGGTCGATGCCACGCTTTATCTCGACCTGTCGGGCGAAGCGCTCTTCAAACGCGGGTGGCGGTCTGAGGAAGACTCCGCTGGCGCGGCACCGCTCAAGGAAAACCTGGCGGCAGGCCTGCTCGCCCTCGCTGGCTGGCAACCGGGGCTTCCTCTGCACGACCCCATGTGTGGCTCGGGCACGCTGCTGATAGAAGCCGCGCAGCGCACACTCGGCATCGCGCCAGGAACGGGTCGCGGCTTTGGTTTCGAGCGACTTACAGGCTTCGAAGCCCTTGAATTCGCCAATCTCCGTCAGGCCGCTGAGCAGGCGGCACATGCGGCACGATTGCAGCTCGCGCAGAACGGCGGCGCTCTGCCAATTTCCGGTTCCGATATCGACCCCAGGGCGGTCGAGCGCACGAACAGAAACCTGCTGCTTGCGGGAATTCCGGCGGGCGCGGTCTCGGTCGCGGAGGCCGACTTCGGGGCGGTTCGCCCTTCGGAGGCTGCCCGGCCAGCGCCGGGCATCATCGTGACCAACCCGCCGTACGGTGCGCGTCTGCACGCGCAGCTGCATGGCCGTGATGAGGCGCCTGATGACGACACGCCCGGTAACGACAAGTCATCCAGCGCCAGGCCGGCGCCACACCAGGCGCAAGGGGCCGATGATGACGACCATCAGCGGGCGATGCAGGCCATCGGCGCAACGCTGCGACGCGACTTCGGCGGCTGGCGTGCCTGTCTGCTGTCTCCCGATTCAGAGTTGCCGCGCCAGTTGGGCATGCAGCCTGCGCGACGCACGCCGCTCTTCAACGGTGCAATCGAGTGCCGGCTGTTCTGCTTCGAAATCTTCGATCGCAGCCAGCGCAGCCCCACACAGCGCACCCCCTCCACAACCCAGCCCGCGACATGATGGTTGATTCGGCGTCCGACAGCGCGAGCGCAGCCGAGTCAGCGGCAGCGCGGCTTGCGGCCGTCCGCAAACGCATCGAGCTAGCCTGTGCAGCGGTCAATCGCGCGCCGCAGTCTGTGGCGCTGCTTGCGGTGAGCAAAACCTGGGACGCTTCGCGCGTGCTCGAACTTGCCGCGCTGGGCCAACACGCCTTCGGCGAAAACTACCTGCAGGAAGCCCTTGCCAAGATTGAAGCGTGTTCCGCTCAGGCCCCTGCCGGCATCGAATGGCATTTCATCGGGCCGATCCAGTCGAATAAAACGCGGCCAATCGCCGAGCACGTCGACTGGGTACATTCGATTGACCGGGAAAAAATCGCCGCGCGCCTGTCTGAGCAACGTCCGGCCAACCATTCGGCGCTACAGGTCTGCGTTCAGGTCAATGTATCGGGCGAGCTCAGCAAGAGCGGCTGCGTGCCCAAGGAAACGGTGGCGCTGGCGCTGGCCATTGCACGCCTGCCGCAGCTGCATCTTCGCGGGCTCATGACCATTCCCGAACCTACCCCTGATCTCGCGCTGCAACGCGAGCGTTTCGCAGAGTTGCGCACCCTGCACACGCGCGTCAAGGCGCAGCTGGGCAGAATCAGCCCCGAGGCTGCTGCCCGCTTTGATACCTTGTCAATGGGAATGTCGGACGATCTGGAGGCCGCAATCGCAGAGGGCGCGACGCTCGTCCGGGTGGGAACCGCCCTGTTCGGGCGGCGCCCGGCGATGGTCAGGCCATCGCCTTGATGGCGGCGGCCAGACGGCTCTTGTAACGCGACGCGGCATTCTTGTGAATGATGCGCTTATCCGAAATACGGTCGATCACCGACTGAGCCTGCTGCATCACCTGGGTGGCAGCGGCCTTGTCGCCGGCGCCAATCGCCTTGCGAACGCTTTTGATAGCGGTACGAAGCGTAGAACGCTGACTGGAGTTCTGCGCGTTCTGACGGACCGACTGCCGGGCGCGTTTACGCGCCGACGCAATGTTTGCCATGGGACAATCCCGAAAGAGTCCGGTGAACCCGGAGAAAGTAAAAGGGAAAGCCTTGAAGTTTAACCTGATTTCACTGGTGGCGGCAAATAGCCCAGTGCGCCAACACCCAGGCCCGGACTGGCGAAGGCGCATTCGGTGAACCTGCTCAAAGCCGCCGCGACGGTCAGCGGGTTCACGCTGCTGTCCCGAATCACCGGACTGGTTCGTGAGACGCTCATCGCCACGGTGTTTGGCGCCTCGGCGCTGACCGACGCATTTTTCGTCGCGTTCCGGCTACCCAACATGCTGCGCCGGTTATTCGCCGAGGGCGCTTTCTCGCAGGCCTTCGTGCCGATGCTGAGCGAGCGCAAGCTACAGGCCGAGCAGGGCCAGCACGAGGCAGCGCATGGCTTTGTAAGCAGGGTTGCCACGGCGCTTGCCTGGGCGCTGATCCTGGTCACGATCGCAGGCATGGTTGGCGCTCCGCTTCTGGTATGGGCCATGGCAGCGGGTCTGGATGCGCCGGCTGAGGCCGCGGCCATCCTGATGACGCGCTGGATGTTCCCCTACATCCTGCTGATTTCCCTGGTCGCGCTCGCCGCCGGCATCCTCAATACCTGGAAGCAGTTCGCCATTCCCGCCTTCACGCCGGTGCTGCTCAACCTCGCGATGATCGGCTCATCGCTGCTGCTGGCCTCGCGGCTGGACCCGCCCGTGCTTGCACTTGCAGCGGGCGTGATCGCGGGTGGCATTGCGCAGCTCGCACTGCAGCTGCCGGCGCTGCATCGAATCGGCATGCTGCCGCGTTTGGGCTTGAATCCGTTCAAGGCGTTTGCCGATCCGGATGTCCGAGCCATCATCATCAAAATGGGGCCTGCGGTGCTGGCCGTATCGGTCGCCCAGATCAGTCTGGTCATCAACACCCACATCGCTTCGCGACTGGCGGCGGGCAGCGTCAGCTGGGTGTCTTTCGGCGACCGGCTGATGGAGTTCCCCACCGCACTGCTGGGTGTTGCGCTCGGCACGGTGCTGCTGCCATCGCTCGCTCGCGCCAGTCAGAGCAACGACACGCAGGAATACAGCCGCCTGCTCGACTGGGGCCTTCGCCTGTGCGTGGTCCTGTCCGTGCCCGGGATGGTGGGGCTCGCGCTGATGGCCGAGCCGTTAACAGCCCTCCTCTTTCATTACGGACGTTTTGATGCGAACGATGTCGCCATGACGCGTCAGGCGGTGCTCGCCTACTCAGCGGGTCTGTTGGGTCTGATCGCTGTCAAGGTGCTGGCGCCAGGCTTTTACGCGCGACAGGACATCCGGACACCAGTCAAAATCGCGCTCGTCGTTCTGGCTGCCACACAGCTCCTCAATCTCGCCTTCGTGCCCTGGCTGCAGCATGCGGGGCTCGCGCTGTCGATCTCGGTGGCGGCGTGGGTCAACGCTGCCCTGCTGCTGCGGGGTCTGCTTCGAAACGGTACCTATCGACCCGAGATGGGTTGGGTCGCGCTCATGCTCAAGGTGCTCATTGCCGCGGCGGCAATGGGCGCGCTGTTGTGGTTCATCGTGCCCCGGTTCGACTGGATCAGTCTGCAATCCTCGCCAATGATTCGCGTGGCGCTGGTCTTGTCGATCCTTGCTGGCGCGGCGGGCCTTTATCTGACCGCCCTCGTTCTGATGGGCCTGCGCCCGCGACAGTTCCTGCGGCGCGATTAACGGATCACGGAGAGTTCAATGCGGATTGTCTTCATAGGTGGCGGCAACATGGCGAGCGCGCTGATTGGCGGACTGGCGGGTCGCAGTAAGCAGGCGCCGATCATCACGGTCATTGAGCCGGTGGCTGCGCAACGCGAGGCACTGCAGTCGCGTTTCAGCGTGCAAGTGCTCGAGGCCCCCGATCAGGCGGCGCTCGACGCCGACATTCTGGTAATGGCCGTCAAGCCTCAGCAGATGCGCGATGCAGCACAGGCCTGCGCGCGCTGGGTATCACGCCAGCTGGTCATCAGCGTCGCGGCAGGCATTCGCATCGCCGACCTGCAGCGCTGGCTGGGTGGCCATCCACGAATTGTGCGAGCCATGCCCAACACGCCAGCCCTGATCAGTCTGGGCGTTACCGGCATGTGCGCGGGCGCTGCGGTCAGCGCCGACGACCGCACCACGGCCGACTCCATTCTCAGCGCGGTCGGAGAAACCGTGTGGGTCAATGATGAGTCGCTGATCGATGCGGTCACGGCGGTAAGCGGCAGCGGCCCGGCCTACGTGTTTCGCTTCATCGAGGCAATTGAGCAGGCGGCAATCAAGCAGGGTTTGTCAGCGCAAGACGCCCGCAAACTGACGCTTGCCACCTTTCGAGGCGCCTCGGAGCTGGCTGCGCGCTCACACGAGCCCCCCGCTACGCTGCGCGAGCGCGTCACCTCTAAAGGCGGCACCACCGCCGCCGCCCTGGCGGTCATGGAGCAGGGTGAACTTGGCACGCTGATCGACCGGGCGGTGGAGGCAGCCTGTCGTCGGGGTGCCGAACTGGGTGATGAGTTCGGGCGCTGATCAACGCCCCGGGGACGCCAGAAGCGCATCCACCAGGACGCCAGCGAATACTGCCGCGCCAAACCAGTTGTTGTGGTTGAACGCCCGAAAGCATCCCTCGCGACTGCGCGACCGGATCAGTGTCCAGTGGTAAGCGGCGATCGCCGCGGCCGCGCCAAGGCCTGCGTAGTACGCAGGACCAAGCCGCTCCATCTGACCGACCCAGCCCAGCAGCGCAAGCGCCATGGCGTAGCAGATCATGACCGCAGCCAGATCGAAGCGGCCGAAGGTGATCGCCGACGTTCGGATGCCAATGCGCAGATCATCGTCGCGATCAACCATGGCGTACTCGGTATCGTAGGCAACCGCCCAGGCGATGTTGGCAGCCAGCATGACCCAACCCGATAACGGCACGGTACCCAGGACCGCCGCGTACGCCATCGGAATGCCAAATCCAAACGCAACCCCAAGATAGGCCTGGGGAATTGCAAGGAAGCGTTTGGTAAACGGGTAACTGGCGGCAAGGAACGCAGCCACCACCGCGAGACCCCAGGTGAGCGGATTGAAGGGCAGTACCAGCGGCAGCGCCACAAGCGACAGCACCACAAACACCGCGACCGCTTCCCAGGGTGCAATCAGGCCGGCGGTCAGCGGCCGATCGCTGGTGCGCTTCACATGGCGATCGAAATCACGATCGGCAAAATCATTGATGGCGCATCCGGCCGAGCGCATCAGCAGCGTACCCGCGCAAAATGCAAACACGGTGTAGGCCTCGGGTTGGCCAGCGCTCGCAATGAACACCGCCCACAGTGTGGGCCACAGCAGCAGCAGCGTACCGATTGGCTTGTGCAGCCGCACAAGCCGCCAGTACAGGCCCAGCCGTTCGATCAGGGAAACGTTGCTCACGGGTTCAGAGACTCCGTTGGCAAGTGTAGCGAGTTGGCGGACAAGCTCGGTTACCGCTTTTGACCTTTCGTTCGCTTCACGTCGGGCCCCAGGGCACCGACTGCCTCAGCCGACGCGCCCTCGGAGGCTGGCATGCCCACCGCATCGGGAGGTTGACAGCATCGGACCTCCTCGATTCGGCCCAGGCTTTTTGGCTCGGCTTTGCTGGCCGAATTGCCCACCAGCAGTTCGACCCGATTGCGGGCTGCAGCCTGCGCAGGTTCGACGCGGGCCGGGCCCTGAAGCACCAGCCCTGAGGCCAGCATTCGGCGCAGGTTGGACTCGCCGATGCCGCGCACACGGCGGCGAAGATCGTCAGTGTCGCGAAACCGTCCGCCGCTGTTGCGTGCAGCCACGATGCGACCTGCCAGCGCAGGTCCGATGCCTCGGACGCGCTCGAGCTCGGCGGCCGTTGCGGCGTTGACATCCACCCGGACCGCAGTGGCGCGCCCCGGCGCACCTGAGCGCGACCGATCTGGCGCCTCAGGCGTCGCCTGCACGCCAGTCGCACCAGTCGCACCGGCAGCGCCCGGCGGCGCAGCAGCCCGGGCGGAGGCAGTCCGGGCGGAGGCGGATCGGGTGGCAGCGGTGGGAGGGTCGCGGGTCGAGGCCGCTGCACCGACCTGCGCAAGCGCATGAAGAATTCCGATCAGCAGGATGGCACTGCCCGCGACCGATGACCGCGACCAGACAAACCGGTAAACAAGGGCGAAGACCGACGGCACGACACGCTCCCAAAGCCTGGCAGGGAGCACATCGTGGCGCTTGGGCAGGCGCCAGGGGTCAGCCGTCTCAGACGCAAGCGCTAGTCGAAACGATCAGGGGGCGGCAGGCGGACAGGCTGTCAGGCCCGTTCAAGCTCTTCCGCGCGCTGTGGCGCACACGACTCCCAGCGGCTGCATCCGGGGCATTGCCAATAGTATTGGCGCGCCTTGAAGCCGCAGTGGGCGCACACATAACGGGATTGTCGCTGCGCCTGCCCGCGTAGCAGACCGCGCGTCAGCGCGAGTTCATCGCGGCGCGGACCCGGAGCCGCCTGCGCCAACTCAATGTCGAGCAGTCGGTCGAGGCCCACCAGGCTGGGTGCGCGAGACAGCGCCGCTCGTCCCCAATCAATGGTTTTAACCGGCCCGTCTCGTTCGAGTCGCGCATCGAGCAGCGTCACGAACAGCTCGATCGAGCGCTGCGCCTCAAACTGCGCCTCCAGCACGGCCAAACCCTGATCAAGCTGACCCGTCGCCTGCTGCGCCTGAAGCCAGGCGCGCGCGCCCAGCACGAACCACTCAGGCTGACGGCTGCGCAAGCCCTCCCAGGCAAGCAGCGCCTGGTGCAGATCACCGCGCGCCATGGAGAGCTCAGCCTGCATGAGCGCAACCCTGGGATGTTCGGGACCGAGCGCCTGCGCCTGGGCAAGGTGCCGGGCCGCGCGGTCAAACCCCGCGCGGTCACCCGCCGCAAGCGCTTTGGCCGCCAGCTCGCAATGAAAGTGAATGATCGCGCGTTGTGGCTTCGCGTCTGCATCGGCTCCGGTGGGAAGTCGGGATGCGAGCGAAATCGCAAGCGGCCAGTCGCGCACCAGCTCAGCGATCTCCAACCGATGCCGGATCGCCTGCTCGGCACGGCTACCCAGTTCAAGCCGGCTGAACGCCTGGTCGGCCCGGTCGAGCAGGCCGGCCTTGAGGAAGTCGAGTCCGAGCTCGAAGAGTGCCTGCTCGCGCGCCTTGGGATCGAGATCAGCCCGATCGAGCAGGCTTTGATGCACTCGAATCGCGCGATCGTTTTCACCGCGCTGACGAAACAGCTTACCCAGCGCGAAATGCAATTCAACCGTTTCGGGATCGATCCGAACCACGTCGATGAACGCATCGATCGCGCGATCGGGTTGTTCGCTCAGCAGGAAATTAAGGCCCTGAAAGTAGCCCTCTGGCAGATTGGCCGCCTGCGAATGCGCCGAGCGGGTTTCATGACGCGCCGCAAGCCATCCCAGCCCAAAGAAAAGCGGCAGCGCAAGCAGCCAGTAAAGATCGAATTCCAAGCCGTGAACCGGGTTCGGCTCAAACGCCCAGCGGCGGCGTTGAACCCCCTGCGCCGGCAGCGCCAGCGGTGCTGGGTACACCGCCCCGACTGGCAGCAGCGTCAGCGGCAGGCACGCCTGCTCCGCCCGTGGCCGGCCGGCCGAGCGCCTTCAACTCCTTGCGCAAGCCCGCGATTTCTCGCCGCTGCCGGAAGAAGGTGGGAATGCACGCAATCAGGCCCAGCACCACACCCGCCGCCAGGAACGACAACAGAACAACCACTACCGGTGCACGCCAGGTAGCCTGGCCTGCAAAGAATCGGACATCGACCGGGTCGGTGTTGGACAACGCAAACGCGAGCGCCAACACGAACAGCGCGATGTAGAAAAGCCAGGAAAGGATACGCATCGGACCCGCTCCCTTTGATGCGGACCGCAGACGCTGCGGTCAGCCCTTGTCGTCGCGAAGACCGGCATCCACGCGCTCGCGCAGTTCCTTGCCGGGTTTGAAGTGTGGCACGCGCTTACCGGGCACCATAACCTTTTCGCCCGACTTCGGATTGCGGCCGACGCGTGGCGGACGGTGCGACAACGCGAAGCTGCCAAAGCCGCGGATCTCGATCCGGTGTCCATCCGCAAGCGTATCCGCCATCGCTTCCAGGATGGTTCGCACCGCGAACTCAGCGTCTTTCGCAACCAGCTGCGGATAACGCTCGGCCAGACGCGCGATCAATTCCGACCGCGTCATCTGGCCAGGCGCGGACCGATCGGCAGCGTCTTCGACGCCGCCGCTCAGACCGTTGCGGGCATCTGCCTGCATGCCCTGCCTCGCTTACTCTTTCGGGTTGTCGAGCTTGGCCCGCAGCAACGCGCCCAGGTTGGTCGTGCCGCTGGCCGCACCGCTTTCGGCAGCCATGCGCTGCAGCGCCTCGGCTGTCTCGACAGTGTCTTTGGCTTTGATCGACAGGCTGATCAAACGATTCTTCCGATCAACGTTGATGATCATGGCCTCGACCTCGTCGCCTTCTTTCAGGTGATTGCGGGCGTCATCGACCCGGTCACGCGAAATTTCGGAGGCGCGCAGGTAGCCTTCGACGTCGTCCGAGAGGCGGATGACTGCACCACGCGGATCAACGGTGGTGACCGTGCCCTTCACGACCACACCCTTCTCGTTGGTGGCGGCAAAGTTGGTGAACGGGTCACCCTCGAGCTGCTTGATGCCCAGCGAAATACGCTCGCGCTCGGTGTCGATAGCAAGCACCATCGCCTCAACTTCATCGCCCTTCTTGAAGTTGCGCACGGCCTCTTCGCCGGTTTGGTGCCAGGACAGATCCGACAGGTGCACCAGACCATCGATACCGCCGGGCAGCCCAATGAACACGCCAAAGTCGGTGATGGACTTGATTGAACCGCGGACGCGATCGCCCTTGCGGTGGTTGTCGGCAAACTCTTCCCAGGGGTTGGGCCGGCACTGCTTCATGCCGAGCGAGATCCGACGACGGTCTTCGTCGATCTCAAGCACCATGACCTCGGTTTCGTCGCCCAGCGCCACCACTTTGCCCGGGTTGACGTTCTTGTTGGTCCAGTCCATTTCGGACACGTGGACAAGACCCTCGATGCCCGGCTCGATCTCGACAAACGCACCGTAGTCGGTGATGTTGGTGACCTTGCCGAACATGCGCGTGCCCTGCGGATAACGACGCGCGATACCCACCCACGGATCGTCGCCCAGCTGCTTCACGCCCAGCGAGACGCGATTCTTTTCCTGGTCGAACTTGAGCACCTTGGCGGTGATTTCCTGACCAACCTGCAGCACTTCAGACGGATGACGGACACGACGCCAGGCCATGTCGGTGATGTGCAGCAGACCATCGATACCGCCCAGGTCGATGAACGCGCCGTAGTCGGTGATGTTCTTGACGGTACCGGTGACGATCGCGCCCTCGTGCAGCATTTCGAGCAGCTTGGCGCGCTCTTCACCCTGCGTGAGTTCAAGGATTGCGCGGCGCGACAACACAACGTTGTTGCGCTTGCGATCAAGTTTGATGACCTTGAAGTCGAGCGTTTTGCCTTCGAAAGGCGTGGTGTCCTTGACCGGACGGGTATCGATCAGCGACCCAGGCAGGAATGCGCGGATGCCGTTGGTCATGACGGTGAGGCCGCCCTTCACCTTGCCGGTGATGGTGCCTGACACCGGGTCGCCATGGTCCAGCGCTTTTTCGAGGCTGATCCAGGCAGCGAGGCGCTTCGCGCGATCACGCGACAGGCGCGTTTCGCCGTACCCGTCTTCCAACGAATCGATGGCCACCGACACGAAATCGCCTTCAGCGACGTCGATCTCGCCACGATCGTTGTGGAATTCTTCAATGGGGATGAAGCTCTCGGACTTCAGCCCTGCATTCACGACCACATAGTTGTGATCGATGCGTACCACCTCAGCGGTGATGACCTCGCCCTGGCGCATTTCCTGGCGCTTAAGCGACTCTTCAAATAGGGCGGCAAAACTTTCAGTAGTAGTCAAAATGATTTCCAGATGAAGCACGCCGAACAACCGTCTCCGGGGCGGTCAGCGGAAAAACCGATGACGACATCCCCTGGTGCATACAACGCACCTGGATTACGGCAACCCAGCGGAGTTGACGATTGATCGCCCGCAGGCGACCGCCTTTCAGTGCCCGGACCCCCCGAATCAAGCTGGGTACCCGGTGGCCAACCAGCGATCCAGCACAGCCTGTACCGTTTGTTGAACGGAAAGACTGGTGGAATCGATGATGGCCGCCCCTTCTGCGGCAACGAGCGGCGCATGGCTTCGCCCGGCATCCCGAGCATCCCGCGCACGCAAATCGCGCAAAAGACTTTCTAAGTTAGCAGAAAACCCCTTTTCGATCAACTGTTTATAGCGCCGCTCGGCGCGCGCCTCGGCGCTTGCGGTCAGGAACACCTTGAGCGCGGCATCGGGAAATACCACGCTTGCCATGTCCCGGCCATCGGCCACCAAACCGGGCATCTGGCGAAAATCCCGCTGGCGGTCGAGCAGCGCGGCGCGCAGCGCCCCCAGCGCTGCGATTCGCGAGGCGGCTTCGCCAACCATCTCAGCCCGAATCTCGTCGGTGACTTCCTGCCCAGACAGAAAAATCCGGCTGCCTGCAAACGTGATCGGCAGCGATGCCGCCAGACGGGCCAGCGCGGATTCGTCATCGAGCGGAACCGCCTCACGCAATGCCGCGAGCGCCGTCAGTCGGTAAAGCGCGCCTGAGTCAAGGTAGCGCCAGCCGAGGGTATCGGCCACCCGCTGCGCGACCGTTCCCTTCCCCGACGCGGTGGGACCATCGATCGCGATAACCGGGACGGCAGGACCCGTCACGCAGCGATCTCGCGAACCGACAAGCCAGCGCCGCACGCCAGCTCGACAAAACCTGGAAACGAGGTGGCCACGTTGAGCGTGTCATCGATTCGAATCGGACCACCCGCGCGCAGTGCTGCGATGGCAAAGGCCATCGCGATTCGATGGTCGCCATGTGAGGCGATCGATCCCGCTGAAAAAACCGGCCCGGTCTGATCGCCGCGGCCCTCGATGATCATGCCGTCCGGCGTCGCCTGCGCGGCAATGCCCAGCGCGCGCAGCCCATCGGCCATGACGGCAATGCGGTCGGATTCCTTGACCCGCAACTCCTCGGCGCCGGTGACCACCGTACGGCCTTTTGCGCAGGCGGCGGCAACGAACAACACCGGGAACTCGTCGATGGCAAGCGGCACCAGCTCGGGTGGCACTGCAATGCCGCGCAGGTCTGTCGCGCGCACACGCAGGTCAGCCACCGGTTCGCCGCCCACCGTTCGCGGGTTGATGCGCTCGATGTCAGCGCCCATGAGCTTGAGAATGTCGAGCACACCGGTGCGCGTCGGGTTGGTGCCGACATGCTCGAGGATCAGATCGGACCCGGCCGCGATGGAGGCGCCGACCAGAAAAAAGGCCGCCGACGAAATGTCAGCGGGAACATCGATATCGGTGGCGGTCAGGGTCTGCCCGCCGCGAATTCGCACGGTGGCGCCGTTACGTGCGAGCTGCACGCCAAAGCCTTCCAGCATGCGCTCGGTATGGTCGCGCGTGGGCGCAGGCTCGGTTACCACGGTTTCGCCCTGCGCATGCAGACCGGCGAGCAGCAGCGCCGATTTGACCTGCGCGCTTGCCATCGGCATCGGATACTCGATGCCCTGCAGCGCGCCATCGACCGGCTCGATACGCACCGGCGGCCGGCCCTCCTGGGTATGAATGCGCGCACCCATCCGCGCCAGAGGATCGGCCACCCGCCGCATGGGACGCTTGGACAGACTTTCGTCGCCAATCAGCGTGCACCCGAAGCGTTGGCCGGCAAGGAGCCCGATCAGCAGCCGCATCGCGGTGCCCGCGTTGCCGCAATCGAGCGGCCCGTTAGGGGCGCGCAGGCCGCCCGGCCCCACGCCGTGCACCACCACGCGGCCGCGATCAGGCCCTTCGATTCGCACGCCCAGCGCACGGAATACATTCATGGTGGAAATTGCATCAGCGCCTTCGAGAAAACCGCTGACATGCGTGGTCCCGCGCGCAATCGCTCCGAGCATGATCGAACGATGCGAGATGGATTTGTCGCCCGGTACGCGAATGCGACCGCGCAGGCTGCCGCCAGGTTGAACATCGAAGTGTCGGGTCATGCGCAGTTCCTTCGCGGAGAGTCAGCCGAGACGGCGCCGCCAGCGGCTCGCCGCCTCAAGCGCATCGATCAGGGTGGCGCGGTCACGCGATTCAATCGCGCCGATGATGCGGTCGAGCTCGGTGCGGTAACGCCCCGCCGACTCAAGCACCGCATCAGCGTTATCCAGCAGGATGCCCGCCCAGAGATCAGGAGAGGAGGCAGCGATACGACTGGTATCGCGTAAGCCGCCGCCCGAAAACTCAATCGCCGAATCGGCAAGGCCGCCGCGCGCAATCGCGGCGCCCAACGCAAAAGCCACCGCATGCGGCCAGTGCGAGACCTCGGCGAACAGCCGATCATGCGCCTCGGGCGTCATGTCGGAGATGACAGCACCGGTTGGCTCAAGCAGCCGGCGCAGCGCGCCGCAGTGCTCGCGCTGTGCATCGTTGACGGGACACAACACCCAGCGTCGGCCGCGAAACAGGTCGGGGTTGGTGGCATCCGGGCCGCTGCGCTCGGATCCCGCGATGGGATGCCCCGCCACATAGCGCGAAAACGCTGCACCCAAGGCGTTGCGAGCCGACTCGACGACACTGCGCTTGGTGCTGCCGCAATCGGTAATCCGGGTCGCCGCCCCAAGCGCGGGCGCAATGGCGCGCATCAGCGTTTCCATTGCGGGAACCGGGGCGGCCAGAACCACCCAGTCGGCGCCCTGGACCGCAGCCACCGGATCGGTGAAGGCGTCATCCACCAGGCCGAGCTCGCGAGCACGTGCCGCGTCATCACCCGGCGCACAGCCGGCGATCGAGGCGGTGACGCCTCGCGCACGAAGGGCTGCAGCAAGCGAGCCGCCGATCAGGCCAATTCCGATGATTGCGATTCGCACCACCGCTGCTCAGCCCGCGCGACTCATGACCTGGGAAAGTGCTGCAAGCAGGCGGTCATTTTCTTCGGGCAGACCCACTGAGACGCGCAGCCACTCGGGCAGACCATAACCACCCACCGGGCGCACGATCACGCCCTGGCGCAGCAGTCCCTCATAGACCGCGCCAGCATTGCCAACCCGAACCAGCACGAAGTTGCCATGCGAAGGCACATAATCGAGACCGAGCGCAGCAAAGCCCGATTGCAGCTTGGCCAGACCGTCGCGGTTCAGCCGATAGCTGCGTTCAACAAATTGATCGTCGGCAATGGCTGCGATGGCAGCGGCCTGTGCAATGGAGTTGGTATTGAACGGCTGGCGGATCCGATTCATGAGATCGGTCAGTTCAGCCTGCGCCAGACCAAAACCGATTCGCAAGCCTGCAAGCCCGTACACCTTGGACAGGGTACGCGACAGGATCAGATTTGGATGCTCGCGCACCCAGCGGGTTGAATCAAAACGAAGCGCAGGATCGAGGTACTCGTTGTAGGCCTCATCGAGCACCACGACCACGCGCTCGGGCACCTGCTTCAAAAATGCCTCGATGCGCGCCGCAGGCAGAAAGGTGCCAGTGGGGTTGTTCGGATTGGCGATGAACAGCATGCGTGTGTCGGGCGTAATGGCTGCAAGCATCGCATCCAGATCATGGCCATGGTCGCGCGCGGGCACCACGATGGCGCGGGCACCAACCGCATGCGTGGCGAGCGCATACACCGCGAACGAATACTGCGAATACACCGCCGAGGTGCCTGGCTGCAGGATCGCATGCGCTGCGATCTCAAGTACATCATTGGACCCGTTACCGAGCGTGACCCAGTCAGCCGGCACCGCATAACGCGACGAAATTGCGGCCTTGAGCTCAAAACCGTTGGCATCGGGATAGCGGCCCAGCTCACTCACCGCGGCCAGCATCGCCTGCTGGGCAGACTCGGGCATGCCCAGTGGATTTTCATTGGAGGCGAGCTTCACGATATCGGCCTCGTTCAGACCGTATTCGCGCGCAAGCTCGGAAATGGGCTTGCCCGCTTGGTAGGGCGCCATGCTGCGGACGTAATCAGGGGACTGGAACTTCATGGCAATCACTCTCCGGAAATGGGTCGGGTTCGGGGCGGAACCTGGGCAGCGGCGCCCAGCGCCCTGGGATACGAACCCAGTACTTTGAAGAACGCGGCGTGGGCGCGGATCTCGGCGAGCGCAGCGGCCACCGGCGGATCGTCCTGATGCCCAAGCAGGTCAATGTAGAAGTAGTACTCCCAGCTTCCCTGGCGGGCGGGGCGCGATTCAAACCGCTTCATTGAAACGCCATGCCGTGCGAGTGGTTCGATCAGCGCATGAACCGCGCCGGCACGATCGGGCACCGAAAGAATCAGCGAGGTCTGGTCGGCGCCCGATGGGCCACACCGATAGCGGCCCACGATCAGGAATCGGGTGCGATTGGACGGATCATCCTGAATGCCGGCATCGGCAATCGTGAGGCTGTACAGCGCCGCAGCGGTTTCAGCGGCAATTCCCGCCACCTTGTCATCGAGCGAGGCGAGCCTTGCGCCCTCGGCATTGCTGGATACCGACACGCGCTCGACGCCCGGCATGTTGCGATCGAGCCAACCGGCGCACTGCGCAAGCGCCTGCGGATGCGCGCAGACGCGGGTGATGCCCTGGCGCGTGCCGGAACGCGTCATCAGGTTGTGTCGCACATCCACCGCGGTTTCACCCAGAATCGAGAGCGGCGTCTGCAGCATCAAATCGAGCGAGCGGTTCACCGCACCCTCGGTCGAGTTCTCAACTGGCACCACGCCAAAGTCAGTGTTGCCCGCCTCGGTACTGCGAAACACTTCATCGATGCTGGGGCAGGCAACCGCCTCGACGCCGTGACCAAAATGCGCAAGCAGCGCCATCTCGGAAAACGTGCCCCGGGGCCCCAGATAGGCCACCCGCAGGCGACGCTCGAGTGCCCGGCATGCCGACATCACCTCGCGCCAGATCGATTGCAGCGCCGCACCCGGCAGCGGGCCCGTCGAGGCACCAAGACGCCCCAGGATCTGCGCTTCGCGCTCGGGTCGATACACCGGCGCGCCGGTGCGGTGTTTCAGTTCACCGACCTTCAGGACGACTTGCGCGCGCTGGTTGAGCAGCTCAAACAGCTGGCGGTCTACCGCGTCGATCTGCTCGCGCAGCACCGCAAGTTCGGGATCAGGCGCCGGGCCCGCCGGGACGGCGGTGCCAGGAGCCGCTGGCAACTCGCGATCGGATTGAGAACTCATCGGGAGCGTCTCCCATCGATTGAGGTTGTCGAACGGGTGGTCGACGCTCGGTATGCGCCGACCTGGCCACCGGTCAGGCGGGTGTAGGGTCTGGCTCGCCCGAGGACTCGCCGCCCGAGGATTCGTCGCCCGATGCCTCGGGTGCCGCATCGGATTCGACCACCCGCTGAACGCCCGACAGCCGGTTGCCGTCATCCACAGCAATCAGCGTCACGCCCTGCGTGGCGCGTCCCATCAGCCGTACTTCTGCGACGCGGGTTCGCACCAGCACCCCACCGGTGGTGATCAGCATGATCTCATCGGATTCATCGACCAGCACGGCGCCGACCACCCTGCCGTTTCGCTCGGTCGTCTGGATGGCGATCATGCCCTTGGTGCCACGCCCGTGCCGTGTGTACTCGGCGATCATGGTGCGCTTGCCATAGCCATTTTCAGTTGCGGTAAGCACCGACTGCGCTTCGCTCTCGGCCACCAGCATCGAGATGACCTGCTGCCCTTCCTCGAGCATCATGCCGCGCACGCCGCGTGCCGCGCGCCCCATCGGACGCACATCGTTCTCGTCAAAGCGCACCGCTTTGCCCGCGTCCGAGAACAGCATCACGTCATGCGATCCATCGGTGACTGCCGCGCCGATCAGGTAGTCCCCTTCATCGAGATCAACCGCGATGATGCCGGCCTTCCTGGGGTTGGAAAAATCGGTGAGCGGGGTTTTCTTGACCGTGCCCAGGCTGGTGGACATGAACACGTAGTGTGACTCGTCAAAGCCGCGCACCGGCAGAACGACGGTGATTTTTTCGCCCTCGGCGAGCGGGAACAGATTGACGATAGGCCGGCCGCGCGAATTGCGCGTGCCCTGCGGCACTTCCCAGACCTTGATCCAGTACACCCGTCCCCGGTCCGAGAAACACAGAATGTGCTGGTGGGTGTTGGCAATAAAGAGCTGGTCGATCCAGTCTTCTTCCTTGGTGGCGGCTGCCTGCTTGCCGCGACCACCACGCTTCTGCGCGCGGTACTCCGACAGCGGCTGGCTCTTGATGTAGCCCGAATGCGACAAGGTGACCACCATGTCCTGCGGGGTGATCAGATCTTCGGTATCGAGTTCGGTGGCGTTCAGTTCAATGACCGACCGGCGAGGATTGTTGTATTCAGCCTTCACCGAGGCAAGCTCATCGGTGATGATCTGCGTGATGCGCTCGGGGCGCGACAGGATGTCGAGCAGATCCGTGATCTGACTGATCACCTCACGGTATTCCTGAACGATCTTGTCCTGCTCCAAACCGGTGAGGCGCTGCAGACGCATCTGCAGGATTTCCTGCGCCTGGGTTTCCGACAGGCGATAAAAATCGCCCTGCAGCCCGCGACCCGGCTCGAGCCCTTCGGGCTGAAACGCGCCGATATCTGACCCCGCGCGCTCTAGCATTTCGCGGGCGATGCCGGCACGCCAGGCGCGCTCCATCAGCCGTTCACGGGCAATGGGCGGCGTGGGCGAGGCCTTGATGACTTCGATCATTTCATCGACGTTGGCGATAGCCACCGCCAGACCCTCGAGCAGGTGGCCGCGCTCGCGCGCCTTACGCAGGTCAAACACCGTGCGGCGGGTAACCACTTCGCGCCGGTGAGAGAGGAAGGCATCGAGCATCTGCCGCAGGTTGAGCAGCCGGGGCTGGCCGTCAACGAGCGCGACCATGTTGATGCCGAAAGTATCCTGGAGCTGCGTCTGCTTGTAGAGATTGTTAAGCACCACCTCGGGCACTTCGCCGCGCTTTAACTCGATGACCACCCGCATGCCCGACTTGTCGGACTCATCGCGGATGTCGGAGATGCCTTCGAGCTTGCGTTCATTGACCAGCTCGGCAATACGCTCGAGCAGCAGGCGCTTGTTCACCTGGTAGGGGAGCTCGTCGACGATGATCGAGCTGCGATTGCCGCGATCGAGATCTTCAAAGTGCGTGCGGGCGCGGATGACCACCCGACCGCGACCGGTGCGGTACCCCTCGCGCACGCCTGAAATGCCGTAGATGGTGGCCCCGGTAGGGAAATCAGGCGCCGGAACAAGTTCAATCAGTTCATCGACGCTGGCGTCAGGCCGGCGAAGCAGCAGCTGGCACGCGTCAACGATTTCGCCCAGATTGTGCGGCGGAATATTGGTGGCCATACCCACTGCGATACCCGCCGAACCGTTGATCAGCAGGTTCGGAATGCGGGCGGGCAATACGGTGGGCTCAAGTTCCTTGCCGTCGTAGTTCGGCTGAAAATCCACCGTTTCGCGGTCGATGTCGGCCAGCATTTCGCCAGCGAGCTTTTCAAGCCGGCACTCGGTGTAACGCATGGCCGCCGCGTTATCGCCGTCGACCGACCCGAAATTGCCCTGGCCATCGACCAGCGGATAGCGCAGCGAGAAATCCTGCGCCATTCGAACCAGGGTGTCGTAGATGGCGCTGTCGCCGTGCGGGTGGAATTTACCCATCACGTCACCGACCACGCGCGCGCACTTCACGTGTGACCGGTTCCAGACGTTATTCGCCTCGTGCATCGCGTAGAGCACGCGGCGGTGTACCGGCTTTAATCCGTCGCGCACGTCGGGCAACGCCCGCCCGACGATGACGCTCATCGCATAGTCGAGATATGAGCGCCGCATCTCCTCTTCGAGGCTGACGGGTAGCGTTTCCTTGGCGAACTGGTCCATGGGATGCGGCTTTATTGAGGTGCGACGTGAGGCAAAGCTTTGAATTTTAACACCCGGCTGCTCTAAACTCCCGCTGTGACCACCGCCGACACCCCCCTGCTGCTCGCCCCAACCTGGATTGCCCCGGTGGCGCCGGCCAATGGTGTGCTCACCGATCACGCAATCGTGATTCGCGGTTCCCGCATCGAGGCACTCGCCCCCCTGTCCGTCGCCCGGAACAATTACCCGGGCAGTTCAGAACTGGCGCTCCCCGGCCATCTGATCACGCCAGGCCTCATCAATCTCCACACCCATGCCGCGATGTCGCTTTTGCGTGGCGTGGGCGACGATCTGCCGCTTACCCGCTGGCTTGAAGAAAAAATCTGGCCGGCGGAAGCCAGACTGGCGGGCGCTGATTTTGTGGCTGATGGCGCGCTGCTGGCCGCCCATGAAATGCTGCGAGGCGGCGTCACCACGTTCAACGACATGTATTTCTTCCCCGAGGCAACCGCCTCGGCGGCACGCACGCTGGGCATCCGGGCCGCGCTCGGAATCATCGTCATCGGCTTTCCCACCGCCTATGCCAGCAGCGCCGGTGAATACCTCAGGAAAGGGCTTGAACTGCGCGACGCCTGTGCGGGCGATCCGCTGCTCAGCTTCTGCCTCGCGCCGCATGCGCCCTACACGGTCGACGACGACACGCTGCGTCGGGTGGCGGTGCTGGCCGACGAGCTCGATCTGCCGGTACACATCCATATCCATGAAACCGCCGGTGAAATCGACCGCAGCCTGTCGCAACACGGCGTGCGGCCGCTTGCCCGGCTCGATCGGGCCGGGCTGGTCACGCCGCATCTCATCGGTGTGCATGCGGTTCACCTGGACGACGATGAAATCGGACTGCTGGCCAGTCGCGGTGCCGCAGTTGCGCACTGCCCTCACTCCAATCTGAAGCTGGCGAGCGGCATCGCGCCCATCGCCCGGCTGCTCGATGCGGGCGTCACCGTCGGCATTGGCACCGATGGGTCTGCAAGCAATAACCGGCTCGACCTGCTTGCCGAAGCGCGCACGGCAACCCTGCTCGCCAAAGGCGCGAGCGGCAGAGCGGACATCTGGCCGGCGGCGGCCGTGCTGCGATCGCTCACACTGGACGCAGCGCGCGCCCTTGGGTTGGACCGCTGCATCGGCTCGATTGAGCCGGGTAAGCAGGCCGATCTGGTCGCTTTTGACCTCGACGCCTCCGAGCTGCAACCGGTGTTCGATCCGCTCACCCAGCTGATCTACTCGGCCGGCCGGGAGCATGTCGCGGAGGTGTGGGTCGACGGCCAACATGTTGTGAAGATACGACAACTCGGGTCAACAGACGCTGCGCGAACGCTCCGGGAGGTAGTGGCGCGGATTCCGGTGTGGCAGAATCGAGTTGTCAGTGCTTGACGGGCGTCAGGCTGATCGTCATTTGTGTCACTAGCAACGGGCATGGCAGCGCCGTTTTCGGAAAGCCAGTCAGCCCCGGGTGCACGCCCGACAGGCGCGAGATTTCGTTGCCGTAGCGCATTTACCGAGAGGAGTAACATGAACAAACAGGTCAAGTTGGCCGTCGCTGCCGCCGCGGTGGTGATCGCCATGTCGCC
>Ga0169931_10002679_pt1 | contig 28794 bp, 20 predicted proteins | sample Kivu_15m_20L_FD_129675 | JGI IMG/M metagenome (GOLD analysis project Ga0169931, IMG submission 129675) | Freshwater microbial communities from Lake Kivu, Western Province, Rwanda to study Microbial Dark Matter (Phase II) - Kivu_15m_20L... | ecosystem: Environmental > Aquatic > Freshwater > Lake...
CTGGTACCGCGATCCGCCCGCCGTGAAGGCCACGAGCCTGAGCAACGCGCTCGAGTTCGTGACGCTGCCGTAGAGCAAGCCTCCTGTTTCCGAATTTCGTCGAACATCTCGCTGGCCTCGCCGGCCCTGTCGACGTTGCTCCGGTTCGGCGACCTACTCAGGTCGCCTGGAATCCTCGCGCCTTGCGGGGAGCGCCGAACCACCTGACATCTGCAGCGGACTTTCGAATCAACCCACTAGACGCGATCAGCAACTGCCGCGCGTGTGCTCCATGCTCGGCTAAACATGGGCACTCGCGCGCAGCGACTGACCGACTGCGCTGCGACGCCCTCCGGCGAGGCTCACGTTGAGCTGGTACGCGCACCGTGGCGCAGTGACGAGCGCAAAGTGCTCGACGAGTTGCTGCGCTCGGCGTCCGTCTCCGCATCGTCGCGCACAACGTTCGACGATGCCAACGCTTGAAATGACGGTGGGCATGCTAGTCCCAGCGTGGCGCTGGAGCGTTTCGACGCGGTCAGGCTCATCCGGCCAGGCGCGAAGGTGCGCGCCTCGGATCCTGCGACGGGTGAATTGCGGCCATCGGCGCTTTCCTTGCGTTCGGATGTGTGCGCCGAGACCAAATCGCGCGAAGGGCGAGATTTCTCGGTGAATGTGCGCCACCGCGCGTGGAGCTGCTCGTCCGTGATGGTGTGCAGGACCCGACTTCGATTGCGGTGGTGTTGGCAAGTGTGATCTCGGCGTTGGCGCAGTCGGACGGTGCTGCGCTCTCCGCGGCATGTGCGCAGCACGCGCCCGCGCCGCCCGCGACCGGCAGGCCAACGTTCAGCACTCCAACGCCGAGCCGTCGAATGCAGAACGCTCCCGCGCCGCGCCTCGAAGAACTCGAGCAGCAGCTGCGCGAGCCCAAGCCCGAGAAGCGCCGCGCCGCCGTGCGAGCGCTCGTGCGCCTGGGACGTGCGGAGGCGTGGCGCCTAGTCTTCGCGGCGCTCGGTGATGCGGACTCCGGCGTGGCGGATGAAGCGCAGCTCGCGCTCTCGGGTTTGCTCGAGCCGAAGTTGTGGCGCGAACTGCACGGACGCGCGGGGCTCGAATCGAAGGACGAGCGCGTGGCGGCGCGCGTCGCCGAGGCGTTGGGCCGCGCGCAAGCCGGTTGCGAGGCCGATGAACTCGCCAAGTTGCTCGGCGCAGGCGACTGCGGCCGCAAACGCCTGCTCGCGTGGTCGGCAGAGCGTCTCGCGCGAGACGGGCGACTGACGGGCGACACCGAGCGGCTGCAAGCCGCGCTGGCGCGGAACGCGTCGTCCTCGGGCGACGTCGGCGCGTCATGCGCTGCACTCGTGGCGCTCGCCGAGCTGCGTGGGCCGACGGCGCTGCGCCTGGCGCTCGATGCGCTGCGCTCCAACTCCTCCGAACGGCGCAGTGCCGCCTTGCTCGCGCTCGTCGAACTCCAGGCCGCGGAGACGTTCGCTGCCGCCGTGAAGTTGAGCGCGGACGCCGACGCGCGGGTGCGTCTGCAGGCGTTCGACGCGCTCGACGCGCTCGGAACCCAGGCTGCGTTCCTCGCGCTCGTCGCGCGTCTTGGCGCCGAACCGCAACTGCGGCTGCGCTGGCGCATCGTGGATCTGCTGCAGAGCGCGTCGGGCCTCAAGCACCGGCTCGACCCGCGGCCGTGGAAGCTGTGGATCGAGTCGCTGCCCACCGAAGGCGCGATCGTTCGGCCCCGCAAGGGCGCCGACGAACCGTCGAGCGGCGCGTCGCGCACGCCCTTCAGCGGGCTGCCGCTGATCTCCGACCGCGTTGCGTACCTGTTCGACTTCTCCGGCTCGATGTGGACGCCGCTCGCCGACGGCCGCATCCCCAAGGACATCGTCAGCGAGAAGCTGCGCGCCGCGCTCGAGGCGCTGCCGCCCGAGACGGAGTTCAACTTGATCCCGTTCACCAACGTGCCGTTGCCTTGGCGTGAACACGCGGAAGCGGCCAGTCCCAAGAACGTGCGAGCAGCGCTCGAGTTCTTCCTCGCCTGCCGCGAACGCGGCAAGGGCAACTTCCTCGACGCGGCGCTGCTCGCCGCGAACGATCCGCGCATCGACACGATCTGCGTGCTCACCGACGGCGTGCCGACCGGCGGCACGCACTCGGACATGGACCTGATCGCGCCGCTCCTGATCGAGGCCACCCGCTTTCGGCGGGTGGTGGTGGACTCGATCCTCGTCGACGCGCCGGGGCCCGCCGTGCGGCGCTGGGCGGAACTCTCGCGGCGCACGGGAGGCCGCTCGCTCGTGGTCGAGCTCAAACCGACGCCGACGGAGGGCAAATGAGCCGACGCACCGAGTGTCGCGCGACGGACGAGGCCAGTCGCCGCCTCGTTATTCTCTCGTGCTGCGCGCTGCTGCGTCACGACGACGCTCGAACGTCCGCGCGCGAGGGAGAACCACGACTTGGACGCGCCGATCGACTTGCCCGAAGACAGCTCTTCCCAGCCTCCGGCGCGCGGGCGCCTCGAGCGTCCGTGGTTGTGGGGCGTGATCGTGCCCGTGCTCGTGGGCGTCGCGCACGGCCTGATGGCGCGCTACGTGTTCGGCAGCGCACAGCTCGAGTCGTTCTTCGGCGTGATGACCGTGAGCTTCATCTTCATCGTGCCGTTCAGCCTCGGGCTGCTGACGGTCTCGCTGGCGGAACGCACGGGACCGATCTCGATGCCGCAAACCGTCACGCTGCCCGCGGGCGCCGCCTTGCTCGCGTTGGCTGCGTCCATGGCGCTCGCGTGGGAGGGCCTGATCTGCGTGGTGCTGTGGCTCCCGCTGTACTTCGTCCTTTCGGTGCTCGGCGGACTGGCGGCCTCCGCCATCGCGCAGTCGCGTCGCTCGGCCGCCGCGCGCAACGCGACCTTGAGCGGACTGATCCTCGCTCCCTACCTACTCGCCCCGCTCGAGTCGCGCTTCACGCCGCCGCAGAACGTGCGCGTCGTCGAGAACAGCATCGTGATCCGGGCGCCGCTCGAAACCGTGTGGGCGAACGTCGCGCGTGTCCCTGCGTTCCGCGAGGAGGAGCACCACTTCGCCTGGAGCCACCTGATCGGTTTCCCGCGCCCGCTCGAGGCCACGTTGAGCCACGAGGGCGAGGGCGGCGTGCGGCACGCGACCTTCGAGCGTGGCGTGCTGTTCATCGAGACGGTCACGCACTGGACCCCGAACGAGCGCTTGACCTTCTCGATCCACGCCGACGCGACGACGATTCCGCCGACGACACTCGACGAGCACGTCACCGTGGGCGGTCCGTTCTTCGACGTGCTCGAAGGCGAGTACGAGTTGCACCCACAAGACGATGGGACCGTGCTGCTCGAGCTGCGCTCGCGCCACCGCGTGTCCACGCACTTCAACTTCTACGCGACGCTGTGGACCGACTGGATCATGTCGGACGTGCAGGCCTACATCCTCGAGATCGTGCGCCGCCGCTGCGAAGCAGCACGTTGAGCGCGACCACAGGCCCCGCCGCCCATCGCCTCGCCGGATCGCTCGCCGCCAGCACCTGGTGCGAGCCGCCGCCACGAGCCGCCGCCACGAGCCGTAGCCAGGAGTCGTAGCCAGGAGTCGCCGCCAGGAGTCGCCGCCACGAGTCGCCGCCACGAGTCGCCGCCAGGAGTCGCCGCCACGAGTCGTCGCCACGAGTCGTTGCCATGGGTCGTCGCCATGGGTCGTCGCCATGGGTCGTCGCCATGGGTCGTCGCCACGAGTCGTCGCCATGGGTCGTCGCCATGGGTCGCCGCCATGGGTCGCCGCCGCCTGCACTTGCGCCGACCCATCGCCGAGACCGGTCGCGCTCCGCCGCCCGCTCGCTCGAGCCTCCGCCTACCCCGGATCATCGAGACTCCCGTCGCTGCACGTAGGCGAGAGCGAAGCTGCTCATTTCGGGCGGCGCCGCGCTGGCTCGCCGTGAGCTCGACTCGCGCCCGCACGCTGGAGCGAACGGCCGACTTCACAACCGCCGTTCCGCGCGCGTTGTTGCTCATCGTCGCGTCGCGGGCCACGATGCGCGCCCGGAAAGCTGCGCACCGCGCGCAGAAGCGATTTCGACTCACCATGCACCGTTTCGCGCTCGTCGTCACGCTCGCCCTCGCCGCCAGCTGTCGCAGCACCGCCCCGGAGTTGCGCGGCGCGCCGGGCGATCCGCGCGCGGAGGGCCGCACCGGCGTGCGCTCGTCCGCGGCGCTCTTGGTGTCCGTGCCCGGCGAAACGGTGGGGGTCGAGGACTACATCGGCAGCGTCGGGCTCGAGCGTTTCGTGCGGCGCGGGCTCGCGCTCGGCGGCGAGCTCGGCCTGCACGCGATCGACGGCGTCGCTTCCAACGGCGGCGACTACGAAGCCAAGGGGCTCAGCGCGGGAGCGAGCTTGCGCTGGCACCCGCTCGCAACGCGCGGCTGGAGCCCGTTCGTCGAGCTCGGCGTCGGCCTGCTCGCGACCTCCGAGGCCTTTCCCGAGGGCGGAACGAACCTCAACGCACTGCGCCACACCGGCGTGGGCGTCGAGTTCGACCTCACCGAGCATCTGCGCCTCGCGGCCGGTCTGCGCCAGCAGCACGTTTCCAACGGCAAGGGCGAGGTCGCGAACAACCCGTCCTGGGAGAGCCAGGGAGCGTACGTCGCGCTCAGCTTCGACGTGACGCCGCGCGACGCGCGCCAGCTCGACCCGCGGAGCATGACGGTTCCGGACGCCGAGGCGTGGTCCGTGCGCGTCGACGCGCGCGGCGGTGAGTACAGCAGCGACGACACCGGCGGCGGCGGCGTGCTGGCGCTCGACACGCGCTTGTACCGCGACCTGTTCGCGCAGGTGCGCGGCTCGCTCGACTCGACCGACGGCGAAACCCTGCGCGAGTTCGGCGCAGCGCTCTACGTGCGCGGCGCGCGCGGCCGCGCGGGCCTAGCGGTCGATCGCCAGGAACTCGACGTGTTCGCCGACGACGAGTTCACGCTCTTCGGCGAGTGGCTCGCGAACGACATCACGACCGTGAGCAGCGTGCTCGGCCACGAGCGGCGCAACCACGCCTCCGACCGCGCCGTCGCGGGCCTTTCGCTGCGCATCTACGCGCTCGATAACCTCGCCATCGACGCCGGGATGGGCCTGCGCGCGACCTCCGCCGAATTCGGCGCCGACTCCTTCCGCCTGCCCTTCGGCCTGGAGTTCGCGCCCGCGCCGCAACTCCTGCCCGGCTTCTCGCTCTTCGCGCAGCGCGACCTCGACGACCGCGGCACGTTCCTCGGCCTGCGCTGGTTCCTCTCGCCCTCCGCCGCCACCTTCACAACGCTGCGCGAGCGCGACTACTCCTCCGGCCCGCTGCGCCTGCGGCCCTGATTTTTGCCGGCGGAGATGCTCAAGGCCGTGTTCCACGGCGAGGTCTCCGGCCCGCGGCTGGAGCGCGTGTACACCGCGTCGCGGCCCGCACCACGAAGTCGAGGTCGAGTGTTGGCCGCGGCGGATCGGCTGCGGGGTCCGTGATGAGCAGCCCGACGGCGCTTCCACCGACGAGCGTTAGCTCGTCGAGCATGGGGCCGAGTCGAGCTGCTCCGAGTTCAAGTGCTGCGATGCTCGCCGGCATGGCCGCTCGTCGGCGCCAAGCGCTGCTCCAACTCGCGCATCGCGAGCTTGCGTTCGCGCGCGTCGCCGACGCGCAACGCGTCGACGAGCGTGAGCAATTCGTAGAGGCGCGGTTTTTGGTGGCCGAGCGCGGCGCGGATGGATGGAGGGGTTCGATCGCGCGGCCGAGCACGCTGCCCTCGGCGTCCGGCCAGACCAGCGGAGGCTCGTCGCCGGCGGCGAGCTGAGCGTTGAGCGGCGGAGCGCTGTGCGCGGTGGGGACTCCGCGAACCATGCGGCCGGGCGTGGCGAAGAAGGCGTGGCGAACGCCGTGCTCGAGGAACTCGAGCAGCGCGCCGACCTTGGGCTGCGGCTTGTCGGCGCGGTTGCGACTCGGCGCAAGCAGGCCGGCCTCGACCGCTCGGCGTGCAGCGGCATCGGCCTCCGAGGCGCTCAGGCCGACGGCCTTGGCGATCTGGGCGTAGCTCCCGTCGCGGCTCGTGCCGGCGGCCAGCTCCAGCGCAACGAGCAGACCTAAACGCTTTCCCTGCTCGGCCGTACGCCACTCGCGAATAGCGAATAAGGCAACCCTGGGGGGGCTGCTTCGGGCGTTGACCCGTGTCCCCCAAGCCCCAGGAAGCCCGCGCGAGCCCCGGCTCGCCTCGACCGGGCCCGACGCCGCTAGATGTGGATCGCCCGGCCGTCGACGGCGAGCGCGGCTTCCTTGACGACTTCGGCGAGAGTCGGGTGCGCGTGGCAGGTGCGCGCGAGGTCTTCGGAGGAGGCGCCGAACTCGATTGCGGCGGCGGCTTCGGCGATGAGATCGCCGGCGCGCGGGCCGACGATGTGCACGCCGAGGATGCGGTCCGTCTGCGCGTGCGCGAGGATCTTCACGCGGCCGTCGGTGGCGCCGAGGGCTTTGGCGCGGCCGTTGGCGAGGAAGGGGAAGGCGCCTTTGCGGAAGGGGATGTTCGCCGCGACGAGTTCCTCTTCGGTCTTGCCGACGGAGGCCACTTCGGGGTGCGTGTAGACGATGTTGGGGATCGCGTCGTAGTTCACGTGGCCATAGCCCGTGACGATGTGCTCGGCGCAGGCCATGCCTTCGTCTTCGGCCTTGTGCGCGAGCATCGGGCCGGCGATCACGTCGCCGATGGCGTAGACGTTGGGCGCGGCCGTGCGGAAGTGCGTGTCGACCGGGATGCGGCCGCGACTATCGAGCGCGACGTTGACGCTCTCGAGCGCGAGGCCTTCGGTGTTGGGCTTACGGCCCACGGACACGAGCACGCGGTCGCAGCGGATCGGCTCGGCGCCTTCGATCTCGACGATCGCGCCGTCTCCGTCTTTGCGCGCGCCGACGACCTTCACGCCGAGGCGGAATTCGAGGCCCTGCTTGGCGAGGATCTTCTGCGCTTCCTTGGCGATCTCGGCGTCGTTCGCGGGCAGGATGCGATCGAGGTACTCGAGCACCGTGACCTTCGCGCCGAGGCGCTTCCACACGCTGCCGAGTTCGAGCCCGATCGCGCCCGCGCCGATCACGACGAGGTGCTGCGGCACTTTGGGCCACGACAACGCTTCGGTGCTCGTGCCCACGCGCTCGCCGTCGAGCACGACGCCCTTGAGCTGCGCGCTCACCGAGCCGGTCGCGACGATCACGTGCTTGGCTTCGAGCTTGGTCACCGCGCCCTTCGCGTCGACGACTTCGACTCGTGTCTTGTTCTCGGCAGCGCCCGCGAAACGCCCCAGGCCTTCGTAGCGCGTGACCTTGTTCTTCTTGAATAGGCCCGCCACGCCCTTGGTCAACTGCTCGACGATGCCGTCCTTGCGCGCGAGCATCGCCGCGAGATCGAGCTTCACGTCGTTCGCCACGATGCCGTGGCCCTTGAACGTGTGCAGCGTCTCGTGGAACAGCTCGCTCGACTCGAGCAGCGCCTTGCTCGGGATGCAGCCGATGCGCAGGCACGTGCCGCCCAGCGCCTTCTCCTTCTCGATGCAGGCGACGTCGAGGCCCAGCTGCGCCGCGCGGATCGCAGCCACGTAACCGCCGGGCCCGGCGCCGATGACGACCAGATCGTGTTGATGTGCAGTCACGCGGGTGAGTCCTGAGAGGGATCGAAGCACAGCGCGCCTTCCGTGCGCGCGGCCTGGAGGAGCGGGAGATCGGAGCAGACGAAAACGAGCGTGGAGGTCGGGGCCTGCACTTGGAAGTAGAGCGCCGCCGCCAATTGCATCGAGTCGTAGGCGCGCAACGGGTGCTTGTCCAGCAACTGGGCCGCGCCCGAGAGGACATTGTCGTCCACCGGCTGCACTGCGAACAGCGCTCGCAGGTCCTCCTCGATGCGGACGAGAATGGCTGACGCAGTAGCCTCTTCGATATCCCGGGCCCGCTGGCGTCGTCGCAGAGCCGCGCGGCACTCGACGCGAGTGATGGCGCTCGCCGCGAAACGGGTGTCCGACTTCGCGGCTAGCGCCAGCATCTGCTCCGTGCCCGGCTCGCGCACGTAGAGCTTCACGAGCGCGCTCGAGTCGAGGAAGTGCAGGTAGCGGCTCACCTGCGCTCTCGCAGGATCGTCGTCGACAACGGCTCGCCGCGGATCTCGACCGGGGTAAAGCGTGCGGCTGGACCGCCAGTTTCGAGCAACGCCCGCACTTGCGGGTGCTGGCGATTCAGGCTCAGAGTGGCCGTGGGGAAGGCGGGGTTCTTGGGGTTTTCGATCTTGCGCGTGTCGATCCACCCGGACTCGACGAGCGACTGGAGGAGTTGCTGCGCCTCGGCCTCTCCGTAGCGCCAGCCGCGGGCCGGCAGATGCGTGTCGCGGAACCACTTCCAGGCAATGAAGGACTTGCCAGGCAGCCGCTCTGCTGCGTCGAGCTCGACGACGAGCGCGCGGACGCGCGGGTCCACGGCGGCGGTGTCCGACTCCGAGTCATCCGCCTTGACGGTGTACTCGACCCACGCCCCGCATGCGCCGGGGACCCAACTCGCGGTGGATGCCGTCGACTTGATTTGCCTGTCGTTCTCGACGTGGCGGAGCGAAACGCGGGCCGACAGACCCTCGGGCGGCGCGAGCACTTGGAGCGCTTCGAGTTCGCGCGGCAGACGACCCTCTCGGGCCAAGCCCGCGATGGCGTCAAGCGCTCTGGCGATGGCGGCTTGGAGCCCTTCGACGGACGTAGGATTCCGGTGCTGAATCATGGCTCAATATCTCTAGTTCGGCCTTCTTCCGGTGCTCGCCCCAGGCCGGCTGGGGCGCGGATGTGGCGGCCTCCGGTTGGGGAGGACTAAAGCGCCACGTACACGTATTATATAGCCTGGAAAATCCAAGACAACTCAGAGCCAGTGACCCGCCCCGGCTGGCCGCCGTAAGCTGAGTTCTCAAAGGTGTTTCCGGCGGCTCGGCCCTGCTGTGGCTCAGATCTCGAGCAGCAAACGCGCGGGGTCTTCCATGCACTCCTTGATGCGCTTCAAGAAGCTCACGGCCTCGCGGCCGTCGATGATGCGGTGGTCGTAGGACAGCGCGACGTACATCATCGGGCGGATCACAACCTGGCCGTTGAGCGCGATGGGGCGGTCCTGGATCGCGTGCAGACCGAGGATGCCCGACTGCGGGGGATTGAGGATCGGCGTCGAGAGCAGCGAGCCGTAGATTCCGCCGTTGGAGATCGTGAACGTGCCGCCGGTGAGCTCGTCGAGGGAAAGCTTGTTGTCCTGCGCCTTCTTGGCGAGGTCGGCGATGGCGAGCTCGATCTCGGCGAAGCCCAGGCGCTCGGCGTTGCGCAGGATCGGAACGACCAGACCCTTGCCGCCGCCGACCGCGATGCCGACGTCGCAGTAGTTCTTGTAAACCACCGCGTCGCCGCGGATCTCCGCGTTGACCTGCGGGTACATGCGCAGCGCGTCGATCGTCGCGCGCACGAACAGCGACATGAAGCCGAGCTTGACCTTGTACTTCTCGACGAAGCGCTCCTGGTGTTGCTTGCGCAACGCCATCGCGTTCGTCATGTCGATCTCGTTGAAGGTCGAGAGGATCGCGGCGGTGTGCTGCGCTTGCACCAGGCGCTCGGCGATGCGCTTGCGCATCGGCGTCAGCGGCACGATCTGCTCTTCACGCGCGCCGGCGAGCACTTGAACCTTCGGCGCCGCGGGCGCGGGAGCCGCAGCTGCCTGCGCAGCAGGCGCGCTCGTGTGCTTGAGCACGTCTTCCTTGAGGAGCCGCCCGCCCGGGCCGCTCGCGGCGACCTGCGCTGCGTCGAGGCCGCGCTGCGCGAGCTCACGCGCCGCCGCCGGCATCACGATCTTCTCCGTGCTCTTCTCGGCGCCCTTCGCAGCGGCCGCCGGAGCTTCCGCCTTCGGCGCGGGCTTGGCCTCGGCCTTCGCCGGCGCGGCCGCACCCGCCTCCATGTAGCCGATGGTCTCGCCGACCATGGCCTTGTCGCCCTTCTTCTTCAGCATCTTCGTCACCACGCCCGCCGACGGCGCCGGCAGTTCGACCGTGACCTTGTCGGTCTCGATCACGACCACGCCTTCGTCGGCGCGCACGGCGTCACCGGCACCCTTGAGCCAATCTCCGATCTGGACTTCGGTGATCGATTCCCCGACGGAGGGGACCTTCAGTTCGACGGACATCGTGGAGTGCTTCTTGGCTGGGAGGTGGTGGAGCTGCGCCCTAGCTCGCCGCGAAGGCGCGCTCGAGCAGATTGGCTTGTTCGATGCGGTGGCTGGCCGGTGAACCGGTGGCCGGCGCGGCGGCGGCGCGGCGCGCCAGTCCGCGGAAGGTGCGGCCGACGAGCCGCTCGCCGAAGCGCGCGTGCAGGAAGCGCCACGCGCCGGCGTTTTCGGGCTCCTCTTGGACCCACACCACTTCCGCCTTCTTGGCGTACGGCGCGAGCGCGGTCTCGAGGTCCTGCGGCTGCAGCGGGTAGAGCTGTTCGAGGCGCAGGACCGCGACGTCGTTCGCGCCGCGCTTGGCGCGTTCGTCGATCAGCTCGTAGTACAGCTTGCCCGACACGAGCAGCACGCGGCGCGCCTTCGCGGCGTCGATCGAACGCTCGTCGGCGATCACGCGTTGGAACATGCCGCTGGCGAGTTCGTCGAGCGACGACACGCACTTGGGATGGCGCAGCAGGCTCTTGGGAGTCATCACGATCAGCGGCTTGCGCCACGGACGCACGACTTGGCGGCGCAACGCGTGGAAGATCTGCGCCGGCGTGCTCGGCACGATGATCTGGATGTTTTCGTCGGCGGCCAGCGTGAGGAAACGCTCGAGGCGCGCGCTGGAGTGCTCGGGGCCTTGGCCTTCGAAGCCGTGCGGCAAGAGCATCACCAGCCCAGAGAGGCGCTTCCACTTGTCCTCGGCGCTGACGATGAACTGGTCGATGATCGGCTGCGCGACGTTGGAGAAGTCGCCGAACTGCGCCTCCCACACGACGAGCGCCTCGGGGTAGTCGAGGCTGTAGCCGTACTCGAAGCCCAGCACCGCGGTCTCGCTCAACGCCGAGTTGCGGATGTACACGCGCGCCTGATCCGGCGCGAGGTGGTTGAGCGACTCGTGGCGGGCGCCGCTCGAGTAGTCGTGCAGCACCGCGTGGCGGTGGCTGAAGGTGCCGCGCTCGCTGTCCTGCCCAGTCATGCGCACGCGGTGGCCTTCGACGGCGAGCGACGCGAAGGCCAAGCCTTCGCCCGCGGCCCAGTCGAGCGCACGTTCGCCGCGCGCCATCTCACGCCGGCTGGCGAGGAAACGCTCGAGCTTGGGGTGCACGTGGAACCCGTCGGGCGTCGTGGCGAGCTTGTCGAGCAGCGCGCTCAGCTTCTCGCGCGCCACGCCGGTCTCGACGCGCGGCACGTCCGCTTCCGAGCCGCCCTCGTAGCCCTTCCAGTGCGCACCCTGACTGTCGCGCGGCTGCACGTACGCTTTCGAGCGCGCGCGTTCGAGCTCCTGCTCGAGCTTGGTGCGGCGCGCGGCCGCGATCGTGTCGGCTTCCTCGCGCGTGATGCCGCCGAGCTTCAAGAGGTGCTCGAGGTAGCCCTCCGCGACCGGCTTGCGGCGCGCGATGGCCTGGTACAGGCGCGGGTCGGTGAAGCTCGGCTCGTCGCCTTCGTTGTGACCGCGGCGGCGGTAGCCGTACATGTCGATCACCACATCACGCTTGAACTTGCGGCGGAAATCCAGGCTCAGGCGCACGACCTGCGCGACGGCCTCGGGGTCCTCGCCGTTCACGTGGAAGATGGGGATCTGCAGCATCTTCGCCACGTCGGTGCAGTACGTGCTCGAACGCGAGTCGCACGGCGCGGTCGTGAAGCCGATCTGGTTGTTGACGATCACGTGGATCGTGCCGCCGGTGCGGTAGGCCGCCAGCTCGGAGATATTCAAGCTCTCCTGCACGATGCCTTCACCCGCGAAGGCCGCATCGCCGTGGATCAGCAGCGCGAGCCCGCGGTCGCCCTTGGGATCGTCGAAGCGGTCCTGCTTGGCGCGGACGCGGCCCATCGCCACCGGGTTGACGAACTCGAGGTGGCTGGGGTTGAAGCACAGCGAGAGGTGCAGCGTGCGGCCCGAAGCGCAGGTGTGCGCCGACGAGTAGCCCTTGTGGTACTTCACGTCGCCGCGGCCCATGTGCAGCTCGGGATCGGTGTCCTCGAACTCGCGGAACAGGTCGCCCGCGGGCTTGCCCATGATGTTCACGAGCACGTTGAGGCGCCCGCGGTGGACCATGCCCAGCACGATCTCTTCGACGTCCTGCGTTGCGGCGTGTTCGAAGGCAAGGTCGAGCAGCGGCGCGAGGCTCTCGGCGCCTTCCAGCGAAAAGCTCTTCGCGCCCAGGAACTTCTTCTGGATGAACTCCTCGAGGATCACCGCGTCGAGCAGTTTGGTGAGCACGCGCACCTGCTCTTCGCGCGAGAGCTGGAGGCGGTTCTCGGTCGCCTCCATGCGCTCCTCGAGCCAGCGCTTGATGTTCAAGTCGTCGATGTGCATGTACTGCACGCCGATCGAGCGGCAGTACGTGTTGCGCATGCGCTCGAGCGCGCTGCGCAACGTGTCGGTCTGCGGTCCGTGGAAGCTGCGCGCCAAGATGCGCTTGTCGAGGTCGGCTTCGGTGAAGCCGTAGAAGGCCGGCTCGAGTTCGGGGTGCGCCGGGCGCGGCAGGCCCAGCGGGTCGATCTGCGCTGCCAGGTGGCCGCGCACGCGGTAACTGCGCAGCAACTGGCCGGCGCGGTCTTGCACGTCGGCGGCGCTCGCCTCCGCGGCGCGCGGGCCGATGGCGGCCCCCGGCGGGTTGAACAGGCTCGCCGAGGGGAAGTTCGGGCCCAGGCTGGGCGGCCCGTTCCAGCTGCGGCCGCCCTGGCTGTCGAAGTAGGCGCGCCAGTCTTCGGACACCGCCGAGGGGTCGCGCAGGTAGTCCGAGTACAGCCCCTCGACGAACGAGAGGCTCATGCTGTGGTGCCAGGGCGTGTTCTGGGTCATCGCGACGGGGAGCGGACGGGGGGCGCAGGCCCTTTTTCGGGCGGAAGAGGATAGCCGCCGCCAGGGCTTTTTTTTCGGTTCCCGCCCAGGGCGCCAGCTGTCCTGCCCACGGGCCATACGCAGCCGCCGGGGGCCCGCGTTTTTTTTGGGGGGCTCGTTGGGCGTCGCTAGCTGGAAGTCAGTAGCGGGGGGGCCGCAACTGGGCGACGGTGCTATCCGCGCCGCTCGTCGCCGCCTGCATCGACCTTGACCGGCGAGCCCAGCCCGAGCTCGGCCAATTCGCGCGCCACGGCGGTCAGGTCGCCCACGACGACCACGAGCAGCTCGCTCGGGCGCAGGTGCTCGGTCAGCACCTGCCCGGTCGCCGCCGGGGATGCGGCGGCCAACCAAGCCAGGCGCTGGTGGGGATAGTCGTCGCGCAGCCCCAGCCGTTCGATCGTCGAAACGAAAGAGAGCCGTGCGGAAGGCGCTTCGAACTGGCGCGCGAGCGACTGTTCGAGCGAACTGCGCACGAAGGCGAGCTCGTCCGCAGTCGCGCCCGCGGTGAACCCTTCGAGCTCGCGCACGATCTCACGCAACGCAGGAGCTGTGTTGCGCGTGTCGACACTGGTTCCGACGGTGAATGCGCCGGGCCGTCGACCGCCCTCGAAACTCGAGCGAATGCCGTAGGTGTAGCCCTTGTGCTCGCGCAGGTTGAGGTTGAGGCGGCTGGAGAACACGCCGCCCAGCGCGAGGTTGAGTGCGGACAGCGCCAGCCAATCTGGGTGCGAGCTGGCGACCGAAGGATGCCCGACGCGCAACTCGGACTGCGGCGCGCCCGGGCGGTCGCACACGTAGATGCGCGCGCGCTTGCGCTCGAGCGGCGAGGGCTCGCTCCAGGTCTCGCGCAGCGCGGGTTCGGCGGCCGGTGCAGGCTGCGCGATGCGCGCCTCGAGCGGCGCGAGCCAGGCGCGCAGTTGATCGAGGCCGCCGCGGCACACGCCGGAACAGCGCCAGGCGCGCGGCTGCGCGAGCGCGGCGCCGTGGAAGCGGCGCACGTCATCAAGGCTCGTCGCGGCGAGGCTCTCCTCGTGGCCGATTCCTGCGCTGCCGAGCGCGGTCGAGCGGCCCCAGTAGAGCCGCGACCACACGTCGTGCACGACGCTCTTGGGGTCGTCGGAGCGCGAGCGCAGCGAGGCGCGTCGCTGCTCGCGCACGCGCGCAAACTCGTGCTCACCCAAGCGCGGTTCGAGGAGCAGGTCGCCGACGAGCTCCAGCGCACGCTCGGCGTGCCGCTCGAGCACGCGCAAATCGAGCACCGTCTCGTCGTCGTCGCTGTGCACCGCGAAGTGCGCGCCGACGAAGTCCAGCGCGTCGATGAACTCGACGGTGGAGTGCTTGCGCGTGCCCTCTTGCAGCATGAGCGCCGTGAGCGAGGCGAGGCCCTCGCGACCCAGCGGTTCGCGGACGCGGCCGGAAGGCAACGCAATCTCCAGCAGCAGTTCGGGCGTCGCGTCGGAGGTCGTCGCGGCGACGCGCATGCCGCTCGAGGCGCGCACGCGTTCGACGCGCGGTAAGGCGATGCGCGGCGTGGGACCGGCGGACGGCGGCGTGCTGCGGTCGACGGTGCTCACGCTGCGCTCGCTCCGGTCGGAGCCACGGACGCACCGGTCGGAACGACCGACACCACGGCGGGCGGTTGTTCGATCAAGTAGCGACGCAGCACGGCGTCGAGGTGCGCCGGCGTTTGTTCGCGCAGGGTCTCGTACTCGCTCAAGAAGCCCAGCGGCGCGCCGCGCAGCACGTCGGACAGCGCCACTGCGCTCGCGCGGCTCGAGACGTTGTCCATGCTCCGGATGAAGTGCGCCTCGGCGCAGTTGCGCATGCGTTCGAGCATCGCTGCGCTCACGCCCTCGCGCGCCAGCTTCGCGAGCAGCTCGCGGATGCGCGCTTCGAGCCGCGGGAGCTCCACGCCAGCGGCGGCCGTCGCCGTGATCACGAAACGACCGGCGAGTTCGCCGTGCCACGCGCCGCAGGAGACGCTCTTGGCGAGCAGCTCGTCGATGGTGAGCGCGCGGTCGAGCACCGAGGCGCGCGTCGCGGACAGCACCATCGCCAGCAGGGTCAGCGCGGTCTCGTCGGCGTGGCCGAGCTCGGGCGTGGGCCAGGCCAGCGTGACCTGGGGCAGCTGCACGTTGTCCTCGACGGTGCGGCGCTGCTCGACAAGCGCGCGGTGCGGCTGTGGCGTCGGTCGTTGGAAGCCGCCGCCGGGCGCGAGCTCGCCGAACCAGGCCGCCACGCGTTCGAGCGCGTGGTCCGGCTCGAAGTCGCCGCCGAGCACGAGCGTCGCGTTGTCGGGTCGGTACCAGCTCTCGAAGAACGTGCGCACGTCGTCGAGCGTCGCGGAGATCAGGTCTTCGTGCGTGCCGATCGGCAGGTGCGCGTAGGGGTGCTCAGGCGGGAACAGCGCCGCGGTGAGAACTTCGTGAGCTTTTGCGTAGGGGCGCAGCTCGTAGTTCTGGCGCTTTTCGTTGCGCACCACGTCGCGCTGGTTGTCGAGCTTGCGTTGGTCGAGTCCGCCGAGCAGGAATCCCATGCGGTCGGACTCGAGCCACAACGCGAGCTCGAGCTGGTTCGAGGGCAGCGTTTCGAAGTAGTGCGTGCGATCGAAGCTGGTGTTGCCGTTGAGCGTTCCGCCCGCCTGCGTGATCAAACGGAAGTGTCCGTCGGTCGCGACGTGCTCGGAGCCTTGGAACAGCAGGTGTTCGAAGAGGTGCGCGAAGCCGGTTTTGCCGGGCAGTTCGCGCGCGCTGCCGACGTGGTAGCACAGCTGCAGCGAGACCACGGGCGCGCTGCGCGCTGGGTGGAGCAGCACGCGCAGGCCGTTGGGGAGCACGTGCTCACGAAGTTCGGGGCGTTGCATGGGGCGTGCGGAGTCTGGCACACGTCCTTGCGGCGTTCTACGCGTTGGTAGCGGCGTCTCGCCGCGCGTGTCGCGCTACTTCCAAGAGCGTACGAGCTCGAAACAAGTCTCGTGATCGGGTTTGCCGTCGCGCACGGCGCTCCACGTCGCGTCGACACGTGAAGCGTCGCGGAATGCAAAGCGCGCCCGCGACATGTAGACGCCCTGGTCGCGGCTCACTCCGGCGCCGCCGACGCACTCGAACACCAGCTCGTCTGCATTGTCGCCCGCGCGCGCCACCATGTAGGGCTGGTTGCCGACGGCGCAGTAGTGCGTCATCACCAAGCCGCCGTCGGCGAGGTGGTACACGCTGACCATCTCGTGCGGAGTGCCCGGTCCGATCGTTTCGACGAGCGCTGAGCCGGCGCCCGTGACCTGGTAGTGCACCTCCATGCTTTCCGGCATGTGCGTGCTGCCGCGCAGCGTTGTCCAAGCGCCGTCGAGCTGCTTGAGGCGCTCGAAAGCAGCCTGCGCGCCGCTCCACTGAGCCTTGGGGGTCGACGCGCAGGCGCCGCACGTGGCGGCGATCACGAACATCAGTGCGCTGGAGGGCTTCATCGCGAAGTGCGCGGGCGGCCGCGGGCCACCGGTCGCGTAAGAAACCTACTCGCTCTCCCCGACGGGCTGCAACCGTGCGCGCGGCCAGTACCTTGGCGGCGATGAAACTCCTCAGCCTGGCTTTGTCCGTCGCAGTCTTCGCGCTCACCCTGCCGCTCGCTCGCGCGCAGAAGGTCACCTCGCCGGCCGAGCACCTCGGGCGCGCGCCCGGCGTCGACTTCCAGCTCGCCGACTGGAAGGAGGTATCGAGCTACTTCGAGAAGCTCGACCGCGAGAGTCCGCGCGTGAGCGTCGTCAAGGTCGGCAAGACCACGCTCGGGCGCGACATGCAGCTGGCGATCGTCGGCTCCGAGGCCAACCTCGCACGCCTCGACGAGATCAAAGGGGCTGCAGCCAAGATCGCCGATCCGCGTGGTCTGTCCGTGCAGGAGCGCCAGCGCGCGCTCGAGCAGTGCGTGCCGATGCTGATGATCTCGATCGCGATGCACTCCAACGAGACCGCGGCGCCGCAGTTCGGAATGGAGTTCGCCTATGAACTCGCCACGAGCGATCGCGAGCCGTGGAAGAGCGCGCGAGAGAAGCTGCTCGTGCTGATCCTCCCGTGCACCAATCCCGACGGACTCGACGGGCAGGTCGAGTGGTACCGGCGCATCGTCGGCACGCCTTACGAAGCGGCGGGCATGCACGAGCTCTACCAGCACTACTGCGGCCACGACAACAACCGCGACTGGTTCGCGCTGACGCAGGCCGAGACGCGCGTCGTGACGCGCCTGCTCTACCAGGAGTGGCGGCCGCACGTTTACTGGGACGTGCACCAACAGGGCCAGACCGGCGAGCGCTTCTTCACGCCGCCTTTCCGCGATCCGCTCAATCCCAACGTCGATCCGCTGCTGATGGGTGCGATCAACACGCTGGGCACGCGCGCGCAACTCGACATGATGCGCGACGGACTGTCGGGCGTAGCCACGGGCGTGACCTACGACCAGTGGTGGAACGGCGGAAACCGCAACGTTCCGGTGCGCCACAACATCATCGGGCTGCTCACCGAAGCGGCCAGCGTCAACTTCGCCAGCCCCGTGTTCCTCGAGCGTTCGCGCCTGCGCCAACCGGGCGGCGAGGGCGAGTACGGGCCGGCCAACAACTTCCCCATGCCTTGGCCGGGCGGCTGGTGGCGGCTGCGCGACATCATCGAGTACGAGCTGTCGTTCGGTCGCTCGCTGCTGCGCAGCCTCGCCGCCGAGCCGAAGGTGTGGCTCGAGCAAGCGCTCTCGACGGCCGAGCGCGTGACCGCAGTCGGCCGCGACGAAGCCCCGCGCGGCTGGATCCTTCCGGCAGGCAACGTCGACCGCGGCGCGACGCGCCGTTTGGTCGAAACGCTGCTGCTCGGCGGCGTCGACGTGCACGTCGCGACTGGCCCCGTGCGCGCGGACGGCGTCGAACATCCCGCGGGCTCGATCGTGATCTTCGCGGACCAGCCCTATGGCCGGCACGTGAAGGACCTCTTCGAAGTGCAGCGCTATCCCGGCCTCGAAGCGCCGTACGACGTCGCCGGTTGGACGCTGCCGCTCTTGTTCGGTGTGCAACGCGTCGAGTGCGTCGAGCGGCCCGTGGGGGAAGTGCGCGAGGTGAACGATGCGCAGGCCGCCGTCGAAGGCGTGCGCGGCGCGCAGGGCAAGGAAGGTCTCTCGGCGCGCGACAGCGACGGCTGGGCGGCGGCGATCGCGGCGCTGTCGGGCGGCAAGCCTTTGACCTGGGACTCGAACCTCGCGGTGTTCCTCGACGGCGAGCGGCCCGGTGACGGGCGCAAGGTGCTGCGCCGCATGCCGCGCATCGGCGTGTACGCGCCCTACACCTCGAGCATGAGCGAGGGCTGGATGCGCTGGGTGTTCGACACCTGGAAGCTGCCCTACACGACGCTGCGCAACGAGCACCTGCGAGCGGGCAAGCTCGGCGAGCGCTTCGACGTGATCGTGCTGCCCGACATCAACGCCTCGACGCTCGACGAGGGCCGCGACGAAGGTGCGGTGTTCAGCGAATACGCGCGTGGGCTCGATCCCGAGGGCGCCGCGGCGCTCGAAGAATTCGTGCGCGCGGGCGACACGCTGATCGCGATCGGCGGCGCCGCGCGCTGGACGATCGAACTGCTCGAGGCGCCGCTGGTCGACACGACCAAGGAGAAGCCCAAGGACAGCGCCGCGGAGTTCTCGTGCCCCGGCAGCGTGCTGCGCGCCGTCGCCGAGCCGTCGCTCTTCACGGCTGGGCTCGATGATTCGGTCGCGTTGATGTTCGCCGGCGGCTCGGCGTGGCGCGTGGAAGAGCGCAAGGGCGCGCCCAAGAGCGCGACGCCTCAGGTGCTGCTCGAGTACGCCGCCGAGCGCGTCTTGTACTCGGGTTGGGTCCGCGCGCCCGAGGCGATCGAGGACCGCGCGGCGTGGGTGCGCCTCCCGCACGGCGAAGGCGCCGCGCACGTGTTCGGCTTCAGCCCGCACTACCGCGGTTGGTCGCAGCAGGCTTTCCAGTTGCTGTTCCGCGCAGCGCTGCTCGATGGCTGACGCGCCGCGCGCGCACGCGCCGCAAGCACTGCGCAGAGCGGGCAAGCGCCTGCGCAGTGCGCCGTGCTGGACTGCGTGCGTCGCCGCGCTCGCGCTCGGCTGCGCGCCGGACTTTCGCGCCGCTTCGCGCTTGCTCGCGAGCAACATGCCGCCGCCCCGCGAGGAGTTGTTCGAACGCCAGCGCACCTACTTCGACACGCGCGCTAGGCAGCTCTCGCGCGAACGCGGCGTATTGATCCTCGCCGACGGCAGCACGCTCGCGCACGGCCTCGACCGCGCTTGGTGGCCCAGCGGCGCGCTGCACTTCGAACGCCAGTTCGAGCGCGGCGAGCCGCGCGGGCGCTGGCGCAGCTGGTACGAGAGCGGCGCGCTCGAGTTCGAAGCCGAGCACACGCCCGGCCGCACCACGAGCATGAGCTGGTGGCGCGCGGACGGCGCGCTTTCGTCCACCGGCCCGCACGTCCTGGGACTGCGCGAGGGCGAGTGGAGCTACTTCCATCCCAGCGGCGTGCTCGCCGCACGCGGCGCGTGGCGGGCGGGCGAACGTTCGGGAGCGTGGAGTTTCTTCGACGAGTTGGGGCGCGTGCTCGAGTGCGGCGAGTACCTCGCCGGCGAACGCAGCGGCGCGTGGGAGGTCTGCGAACGGCCGCTCGCGCCGTCAGTCGAAGCGCTCGACCCGTGATTCGCGCGACGGGCGCTGGCGTCGCCCGCTTTTCGCTGCGTCTAGTACTCGCTGCGTCTAGTACTCGCTGCGTCTAGTACTCGATGCGTCTAGTACTCGATGCGTGTGGACAACGCGCGCCAGGCTTCGAAGGCCTGCAGGCCCGCATCGCGCGCCAGTTGCAGCGTGGGCACGGCGCGCTGCTCGAGCGGCAGAACGAGTTCGCGGTAGATCCAATCGTCGTCGAAGCCTGCCGCTGCGGCGTCTGTTCGCGAGCAGGCGAACACCAGGCGTTCCACGCGCGCCCAGTGGATGGCGCCCAGGCACATCGGGCAGGGCTCGCAGCTGGAGTACAGCGTCGCGCCGTTGAGCTTGAAGTCGCCGGTCGCCTTGCAGGCCGCGCGGATCGCGTTCACTTCGGCGTGCGCCGTCGGATCGAGCTCGGCGGTCACGCGGTTGGAGGCCGCGGCGAGCACGCGCCCGTCGCGCACGATCAGCGCGCCGAACGGGCCGCCTCCGGTGGCCACCGAGGTGCGCGCCAGCTCGATCGCCTGGGCGATCCAGCGCGCGTCGTCGGGGCGCGCAGCGCGCGCGGCTTGAAGGTCCTGGCTCATGGCGCGAGGGTAAGCGTCGACAGGCCCATTTTCGCCCGTTTTTCTGCGCGTGGCGAGGCGCAGGTCGGCGCGCGGACCCTTAGGCTGGCTGGCCATGAAGCCGCACCTGCGTCTCGCTGTAGCGCTCGCCGCGCTGGGTCTTTCCGCCGCCAACCTCGCCGCGCAGACGGCGTACAAGCTGCCGCCCGCCGAAGTCGTCGAGCTGATCGATGCGCCGACGACGCCGGGCGTGCGCACCAGCCCCGACGCGCGCTGGATGATGCTCGTCGAACGGCCCGCGATGCCCTCGATCGCCGATGTCGCGCGGCCCTGGCTGGGACTGGCCGGATTGCGCATCGACCCGGCGACGAGCGCTCCGGCGGCGAGCGTGTTCGACACCGGCCTGGTGCTGCGCGATCTGCGCGGTGAGAACGTGCGCCGCATCGCCGTGCCCGCGCGCGCGCGGCTCTCGAGCCTGAGCTGGTCGCACGACAGCCGACGCTTCGCGTTCCTCGTGCACGAAGACGACGACGTCGAGTTGTGGGTCGGCGACGTCGACAGCGGCGCCGCCAAGCGGGTGACCGAGCGCGTGCACGCGCTGTTCGGCGCCTTCGAATGGATGCCCGATGGCCGGCGTCTGCTGGTCAAGACGATTCCCTCGGCGCGCGGCGCGGCGCCCAAGCCGTCGACGACGCCCAGCGGACCGACGGTCATGCAGAGCAGCGGTCGGCGTTCGCCCGTGCGCACGTTCCAGGATCTGCTCGCGAACGAGCACGATTCCGCGCTGTTCGAGCACCACGCCACGGCGCAGCTCGCGCTCGTCGACCCCGTCGACGGCAAGCTCACCGCGCTCGGCGCGCCGGGGCTGATCGTGCGCTTCGACAGCGCTCCGGGCGGCGCGTACCTGCTCGTCACGCGCTTGCAGCGGCCGTTCAGTTACGTGCTGACCTACGACCGTTTCCCCGCGCGCACGGAAGTGTGGCGCGTCGACGGTTCGCTCGCGCACCTCGTGCACGAAGCGCCGCTGCTCGATGCGTTGCCGATCGAAGGCGTGCCCACGGGCCCGCGCTCGATCGCCTGGCGGCCGCACGAGCCGGCGACGCTGGTGTGGTGTGAAGCGCTCGACGGCGGCGATCCCAAGACCAAGGCCGCGCAGCGCGACAGCTGGCTGGCGCAGGCCGCGCCGTTCGAGGCGGCGCCGCAGGAGTGGGTGCGCACCGAATACCGCGCGCGCGGCGTGAGTTGGTTCACCGATCCCGCGCTCGCGCTGGTGACCGACTACGACCGCGACCGGCGCTGGACGCGCTCGACGCTGTACGACGTGAAGGCTGGCAAGGCTGTGGCGGTGCTCGACGACCGCAGCGTGAACGACCGCTACGCCGACCCGGGCTCAATCCTCACCACGCCGTTGCTCGACGGCTCGCGCGTTGCGCTTCAGCAGGGCGAGTGGATCTTCCGCAGCGGCGAAGGCGCGAGCGAGAGCGGCGCGCGGCCGTTCCTCGATCGGCAGAGCTTGACCACGCGCGCCGTCGAGCGCCTGTGGCGCTGCGATGAAAACGCCTACGAGAGCGTCGCGGCGCTCGTCTCGCTCGACGCGAACGGCGCGCCGAACGTGCTCACGCGTCGCGAGACGCCCGTGCAGCCGCCCAACTACCACTTGCGCGATCTGGGCGCGAAGAGCGCGCAGCAACTGACGCAGTTCGTCGATCCGCAGCCGCAGATCCGCGGCGTCAAGAAGGAACTGGTGAAGTACCAGCGCGCCGACGGCGTGCAGCTCTCCGCCACGCTCTATTTGCCCGCGGACTACCAGCCCGGCCAGCGTTTGCCGCTGTTCGTGTGGGCTTATCCGCTCGAATACAACGACGCGGCGACGGCGGGGCAGGTGTCGGGTTCGACGCAGCGCTTCACCACGATCCGCGGAGCGTCGCACCTCGCGCTGCTCACGCAGGGTTACTGCGTGATGGACAACGCGACGATGCCGATCGTCGGCAGCCCCGAGACGATGAACGACACGTTCGTCGAGCAGATCAAGGCCGCGGCGCTCGCCGCGATCCAGAAGGCCGATGCGCTGGGTGTGGCGGATCCGCAGCGCGTCGGCGTCGGCGGCCACAGCTACGGCGCCTTCATGACGGCCAATCTGCTCGCGCACACCGACCTTTTCCGCGCGGGAGTCGCGCGCAGCGGTGCGTACAACCGCACGCTCACTCCGTTCGGCTTCCAGTCCGAGCGCCGCACGCTGTGGGAGGCGCCGCAGATCTACGCGACGCTCTCGCCGTTCATGCACGCCGACAAGATCAACGAGCCGCTGCTGATGCTGCACGGCGAGAAGGACTCGAACTCGGGGACCTTCCCGATCCAGTCCGAGCGCCTGTACCAGGCGGTCGCCGGTCACGGAGGCACGGTGCGGCTGTGCCTGCTGCCCGAAGAGGACCACGGCTACGCGGCGCGCGAGTCGATCCTGCACGCGCACGCCGAGACGATCGAGTGGCTCGAGCGCTACGTGAAGCAGGCCGTGCCGGTCGAAGCGGCGGCGCCGCGCGAGTCGAAGTAGCGCGATTCGCAGTCGCGCGAGGCGTGCACGCCTTTCGCGCGCGTGTGGGGGCGGCGCAGCAACATGTTCAGCGTGTTGCCGCGCCGCGCCGCGTTGTGGGGCGTTCAGCGGACGATGCGGCGCGCGTGGAGCGCGCTCGCCAGCTGCCGGCCGGCTTCCTTCTTCGCTTCGGTGTCGAAGACTTCGTCCTGTTCCTCGGCGAAGGAGTCGAAGCGCGCCAGAAAGGCCGGCAGAGCGGCGCGGCGGCGTGCGCGTTGTTCGACGGCTCGCAGGGCGCGCGTGTGCGAAACGAAACGCTGCGAGGCGCCGAGCAGGCCGAGCGCGTGGGCCGGTGCGGCGTCGCGTGCGAACGCGCGCAGCGCCTGCGCGCGCGTCGCCGCGCGGCGGCCGAGCTGCGTGATGCGCACCGTCTCGCGCGAGGGGTGCAGCGTCGAAAAACCCGCGCGTTCGACCTGCACGCCCCAGGGCTCGAGCCGGCGCGACATGACGCGCGCGAGCTGCTCGTCGAGCTCGGCCCCGGCGCGCAGTTCCTGGCCCTCGAGCGCGGAGATCACCTCGTACACCGAGAGCACGAGCATCTGCTCCATCCCGCGCTCGAGCGAGTCGATCTCGATCAACGCCTTGCGCGGATCGAGCACGCGGTAGACGAGGTTGGCGTCGACTTCGACCACCAGACCCGAGTACGTCGTCAGGCGCTGCACGGGCAGGTCGAGCGTACGCGCGCGCGAGGGCACGACGCGGATCGTCTGCAGGATCGGAATCAACGGATAGAAGCCCGGTTCACACACCCTCACCGCGCGTCCGAAGCTGAACTTCAGCCCGACTTCGCCGCTCTGCACGGTTTTGCCCGCCAGGCGTGTGATGCCCCACACGGTGGCCCACACCGCGAGGATCACGTCGCGCTTGTGGTCCTCCCACGCGTACGCGGCGAGCTGACGCAGCCACTGCCAGGCCGTTTCGAGCCAGCTCGAGCTCTCGATCGCAGCGTCTTGGAGGGCGCTCACGCTCGCTCACTTGCGCGGCGGCTCGCCCGGGGCAGGCTTCGTTTCGTCCTCGTCGTCGCCCGCTTGCGCAGGTTCGTCGCGCGCCGGCGCCGCGTTCGAGCCCTCGCCGATCAATTGGGCCACTTCGCCCAGGATGCGCTCTTCCTCGGAGCGCGATTGAGCGCGCGTGAGCGTCGTGTCGGGGCTGACGGCGACGACCGCACCGGAGATCAGCGCCACGGAAGCCTCGGGCGAGAGTCCGCGCGAACGGAAGCGCTCGAACAGCGCGAGCTTCTCCGCCGCGAGCAGCTCGAGCTGAGTGATCTCGAGCGTGGTGGGGGAGGGCGAGATGTTGGAAAAACCCACCTGCAGGATGCGCACGCCCCACTGGCTCTCGACTGGCGCGAGTTCGGCTTCGATCTCGGCCACCAGCGACGCCGCGTCGCGGATCGTGCGCCGGTTGCGTTTGCGCACCACGGTTTGGATCGCGAGCACGACGCGGTTCTTGAGGCCCTGCACGAGGTTGTCGATCTCGATCATCGCCGCGCGCAGGTCGATGATCTGGTACATGACCTTGCAGTCGATCTCGTACACGAGGTCGTCGCTGAGCTGGATCGTCTGCGGCTCGAGGTCGAGCGTCGTGTGCTTGGTGTCGGCGACCTTGAACCGCTGGATGATCGGCCACTTGAAGTGCACGCCGGGGCCCACGACTTCCTGCGCGCGGCCGAGGGTGAAGCGCAGCGCGTGTTGGCCGTCGTAGACGACGACCCACAGACCGGTGATGACTCCGACGATGTCGAACATGCGCGGAGCTTCACGCCTCGCGGCGCGTGGGTCAATCGCCGCGCACGCGCTACCATCCGCGGCCCGCATGGCCCTGGACAGACTTCCGCGCTCCCGCGAAGACGACTTCGCTCCGGCTCTGGTCGCCGCTCGGCGCGCCTTGGCCGAGCGCGCGGCCGGCTGTGAACTGCCGGGCATCGCCGGGCGTCCGACGGCGCCCGACGAGGCGCGCGGCAACGTCGAAGGCCTGATCGGCTTCGCGCAGGTTCCGCTGGGCCTCGCCGGTCCCTTGAGCGTCGCGACCAGCGCCGGCCCGCGCGAGGTCTACGTCCCCATGGCGACCAACGAGGGCGCGATGGTCGCGAGCTACACGCGCGGGATGCGCTTGCTCGCCGCGGGCGGCGGTGCGCGCTCGCGCGTGGTCCGCGAAGGGCTGACGCAGAATCCGATCCTGGTCTACGACGGCCTCGAAGCAGCGCTGGCCGCGCGCGAGTTCGTCGAACGTTCCTTCGCGCGCTTCGTCGAACTCGTCGCGGCGACCACGCGCCACGGCCGACTCGTGGGCGCGTCGGCGCGCGTCGCGGGCAACCGGTTGCTCGTCGAGTTCGTGTTCACCACCGGCGACGCCATCGGCATCAACATGGCGGCGCGCGCGAGCGAGCTGCTCTCGCTCGAAATCGCCGAGCGCACCGGCGCGCGTGAGCGCTACGTGCACGGTCAAGACGTCGAAAAACGCGCCAATTCACGCGCGTTGTTCGCGGGCCGCGGCCGCAGCGTCGTCGCCGAGGTCTGCGTCCCGCGCGCCGCGCTCGCGGAGCTGGCGCGTGTCACGCCCGAACAACTCGTCGCGATCTGGGCCAGCTACGCGGTCGGTTACGCGCAGCTCGGCACGCACAACTGGCTCGTGCAATCGGCCAACGGACTCGCGGCGGTGCTCGTCGCCTGCGGGCAAGACGTCGCGTACTTGCCCGAGTGCTCGAGCGGCCAACTCGATTTCCAACTCACGCCGCAGGGCGATCTGTACGCGAGCGCGAGCTTGCCGAACCTGCTCGTGGGCACCGTCGGCGGCGGCTCGGGCAAGGGCACGGCGCGCGAGTGCCTCGCGATCCTCGGCTGCGCCGGCGCCGGCCACGCGAACACCTTCGCCGAGATCCTCGGCGCCACCGTGCTCGCCGGCGATCTGTCTTTGATGGCTTCGTTCTGCGCGGGCGATTTCGTCGCGGCGCACGAACGTCTGGGACGCAACCGACCGGCGGAACATGGCTCGTAAACGCACGAAATCCGCGGCGCCTCGCGCGAGCGAGTCCGCGCCGCCGCCGCCTGCTTCCACGTTAGGCGCAGCGCGCGCGAGAGAAGCCGTTGCGCAGTCGCTGCCGCTCAAGCCGGAGGCCTGGGTGCTCGCGGCCTGGGTGGTGGTCGCGCTCGAAGCCGGCCTGGCGATGTACCTGGGCGCGAAACAAACCGGACTGACGCCGATCCGCGCGTACATGTTCGGACCGCCGCTGCTCGCCGCGCTGGCGCTGGTCGTTGGCGTGTTCGGCGCCGTGTGGAGCTACCGGCGCAAACCGTTCGCCTCGCCGCAGCGCATCGTTGCGTTTTGCCTGCTCGCCTTCGTGTTCGCGACCGCGAGCTACCACGTGCCGTTCCCCTCGCACCGTTCGTACCGGCCCAGCCGCGTGAAGATCAGCGCGCCGTTCGAGGGCGAGTGGACGGTGGCCTGGGGCGGCCCCGACGATTCGAGCGCGCTGCTCGCGGTCCGCCCGGATCGACGCTTCGCGCGCCTGTTCGTCGTGGTGCGCGACGGCGCCACACGCGCCGAGCGCGCCGACCCGCGCAGCGCCTTCGCCTTCGGCCAGCCGGTGTTCGCGCCCTGCGACGGCCGGGTGGTGCGCACGGTGGGCGAGCTCGGCGACGACGGCGGCGCGCGGGACGACCTGGGCAACCATGTGGTGCTGGAGATCGCGCCCGACGAGTTCCTGTTCGTCACCGGGCTCGCGCGCGACTCGCTCGAGGTCAAGGTCGGCGACCAGGTCGCGCGCGGAACGCGGCTGGGGCGCGTCGGCTTCTCGGCCGGTTCGCGCATGCTTCCCGAACCGCACCTGGGGCTGCACGTGCAGGACACGCCCGATCCGATCTGGGGGCAGGCGATCCCGTACTACCTGCACGACGTCGTGGTGAACGGCGCGGAGGTGCAGCGCGCCGAAGCCAGCGGTCGAGGCTTTTTCCCGGGTTATCCGCCCGCCGGCGATCGGGTGCGTCCCGCTCCGTGAGCGCGCGGCCCGCGTGGTAACTTCGCGCGCTTGAACCAGACCGTCCTGCTCGCGCTGGCCACGCTGGCGCTGGTCGTCGGGCCCTTGCTCGACCGCGTGGCGCGACGCTGGCCGGTCGTGCCCGCGCTGATCGACGGCGCGACCGTCGGCGGGATCGTGGTGCTCTCGTTCCTGCACCTGATTCCGGAGGCGGGCGCGCACCTGGGCGGCTGGGCGCTGGCCGTGTTGGCGGTGGGGCTGTTCCTGCCGGTGGTGTCCGAGCGCTTGATCGCGACGAGCGGCGACCATATGCGCATCTCGCTGGGCGTGCTCGTGGTCGTGCTGTTCCTCGCGCACGAACTGATCGAGAGCGCGGCCCTCGCGTCGGTGGCGAACGACGAGCGCATCGGCATCGCCACGCTGCTGGTCGTGGTCGGGCACCGGCTTCCGCTCGGGCTGCTCCTGTGGAGCCAGACGCGCCGGCGTTTCGGCGCGGCCTGGTCGGTCGTCGCGCTGGTCGGCGTCGCGGCGCTGACCTGGTTCGGGCCGCTGATGATCCCGATCGAGCGAGGCGTGTTCACGGCCTCGCTCTCGGCGCTGCTGGCCGGCGGGTTGTTGCACCTGGTGCTCCAACACGCGCCGCAGGCTGAATCGAGCCACGAGCACGAGCACGTGCGCCACGTGTGGTCGGGCGTCGGCACGCTCGCCGCGGTGGCGTTGTTCGTGCCGCTGCTGCTCTCCGGCCACGACTCCCACGTCGACCACAGCGGACACGAGCACGTCGGCAGCGAACTCTCGGCGCGGCTGGCGGAGCTCGTGCTCGAGACCGCGTTCCCGCTGCTCCTAGGACTGCTCGGCGCCGCCTCGATCGAAGCGTTCATGCCGGGGTCGGTGGCGCGCTGGCTGTCTGGCGGCTCGCGGCTACGGCGCGCGCTCACCGGCGTGGCGCTGGGCGCGCCGATGCCGGTGTGCTCGTGCGGCGTCCTGCCGATCTACCGCTCGCTGCTGCGCAAGGGCGTCGGCGCGACAGCCGGCTTGGCGCTGCTGATCGCCGCGCCGGAGATCGACTTGGTCGCCGTGCTTGTTTCCTGGCCCATGCTCGGACCGCACACGACCGTGGCGCGGGTCCTGTGCGCGCTGTTGCTTGCCCTCGCGGTCGGGCTCATCGTCGGCGCCGTGGCCGAGCGCGAGCCGGTTCGCGAGCACGAGAGCGCCGCCCACGCTCGCCGGCCCGAGCGCGCCGGCGCGGCGCTGCTCCACGGTCTGTTCGAGACCTGGGCCCACCTCGCGCCCTGGATCTTGTTCGGGCTGCTGATGACCGCGGTGCTCGAGCCCTGGATCTCGCCCGAATGGGCCAGCGCCCTGCCGCCCTGGGCGCAAGTCGTCGCCCTCAGCCTGCTCGGAGTGCCTACCTACATCTGCGCCACGGCCGCGACGCCGTTCGCCGCGCTGCTCCTCGCCAAGGGCTTTACCCCAGGCGCCGTGATCGCCTTCCTCTTGACCGGCCCCGCGACCAACCTGACCACCTTCGGGGCGCTCCGGCGGCTGCACAACGGCCGTGTCGCTTGGCTGTTCGTGGCCGTGGCGCTTGTGGCGACCTGTGCGCTCGGCTGGACGGTGGACGTCGCCCTGGCGGGCCTTCCGAGCGCCGCGCCGGGCGGGGCCGCCGAGGAGCACGAGCACAACGCGCTTGCCCAAACCTCGGCCGGGATCCTGCTCGCGCTGACCGTGTGGGTGCTGCTGCGCAGCGGGCCGCGCCAGTTCCTCGCGCAGCTGTGGAGTTCGGACGGCGACGCGGCGGGGGCGCACGCGCACGGCCACGCGCACGCTGGCGGGCACGGGCACAGCCACGACCGCCAGCACGCCCACGGCCACAACCACGGCCACAACCAC
>Ga0169931_10002680_pt1 | contig 28787 bp, 24 predicted proteins | sample Kivu_15m_20L_FD_129675 | JGI IMG/M metagenome (GOLD analysis project Ga0169931, IMG submission 129675) | Freshwater microbial communities from Lake Kivu, Western Province, Rwanda to study Microbial Dark Matter (Phase II) - Kivu_15m_20L... | ecosystem: Environmental > Aquatic > Freshwater > Lake...
CATAGCTCACAGGGACATAGCTCACAGGGGACATAGCTTGCAGGGGACATAGCTTGAGAAGTGCGTGTATGTTCGGCTATGGCAATTTGCGGAACGGCAGGTCATATTAGATTTTCGATTGACAACTTCGTTTACTGGTCCCCAAATATGGGTCCCGAATTTTCGAGAACCTCATCATGCAATTCGCTTGTCGTTGGATCGTCTTTTGGATCGTCTTACTGGCATCGCATCTGGTCTGGTCAAGTCACTTGCTCGCGCAGTCGTTGGTCTATCCAAAGTTAACGATGCAAGATTGGCCTTGGTGGCGCGGTCCGAATCTCGATGGCAGCGCCGTGATGACCAAGGAAGTGCGTTTACCTTGGGATCCGCAAAAAGACATTTTATGGATGGTCGATGTACCTGGTCGCGGGCATGGATCACCTACGATCGCTGGTAACTCGATTTACTTGGCAACTTGCGATGAAAGCCAAGGGAGCCAATCGGTGCTGGCTTTCGATCGCCAAACAGGGCAACGCAAATGGACTACTGTGGTGCATGCAAGCGGCGCGATGCTCAAGAACGCAAAATCGTCTGGCGCCTCCGCCTCTGTGGCGACCGATGGGGATCGACTCTTTATCAATTTTGCTACCGGTGGCAAAGTGATACTCACGGCTCTAAGTTTAGAGGGCCAAATCTTATGGCAGCAAACAGTATGTGATTATCAAATTCATCAAGGCTACGGCGCTTCGCCTGCTTTATTTGAAGATTTGGTTTTCTCCGTGGCGGATACCAAAGGTGGTGGAGCGGTCGCCGCGTATGAGAGAGCTTCTGGCAAATTGATCTGGAAGCAATCGCGTCCCTCCAACCCCAACTACCCTTCGCCGATCGTGCTTTCGGTGGCTGGAAAACCTCAACTGATCCTTACCGGTTGTGACTTGATAAGCAGTTACGATCCTAAGACGGGTGAAATCTTATGGGAAGTTCCGGGCGCAACGACCGAATGCGTGACCACAACGGTGACTGATGGCCAGCATGTTTATTCATCGGGTGGATATCCTAAAAATCACATGTCGGCGATTCGTGCCGATGGCAGCAAAGCCATCGCATGGGAGAATGATGAAAGGGTCTACGTTCCTTCGATGGTCATCCACGATGGCTACCTCTACGCAGTGCTTGACGCCGGAATCGCGGCTTGCTGGAAAAGCGATACGGGTAAGCAGATGTGGAAAGGCCGGCTGGGCAGCGATATCAGCGCCTCTTTGATTCTGGCGGGCAATAAAATTTATGCAATTAACGAGAAGAGTGAAGGCTTTGTCTTTGAAGCCAATCCGAAGGAACTAAAACTGCTTGGCAAATGTTCGATCGGTGATGAAATGTTCGCTTCGCCCGTCATCGCCAACGGTTGTATCTATTTGCGTGTCGCCTTCTATGAGGGGGAAAAACGCTCGGAACGGCTCGTATGTATCGGTTCACGTTGAATGTCCAGCGGCAAGAGCGGTAGCAAAATCGCGGAATCGATGGTAAGGTAACCGAGCCGATGGGCGAGCGACGGTGTCCTGTTGATTGTGGGAGGCATGCATGCCCATCCCGATCAAGACGAAATGAGTCAATGGAGAAAGATTTATCATGAGTGAGAGTGGCGATTTATGGGGTCGTGCGGAAGTACTTTGCGATCGATTACTTCAACTGCGAGACTCTCTTTGACTTAGCTCAAAAGCTAGATCGAATTCATGAACTCGAAAGCCGTATGTCGGACCCTTCGTTTTGGAATAATCAGCAGACGGCTCAGTCTTTGGTGGGCGAGCTGAAGCTGCTTAAAAATGTCGCGTTGCCACTGAAAGATGCCATCGCTTCTTCGGCTGACCTGGAAGGCCTTCTGGAAATGGCCAAAGAAGAACCGGGCATGAAGGAAGAGGTGGCAGACGAGATTCGTCGGCTGGAGAAAATCGCAGACGAAATCGAATTGCAATCGTTGCTGAGCGGCCCGCATGATAATTGTGATGCCATACTCAGCATTCACGCCCGCGATGGTGGAGTCGATGCCAACGACTGGGCCGAAATGGTTCTGCGCATGTACGCCGCCTGGGCCTCAAAACACGACTACAAGATCGAGCTTCTCGACCGCCAGGACAATGAACAGGCGGGTATTACTCAGGCAACGATTGCCGTTCGTGGGCCGATGGCCTATGGCTACTTGAAAGGGGAAGAAGGGATGCACCGTCTGGTGCGTATCAGCCCCTTTAACGCTGAAGGCAAACGCCAAACAAGCTTCGCAGCGGTCGATGTGTCTCCCGAATTAGATGATTCCATCGAGATTGATATCCAAGACAAAGATATTCGCGAAGATACGTATCGATCGAGCGGAGCAGGGGGACAGCACGTCAACAAGACCGACAGTGCTGTGCGTCTTACGCATCTTCCTACCGGTACCGTAGTCGCTTGCCAGGCTGAGCGAAGCCAACACAAAAACCGTGCCACCGCCTACAAGATGCTCAAGGCGCGGTTGGCGAGATTGGAAGAAGCCAAACGCGAAGCCGAACAAGCTGAGAAGTATAAAAACAAAGCCCGCGTTGGCTTTGGATCGCAAATTCGCAATTACTTCTTGCATCCGGATCAACGGGTGAAAGATGCTCGAACCGGTTTTCAAATGGGAAGCTTTCATGCGGTAATGGATGGCGAAATCCAAGGTTTTTTGGATGCTTATTTGCGCTGGAATGTCCAGGAAGATGCGAAGCTGGCAGAGGAGTAGCCTTTTGGGCTAGCGCGCCGTCCAGCCGCCATCGACCATCAACATACTCCCGGTGCAATAACTGCTGCATTCACTTGCCAAAAATATCGCGGCTCCCTGGATTTCGGGGAGCTCCGCCCACCGCCCCAGCGCGACCGCACCGACAATAAACTTCTTGGCTTCTTCGGTTTCTGCGATCGGTTCATTCATGGGTGTGAGAAAGGGACCGGGGCAGATCGCATTGACCGTAATGCCAAACTCCGCCAGTTCGAGCCCAAGTGCCCGGGTCATCTGCACAACAGCCCCTTTGCTGCTAGCGTACGGAGTTCGATTTCCTAACCCCACAACTCCCAAGGTGCTTGCCAAATTGATAATGCGTCCATACTTAGCCTTTTTCATGTGCGGTACGACGGCACGCGATACGAGCCATGGACCATTCACATTAGTCGCCATGACTTGGGTGAACTCAGCCTCACTCAGGGAATCGATAGGGCCGCGTATATTGATACCTGCATTATTTACGAGAATATCGAGCTTTCCAAATTCCTCTAAGGCTCGCTTCACCACCCGGTCGACATCCGCACTTTTTGTCACGTCTCCGTCAATCCCCAGCACCCGTTGCCCGGTCTGTTTTGATATATTAGAGGCGACGGCCGTAATCTCTTCGATCTTGCGACTGACAATCACCAGATCGGCACCAGCAGATGCCAGTCCCAACGCAATCGCTTCACCTAAACCCTTTGATGCGCCCGTTACCAGAGCGACCCGCCCAGATAAATCAAACAACTTCGTTCCTCGACAGAGCGATGTTGAATAATGCATAAATGATTCCTTTATGGAAAAAAATGTTTTTGATCTTCAAGAATACATTACACCCGCACTAGGTTCGTTGGGTCGCGCCATAGTCGCTTCGTACTATCGGTGGACCCAACGTGAACTGATTCCCGGAATGCATACCAATGTTTACTCTATGGATGATCGTATTGTGCTCCAACAATTGTTTGAACACAACGGAGTGATCTTGGCTCACAATACGGCGACTGATCCAACCTTTGTCTTTGCCAATCCTACTGCCATCAAGCTATGGGAGTATGACTGGACTGAAATCATCGGCTTGCCTTCGCGATTAACGGCGGAACCAGATCTCCGTCCGAATCGGGAGCAGTTGCTTGCGCGCGTCCGCGATTTCGGCTATATCGATGATTACAGTGGGATTCGCGTATCAAAGAGCGGACGACGTTTCCGGATCGAACAGGCGACTGTCTGGAATATCATCGATTCGACGGAGAGACGAATTGGTCAAGCGGCAACATTCAGCCACTGGACGCCACTGACAGAGAATCAATCATGATAAAACTACAAGGTCATACCGCTTTGATCACAGGTGGCACGCAAGGAGTTGGCCGAGCGATTGCAGTATCGCTTGCTCAAGCAGGTGCGAATCTGGTCTTGCACGGTCATTCGATGAATGTGGCTGCCGAGGAAACCCGTCGTGATTGCGAAGCTTGGGGCGTTTCTGTTCAATGCCTCGAGGGGGATTTGAGCGGCCCCACGACCGAGGCCGTTTTGCAACTGTTTGAACAATCGATTTCACTCGCACCCGGAATCGATTTGCTGGTCAATAATGCGGGGACTTATATCGATCGCCCTTTTCTGGAAATGGATTTCGAAACCTACCAAAAAACATTTCGACTCAATGCGGCTGCGCCCTATTTTCTTACGCAATGTTTTGCAAAACGCTGGATCGCTCAATCGACACGCGGTCGCATTCTTTTTACCGGTTCGATCAATGGGATTTTATCCGAAGCGGATCACACCGCGTACGATTCGTCCAAAGGTGCGATTCACGCGTTGGTCCGCTCGCTGTGCGTTGCCCTGGCGCCACACAGCATTCGCGTCAATGGAATCGCACCGGGCTTGGTGCGTACACCCCTTACCAATCGCGTTCTCGCCAGCGACAATGATTTTGTAAAATGGATGGAACTTCACACCCCGAACGGTCAAGTTCCCCAGGCCGATGTCTGTGGAGGTGCGGCCGCCTTTTTGCTGAGCGATTTGGCGGAACATATCCATGGCCAAATGTTGCTGATTGATGGCGGGATGAGCAGTTGGCAGCAACCGGATTTACCACCCCAGTTGCGCGGACATTTGTAGTCGCGACATTTGACGTCGTCAGATTTATCGAATTGAGAAAGAGTTTTCGGAATGCCTCAGTGGAATCGCGTGGTCATTATCGGAGTCGGGCTGCTCGGAGGCTCTATAGCTTTGGGGATGAAGCAGCGTGGCTTGGCCAAGTGCATTGCGGGGACGGGGCGGAGTTTGCAGCGTCTTGATCAAGCCAAATCGGCCGGACTGATCGATGAGGCTTACACCGAGATCGAACCTGCAACGCTCGATGCCGACCTTGTGATCGCATGTACGCCCGTACAAAATATTGCTCAGGATATCCTCGCCTCCACGCGTTGGGCCAAGCCTTCGACGCTTTTTACCGATGTCGGTAGCACCAAAGCGGCCATTATGACCGAACTATCTGGAAAAATTTCTCGCGGCCATTTCGTCGGCTCGCACCCCCTGGCGGGAAGCGAAAAAAGCGGATTTGAAAATGCGCGACCTGACCTGTTTGAAAATCGCCTCACTATCATCACACCCACCGAAAATACCCCTCCCAACGCGATCGAAGCCACAAAGGCTCTCTGGAATTCCCTCGGAGCAGAAGTACGGGAAATGAGCCCCCCACAGCATGACGCGGTTCTGGCCGTCACAAGCCACTTACCCCACCTGATTGCGGCCGCTCTGGCTGCCAACACCCCCCACGATCACCTTGATTTCGTAGCTGCCGGTTGGCGAGATTGCACTAGAATTGCCGCCGGTGACGTTCAACTCTGGTACCAGATACTGCGTGAAAACCGCTCTCCAGTCTTGCAGGCCTTGGAGAACTTTGCCAAAGTTCTCCAAAGTTGGCGTGCGGCGCTAGAAAACGATCAGCCTGAACAAATTCTTAGCCTCCTCGAAATGGGAAAACAGATCCGTGACCAAGCTGTGGGAAATTGACATCTATCCGAGTGCCGGCCAGCCCGACACCGCAGGAAACTCTCTGGCCAGCGAAGCCCGCGACCTTGGACTGGCAGAAGGACTTCATGTAACCGCAACCCGAGGCTTTTTGGTTCAGGCCAATGCGGGCGAGGATTCTATCCGTCAAGTAGCCGCCACGCTGCTGGCCGATCCGGTCACCGAAACAGCGGTCATTGCCCCGGTCGGTGATGTTAGACTCACACAACCACCAGGACCCCACAGCAACTTGGTGCACGTGCTGTTCAAACCTGGCGTTATGGATCCTGTGGCTTTAAGCACGAAACAAGCGCTGCGCGATCTGAAACTTGATGTCGAAGAAGTTCGTACACTCCGCAAATATTGGCTCAGTCCGCTGAGCCCCAGCGACCTGAACCGCCTTACCTCGAAATTGCTCTCCAACGACTCGATCGAACAAGTCGTTATTGGTCCTTTGAAGATCGATCACCTCGATATAGGAACCAAGTATGAACTCAAATTAGTGCACGTCCCTCTGCGAGGCTTGAGCGACGACGAACTGTTGAAATTGAGTCGCGAGCATCAATTGTCGCTGTCGCTTGCCGAGATGAAGACCATTCAAGCTCACTATGAGACTTTATCGCGCGATCCAAGTGATATTGAATTGGAAACGATCGCCCAGACTTGGAGTGAACATTGCAGCCACAAAACTTTAGCGGGAAAGATCGAGTATCGCGACGAAAATGGAACGCTCCATTTTCGCAATATGTTGCGGGAGACAATTTTTGCAGCTACGGAAACCATACGCGAAGAACTTGGTCCAGAGGATTGGTGCGTCAAAGTATTTAAAGATAATGCCGGTATCGTTCGTTTCGATGACCAATATAATATCGTATTTAAAGTCGAAACCCATAATCATCCTTCAGCCATTGAACCCTACGGAGGATCGAACACGGGTATTGGTGGTGTGATCCGCGATCCACTCGGAACCGGCTTGGGAGCAAAACCGATTTGCAATACCGATGTGTTTTGCTTTGCACCACCCGATACCGATCCAGCATCGCTCCCTCCAGGCTGCTTGCATCCTCGCCGCGTCATGAAAGGGGTCGTGGCCGGTGTTAGAGACTATGGCAATCGCATGGGAATCCCCACGGTCAATGGCGCCGTTTATTTTGATCGCCGTTACCTTGGCAATCCATTGGTCTACTGTGGCAACGTCGGTATCCTGCCGCGCGATAAATCGGATAAAGAAGTTCATCCAGGTGATTGGATCGTGGCGATCGGCGGCCGCACCGGTCGCGATGGTATTCACGGCGCCACCTTCAGCAGCATTGAATTGACCAGCGAGAGCGAGAGTATCTCCGGCGGCTCGGTACAAATCGGAAACGCCGTAATGGAAAAAATGGTACTCGATGTGCTCCTTCAAGCACGCGATGAAAATCTCTATCACGCTGTGACCGATTGCGGCGCAGGTGGCTTCAGCAGCGCCGTGGGCGAAATGGGGGAAGAGATCGGCGCCGAAGTCTGGCTCGATCGCGCTCCACTCAAGTACGACGGACTCAGTTACACGGAAATCTGGATCAGCGAAGCCCAAGAACGTATGGTTTTGGCAGTGCCACCCGAAAAATGGGAACGCTTCCATCAGGTCTGCAGCAGCGAGGGCGTCGAAGCGACCATTATCGGTCAGTTTGTCCCCACCGGTCACCTGCGATTGATGTACCAGGATAAAGAAGTTGGTACTCTATCGATGGAGTTCTTGCATGATGGCCGACCTCCCGTTGTCCGCCAGGCAACCTATCGCCCACCAGCAGCCAAACCGGCTAACATTCCCGATCTGGATCGAAATGGTATCGAGAAAACTCTGCTTACGATCTTGGGTTCGCTCAACGTAGCCAGCAAACATTGGGTGATAAGGCAGTACGATCATGAAGTACAAGGAGGAAGTGTCGTCAAGCCGCTGGTAGGGCCAGCGTGTGATGGTCCTTCCGATGCGGCTGTTGTTCGACCGCTTTACGATAGCCATCGAGGGATTGTCATCAGTTGCGGTATGAATCCCCACTACGGTGACCTCGATCCCTATCATATGGCCACCAGCGCGATGGATGAGGCGATGCGCAATGCGGTGTGTGTCGGAGCCGACCCACGGAGGATCGCGCTGTTGGACAATTTTTGTTGGGGGAATACCGATCGTCCAGAAACTCTCGGCACATTGGTGCGAGCCGCCATTGCCTGCCGGGATCTGGCCATCCAGTGGGACACTCCATTCATCAGCGGTAAAGACAGTTTGAAGAATGAGTTTGCGTGGGTCGATGAGCAGGGTGAAAAACAAACACTTGTTATCCCCTCAACACTGCTGATCAGCGCGATGGGTCAAGTGGAAGATGTCCGCAAGTGCATCACAATGGATCTCAAGAGCCCTGGCAATAAACTTTATTTGATCGGCCCAACACGCAGCGAATTTGGCGGTTCTCATTTCTGCTTGGCTCATGGCTTAGCGGGGGGTGAAGTTCCCAAGGTCGATGCCTCTTTGGCCAAACGAGTCTTCGCAGCCTTGCATGAAGCAATAAAGCTTGGCCTAGTAAGATCCTGTCATGATCTCAGCGAAGGTGGCTTGGCAATCGCAGCGGCCGAAATGTCATTCGCTGGCGGACTTGGGATTGAACTCGATATTGCCGAGATTTGCCAACAGCAATTCATCGATCCGCTCACCGCATTGTTCTCCGAATCCAATTCGCGATTCCTGTGCGAGGTTCCCGCTGCCAAAACAAAGGATTTTGAGACCATTTTCAAGAATCTGCCCATCTCACCTGTCGGACATGTTACCGGCGGACCCAAAGTCAAGATCATCGCAAATCATCAATGCGCCTCGGTGCTAGCAGATGTCGCCTGGAATGAACTCAAGCAAACCTGGCTCCGTCCGCTCGACTGGTAACTCGATTTATGGAGGGATCCGACCGTGGCCAAAAAGGACAAGTCTCGAAAACAAACAAGTCAAACCGATAAACGGTCTGGCGATTCCGGCCGAGTGGCATCGGCCGCGCCGCCCGCCGAGAATCAGGTGCGGTGGTTGCCCGCCTTAATCGGTGGACTGTTGCTCTGGTCCAGTTTCGCTCCACTGCAACTGACCATCACTTCGTTCGTCGCGCTGGTCCCCTGGATCCTGATGTGTGTGTCTCCAACACCGTTTCGTCGCTCCGACTACTTTCGACTTTGGATCGCCGGCTGTTTATTCTGGTTGCTGATCTTACAAGGAATTCGCCTCGCCTATTGGCCACTTTACGCAGGCTGGATCGCCCTTTCACTCTACCTGGCGATCTATACTCCATTGTTTGTAGGAGTCACCCGAGTTGTTCATCATTATTGGCGTATCCCATTATGGATCGCGGCACCTCTGGCCTGGATGACCCTCGAGATCACGCGGGCCTACTTTCTTAGCGGCTTTGCCGGCTCGCTATTGTCGCACAGCTTAGTACGCATTCCCTTATTGCTTCAGACCGCGGATCACGTCAGCGCATATGGTGTTAGCGCTTGGATTGTGCTCATCAATGCGGTGCTTGTACAAAGCTGGTGCGCCTACAAAACGCCAACGCTTAAATCAGCCACCCCAGCGTTGTTGATCGGAATAACCTTCTCAGCCTGTTTGCTTTGGTACGGGCAATTTAAAATCGATCAAGCGCGGAAAATCGCAAGCGAAAACCAAACTTTACTGCGAATCGCCCTGATTCAGGAAAATGCCCCCACCATGTTCGAAGCCACGGAACAATTGAGACAAGAGGCCTGGCAACGCTATGCTCAAGGAACCAAAAAAGCTGTCGAACGATTCGAATTTTTCGACGTTGTGGTTTGGCCTGAATCTGTTTTTACCGCCACCGAACCGATCATGTTGGACCGCTCAGAGGGCGATGTACCTCCCGAGCTAGCCTCGGCTAACATCTCCAAAGGTCAACTCACCCAGTCGGTCCAGTCCACCAATCGTATGTTCACCCTGAAGGCTCAATCGCTCCTGCGAGCTGCTCAACCTCGAAAGACTTCAGCTGAAGAAACATCTTCATCGCTCGATGTCTATGCGATCGTAGGAACTGACATTTATGATATCCAACCGGATGAACTTAAAAGATATAATTGCGCGGCACTAATAGGTCCCAGCGCGCAGCTGCTGGATAGTTATGCCAAAATACATTTAGTCATGTTTGGTGAATACTTTCCACTCAATGGATTTTTTGGCATCCTCTATAATTTATTTGGCATGGCACCTCTCTCGGTCGGTGAAAGCGATAAAGCCTTTCACATCAGGCAAGTCAAATTGGCTCCCAGTGTTTGCTTTGAAAGCATGGTCCCGCATCGCATCGCTTCCCAAGTCCAATCGCTCACTGCGAAAGGTGATTCACCCGATATTCTTGTCAACATCACCAACGATGGTTGGTTTCGCGGCTCATCCCTGCTCGATCATCATCTCGCTTGCTCGATCTTAACCACGATTGAGAATCGACGGCCCATGGTGATCGCCGCAAATACGGGTATCTCTGCCTGGATCGATGGAAGTGGACAGATACTAGCCCGCGGGTCTCGAATGACTGCCGATCAATTGCTAGCAGAACCTTCCCGTGATAGCCGCTGGGGACTCTTTCAAACCGTGAGGGATTGGCCGGTGCGTATCATGGCCCTGCTGATAGGCTTGATTTATGTGATCGGAGTGGTACAACCAAAGTACTTTCGGAAGGAAACGGAAACCACAAATCATTTTTCCGATTCAACACAACCTGCATAGATCGCACGGACTCGTTGAGGAGTTGCAATAAGCGCTGGAGTCAGGTTGTTATGAAACGCTGCGATTGGGCAACGGAACCACTAGTTGCACTTGAGACCGTGATTGTCTTGATCCGACAACTTACTCTTCAGTCGGTTTCACCCAGGACAGTTCGCGATTTTCCCTTTTCTTGGTTTGAGGATTACGCCCAAAGGGAGCGGCGAGCGTTTGACGCTTGTCTGCAAGTTTACTGCGAATTTCCGTCGCTCCGCGGCAGTCCAAATTTTTGTCAGGAGCATCCCCTCTGGTACTGGTTGGTTGGTTCGCCGGGACTATTGCACGAACTGCAACATCACCCCAGTTTTGCGGCGGTGGTCAGTTCTCGGCAATCCCAACGCAACGAAGATCGACAACGTTGGTTTCGCAAATTCCTTCAAGCGGCTCGCTCCATCGATCGCGCCCAAGATTGGTGGCTATACTTTCCCACGATCGCCACAGGTCCGTTATCAGAACATGTCGCTCGACGCTGTGAGATGAAATCTGTCAAGTGCGAGACGCTATCCTACCTAGAGTTGCTCGATCGCCTGTCTCGTTTCACGACTGAGCCGATTGACCTGACGAAAAATAATCGGGAAGTTCAATGCTGGATCACTCCTGCGCTGGATTGCACAGCTGCGAATGATTTTCCGCAGTCCCATTTCGCCAGTCAAAAAAAGAGGGACAGAAAACCAAGCTTTGGCGATACCCTCAGTATTCACTTACCCCAGCGACTGCATGTGATCGACGTACGCGAGGGTGGCAATATCGATCATCTTCTCGAGGAACGATTGCTCGCAGATCGTTTCCAAGATCCTTCGGTTCGCATTTATCGACTCCAACAAGAAACGACTCCATTCCGGGAAACTCATCTGCAGCAGGGTGCCATCGACTGGATCCTTTTCGAGCCAAGCCCCATCAAAACAGCTCGAACATCGGAAGAGCTGACTGGGCCACCTCCAATTCATAACCCAATCTTTTCGGTCAGCTCTGTTTGCTCGGATTCAAACGGGATGGAATGGCCGTACCTTACCCATTGCACGCGCGCCCGCGTGCTCGAGTGGTCCGATACGAAACTGAGTTCGGACTGGGACCGCTGGTTGCTCCATGACGTACCGGAGGAAACTTCCCCTTGGGAAACATTGCTTCAAATTGCGCGATCTCAAAGATTATTATCCTTTCCAGACATGACTCGGAACAAAATCTCCACCATTAGTTTCTCGGCTGTCCCTCTCTTGGAGTTATTGTCGCGACGCGCGTATCGAAGCCACCTTCGGCGTTGGGACTGGGAACCTTACGGCCTCTGTATACGGAAGAGTGCTTTAAAAGGATGTCCAGTGCGTGAAGTGATTTATGGTGAGGAATCGACTTGGAATGATTTAGATCGAGAGGACCGACCCTGGTTTCAACCTCGCTTTTCGCGCAGCGGCAAAATTGATTGGCGAGAAGAAAAAGAATGGCGTTTGCTTGGGGACTTAAGGTTGCGAAAACTTCCTTGGGAGTCCATCTTCTTTTTTGTCCCCTCACACTCGGAGGCGGAGCGATTGAGCCGTATCTCGCCTTGGCCGGTTGCCGTGGCCGAACCGCAAAAAAATCGCAAATCATTACCGATAAACGATTTATAGCAAATAAACTCACCGAAAACCTGAACACTTTAGCGGCTCAAAAATGGATCGACTCGAAACCGTGCCATCGGCCAACCTGCTTTGGGTAAGCCGACTCGATCGATCGGTTTCCACCAAAATTCAACAGGAATCGTCGCAATCACTTGATTCAAAAATCTTCGGATGCTCGCTGGCCGGTGGAAAGCAGAACGGTTGGCGGTTAGGATTGACTTTTTCGCTAGGCAATGAGTGTCGCTTCTGTTAGTAGTCGCCGCTGTTGCTATTTGATTCCCTCCTTGAGGAGCCTACCTGATGACGATGTCCGTTTCCTCTCTTTCTTGTTTTTGTAAGTTTGCCGCGCAGGCAGCTTTCACGGCTATTTTGACTATTGCACCTGTGTCGTTGGCTATCGGCGATGAAGTCAAAGCACCAGAGGGCTTTGAAGTTTTGTTTGATGGTACCAGTTATAAAGGCTGGCATGGTCGTCCTCATTTCGATCCACGTAAATGGAATGAAGTGACCGCGGAGCAGCGTGCCGAATGGGACAAGGACATGCAAGCGCATTGGTCCTTTGAAAATAATGAACTGGTCAATGATGGCCACGGCGTTTACATGACGAGCAATCGCGATTTTGGCGATATGGAGTTGTTGATTGAGTATAAGACTGTTGCCAAAGCGGACAGTGGGATTTATTTGCGCAGCAATCCTCAGGTGCAAATTTGGGATTCGACCGAAGAATCAAAGTTCAATCTGGGTGCCAACCTGGGCAGCGGTGGGCTTTGGAACAACAGTCCTGGAGCTCCCGGCAAAGACCCAAAAGTTAAAGCGGACAAACCTTTCGGGGAATGGAACAAATTTCGAATTTTGCAGGTCGGCTCTCGCACCAGTGTTTGGCTCAATGGCGAAATGGTCGTGGACCATGCGATCATGGAGAATTTCTGGGATCGCAGCATGCCGCTGTTCGCTAAAGGTCCGATCCAATTGCAGACACACGGCGGTGAAATCCGCTGGCGAAATATTTTCGTTCGCGAAATCGGCGCCGACGAAGCCAATCAAGTTTTGGCCAGCAAACAATCCGAGGGTTTCCAAACTTTGTTTGATGGAAAGTCCTTAGAGGGGTGGGCAGGTGCCGTCAAAAATTATGAAGTCGTCGAGGGTGCGATTCGTTGTAAAGAAGGACAGGGTGGTGTGCTCCATACCGCTAAGGAGTATGGAAATTTCCAAGTTGCTCTGCAATTCCGTTTGCCACCCGGTGGTAACAACGGTCTCGCCATTCGTTATCCGGGCGAAGGCGACACGGCATATGTCGGCATGTGCGAATTGCAAGTACTCGATAATGATGCGGCTCAGTACGCCAAACTAGATGCTCGTCAATACCATGGCTCGGCTTACGGCATGATTGCTGCAAAACGTGGTTTTCACCGCCCAACGGGCCAGTGGAACTATCAAGTCGTTACCGTAGAAGGTTCAAAAATTAAAGTAGAGCTCAATGGTACGGTGATCTTGGATGGTGATCTGGCAACCGTTAAAGAGTACATGGGCAATACTCCCCATCCTGGCAAGGAACGCACCAGTGGTTACTTCGGTTTTGCGGGTCACGGTGATGCCGTTGAATTTCGCAATGTACAAATTCGCGAACTGAAGTAAACATTACATCGGAACACTTTCATTTCCAATCGATAGAGCTCCGCGGGTCCTGGCCCGAGGAGCTTTTTTTATTGCTGCGCGTCTTCCGCTCTCTATCGCCTTACATCTTGCTTGTTACCAAATTGTTACAAGCGACCGCTGCCCAATAGCTAAACTTCAAAAGGTGGCAAAGTGCCACAAAGATGGGCAAAACCTCATTACTTGCCTTTACTCGAAACAATGAAGGAGCACCTCCATGAAATTCGACGAACTGAAAATCTGGCGAGCGGGAATTTTTCTTGTACTCGGCTTCGCGCTTGGCGCGTCCAACACCCTGGGAGATACCCCCGCGAACGAAACGAACAACCCCTATGTTTGGAAACCGAAAACCAAGTCGGTCTCAGTGTTCAAGAACGGTTTTGGATTTTTTACGCGCGGTGGTAAAGTTGCCTTGAATGACGGCTGGGCACATGCGGCCGAAGTTCCGCCGGCCACCTTCGGAACATTGGCGATCTACGCGCAGGAAATAACGCAATTAGTCGATATCGTCGGCGTGGGTGAAGGGGAAACAACCCGTTTCGATAGCGTTGAACAACCTGCCGATGATACTACGAAACAGAAGGTGATCGAGTCCGCCCTGGGAACAATCGTTACGATCAAATATTTCGATGGTATACAGGAACTTCAGGCTTCCGGTGAGGTAAAGTCGATCAGTGGTGGATATTTGGTCCTCAAACAGGGGACCACGCACCAAGCAATTCCAGTTACCCAGACTCGGTCGATGCAACGTTCGACCTGTCCACTTCGCTTCCATGTCGTCTCGGAGAAGCAAGCCGACAAATCGAGCGCGGAACTCAACATGGCCTATCTCCGCAGTGGAATCGTTTGGATTCCCGAGTACACGCTAAAAATCATCGATGAAGAAACCGCCGAACTGACATTGCGTGGCACCTTGGTTAATGAAGCGGAGGACCTGATCGATTGCGATGTCAATTTTGTGGTAGGTGTTCCACACTTTGTCCATACCGACTTGATGTCTCCGATCGCTGTCGGACATGCAATACGGGCCATTGGGACAGCCATGCCAAATGCCTATGTTCCACAGCAAGTGATGTCGCAGGTCATGAATCGGGCCGCGATCGCGAATAATTTTTCCAACAATGGATTGCAAAGTACCGCCGAGGGAATGGGGATCGACGGAGTGCCCGGTGACGACGGGGGTAGTTTTGCTTCGCTGATGAGCAATCTACCGCAAAATGACGCGGTCGGTTCGGGCGATTACAGTGTGTATACCAAAGGAAATCTGACGGTGCGTAAAGGGGAGCGGGCGACGGTGACGCTGATGTCGAAGAAAATTCGATATGGTCACAAATATCGTTGGAGTACCGATAGCGAGATCCAACATCACCTGACTCTGGAAAACAACTCCGCTACTCCCTGGACAACCGGCCCCTGTTTGGCAATATCTGGAGCGCAACCATTGAGTGAAGATATTCTCAAATACACGCCCGTACAGGGTAAAGGCGAACTAACGGTGACCACCGCGATCAATGTCTCCAAGAACATCAAGGAAACCGAAATCGATCGGAATCTCAAAGCCCACGAGCCAAGTCCGCATAGTTTCCTCGATCTGGTGAAACTGGAGGGTACGATTAAACTAAAGAGTTTCGAAAAGAAACCTATCGAAATCACCATTGGCAAAAAACTATTGGGCAAACCTTTAACTGCAACCGACGATGGTATCATTACGCTGGACTCCAACAATTTGCGACTGACGGAGCGTAATGGCACCATTGAATGGTCGATGACCATTGAGCCGGGCAAGGATTATTTTCTAAAGTATACTTATGAAAGATACGTCCCTTCCAACTAGGAGCCCATTCGAATATCCACTTTCGAGAAGGAATCATGAATCAACGCCCAAGAATACTGGTCATCGAAGACGACCCAGCAATTCGCCGCGCAGTGGTCGATGCCTTGATGGTTTCGGGCTTTGAGGTGGATCAATCTGGACGTGGAGATGAAGGCTTAACCAAGGCTTTACAAGGTCAAGTCAACCTGATTTTGCTTGACCTTGTACTGCCCAATGGTAGTGGTTGGACTATTTTGAAACAGCTTCGCGCTAAACATCCCACGATACCGGTTATCGTGCTTACCGCATGCGGCACGGAATCCAATCGGATCGACGGGCTCCAGGCAGGAGCGGATGATTATGTGGTGAAGCCCTTTAGCATCAAAGAATTGCTCGCGAGAATTCATGCCGTCTTGCGTCGTTCACCCCAACGACCACAAATTCTCCAGAAGTTTTCGTTCCAGGGAGGAATCATTGATTTTGAACGACGCGAGGTTCTTTTCGAAAACCGGGAGCGGGATTCTCTCTCGGAAAGAGAAGCGGATTTGTTGCTGTACTTGGCACAGCACAGCGATCGCGCCCTATCGCGGGATGAACTGCTGCAGAGCGTCTGGCGACTCACCCCGAATGGTTTTAGCACGCGCACTATCGATATGCATGTTGCTCGATTGCGGGAAAAACTCCGCGACAATTCCCAGGAACCACGGGTATTGCTGACCGTGCGAGGCAAAGGCTACATGCTCAAGAAATGGGACTGCGAAACCGATTTGGAGCCTTTGAAATGACGCAGTCGAAATGGAGGAGAACGGGCATCTGGTGCCTGTTTGGTGCGCTTTGGACCTTGGTCTTCGCGGTTGCTTTACTTATGAGCAGTTCGCTGCTGCAGCTTGAACGCGCAGAAAGAGATGCCCGGCATGCTGCTGCGATCGAAGAAAATCTTCGCCTCGCTTTATGGCGTCTTGATTCAGCTCTTGGTCCCTTACTGGCCCAACAAAGCTTGCAGTCGGTCGCTGAAGAAATACAAGCCGAAGAGGATACTCCTAATCCTTTGCAGCAGCTTGTCGCCAGCAGCGAGAGTTTGCGTGAAATTCCCTTGCTCGCTCCTTTTCAGATGGGACAACAGGAAGATTCATTCTCAAAATCAACTATCACCATACAAACTCAACAAATGCTCGCAAGACTCGATGAGTTTAGTCGCTTTCGATCGCTCGCCCTACCTGAATTAAACACCGATGACGATACAGAGTCAGCCCTTGCGAATGCCCCTACCAGCCAACGCAATCGTTCGAGAGCGACGACGGAACTTAGTCAAAGAGCTCAGAATGTTGAACGAGCAAACACATATGCGATGAATAACTCGATTCAATTTCAAAATGCGGATGCGGGTATGGCCTCGATCGATTCTGTGATTTCATTGACTGCTTTCTGGGACGATGATGGAAAGCTGCTGCTGGGAAGACAGCCCTATTCGGGTGCAGCAATGGTAGAGGGATGGCAAATCGATTGGCCTGTATTAAAACGAGAGATGAAACAGCAAGTTATCGACCTGCTCCCCAATGCCGACTTTCAAGCTGTTACCAATTTACAAACGCAAAGCAGTCCAGACATGTTGGTCTCGATACCCTGCCTACTTTTGCCGGGAAATATTGCTGGGGACTTTCAAGATACGGTTACTGATAAAATCTTACCCGTGCAGTTCGTACTCTTAGCTCTGTGGCTCGGGGTTCTCACTGCAGCAGTGGCTACAGGTTTCTTGCTCGGCGGAGCTCTGCGCCTGAGCGATAGAAGAGCCGCTTTCGTCGCTGCTGTCACACATGAATTGAGGACTCCATTGACAACGCTGCAACTCTATTCTGAAATGCTCAGCTCGGACATGATACAAAATGAGGAGTCAAAAAAATCTTACTTGCAGACCCTGCAAAACGAAGTTCAGCGCATCGTCCATCTTGTAGAAAACGTCTTTGCTTACGCAAGACTGGAAAAAGGTCGACGACCTAGAAAATTAGAACGGCTGTCGCTGACGGACTTGATGGCTCGCTCCAGCATTCACCTGCAAAGACTGGCCGAGCGAGCTGAGATGGAATTGGTGATTGAGCCAAGCGATCTCTGGGATACAGAGGTGATGGGTGATCCTTCGATGCTAGAGCAAATATTGGTCAATCTTGTTGACAATGCTGGAAAATACGCGAACGATACCCAGGATGGCCGAATATTTTTGATGGTGTCAGAGACTGCTAACCACATCCAGGTGTCCGTGGAGGATTGCGGAAACGGCTTCAAAAAACTTAAAAGCCAACAAGTCCCCTTTGCTAAATCGGTCCAGCAAGCCGCCGAAAGTGCGCCCGGTATCGGACTCGGCTTAACCATCTGCCAGCGTTTTGCGAAAGAGCTAGGGGGAAAATTGATCCTTGAAAATACCGACCGAGGAGCACGAGTCACTCTATCGCTGCCGCGTTCGAGTGAAAAAGTGATGGACTCGAAGATCCAATAGCAAGCCAACTTTTTCTATTGCTTTTCCGTTTTCCCGCGATCTTTTAAATCGCTTCTACGCCGTCGGCTAATGGTTTTCGGATGCGCTTTGAACTCGACGTCTCTGAACACTAAATGGTCCAACCATATGAAAAGCGGATGAAAAACATAGATTTTAATCGTTAGAAAAGTATGTATCCGACCCTACCATTAATTAAACTTTAATGATGTCTTCTGGAGCGAGCTCGACAAGCCGGAGTGGGATCATTCGACTTCGGTGCCCGCTCGCAAGAAAACTCTGCCAACTCACCCCCCAAAGTGCTCGAAGAACTAGCCAAGACTCGTGAAGGAAATCCATCCAATGCTGCGCGGCGAGTGCTGGTGACCGGCGTCAGTCGAGGTTTGGGATATGAATTGTGTCGCGGTTTTCGCGAGCGCGGTCATACCGTCATCGGCTGTGCGCGCAAACAAGAAACGATCCTCGGCTTGCAGCGCGAGTTCGGCGCACCACACCACTTTCGTCAAGTAGATGTTTCTGACGATGAACAGGTTGAGAAATGGGCTGCTGAGGTCTTAGCCGAAGTCGGACCTCCCGATCTTGTCCTCAATAACGCAGCTATCGCGGGAATTGGCAAACAGACTTGGCTTTGCAGTGATGCCGACTTCGACGAAGTTTTGCGAGTCAATGTTCGAGGCACTGCCAACGTGCTACGCTACTTCACTCCGTCTATGATTCGAAATAAGTCCGGCATTATCGTGAATTTTAGTTCGGGATGGGGACGCGAAGCGGCTGCTAAAGTTGCGCCTTACTGCGCTTCTAAATGGGCCGTAGAAGGTCTAACCAAAGCGATGTCCTATGAACTGCCACCCAAAATGGCCGTGGTCTCTCTTCACCCCGGAATAATTCAAACCGATACCCTGCGAGTTTCTTTTGGCGAGGCAGCCGCCCTCTACCCAACGCCTGACCAATGGGCCAAAGTTGCCGTCCCCTATTTGCTGCAGATTTCAGCCGAAGACAATGGCAAACAGCTTTCGGTACCCGGCATGACAAACTTCCGAGGTATGGGCAAAATACTAAAGATGCCCGACGCCACTTAGAAAAATCATTCGCTTGCCTTCTTGCGGTTGGCATAAGAAAATTCGCTTGGGGAAAAGCCGGTTGCTGAGCGGAAGGCACGAGTAAACGCACTTTGATCATAATAACCGCACGCTTGGGCAACCTCAGCCACACTCAAAGTTGACTCAACCAAAAGTCGCGAACCGGCAGTTCCACGGCTTGCCGCCCCAGTTCCCCCGGACAAATATCGTTGATCCGCTTACCCACGACATCTCGCTTGGCCTTCAAACCATGTCGCTCCATGAGCGATTGATTGACCGAAACATAACGCCCTTCTTTGTCCTTCACAAAAAACGCTATATCGGGTGAATGATCAAAAAGCAATTCCAAAAGGGAAATTTCAAGTGCCAAGAGTCGCTTCGACATTATCATGAGCCAATGTGCGCAGAAGAGCAGTTAAACGAAACGAGGTTACAAGTGTGGTATCTTTGTAACGTATTACAATGTAAATTCGACGTGTCTCAATGCATAGACACTTTTAGCCTGACGTATTTCCTTCCGTTGCTCCGCGACTTGAATCCTATGCCCAGCCGTCGACACTTGATCGCTTGTATCCTGACTCTCTTATTAAATCAGCTTATAGATCCATCCGCTTTTGCCGATGCCCCCAATGAAGCCAAATGGGATTCGAGGCAACTTGAAGGCTGGCAACTTTATATCAGTAAGCGATTCGATCCGGCAACTCAGCCTGCCATTGAGCAAGCCGTTGACCTGCTGCGCATTCAATTGAGAGAGGTTAAGAAAGTCGTGCCACCCTCCGCTTTAAAAGAACTTTTAAAGGTGTCGCTCTACTTTTCGCCGGAGTATCCTGGTTTTGGACCTCAAGCCGAGTACCACCCCGGCGCAGGTTGGCTCAAGGACCAAGGACGCGATCCGGTTATGGAAAAAGGAATCGAGTTTACGAACATTGAAATCTTCGCTGAGGAAACCAAGCGAATGCCAAACTTTGCGTTGCATGAACTCGCTCACGCCTTTCACGATCAGGTTCATGGTTTCAATAATCGGCAAATCGAAAATACCTTTCAACGGGCGAAAGCTAGCGGCACCTATGATCGTGTCCAGCGACAGGACTCCGCCGGAAATCTATCCTGGGATAAAGCATATGCTATAACGAATGCCTCCGAATATTTTGCTGAAACCTCGGAAGCTTTTTTTAGCCGCAACGATTTTTTCCCATTCCATCGTGAGGAACTAAAAACTCATGATCCACAAATGGAACAATTGTTAGAGAAACTTTGGAACTTAGATTCACCATGAAGATTAAACGCATCTCCGCTTATCGAGTTGAACTCCCGCTTCATGAAGTGACTTACAAATGGAGCGGTGGTAAATCGGTGACTGTATTCGACAGCACGATTGTGCGAGTCGATACGGATACCGGCTTATCAGGTTTCGGCGAAGTCTGCCCACTTGGACCGTTTTATCTTCCCGCATATGCCGAAGGTGTACGCTGCGGACTAAGGGAACTCGGCCCACATCTCCTCGGCGATGATCCGCGGGAACTCTTGAAGCTCAATCATAAAATGGATCGTGCACTCAAAGGTCATCCCTATGTGAAAAGCGGAATTGATATCGCGTGCTGGGATATCTTAGGACAGTTTGCGAATATGCCAGTTTGTGAGTTGCTGGGTGGCCGATATGGCGAGACGGTGCATCTTTATCGCGCTATTTCCCAGGAATCTCCGGACCAAATGGCGGCGAACGTAGCCGGCTATCGAGCGGAAGGATATCGCCGCTTCCAATTAAAGGTTGGCGGTGATCCCGATACCGATATCGCCCGAATCCGCGCCGTTTCCCAACAACTTCAGCCGAACGATCGACTGGTAGCTGATGCCAATACGGGCTGGGTCCAACATGAAGCGGTGCGAATCGCGAAGGAGGTGCAAGATATCGATGTCTATATTGAACAACCCTGCTTGACCTACGAAGAATGCTTAGCCGTGCGACGTCAAACTCCGCACCCATTTGTGCTGGATGAAAATATCGATAGCCTCGACATTTTACTGCGAGCCAAAAATGATCTCGCCATGGATGTTGTCAACTTGAAGATCAGCAAACTGGGTGGTCTAACTCGTATCAAACAGGCGCGCGATCTCTGTGTTTCTATGGGAATCGCCATGACGCTAGAAGATAGCTGGGGTGGAGATATCGCTACCGCTGCGATCGCTCATCTCGCTCATTCAACACCGACCGAATTTCTCTTCACGACAACCGACTTCAATAGCTACGTCACCGTGAGCACCGCAAAAGGCGCTCCGCAACGCAAAGAGGGTCGCATGGCGGCATCGACTGCGCCCGGTCTCGGAATAGAACCTTATCTGGATGTTCTTGGTAAACCGGTCGTGATCGTCGAGTGATTTTTTGCTATGAGCCTTTAGTCGTTTTCCACTAAAGGAATCTCGCTGCCATCGTCCTGAACCAAAGCGGCCCAGCGTATCTTTGGATTGGTATGATCGGGATTTTCGGAGGAATACTGAATCAATACGATACCGCTTTTTCGACTCCCCTTTACACGAAACGCACTGATACTCTTCTCGCGATTCCGAGACTCTTCTCCCGAGCGAAGTAAATCCCAGTCCAGTGTTTCAATAACGCCCAACACCTCAATCGCCGTGGGCTCACCCTCCAGATTCTCTCTCGCCATTTTGGCCATTACAACGGGAATATTTTGAGCCGCTTTTTGCGCGACATCTGCGGCGGTTCGAACACCCCAAGCCATAAGCAGAACCAACACCAACACGGCAATCGTCGGTAAACCGATGATAATGCCCGCGATGCCAGCACCTTTGGAACCGCGAATAAAAAGCGAAATCAAACAGAGAGGTACGCCAAGCACCGCCGTTACACCGCACGTTAGCCAACCCAAGGCGCTAAAAATCAAGCCGATCATCGCTAGCAAGGGAGTGGGCGAATCAACATCGACCGCGATGCTCTCATTTTCCAGATAGATAATGCGACTCATGCAATTCCAAAAATCCAATTCAAGCAGAGAGAACAGAAGCGACTCTTTTGAGTCGCTTCCACTTTTTCGACCTCAAGTGCTCATACCAGTTTCGATCAGGCCAGTTTCGATCAGGCCAGTTTCGATCAGGCCAGTTTCGATCAGGCAAGCTGAGCGCTATTTTTTTACGGCGTAGACGATTCGGTACCGACCTCTGAACCTAAGTCGATACTCAGTTCATCTCCGAACAACTCCACTTCCGTGCCATCGGCTTTCAGCAATTTGCCCGAAACGATGTCGCTCTTCTGCCCCCGCTGCCCTCGTGCTTCGCAAACGATCTCACCGCTCGTATTGGAGGCTTTGACATCAAATACAAGAAACGCTTTTTCTTTGCCGCCCCCTTGATTGTTCTTCTGGGTATACTCGGCCGTCTTTAACAAATTCAAGCTGAGACTTTCGATGGTTCCGAGTTCCGTGGCAGCAACAGGACTTTCACCCAAACGACGCTTTAAATCTTCCGTCGCCATTTCGTTGAGTTGATTCACTCCAAACCAAGCTAAGCCTCCGAAACCACCGCAACACAGCAAGCCGAGTAAGCCCAAAATTCCTAGCACAATCAGCACAATTTTAGTCGTATTGGATTTCTGAGGTGGCCTGCCTGACATGCCTTCCTGTGGATTAAAGCTCGACATAAAAATGACATCCTTTTATCAATTCGCAACGTGAAACCATCTTGCCATTCAAGGATCGCGTTTATTTAAACACCCCAAAAATCCTCAAATTCGGCCCTATCATTTATATGCGATAACCTCGCCATAAAAAATGCCGTCCCATCGCGCCCGCGCACTTTTCTATGCCGCAGGATCCTCATAACCGCGCATTTTACCTCCGTTTTCCTGTAAAAGCGCAAATCACACTATTTCTATAAAAAAGCTCGATCTATCGATCGATACTGAATCGGTTTGATAATTCGTCCCCAAAAAAGTGTGTGGTCATGTTCAATCCTTTTTCTTCCACCAAAAAACTCTTCGGCACGGGAGCCTTGCTCGTGGCTGGATGGTGGACATTTTTGGCACCACTGGAAACAGACTCTGCCAATCCAATAAACGAAGCCGAAAATGGCAGTTTTGACCACAAAAGCGAATTGCTCGACAATGCCAACCATTTCCGCCGCTGGGCTCGCGAAACCCTAACTCACTACATAAATACTCCAACACCCTTTGGAGAGAACGAGCAAAAGAACTTCAGGCCCGCTTTGCGTATCGGCACTCTCCATGTGAACGATTTGAACCTGTCCAAGTTTCAACGGGAGAAGGTTCTCTTCCTGATGCGTGAATTCGGCAGGCAGTGCGACTTGATCGCCCTCCAAGGTCTCGAACCCAACCAGCAAGAAGTTTTGGTCGAATGGATTGCCGAAATGGCTCAGCAAAACATGGATTATGGTTACCTTGCCGGCCCCATCGTCGGGCGTACAGGTCAGCAACGTCAACTTGCCTTTATTTACAACAAAAGCAAACTCGAAACCGATCGCAGTCAGCTCTACACCCTTCAGGATCCGCAAGACCTCATACTGTTTGATCCGCTGGTCGCGTGGTTTCGAGTTCGCGGAATCGATCCATCCCGGGCATTCACTTTCACGCTGGTCAATATGGAACTGTCAGATCCAACGTTCGGCAAAGAACAAAATTTGCTCGAAGAAATCGTTCAGAGTATTCGCAACGATGGTCGCCGCGAAGATGATATTATTCTGGCAGGCAGTTTCGAATGCCCCGCACAAAATATCCCGCTGTGCAACGATGGATGGCTCAGCGCCTTGGGTGATATGCCAACCGACCCCAGCTTTCAGAAGCGCAGAGACAATATTCTGATCCATTCCAGAACGACCGAAGAATTTTTAGGAAAAGGTGAGGTCTTCGATTTTTTGCGAGCCTACAACCTTACCGTTCAAGAAGCGCTGCAGATCAGCCAGCACCTTCCAGCCTGGGGAGAATTCTCCGCACTGGAAGGTGGCTTTCAATAACGGATTTCCTTAGAGCTTCCGAGCCCTTTCACCCGCAAACCTATTTCTGCACGCTGAATTTGTGCACGGTTGTCTGCTGAAATTTTTCGCCGGGTCGCAATACGGTCGTAGGAAATTTCGGCTGATTCGGCGAGTCTGGATAATGCTGCGTTTCCAAGCAAAATCCACCATGCAGAGCATATCCACCGTTGGACTCATTGCCATTCAGGAAATTACCCGTATAGAACTGCACACCAGGCTGCGTAGTCCATATTTCCATCACGCGACCAGATTTCGGCTCGACCACTCTCGCCGCTGGACGCAATTCGCCCGGCTTGCCTCGCACGACGTAACAATGATCATAACCATTGGTGGCCGGCAATTGGCTGATTCTGGCGCCGATCGTATTTTCGGTTCGGAAGTCCAGCGGAGTCCCTTCAACATTGACCATATCACCAGTAGGAATCAATGTTTCATCCACTCCCAAATATTGATCCGAATGCACGACCAACTTATGCGATAAAACATCTCCCGATCCAGCCCCAGCTAGATTCCAATAAGCATGATTGGTCAGATTCAATACCGTCGGCTTGTCGGTCGTAGCCGACAACACAATCTTCAATTCGCTGGTATCTGTCCAAAGGTAATCCGCGGTCACTTTTAGTGTACCCGGATAACCTTCCTGGCCATCGGGACTGGTCAACTCAAATCGCAAGCCCTTTGCACCTGCTTCCGAAATCTCCGTAGCCTTCCACATCAGCTTATCAAAGCCAACTTCTCCACCATGCAGATGGTTGGGTAAGTTGTTGATCGCCAAGTCATAAGACTTACCATCCAAAGTAAACTTTCCCTTGGCGATGCGATTGCAAAACCTTCCGACCGTCGCACCGAAGTACGGATGACGCTGCAAGTAGCCTTCGAGCGATTTGAAATTCAAATTCACATTGGCGAGCTTACCCTCTCGATCTGGAACCATCACACTCACAACGATGGCCCCATAATCGGTCATCTCCAAAACATGCCCCTGGGCATTGGTCAACTTGTAAAGATGAACCACTTGGCCATCTGCCGTTTTACCGAATTCCTTCTTTTCAATCGCCACGTTTACTTTCTTCCCATCCGATTCCTGTGCTTGAACGCTGCCGGCCTGAACAACCAAACTCAACAAGACAAGCGCCGCGCCACAACAACTTGCCACACGGTGCCAAAACTGCAACGGGGCATTCCAAGATTTCACCACTACGGAACCCGAATTAATATCATTCCCAACATGGAGTGAAGTCATAATGCAAGCAAACTCCGGCAAACGACGTGCGGTAGGTGGATTAGGGGAGACTGCGCTGAACACGATAAAAATAAATTTTGCGCTATCTGCCAACGATAATGCGCCCCTTCAATATCGGCTAGTACTTTTTCGTTCGGTTTTCGCGAAACAAACCATGTCCAGCGGCAACTTTACCCACGCTACACCCTTGGATAGCAGGAACCTGTCCCTAGCATGTCACCTCGAAACCTCGAGCAATCGCCTTATAAATGATCCCAAATCGGCCTAAAAACCTTATTTTTGAGCCTTTTACAAACCAAAACCACCAATAAGAATTACACTCTTTTGAGACCACTCCATCGAGCATGAACCCACCCACCAGCAAATCGTTTTGCGCCGCAACGGCCTTGGCGAAACACCAAGGGTGGCTCCGCACGGTTTTGTGGGCTCGACTGCAGAACGCCGATGCGGTCGATGAAGTGATGCAAGAGATTGCCGTTGCGGTGATCCACCAACAAACCAAACCGGTCGTGATCGAAAATGCAGGCCAATGGCTTTATCGAGTTGCGCTCAAACAAGTTCTCATGTATCGCCGCAAAACGGGCCGACGGCGACGATTCCTTCAGACTTTGTCCGAGCAATCGCAACGAGCAGAAAGCTCAGCCCAACATTATGACCCCTTGCAATGGTTGTTGCTGTGTGAACGGCAGCAGTCCTTGCAAACTTCACTTGGCAAACTGGGCGATCGCGATCGCGAAATCCTCCTGCTCAAATACAGCGAAGGACTTTCCTATGAGCAAATCGCCGATCGTCTTGGTGTCACGACCTCATCGGTACGCATGAAGCTGCATCGCGCTAGACAACACTTAAAGAGCCAACTTGCCCATGATATGCCCTCGAACCCGCAGGATGCTCCGCCGATGCCGTCCTCAAAAGATTCAATCCGCGACTAGGCAAACTGGACTCACTTACAAAACCTATCGATTCATACACATATTGAAAAGCGACAACCAAATATGACAGAGAACGCATTAACGGACGAAGAATTAATGCAACTCGAATGCCTCGTGGATGGTGAGTTGCCCCACCCGCAGTTCAGCAGACTCTTGTCTCGCCTGGATCAGGTATCTGGAGGCTGGAAAACTTGTGCATTGATGTTTCTGGAGCATCAGGTTTTCAGTAGCGAATTGCCCAACTGGATACAACGGCATCAGAGCGAAATTCCATCACCCAAAAACCACCGCGACTACGATTCTCTACAACAAGAGTTGCCATTAACCGCTGACCATAAGTTGGCTGTTAAACCAGCTTGTGCCATAGCCTTATCGGAAGAATCGCAGTCATCCGAATTTCCACTCGATGACCAGTCCAAGTCAACTCGATTCGATGCCGGGCAAAACCTTCATCCATATCGCAAGCGTACTTGGTTGGTGTTGGCGGCTTCGATTGCTCTGGCATTTCTGGGTGGATTTAGGCTCGGTGATTATGGTAAGACCCAAACAGTTCCATCAGAACGCGGAAGCGAAACCGATGATTTGGCGGAAACGAAACCTAGTGATTCCATGTTGACAAAAGAATATGTGCTGGCGAATCAAACTTCGCCTGCATCGCTTGGTACCGACACGACATCTGGTACCGACACGACATCACCCAACCCTACAATAGCTTCCGATTATTCGACAAGTCCTCAAGGTTTCCAAAATATTCCTGTTACTTACCATGAGCCGTTGGATAGTTCGCTGCTGGAGTCTAAAGAACGAAGCATTGTGCGTTTGAATTCTTTGGTGGACGCGGAACTGGAGCGTGTGCAAACTTTTTTGCCGTACAAACGAGCGGATGGCCAAGAGATCGTAGTTCCCGTCCAAAGCCTTAAGTTTCGTCCAATTGCCGTTCATGGCTTTTGAACAACACTTTTTTGATAGGTCAATTTTGAAAATGGAGATCGAAATGAGAAAAGTTGACATCGTGCGTCGGTATCAAGGTTTGGTTGCCAAACGACTATTTGCTGCGATGCTGGCAAGTGTCGTCGCGACGACGGCCGTACCCGCCAGTTTCGGCCAGGAAGGCACACCCGCCGAAGCGACCGCTGAAGCCGAATCGGCCGCGACCAGCAACTCGGCCGAAGAAACTGCACTGCTTGGAAAGTACTGGCTCGGCCTTGGCCTGAAAAAGATCGAAGGAGACCTAGCAACCTACCTGGGCAATGACGATGGCATGTTCATTTTTGAGATTTATCCCGATAGCCCCGCTGCAAAAGCAGAGTGGCAAGTCGGCGATATCTTGATCTCTTTCAACGGGAAAGACATCGGAGACTTTGAAACCCTATTGAAAGAAATCAATTCTGTCGAGTCAAAATCAGTTAAGTGCTTACTGCTCCGCAAGGGTGAAAAACTTTCCAAGAAAATCACTCCTGAAGTTCGCCCGAACGCTGTCCCTCAAATCGGATTGAATTCAGATCCATCCGCGGTATGGACCTTTGAAGCTCTCCCGGAGCAGGGAGGCGTCGATGCCTCTGGTAAGAAAACCATGATCTTCCGAGTTGTCCCGAGTCAGGACGCCAACGCCCAAAACCCCAACGCCCAAAACCCCAACGCCCAAAACCCCAACGCGCAGGCAACCACCCCGCAGGAACGCAAGGGGGCGGTCTTCATGATCGAAGGTGGAGAGTTTAAATTTCCCGAGGGGGCACTCAAAGCGATTCCCGAGCTGCAAGGAGCGATCAAGTCACTGAAAGGTATTGAGTTAACGCAAATAGGCAAAGGTTCAGCCATCGTCGTTGATGGCAATAGCCAAAAGAATGAAAAGACGGTTGTCGATCAAGAGAATATCTCGGTATCTGTCGTCCGCAAATCGGAAGATGATCCCGGCACCTACACAGTTATCATCAACGGTGAAAAATTTGAGGGATCTTTAGATAAGCTCGATAAAGCCCCAGAGAAAGTAAAAAAGGCTCTCGAAAATGTTGACATTCAAATCCAGCAGAAAACCGTCACTTTAGACAACGGTATCAAGATGACCATCACTCCCAAGGTGATGGCGGAGAAAGCTCAAAAAGAAATCGAGTTGATCTTAAAAAAGGTCGACCAAGCCAAAGAGCAGGCCGACCCACAGAAAAAGGATCAACCCGATTCGAAATCCGCAGTCGTTACCGAAAGCCGAATTGTTATCGCGTCAACCGCTGATAACGGCGAAGTGAAAGTGATCGAATTGGATGGCGGCAACGCCCTTGAATCGATGAAGCTTGATGACATGTCGAAGCTTATGGACAAGCTGCCCGCAGAGGTTCGCAAAAAGATCGAAGAATCAAAAAAGAAAGCTGAGGCTGCGGGTACAGCAGCGGCCAGCGCAGTAGGTAAAGCGACGGATGGCAATGGAAAGATACAACTCCGCCTTCAAGC
>Ga0169931_10002681_pt1 | contig 28784 bp, 22 predicted proteins | sample Kivu_15m_20L_FD_129675 | JGI IMG/M metagenome (GOLD analysis project Ga0169931, IMG submission 129675) | Freshwater microbial communities from Lake Kivu, Western Province, Rwanda to study Microbial Dark Matter (Phase II) - Kivu_15m_20L... | ecosystem: Environmental > Aquatic > Freshwater > Lake...
CGCACTATGCTGTCCGTCACCGGACCAGTCCCCGGACCAATCTCCAGCACTCGTACAGGTGCTGAACCGGCCTTGCGCGAGGCCAAAAAACGAGTCATCGCAGCGGCCAGAAATGGACTGCTTGGAGCAATCGCCCCCGTCGTTTCAAACTGTTCGCGAAACTGGCGAAAAAAAGCCCCGTAACCGGCAAAAAATCCAGCCATAAACATCCCAAATGCTGACCAAAACACGGTAGAAATCCAAACCCCCTTGTACCGCACATTCAGCCGGCAGAAAAGCACCAGCCAAAGATTCATTCGCGTTTCAGCACGGCTTCAGCAATACTTCCAGCACCAAACCCCTTTCACACGGAATTCAGTTGCCCATGCGATCACTGCTCCTGAACCTGCTGCTGCTGCACACCCTGCTGATGCTCACCCCGCAGACCCAGGCACAAAACACAGAACTTCCCGGTAAACGCAGCACATGGAATGGATTCGTCCGGACTGACTTTGAAGTGAATGAACGTCCCGTCACCGTGATCATCCCGCGGCAACCAGCTGACGGCCAGCCATGGGTCTGGCACGGAGAATTCTTCGGACACAGACCCATCCCAGACGTTGCTTTGCTGGGACGAGGCTTCCATATTGTCTATACCCGCTGCAGCGATCTTTTCGGAGCCCCCACAGCAATCAGTCACTGGAACCAGGTCTATCAGACACTCACTGACAAACACGGATTCGGCCCGCGACCAGCACTCGTTGGCACCAGCCGCGGCGGTCTTTATTGCTATAACTGGGCTGCGGCCAACCCCCTGAAGGTTTCCTGCATCTTCGGAGATGCCCCGGTCTGCGATATCCGCAGCTGGCCAATGGGACAAGGCAAAGGAAAACGAAGCGATGCTGAAGTCCGCAAACTGCAGGCAGTCTACAACATCAGCGATGAACAAATGCTGGCCGAAAAAGCACTCAGCCCCGTCGACCACCTGCAGCCACTGGCCAGTGCATCCATCCCGCTGCTGCACATCAGCGGCGATGCTGATGACATCGTTCCCATTCAGGAAAACACCTTGCTGCTGCAACAAAGATACCAGGCACTGGGCGGCACCATGCAGGTGATTGTGAAACCCGGAGTCGCACACGTGCACGGACTTGAGGATTCCACTCCCATTGTCGAATTCATCGATAAACACGGTCGTTAGAGGAAAATGCGAGAGGGGGGAGTTGAACCCCCACGCCCGAAGGCACAGGATCCTAAATCCAGCGCGTCTGCCAGTTTCGCCACTCTCGCAGCAGTTTCCTCCCGTATCCTCGCAGGACACTGCCGGGATTTCAACACGACAGGCACTGCATCCCGCAGGTTCGCGGGAATCCGAAGACCGCTCAGCCAGAACCCGACAATCACCCGGACTTTCCAGATCCAGCACCTTCCCCGGCACGTACAGAACGCTCCAGCAGCCACCAGCGAGCACCTGTCACCCGCTCGCGAAGCCCAAACTGCGATTTCGCCACCCCGCTGACAATCGCCGCAATCTCCACCGGATCGTCACTCACCCTGAATAACTGCAGATCCCCGGCAGAAATTGTCCCCTCAGCAACCATCGTTTCCCGCAGATACTCCAGCAGCGGGTTCCAGAACTCCGAGCCAGCCAGAACAATGGGAAAAGCTTCGATCTTGCGAGTCTGTACCAGAGTCAAAATTTCGAAAAGCTCGTCAATCGTCCCATAACCACCTGGCAGCGCCACAAAACCATACGAATACTTCGCCAGCATCAGCTTGCGAATAAAGAAGTACCGAAAATCCACAAACAGATCCAGCCATCGATTCGGCTGCTGCTCAAACGGCAGACGAATATTGCAGCCCACACTGCGCCCACCAGCCTCACGAGCCCCCCGGTTTGCCGCCTCCATAATCCCCGGACCTCCGCCGGTCATTACCGTAAACCCCTCAGCCACAATCGCCGCCCCAATTCGCCGCGCAAGCTGATAATAACGATGGCTCTCCGGAAACCTCGCAGAACCAAACACCGTCACACAGGGCCCCACAAAATGCAAATGCCGAAAACCACGCAACATCTCTGTGAATGCCCGCACCAGCATCACCAGCTCACGCCAGCGCGACTGAGGACCCAAGAGAAACTTCTGAGGCCTCTCAGCATTCCACGGCAAGCCTTCAGCAGCAGCGGACCCGCCGCCCCCAATCCTGTTCTCATCCATAGATCACTCAACTCCTGTCCGCACCCCCGGATCCACCGTCACGCTGCAACCACTCCCCAATGCTCTCAACCAGACGCCCCGCCAGACTCAGCCCGGCCGTGCGGCGAGTCAGCAACAGGACTCCGTCAACCAGCGAAACGTCACGAATCACAGCCACCGAGTCCCTCAGCTGCAGCTCATCAGCCAGCTTCGAAATCTCCACACGCTCAGCTGCCCTATACAACTGCCTGATCACCGCAGCGCAAACCTCGATATTCACTCGCTGCAGCTCAAGCTGCCTGCGATTCGCAAACACAGCCGCCGCCGCCAGACGCTGGGGCATGCACAACACCCCCACCAGTTTTTCCTGCCACGAAAGATCCGTATCCATATTGCCAAATGCATACGTCCACACCGCCGGCAAACCCTGCGCCAGACGATACAGCACTTCCCCGTCACCCGGCTCTGCACCCGAGACCTCTCGATCACCCAGATTGTCCGGGAGCCGTCGCAGCGTCAGCCACTGCACCACTCCCAAAATCCCCCCCGAAAACAGGAAGGCCATCGAAAAACTGCCTACAAAGCCAATCCGCACAATCAGCGTCACCAGACCCAGTTCAAGCAGCCAGGCAACACCGGCCAGACCCGCCAGACCGAGCATGGAAAATTTCGTCACCTGCTGCTGATGCTTCAGCCACTCATGCAGCCACCGCCTCGCCTGTTCCTTCTTCATCACTCAAACTCCTCAATACCGACCACCAGTTCTCCAGCGATGAACTGCCGACAGTCCCTGACCTGACCTCACTCCGGACCACACCGATCGATTCCACAATCCCGCCGTCGGATCACTCCGCTCACCCGGATAGATCATCGGAATACCATCATCCTGAGCTACACTCACCTCCGACACCACAGCCAGACCCAGCAGCCGACGCACCAGCTGCATCAAATGCAAAGTGGCATACAACACCAGAGTCATCACCAGACCCATCAGCAACAGGAATGGCCCCATATCGAAAATTCGCTCGGCCATCGGCCACAAACTGTTCCAAAACAACAACAAAAGCAAGGCCGCCAGACTCAGCCACGGACCATACGGAATCTCATCCCGACGCCGCAGAATCAAAGACAGCAATGCCACACCAATGGCCAGCACAGGAGCAGCAAAGAACACAACGAGCACAGGCTGCCAGCCAATCACGCTGCCAATCATTGCCATCAAAACCACATCGCCAAAACCCATCGCCTCCCGACGCAATACATACGCACCAATCAACCGAACCAGCCACACAATTCCGCCACCTGCCACCAGCCCCGCCAGACTCACCAAAAATCCATGCACATGCGGATAACCAGACGCAAATGGAACCGCATCCCACGAAAACATCAGCCAGCTCACACTCTCAGGAAGTACCATTCGCAGCGTCGCAGCCACACTCGCGTCCTGAAACCACAACGGGACTATCCAGCTCTGACCGCTCACCGTGTGCACCACCAGCGATGCCAGCATCAGCGGTACTGTACTCCCGTCCGGAATGATCCAAAGCTCAAGGTCAATAAACGTCGCAACGATCAGACAACACACCAGCGCCACATGCAGCCCATAACGCACATGCAGCCAGACCACGGATGCCGATTGCGGAAATACCGACTGAGGACCATCGGCTGTCTGCAAACCTCCACTCTCTGCACCACCCCAGAAATTCAACGGCATTTCACTCTGATACAACACCACAAACAAAACCGCCGTCAGCAACTCGACCAGCGGATACCTGAACGAAATCGGAAGACGACAACTGCGACAGCGACCACGCAAAAATAACCAGCCAAACAACGGAATATTATCGCGCCAGCCAATCGCTGAAGAACAACGCGGACAGCCCGACGAATGACTGTTCAATGACCATAACTGATCACGCAAACGACGTTTCACCGGAAATCGATGAATACAAACGTTCAGAAAACTGCCAATACACAGCCCCAGAACAAACAAAAACAACAACACAAACTCACGTGGCAGGTCCGCCATATCAATGACTCCGGTCCCCGGGAAGTTCGGCAGAAAGCAGCCGAAAGATCCGACGCGCCACCTGATCAGCAGACTCGCCGTCAGAATGCACTGTCAGTGTTGCAGTCTGCCGATATAACGGCTCACGCACTGCCAGCACTTCCGCTACCTCAACATGCACCGGGCGCCCCGTCAGACTGGGACGGCTGGCAGCCGAATGTTCGCGACTAAGCCTTTTTGTCAGTGTCTCAATGGAAGCATGCAGCCAGACAACCGGCCCCGCAGCTCGCAATCGCTCGCGATTCTGCGGCGCAAGCACAGCACCACCGCCCGTGGCTATCACTGTCTCCGGTCCCAGCAGCAGCTCTGCCAGCACCTCGGACTCAAGACGCCGAAATTCGGCTTCACCTGATGTCTCGAAAATCTGCCGCACGGTCAACCCGGCCCGCTGCTCAATCGCCCGATCGCAATCCACCCACGACCACCCCAGCCGACCCGCCAGCCGAGGTGCCACACTCGTTTTTCCGCAGGCTCGGTATCCGATCAGACTGATTACCATCAGGTCTCACCACCACTTTGGTCCGGACTGACAATCGTTCGCGCCGCAGCATTCGACCGCCGCAGGGTTTCTGTCATGTATTCAACAGGAGCCTCATATCCGGTGAACAGCTCAAACTGCAGCGCTGCCTGCCGGATAAACATCTCCACACCACTCACAGAAGCACAGCCACGATCACGCGCCTGCTTGAGCAGCAAAGTCTGCTCTGGATTATACACCGTATCAAACACCAAAGTACTGTCGCTCAGCCAGTGCTGCTCAAAAGGTGACTCGTCAACATTCGGATGCATCCCCACCGAAGTACAGTTCACCAGCACATCGCAGATTTCTGACCCGCGGTTCTCCCAGGACGTAAATTGACAACCAAGCTCCGCCGCAAGCGACTTACCGCGGTCTCTCGACCTGTTTGTCAGCGTCACCACCGCCCCCTGCTGCAGCAAGCCATGCCCAACTGCTCGCGCTGCTCCGCCCGCACCAAGGATCAGTACCTTGCGAGCCGCCAGATCGGGAATACTGCCAGCCTTCCGCAGACCCTCCTGAATTGCCGAGATGGCCGCAGGAGCATCCGTGTTGGTGGCACACCACTGCCCGTCACGACAGAACAATGTATTGGCAGCACCCATCAGATCCGTCGCCTCATCCAGCTGCTCTGCGTACTGCAGAACCCCCTCCTTATGAGGAATCGTGACGCTGAAACCCGCCACTCGCAGTCGCTCCAGCTCCTTCAATGATTCCTGCAGCTGATCAGGCGGTACCCGGATCGGTACATAAACAGCATTCAAGCCCAGCTTCCGGTATGCCGCATTGTGAATCAGCGGACTTTTGCTCTGCGCAATCGGGTCACCAATGACAGCAAACACCGCCGTCCGCTCACTGATGTGATCAAATCGGAACAGATTTCGCACTTCCGCCCAGCTGAGCTGCCCCGGAGCCATCTCGCGCTCACGACTGAAACTGGCGTAAGTAAACGGCGATCCGTGACGACCACACAACACACGACTGATCGTGCCCATCTCGCCCATACAGAAACCTACAGTTGGCACGCCCGCTGCACCAACCATTTCCAGCATCCGCACGTTGTCGCCAGGCGAATTCGCCATGGTCACAATCTTGATTACGTCCGGATCCAGCTTCGCCATTCGCTGACAAATATCGAACAGCTCAAGCGGAGTCTCATCAAAGTTGTGATAACTGACAATCCGCTTCGTCTTGCCGTAACGCCGGATCGAACCTGCAACATCGACCTCCAGATCCACGTACTCGGCGCCCCCAATGATCGCCTCACGCAAAATCGCCAGACGCTGCTCCTCCGTACCAAACCAGCGTCCCCGGTCAGCCTTGCGACGACAGGTCACAACAACCGGCGTTGGGCGGTCCTTCAGCAGTCGACCCATGTCGGGCCGCTTCCGCATGAAGTCCACACGCAGCTCCACCAGCTCTGCACCCTTTTCCGCAAGCGCCCGGTGCTCTTCCATCATGGACGAATGCCGAGTTCGTCCCAGACTGATACAAATCATCGATTTATCCCAACAGACCCGTACGCTGATCCAGACCCAGCAGCAGATTCATATTCTGAATCGCCACACCACTGGCGCCCTTTACCAGATTGTCAATCGCAGCAAGGACAACCAGCTGATCACGGTTGAACCGCACTGTGATGTCACAGAAATTCGAATACGCCACGTCTTTCGTGGCAGGAATGTGATCCACGACACGGACAAATGGCTGCCCCTGATAATATTGCCGGTACACCGATAACAGCTCCGCCTGCGTCCGCGACTGCACCAGTCGCGGATAGATCGTACAGAAAATGCCCCGGTCCATCGGCATCAGATGCGGATTAAATGCCACCTGCACTGCACGACCACCCACGTCAGTCAGAACCTGCTCGATTTCAGGAGTATGGCGGTGATTGCCGATGCTGTAGGCCGTCACACTCTCATTGCACTCAGAATACAGATTGGACAATTTCGGAGTCCGTCCGGCACCACTGATGCCGCTCTTCGCGTCAATCACAATCCCCGATGACTCAATCAGGCCCTCCGCAATCAGCGGTGCCAGAGCCAGAATCGATGTGCTGGTATAACAGCCAGGGTTGGCCACCAGCCGAGCCCCCGGGATCGAGGAACCGAAGATTTCCGGCAAGCCATAGACGGCCTGAGACAAATGCCCCGAGTCAGTGTGCTGGTGACCATACCACTGCTGATACACACCAGAATCCCGCAGCCTGTAGTCAGCACTCAAATCAATCACACGACAACCTGCCTGCAGCAGCTTCGGCACTGCCTCCATGCTGGCAGTGTGAGGCAGACAGCAAAACGCGATGTCGCAAAGTCCCCCCACCTCTTCCGGAGACAGATTCTCACAGTGCAGGTCAAACAGACCCGTCAGCGAAGGATGGATTGAAGCAATCGTCGGACGGTCGGTCTGACGAGTTGTGGCGACAGTCACCTGAACCGCCGGATGTCGCGCCAAAATCCGAAATAACTCAAGCGCCGTGTAACCGGTCGCACCCAAAATCGCAATTCGAGCCATGACAGTTGCCGAACCAACGCAGTCAGAAAAATAGCCACCCGCCCCAGGGTTTCACGGAACAAAGCCGCGCCAGCCCGACGAAATGCAAAGTATATCGGGCTGCCAGAGGCGAAGACAGGGTGCATTCCCCGTATTCTGACCGACAATCAAGGGGAAATTCACACACCCGCCGGAACCCGCCGTCAAAATACCGGCCGCTGCCCGGCAAAACCGGCCCACAGCGGAGCAGGCTCAATCAGCACGCCTCGACCACCTGCCGATGGCTCCAGCACCAGCCCCCGATGCATCGTCGGCTCAAAATCACCCCGCCACGGCACTGACGCCTGAGTACCACCGCTGGGCAGCCGACGACGGGGCGCCGGAGCCTGCAGGCGAAACTCCCGATAACCCCGCGCTCCAACCCCGGCCTTCGATGCCCCGACCCCCGACTCAACAGCTTCAGGCTTCACTGCTGCACCACCCGCCGCACCCACACCCGCCGCACCCACACCCGCACCCGCACCCGCACCCGATGGCGCTGGCTGATCCGGATTTTGCGAACGAATCACCGCACGCTCACTGCCCGCACCCCCCAGACCCACTGCCGCCCCGGGCTGCAGCGCCACCATTTCCACAGCGCCCGACTCACCATGATTCAGTCGCGGCATGCCCGCTCGAATCCACGCCAGCCAGTTCCGCTCCAGAGACTCCACCCCCGCATGATCGAAATTCCCCCGAATCGATGCCTCCCAGCCCGCCGTTTCCGCTTCGCTCAAAAACTTCAAATAGGCCGCCCGACCACCCTGCTGAACAAGAAAATCCGCCAGCGCATAACCCTGGGCATACAGAATCAGCATCCGACGCAGGTCCTCCGGATACTCCTTCATCCCCAGCAAATCAGACAAAGAATATCGCTCCGCAGGATCTCCAATCACCGATTGCAGCAAATGCAGCTGCTTACGCTGCTCTGAACTGTGCTCAAACAGCGTCGCTGCACCCTCGTCCGCCCAGCGCGGCAGCGGACGGCGAAAATAACTGGCAAAGACCGTGTGATTCACCTCATGCGGCAACACCGAATCCAGTATCCGCTCCAGACTGCCCTGCAGTTTCATCCGCCAGTTCAGCACCTCACCATTCACAAACTGAAACGTTGTCGAACCGCCCGCTCCCATCGAACCCACATTCACTGATACGCGACACGGACGACTCCACCTGGGCATCCGACGGCCCAGCCAGTGTTCAGACAACCGCACCCGACAGGCCTCTGCCGCCTCTGCGACAACGCGAGCAGTCTGTTGATTCTCTGCAGTAACCACGAAGTTTGCAGTCTCGTAGCTCTCTGCCGCAGCAACCACCGAAGTCACCAGACAAATGGCAACGCCACGAAAAAATGTCTTCACACACGCATCCATGCTGTGTTCCAGTCAGCAACAACACTCACCCCCCCGGATCCCAACGCTTCCTTGCGTCTCCGGCAGATTCTGCCGATCCTACACCACTTCCGTATAAAAATGCCAGATCAGTTTCACCGGATACCCCCCCTCAGAACAGCGTGCCCTGCCCTGCAGCGTCCGCAGGAGGCCTGAAGAGGTCCGTTCGCAGGGCCGGCAAGTGCTCCGACAACCCATTTTTCAGCCGATTCAGGCGAAATAACCCCGAAATCTGCTCCGCAAAAATCCCCGTACCACGCATTCGGACGTGAAATTCACTCTGACTCAGACGCCCGCCACGAATCGACTGCAAACGGGATCGGACCTTCTGCGCATGATCCGGACGATGACGCTGCATCCAGTCCAGAAACACAGGTTCCACCGTCAATGGCAGTCGCACCATGATGTAACCAGCCGAACGTGCACCCGCAGCCGCTGCCCGCTGCAGAACTTCAGGAAAATCCGAATCCGTCAGCCCCGGAATCAGCGGTGCAGCCATCAGATGCACAGGTACTCCGGCTTCTGACAATCGACGCACCGCCTCAAGACGGGCCGCCGGAGCTGAACAGGCTGGCTCAAGCACCTTCGTCAGCTCCTGATCCAGAGTACTAAGACTGATGGCCACACGGCACAACCCTTGCCCCGCCATCTCAGACAACAAATCCAAATCCCTGATAATCAGAGCATTTTTGGTGATCAGTGAGATTGGCTGTCGAGCCTTCGCGGCGACTTCCAGACACCCCCGCGTAATCCGCAGCTCACGCTCCACCGGCTGATAACAGTCCGTCACGCCGGACAGCATGATCGATTCACAAACCCATGCAGGCCGCGCCAGCCAGTGACGAAACAGACGCGGCGCATCCTCTCGGTAGAAAATCTTCGTTTCAAAATCCAGACCTGCACTCAGCCCCAGATACTCATGGGTCGGCCGAGCATAACAATAACTGCAGCCATGCAGACAGCCGCGATATGGATTCAGACTGTAACGAAACGGGATGTCCGGACTGTCGTTCTCTGAGACAATCGACTTCGCTGAATCCCGGATGTACTCAGTTCGAGGACGTCGCAGGTCGGACAGAAACTCTTCGTCAAACTGCAGCTGCTCGTGATCAGCCTCGCGAATCACCGGTAAAAAACGGTTGGCCGGATTAACTGCCGCCCCGCGACCAATCGGAATCGGCGGATCTGATCCTGCTGCCATGCCAGTGCACCTGCAGACACCTTAACAATTCTTCCCGAATACCGCGAATTCACATTCTATTTCGAAAGACTGCACCGCGACACCCCTAATCAGCGAATGTTCGGCAGAATCTGCCGGGGTATTTCCCTCGCTTTCCAAATTCCCGCCGAATCTCCACTGCAGAACCCAATTCCAACAGGCCGATAAACAATTCAGGGTGTGCCATGGACGGAGCGTTCTCCTGGCCCGTTCGCACTGAAATTCTCACTTCAAAGGTGTTGAGATGCGGAAAAATACGTTGCTGAATCGGATTGCCAGCATCGCGGCTTGCGTCGGAATGTTGCTCACAGGCGTGTCATCGGCCTTCGAAGGAAATCGAACTCCGATCGCCAGAGATGTCGAAATCAGCTCACGCGGCACGCTCCAGGGACAGGTACTGACTCCCGCCGGTGCGCCCGTTGCCAACGCCGCAGTTCGCCTCGCATGGCAGGGCACACCAGTCGCAGAAACAAAAACCACTGCCGAAGGTCGATTCGTAATCTCCGGTGTTCGCAGCGGAGTCCATGAATTGTCAGTCGGTGCATCCCAGTCGTCAGTGCGACTTTGGAAGAATGGCACCGCCCCCGCAAATGCTCTGCAGACCATCTCGGTCACGGAAAATGAACAAGTGGTGCGAGGTCAGTTCGCCGACGGAGTCCGCGGCACAACCAACTCGACATTCCTCACGATTGCCGCCGTCGCTGGTGTTGCAGTCGGCACAACAGCTCTCGTGATCGCAGCCAATAACGATGACGACTCAGCTCCAGCATCTCCCTGATGCTTTCAGTTGACTAGTCCTTCGATCTGAACGGCTTGCACTTCGCAAGCCGTTTTTTTCATATACCGGCGTCAGCTCGACGCAATCTCTCGGAAAGCCGCCTCGGCCGCTGCCCCGGTTAACACGATATCCTCGTCCGAGTGCACAGCCGAAATAAACATCGCCTCGAACTGACTGCAGGGCAAATAAACACCTCGGTTCAACAGCCCGTGAAACCACCCGGCGAATCGCTTCGTGTCCGCAGCAGATGCTGAGGCCAGATCCGTCACCGGCTGCTCCGTCATAAACACCGTCAGCATACTGCCCACACGGTTGATGCTGACCGGAATCCCTGCTCGCAAAGCGGCCTGTCGAAACTGCCCCTCCAAAGCAGCCCCCAGCTGCTCCAGACGTCCGTACGGACTGCTGCTTCGAATCAACTCCAGCATCGCACGCCCTGCCGCCATCGCCACCGGATTGCCGGACAGTGTCCCTGCCTGGTAAACGCGGCCAGCAGGAGACACACACCGCATAATGTCAGCCCGGCCACCATAAGCACCAACCGGCAGTCCGGCGCCAAGAATCTTCCCCAGAGTGGTCATATCAGGAGTCACGCCGAAGAGCTCCTGCGCGCCGCCAGCAGCCAGACGAAAACCCGTCATGACCTCATCAAAAATCAATACCGTGCCGTGATGATCACACAGGCGTCGCAGTTCCCCCAAAAATTCGCTCGTGGGAATCACACACCCCATGTTCCCCACGACAGGCTCAATGATCACTGCCGCCAGACGGTCACCGTTGGCCGCAAAAGCCTGTCGCAGCTGCTCAGTATCGTTGTAGGGCAAAATCAGAGTATCTGCAGTGGCACCGGCCGGAACACCCGGACTGGAAGGACAACCCAGCGTCAAAGCACCACTGCCAGCCGCCACCAGCAGACTGTCCACGTGACCGTGATAACAGCCGGAAAACTTGATGATCCCGCTGCGTCCCGTGAAACCGCGAGCCACTCGGATGGCTGACATCGTGGCCTCAGTTCCCGAATTCACCATCCGCACCATCTCTATCGACGGCACCATACCGACAACCAGCTCAGCCAGTGCACCTTCGGCGGCAGTAGGAGCACCAAAACTGGTACCGATCTCCAGAGCCCCCAGGATGGCCTCCAGAATTGCCGGATGACGGTGACCAAACAAATGCGGCCCCCAGGATCCGATGTAGTCAATGAAGCGGTTGCCATCGACATCAGTCAGATACGCAGCATCCCCCCGCTGCATAAAGGGCGGAATTCCGCCGACCGCACCAAAAGCCCGCGCCGGACTGTTCACCCCGCCAGGAATTAACTCCGCAGCACGCCGAAATAACCGCTCACTCGCATCACGCACAGACGTATCCACAGCCATGGTCATCACTCTTTCAGCAGCACTGCTGCCTCGAAGTCAGTTCACTTTCAGTTCCAGTCCTGGACGAGCCGCACGAAGCTTCGCAATCGTTTCTTCTGTCGCACCAAGATTCGAAATATCCAGATACTTCAATACCGGCAACTGCCCCAGCTGCACCAGACCGGCATCGTCCAGTTGAGTCCCAGCCAGATGCAGACGCTCAAGCTTCGCAAACTTCAGCACCACCGGTACAGACTCAGATGTGATCCGCGTCGCCTCAAGATTCAGCTCAGTCAGATTCACGAGGCTGGCCAGAGGTGCAAAAGACTCGTCCCGCACCTTCTTGATTTCCCTCAGCTCCAGATATGTCAGCCCCGTCAGTGCAGCCAGCTCAGGAATCCCGTCGACTGTCACCAGACGACACTCACTGATGTCGAGGAACGTCAGCTTTGGCAACGTCTTCAACGCCTTCAGACCCTCATCATCAAGCGACGTTTCTCGCAGCTCAAGCCGGGTCAGCTCGCGACACTCCGCCAGCTTCGCTGCACCCGCGCCCGTCACGTCAGCAAGGCGACAGCCAAAACGCTTCAGATTCTTCAGCCTGCCAATGTCCTGCAATCCCACGTCCGTCAGACGCGTTGCCTCCATCTGCAGCTGCTCCAGCGTCGCAATCTGCGTGATCACAGGCATCGCAGCATCACTGATCTCCGTGTTGTAATTCAGATTCAGCGACTTCAATGGCAGCTTTGCCAGAGACTTCAAACAGGCATCCGTAGCCTTGGACTTCTCAAGCTGCACGTCCGACAGCGACTGCATACCCTCCAGATGAGCAATCCCTGCGTCTGTTGCATTCGTGTTCCGCAAATCAATCGCCCGCAGTTTTTTCAGCGACTTCACATGCTTCAGACCATCATCCGTAAAACCCGAACGCCGCAGAATCAACGCTTCCAGATTCGGCAAACCCGCCGCAATCTTCAAGGTACCGTCACCCAGACCCGAAGCGTCTGTCAGATCCAGTCGCTTCAAAGCAGTCAGCGAAGCAAGTGGCTGCATGGCTTCGTCCGTCAGCCCAGGCCCTCCCAGACGCGCTACAGTCACACTGTGCAGACCCGCCAGCTGCTGCAAAGCCGTCGCCACATCCTTGTCTGCTGACACAGATACTTCCGTCACATTTCCAGCAGCATTCTTCTTCAGACTAAAGCCCGCCTGCTCAAGCGCAGCCACAGCGGCAGGATCATCCGCCGAAACTGCCGCTGCCGGTCCGGCAGCACCAGAGCCCCCCGGAGTACCGGAATTACAGGCCGCCGTCAACAACAGCAACAGAACCAAAAACGCTTGCAGATTCTTCATGGTTTAAACCAAACATCGAGACAACGCGGCAGCAGACAGCCAGCACCCGCTCACGACATGCGGCAGGAATTGTCATAGTGTAAGGCTCCACTCAGCCCGCATGCAATCAGGCCGACTGCAGTTCCCGGCAGTGCTGCGGGAGTCTCGAAAGGGAAAGTCACTGCCCGCCGCCCACAACCACCTGCCCAGCCTCCAGCAGTTGCCTGATTCCATCATTTTCGTCACCATACTCAGTCAGTCCGCCCGCCAACTAACCGCTCCGGAGACTCCGGTATGACACGCCTGACCCTCGCATACTGCTGCCTGCTGCTCACAGGTCTCTGCCTGACAACCCCCGCTGCCGCCGACGAACGAATTCCACACGCTCAGGATCGCCCCCCCGGCCCGGCCCTGTCCCCACAGCAGGCCATCGCTCGCATGACCGTACCACCCGGATTCTCCGTCGAACTCATCGCCGCTGAACCGGACGTCGTCAACCCCACTGCTATGACCATCGACGAACGCGGAAGGTACTGGATCACGGAATCACTCGAATACCCCCGACGCTCACCCGGACCAGGCAAGGATCGAGTACGAATTCTGGAAGATACCGACGGAGACGGACGCACAGATCACACCACCGTCTTCATGGAAGGACTCAACATTCCCAGCGGTATCGCCGTCGGACACGGGGGCGTCTGGGTAGCCAATGCGCCTGACCTGCTTTTCGTACAGGACACAAACGGAGACGGAAAGGCCGATACCCAGGAAGTCGTCGTCACCGGTTTTGGACGCGATGACACACACGAACTGCCCAATTCACTCACATGGGGCCCCGATGGCTGGCTCTATGGCCTCAACGGCGTTTTCAATCCCTCACACATCCACTACGGCCCCGCCAACCCCAACTATCAGGCCGACAGCCCGGGCTGGAAATTCACCTGCGCAATGTTCAGAATCCACCCCGCAACCCGCGAATTTCAGGTGTTCTGCGAAGGCACAAGCAACCCGTGGGGCATCGCTTTCGATGACGCCGGCGAAGCCTTCGTCAGCGCCTGCGTCATCGATCACCTGTGGCATCTCACAGAAACCGGATACTACCATCGACAAGGAGGACCCTATCCGCCATTCACATGGAAGATCGAAAGCATTGTTGAACATCGGCACCAAAAAGCCGCCTACTGCGGCATACACTGGTACGACAGCGATGCCTACCCGGAACCGTTCCGCCGTAAACTCTACATGGGCAATATCCACGGCGGATGCATCAACAGTGATCGAGTCGAACCACGCGGAGCCACCTACCGCGGAGAACCCGAAAATGACCTGCTCACAGCCAATGACGCATGGTTCATGCCCGTCGTACAAAAGACAGGCCCCGATGGCTGCCTCTGCATCCTCGACTGGTACGACCGATATCACTGCTACCAGGACGCAAATCGCGACCCCGGTGGTATCGATCGACTGCGCGGACGCCTCTATCGAATCCGCTACAAAAACTCCCCCCGCCCTGCCCCCTTCAACCTGTCACTCGAAACCGATGAATCACTCGCCCAACTGCTCAGCAGTCCAAATGGCTACCGCCGAGACATCGCTCAAAGACTGCTCGCCGAAAGACTCCTTAAAAACCGATCAACACAACTGACCGTTCGCCTGCAGCAACTGACCTCAGACAGCCCGCAGCGCGAAACAAGACTGCGAGCTCTCGGTGTACTCAGCGTCGCAGCCGTGCTCGATGAAAATCTGCTGCTGAAACTCATGAAGGATCCGGATGCCGTCGTCCGCGCCCGCGCTGTGCGTGCAGCCCGCGAACTGAACGCACCGTCACCAGCCCTGCTCAGTACCGCACTCCAGAAATCCGCCGACAGCGCACACTCCGTAAGACTGCAGGCTGCCATCACCGCAGCCAAACAACCCGCCGCCACTGCCGTCCCCGTCCTCGTCAGTATACTCGCAGCCGCCGGCGACGACCCGCTCACACCACGAATCGTCTGGAAACACCTGCAGCCACTGCTCGAGCAGGAAGCCGCTCTTTTCGTTCGCGAGGTTCGTCAGCAAACACCCGCCGGCAGCAGCATCGCTGCCCCGGTACTCCAGTTGCTGCCCCGAATCGCAGAACGAGTCCTTGCGGCGACCACCCCCGACAACACGTCGCTCGCTGCACTGCTTGACCTGCTGCTGGTCGATCCCGCTTCAGCCGCCGCCGCAGATCAGTGCCTGCAGCTGCTCCTCAGTCGCCTGCGGTCAGGCGAAACTTCCGCCACTGCCGCTGACAACCTCGCACTGCTGCTCCATAAACCACTGCAGAAAGCTGTCACAGAAAACAGCCCCGCAGCCGTCTCGGCACTGCAACTGCTCATCGCCACAAAATCCGCCGCAGACGCCGCAAATGCCCTGACAATATTCAACGACTCCACAGACCCCGAACTGCGCCTGCGACTGCTCGATGCCCTCATTATCGCACAGACACCTGATGCCCACAAACTTGCCGCCACACTCATCGAATCCACTACGCAGCCCGATCTGCTCCGCCGCATCATTCTCACCGCTGGCCGCATCCGCACGCCGGATGCATACCGATTGCTGCTCGAGAAAACCCCGTCGCTGCCACCAGAGATCCGTCCCGCTGCCGTCGAAATCCTGACCGATCAGCTGCCCCCGTCACTGCAGCTCATGGAACTCGTACAAAACAACAAAATCGATGCCGGAAACATCAACGCCAATCAGGCTCGAAAAATGCTCATGTTCAAGGATCAGAAACTCAACGAACTCGTCGCCAAATACTGGGGCTCCGTCAGAACTGAACGCGACCCCGCCCGAATGCAACTCATCGCACGCATGCGCAATGAACTCCGCATCACAAAAGGAAACCCCGTCGCCGGTAAAGCCGTCTTCGCAAAAGTCTGCGGACAATGCCACAAGATGTACGGCGAAGGAGCAGACGTTGGACCCGATATCACCCGCAACGGACGAGCCTCCTTCGAACAATTGCTCTCCAATGTGTTCGACCCCAGCCTCGTCATCGGTGCCGCCTACCAGGCACAAACCATCGTCACAACCAGCGGACAAATCATCACCGGCCTGCCAGTCGAAGACAATGACCAGCGAGTCGTTCTGAAAATCCAGGGAAATCGCACCGAAACAATTCCCCGCAGCGAGATCGAACAACAAGTCGTCAGCCCGCTCTCGCTCATGCCCGAAGGTCTCGAAAAACAATTGCAGCCGTCCGAATTGCACGACCTGTTCGCATGGCTCACACTCGATAAACCACCCACCGACCCCAACGCAAAATTCCTGCCCGGAGCTCGTATCGAACCCGGCAAAGCACGCAAAACAAACAACTACCCGCAACTCGTCGAACAACTGCTGCCCGGCTTCTCAGTCGAATCGTCCGGCGAAGGAGGCGTCGAATTGCTCGAAAACTACTTCGGAAGACCAGCACTCCGCACTCACCCGCCCGAAAAAAATCAACCCTGCAAACTCACCGCCACTACACAGTTGCCCGTCGCCGCAAAAATCAAACTCCGCATCTCAGTCGCCTCGCACGAACAGGGCGACTGGCAGCTCGATGCCAAAATCAATGGACAACCCAGACACAAATCCATCATCCGACCCACACAGGAAGGACGCTGGAAAGACATCGAAATCGATCTTTCAAACTTATCTGGACAAAAGATCAGTATAGAATTATTGAATACTCCGAATGACTGGTCCAATGAATTCGGATTCTGGAACGCCGCTGAAGTCGTGTCCGAGTAGGGTTGTAGGTTCTGGACACTTCCGGATCCGACATTCCTTTGTACAGTTTCCCCGGTTATTTTTGTGACACGTCACTTTCCACAGTATGTTTCAGATCGCCTGCTTCCGCATTTCTAAGCTCCACATTCGTTTCCCACGGCAGTGCTCCCATGATTTCGCAGACTGTTGAATATTCTCTCCGCGCAATCGTCGTCCTCGCCCAGAACGCCGGCAAGGCCTGTACTGCCAAAGACCTGGCAGCCGTCACAAAAGTTCCCGGCCCCTACCTCTCCAAACTGATGCAGTCACTGGTCCGTGGCGGACTGGTGACAGCACAGCGCGGGCCAAACGGCGGCTTCCAGCTCAATCGCAACCCCGCCGAACTGACGGTCTGGGAAATCGTAGATGTACTTGAGCCCGTACCACGAATAACCTCCTGCCCGCTGGGCCTGAAATCGCACTCCGGACAGCTCTGCCCACTCCATCGCAGCCTCGACCATACCTACGCACTGGTCGAAGCTCAGTTCCGCGGTATGACCGTGGCCCAGCTGCTGGCCCAGCCAGGTACCGTTTCTCCGCTCTGCGAGGAATCCCCGATCGTCCCGCTCACCGGACTCCTGCAAAGCGCCGTCAGCGCAGGCCCGGCATGCGATCCGAATAACTGCTGATTCCACTCGTTCATCTCCCCGCCCTGAATGCAAAACATGATCCGCTCAGCTGTTACCGTGTGTCTGGTCGAGCAGGCACGTCGTGGCCCGTTTGTCTTCCATCAGGATCTCCCCGCCGCCTGCGCAGCAGCCGCTGAACTGGGCTTTCATGCCATCGAACTGTTCGCGCCGTCCGCTCAGCACATTCAACAACTGCCCCTGAAACAGCTGCTGACTCAGCATAACCTCAAACTGGCAGCCGTGGGCACCGGAGCCGGTATGCTGGTTCATCAGCTTTCGCTCTGCGATGTCGATGCCGATCGACGACAGCAGGCCCAAAAATTCATCGCCGATCTGATTGAAGTCGGTGCCGAATTCCAGGCCCCCGCCATTATTGGTTCCATGCAGGGACGCTGGACCGAGCAGGTTGATCGCCCCACCGCTATCTCAATGCTGTCTGACGCACTTCACAGCCTCGGCAATCAGGCTGCAAAAGCCGGCACCGTGCTGCTTTACGAACCACTGAATCGCTATGAGACAAATCTCTGCAACACGCTGCAGCAGGGCCGAGAACTGCTGGCCGCATGCAGCACAGACTCCGTCAGGCTGCTGGCTGATCTGTTCCATATGAACATCGAAGAAACTTCAATCGCTCAGGCCCTGCTAGATTCCGGTTCCTCCATCGGCCATTTGCACTTCGTCGATTCCAACCGCCAGGCTGCCGGACTCGGGCACATGGATTTCGCCCCCATCGCCAGTGCCCTGCAACAGCTCGGCTGGAATGGCTTCGCATCCGCCGAAGCGTTTCCCCTGCCCGACTCACTGTCTGCCGCCGCACACACAATAAAAACATGGCGACGACTGTTCGGAACTCAGTCGGCCTGATGCCGCAACTGACCTCCCAGGACAACGCTTTCAATCTTCAGTCGACGATTCAGCAGCAGCACATCAGCTCGCTTGCCAGCTTCCAGACTGCCCACTTTCCGCTGCACTCCCGCCCGCTCGGCCGGTGTCAGTGATGCCATCCGGAAAACCGCCGGCAGATCTGCTGTTGTATCGGAGTACATCTGCCGCACCATATGATCCATCCCCACGATGGCGCTCGCCAGACCCCCGCCCGCAGCTCGCCCCACCAGACCGTCACTGCTGAATAACGTCCCCGACTGCCGGTTCCCAAAAACATAATCACCCGCAGGCATATCCAAAGCACGGTTGCAGTCAGTTACCAGACACAGACGATCGGGCCCCTTCATTCGCACAGCAAACTCAAGCAGCTCCGGAGATAAATGACATCCGTCCGCAATCACCTCAGTACTCATTTCACGCTCCATCAGCACAAACTCCGCCATGCTGCCCTGCATCGGAGTCCCCAGACGCTGACGTATCGAAGGAACAGAACTCATCGCACACCAAAAATGATCAACATGACGCATACCCGCTCGATATGCCTGCCGCATTTCCGTCCAGCTGGCATTCGAGTGACCACAGGTGACCAGACAGCGCCGACGACGAGCCGCACGATAGAAATCGACTGCTCCAGGCAACTCAGCTGCACACGTCGCAATCTTCACCAGACCAGACTCAAAATAGGGCTCAAACTCTGCCGCCACAGGTGCACGACAATACTCACGATCATGACAGCCTGACTTATCAGCCGCAAAATACGGACCATAAAGGTGCACTCCGCCAATCGTCGACACCCCCCAGTCACGCCGCTGCTGCCTCATGACAACGCCGCATGCACCAATCATCTCGTGCAGCAGCTCGATGCCCGCAGTCGTCGTCGTCGGAAAAATCGTCGTCGTACCGTGCCGCAAATGAGCCGAACAGGCACACTGCACCGCTTCCGGCGTGGCATCCATGAAGTCAGCACCAGCTCCGCCATGAACGTGCAGATCCACAAAACCGGGACCAATGTACCCGCCACACGCATCCAGCAGCCGCAAGCCCGGCCGCACTCGCCGCTCGGCCCCCACATAACTAAGCCGACCAGCCTCCCACAGCACAAGCCCCCCAGGTACCAGCCCAGCCGGCAACACGATCGTCCCGTTGATCACACCGTCCCACTCAGACTGTGACTGCCCGGACTGCATAACCGTGCTCCTGAAAACACCCGGAAATCCAAAACGGACTCAGCTCAAATCCGCAATAATCCGCTCAGCAGCAGCCAGTTGAGCTCGCAGGTTCTCCAGCGTTTCACGAATTTCAGCTACCACCTTTTCAGGTGCCTTCGCAAGAAACCCCGGATTCGACAGCTTCGCCTCGTGACCGCGAATAAATCCCCTGACCTTCTCCGCCTCACGGCTCTGCCTCGCCAGCTCTGCATCACGGTCGATCAGACCCTCCAGCGGAATGTAACCCTCGGCATCCCCCAACGAAAATCCCGCTGAACCCTTTGGACGACTGATGTCCAGACCAGCCGCCTCCAGCATCGTTCGAGCCAGGAAGTCGAACTGCGCCGAAACCGCCTGCAACTGCTCGGCCACCGCCGGATCACACTTCATAAACAGCTTCAGTTGAGCCGTCGGAGAAATACCATAGACCGATCGCACATTTCGAACCGCCGCAATCGTCTGCTGCAGACGCTCAAAACGACGCTCCAAACCCTCATCAATCCACTCCGGCTGCAACTGGGGCCAGCTCGCCATCATCACAGAAGAACCACCCGAAACCAGGGCCGACAAACCACGCTCCGGCGCCAGCTCGTTCAGCTTATGCCACAATTCCTCCGTAATAAAAGGCGCAAACGGATGCAGCAGACGCAACAGTGAATCCACCACCACCACCAGACAACGCTGCGCCACTGCTCGCTGCTCAGCACTGCGAAAACGAGGCTTCAGCATCTCCAGATACCAGTCACAAAACTCGTTCCACGTGAATTCACGCACCGCCCTCGTCGCCTGGTCAAACTGATAACGCTCCAGCATCTGTGTCACGTCACGCACAGTCGTTGCCAGCCGGCTGAAAATCCAGCGATCCTCAACCTGCAGCTGCCGCACGTCAACTACAGATGGCTCATAACCCTCAAGATTCATGAACGCAAAACGACACGCATTCCACAGCTTGTTGCAGAAATTTCGCCCATAGTCAAAACGCTCGCTGACAATTCGCGCTACCGCCGCACCGGGATCAGGAGTAAACCACGGACTGGGAAACTGAAATGACTTCTTACAGCGACTGCACTGAATCGACGGGTTCGGACCACCCAGCGGCTTCAGCTCCTGATGCTCCTTCGTCTGCGGAGTTACCGCCTGACAGTGCGGACACTCATAGCCCACCGGCAGACGCACGTCCTGCGTTTCACCACACAAAGATGCAATGGTGAAACGCACCGCATCGGTACCGTACTTCTCGATCAATTCCAGAGGATCCACGCCGTTCCCCTTCGACTTCGACATCGTCTGGCCAAGCCCGTCGAGAATCTTTGGGTGGATGTAGACGTGCCGGAATGGCACGTCACCCATATTGTACAACCCCGTCAGCACCATCCGCGCAACCCACAAAGTGATGATGTCACGCGATGTCACCAAAACCGAACCCGGATAGAAATAATTCAGCACCCGATTGCCGTCACCCGACACCGCCGCGGACTCAGAAATCATCGGAGGATCATGCTGCCGATCCGGCCAGCCCAGCGTCGCATGCGGCCACAACGCCGAACTGAACCACGTGTCCAGCACGTCCTCGTCCTGCACAAAACCAGCCGACTCCAGTCGTCGCTCCAGATCCTCACAGCCCGCATCCACACAACACAGAATCAACTCACGGCCAGACTGCAGACCTGGAGCCAGACGCACTGCCAGCCGACCCTGCAGTTCTTCCGGCAGACGCACTTCACCATTCGCCGCCAGCTCAGCACCAAAATCACGCAGCGCCGCCAGTCGCTCTGCACCCGCCCCCGCAGGCAGCGACCACACCGGTATCCGATGCCCCCACCATAACTGACGACTGATGCACCAGTCCCGCTTCTCGGCCAGCCAGTCAATATACGTCCGCGAATAACGCTGCGGAAAGAAACGCACACGGCCGTCTTCCACCGCGTCAATCGCTCCCTGAGCCAGCTGATCCATCTTCACAAACCACTGATCACTCAAAAACGGCTCAATCGCCGTTTTGCTGCGATCACTGTGCATCAGCGGAATAACACGATCCTCCACCTTCTCAAGATGACCCAGCGACTCCATCCGCGCCACAACCTGCCTGCGGGCCTCAAAACGATCAAGCCCCGCATAGTCGCCACCCGCAGCGTTGATCGTACCGTCCGGATTCAGAATGTTGATCATCGGCAGACCATGCCGCAGACCACACGCATAGTCATTCGGATCGTGGGCCGGCGTCACCTTCACCACACCCGTGCCCAATGTGCGATCCGCCAGCAATGCATCAGCAATAATCGGTACGCAGCGACCAATCACAGGTATCCGCACCTGACTGCCCACCAGATCCGCATATCGCTCGTCAGCAGGATGCACACAGACCGCCGCATCACCCAGCATGGTTTCAGGACGAGTCGTCGAGAAGCTGATCCGTCGCCCGGTTGGCTGCCCCTGCTGATCAACAACCGGATAATTCATCGTCCAGAAATGACCCGCTACGTCCTCGTGAAACACCTCATCATCGGCCACTGCCGTCTGTAAATACGTGTCCCAGTTCACCAGCCGCTTGCCGCGATACACCAGCCCATCACCGAACATCCTGAAAAATGTGCGCCGCACCGCTCGACTGCAGACATCGTCCAATGTAAACCGAACACGCCGCCAGTCACAACTGGACCCGATCTGCTTCAGCTGATTCAGAATCCGAGCCTCATAGTCGTCCTTCCACTTCCAGATGCGACTGACAAGCGCAGCCCTGCCTATGTCGTGTCGCGTCAGCCCCTCCTCCTCAAGCATCCGACGCTCAACGACAGCCTGAGTCGCAATGCCCGCATGATCTGTGCCCGGCATCCACAGCGCAGCATAACCCTGCATCCGTCGCCAGCGAGTCAGCAGGTCCTGCACCGTCCCATTCAAACAGTGCCCCATGTGCAGCGCACCCGTCACATTCGGCAGCGGGATCATGATGGTGTGCTGCTGGCGAGCAGGATCAGGCTCGGCATTGCAAAATCCCTGGGACAGCCAGTATTCAACCCAGCGAGTTTGTGCAGCGTGGGAATCGTAGGTTTTGGGAAGTTCAGCAGACATGATCTGAATTGTGTTCCGGAACAGAATGCAGCGGTCGGAAATCTGGGGCCCACAGCAAGGGCAGAACAGGCTGAACCCCAGCTTATCAGGTTCACTGCAAATCTGCAGCGCCCCGCCCGCTTCCCAATCCGGATTCCAAAGGCCTGCGATGCTCTGAAACGATTTTTTCGAACAGCTCGACCGTTTTTCGCAACATCACCGACAGCTCCAGATCCCCGGGAAAATCCCGCGGTACTGCCGACCGACCAAGAGCCAGACCCACTCGCCGCAACAATTCACTGCGATCGCCCGGTCCCACCAGACCCTCCGGGAAAACTCGCCGCAACAGCTCACCCGCACCACCATGATCATAACCCACCACCGGCACACCCACAGCCAATGCCTCAGCCGTCGTCAGACTGAAAGATTCAGCACCGCCCGACAGCGACAGCACCACGTCAACTCCCCCATAAATCTCCGCCAGATCGTCCCGGATCCCCAAAAAGGTCACCCGATCCGCCACACCCAGCTCGCCGGCCAGCTGCCGCAGCTCGCCCACATACCGCTCCCGACCTGCCAGACTGCCCGGACAGATCGCCTGCACCTCCACACCCACTGCACACAAATCTGACACCAGTCGAATCAGATCAGCATGCCCCTTGCCACGCACCAGTCGACCCGGTAACAACAGCAGAAATCGCCCCGCCGCCTCCGGGTACTGCCGCAAAAACTCAGACCGCCAGCCACCCGAAACTGGCCACCGACGGCGAAATCGCCCACTGTCAACACCCCGCGAAATCACCTGCACCCTGCGCATCTCTTCAGCCGTTGCCAGCCCCTCAAGATGCCGCCGCACACTCTCCGAAACCGCCACCACGACATCCGCCTGCAGCATCACGCGACTGTACCAGCCCCGCGAATTCAGTCCGTGAACAGTGTGCACCACCACAGGATGTCGCTCCCGCGGCAGCATTCGCAGCGCTACCCGCAGACACCACGCCGGCAAACGCGAATGCACGTCCACCACATCCACACGCTCACGCAGTAACAGACGCCGCAACTGCAGCACCGCCAGCAGCCAGGACGCCGACTTCGCACCACACAGCAGACGAATCGGCTCCACGCCCGCAGAACGCAAAACAGACTCCAGACGACCACCCGCCGAACCCACCAAAACCCGCTGCCCAGCCGCTGCCAGCGCCCGACTCTGCTCCAGAACACAAACTTCCGCACCACCCGAATCCATCGCCGGAATCAGCTGCAGAATCGTAACTCGCCCCGAAACACTCATGTCAAAACCACACTGACTTCCTGAACCAGAATAATTCCACCACACACCTGTTTGCCCCGCAGCCACGTCGGCTGCTAACCTCTCAACTTCTCAGCAGACCACCCCATCAATCCCCCGCCAGCCGCTGAATTCCCCGGAGATTTCCAGCATGAAGATATCCAGCCCCCCGCAATCTGCCCATAGCAGAACCGCCCCCGCTGCCCTCCACTGGCCACTCCTCTGCCTGCTGCTGCTCGCTGCTGCTCTGCACCCAAACACCGCACTCGCCCAAAATTCAGCGACCGATAAGCCGCTCATTGACCTCGCACCCGTCACCGAACAGCACCAGATGATCCCCATGCGCGATGGACTCAAACTTTCCGCATGGCTGTACTTTCCACCAGGCCCAGGCCCCTGGCCCGTTCTGTTCGAACAAAGATATGCGGATCTCCGCGGAGAAGGAACCCGCAAAGCCGCTGCCCGACTGGCTGCCGCCGGGTACGTCGTCGCCATGGTCAATTACCGGGGCACATACCTGTCCGAAGGCCGCTGGCAGGGCTACCGAGCACTCGGATGGGGCACGCTGAAAGATGGTTACGATACCTGCGAATGGCTCGGTACGCAGACATGGAGCACCGGGAAAGTCGGCACTTTCGGCTCCTCACAGGCCGGCTACGCCCAGAATTTCCTCGCTGTTACTCAGCCCCCGCACCTCGCCGCTCAATACATGGTCGACACCGGACTCAGCCTGTTCCACGAAGGCTATCGAATTGGCGGAACCACCAGGCCCCAGCGATTCCGCTCACTCGCACAAGTGTGCCGCGAACCAAAAGATAATGACCTGCTGCTTGCAGAATGGCTCCAGCACCCCACTTACGATGAATACTGGCAGGACGAAGACTGCTCGCTGCACTTCGATCGCATGAATGTGCCCTGCTTCACCATCGGCAGCTGGTACGACTTTATGAACCAGGGATCAGTCGCCAGTTTTCAGGGTCGACAGCATCAGGGCGGGGCCGGTTCACGCGGACGACAGCAGCTTGTCATCGGTCCATGGCTTCATGGACGGCTCAATAAAGGTTCACAAAATGGACAGCTCACCTACCCGCACCACGCCGCATGGCCCGAACACGAACACATGATTCGCTGGTTCGATCGCTGGCTCAAAGGACAACAAAACGGTGTCGATGCCGAACCTCCAGTCCGCTGGTTTGTCATGGGGGCCGTCGGAGAACCCGATGCACCCGGCAATGTCTGGCGCGAAGCCCCTGACTTCCCCCCAGCCTCCACAACTCTGCCCCTCTGCCTCCACGAAAATGGACTCCTCTCTCAGCAGTCTCCCAACTCAGAAACCAGCAGCACCTCATGGATCAGCGATCCGCTGAAGCCCTGCCAGATCCCAGGAACGGCTTTCCCCGGTGCCGCTGATGCACGCGACTTCGAAAAACAAGCCGACGTTCGCACCTTCACAACCGACGTCCTGACTGAACCCGTTGAATGGACCGGCAGAATCAAAGCCGAACTCTGGCTCTCATCCACAGCACCCGATACAGATGTCATCGTTCGTGTCAGCGATGTCTATCCCGACGGTCGCTCCATACTGCTCGTCGATTACCCGTGGCGAGTCCGCTATCGCGATGGGCTCGACAAAGAAAGCCTTATGAAACCCGGTGAAATCGTACCCGTTCGCTTCGATGTCGGCTGGGTCAGCCAGATTTTCAATCGCGGACACCGCATTCGAGTCACCATTGCCAGCACCGGTGCCCCGCTCTATGAACCCAACCCGCAAAACGGCAAACCTTTCACACTCGATATGCCCCACGATGCAACTTCCGCCACAAATACTCTGTACCACAACAGGACACACTCGTCCAGAATTCTGGCTCCCGTTGTCCTGCAACACTGAAGCACAGATGAGAAACACGGGCGAATCACCGTCGACACTGGCGTCCAGGGGTCGATTGTCGGCATAGTTTCCGCATTGCTGCGTCCGGCAGCGCCGCCAGTCTGTTTTGCTTAGGGCCGACGATGAACGCCGCCTGCGTTTATGATTTTGATGTCGTAGTGGTTGGAGCAGGTCATGCGGGAACCGAAGCCGCACTCGCCGCCGCTCGCATCGGTGCCCGTACCGCCCTCCTCACCATGAACTGCGATACCGTCGCACAAATGAGCTGCAACCCGGCAATCGGGGGAGTCGCCAAGGGGCAGATCGTCCGCGAGATCGACGCCCTGGGCGGAGAAATGGGACGAGTGATCGATGCCACAGGCATCCACTTTCGCATGCTCAACGCCAGCAAAGGCCCGGCTATGCACAGCCCGCGAGCCCAGGCAGATAAAAAAGCCTACCAGTTCGAAATGAAGTACCGCGTTGAACAGCAGCCAAATCTGACCCTCCGACAGGAAATGGTCGACTCACTCGAAACCCAACATGGACGCGTCACCGGTATCCGCGTCGCCGGCGGTGCCCTCTATCGCACACAGACCGTCGTACTTACCACAGGCACCTTCCTGAAAGCCATCATGCACACGGGTGAACAACAGGCTGAGGGTGGCCGCGCCGGTGACAAAGCCGCTCACGGCATGTCTGCTTCACTGCGCAACCTCGGTATCGAACTGCGACGATTCAAAACCGGCACCCCCGCTCGACTCAACGGACGCACCATCGACTTCAGCCGCTGCGAAGTCCAGCCCGGTGATGAGCAGCCCGAACCGTTCTCCTTCCTCACCGAATCCATCAGTCAGCCGCAGGTCCACTGTTACCTCACATCCACCACACCTGAAATTCACGAGATCATTCGCGCAAATCTGCATCGCGCACCTATGTACTCAGGCCAGATCCAGTCCACCGGTCCTCGCTACTGCCCATCCATCGAAGACAAAGTTGTCAGATTCGCCGAACGAGAAACCCACCAGGTGTTTCTCGAACCCGAAGGTCGCAACACCTGCGAAATTTACTGCAACGGAATTTCCACCAGCCTGCCTCGCGATGTTCAGGATCAGATCATCCGCCTGATTCCGGGCTGCGAAAAGGCGGAAATCATGCGCTACGGATACGCCGTGGAATATGACTTCGCGCCGCCAACCCAATTGTTCCCCACACTCGAAACACGCAGCGTACAAGGCCTGTTTTTTGCCGGACAAATCAACGGCACAACCGGATACGAAGAGGCTGCCGGACAGGGACTGATCGCCGGCATCAATGCCGCGCGCCGAGTTCAGGGACGGGAAGGATTTGTCCCTGATCGAAACCAGGCCTATCTCGGTGTCCTCCTTGATGACCTCGTAACTAAAGGTGTCGATGAACCCTACCGCATGTTCACTTCGCGAGCCGAATATCGGCTGCTGCTGCGACAGGACAATGCAGACCGTCGACTGACCCCCGCCGGACTCGAGCTGGGAACCGTCTGCGGGGAACGAGCCTCCCGGTTCCGTCGCTACGAAACAGAACTCGAACACGCCTTCACCGCCATGACAAAACTGCGATCCCAGGGAGCATCACTGGATGAATGGATTCGCCGCGCAACACCATGGGATCAACTGGAACAGATCTTCCCGGAACTTGCGGCTATGCAGCTTTCATGGCAGACCAAACGGCAGATGCGAATCGAATCCCAGTACGCCGGCTATGTGCGTCGACAGGAAGCCGAAATCGCAAAGCTGCAAAAAGTGGATGCCATCCGCATCCCCGATACCTTTGATTTCCGCGCTGTTCCTCAATTGCGCATGGAAGCCCGCGACAAACTGTCGCGGCATCGGCCGGTAACTCTCGGACAGGCTGGTCGCGTCAGCGGAATTACACCCGCTGATCTCGCCGTACTGATGTTCGCCCTAAAACCACAACTGCCTGACGAAACAGCGGCACTCGCTGAATAAATCAGCCAACACAGCGGAGAACACCAGCATGTCTGCAGGAGCAACGCTGATTTCCGCCAGTGTGCGACTGGCCCTCCTGTGTTACGCCGCCACTGTCGCCGGACAACTGCTCGGATTTCATGGAAAATGGCTCCGATTCTTATGGACAGCAGGCTGCGCACTGTTCCTCGTACACGTGGCAGCCGCCTTTCACTATGTGCACAACTGGAGCCACCAGGCAGCGGTACAGACCACAGCCACAGAAACTCAGCAGTTGCTCGGAATTGCCTTCGGCGAAGGACTCTGGTTCAGCTACGCATTCGTTCTGCTGTGGCTGCTTGACACCCTCTGGTGGTGGATTTCAGACACCACATGGCAACGTCGCCCACGCGCTCTGAACTTCGCACTGCACGGCTATCTGCTGTTTATCGCCTTTAATGGAGCTGTCGTTTTTGAAGCCGGTCCCACACGGCTCGTCGGGTTGCTGGTGACTCCGCTGCTGCTGTTCCTGATGTTTCGCAGACTCAGGTAACCACTCCAGATTTCAGACAGAACATCACTGCACTGTGAATACCAGATAAGCAACTCACCCACACTCTGTGCGGATTCCTGAAATGCCCAGGACAATTGCAGGCTCCGGCACAGAACTACAACAATACCTTTCGCTGCTGAAGCTCTACCTCAGTGTCGCCGATCAGCCCGTTTCGCAACACACGAACGCGAACCTTGTCTCCGGGTTTGTGCTC
>Ga0169931_10002684_pt1 | contig 28774 bp, 29 predicted proteins | sample Kivu_15m_20L_FD_129675 | JGI IMG/M metagenome (GOLD analysis project Ga0169931, IMG submission 129675) | Freshwater microbial communities from Lake Kivu, Western Province, Rwanda to study Microbial Dark Matter (Phase II) - Kivu_15m_20L... | ecosystem: Environmental > Aquatic > Freshwater > Lake...
CTCCCCATGCATCGATCGCGCGATTGCCTCACGTGATCACAGCAGCCCAAGTGGCCGCCCCACAACGGCAACAACCATCAAACTCCCTTCTCAACAGTCGCATGGTGAGAAATCCGGGCTAGAGGGGCGGTTGGAGTTAGAGTACCAGCGTCAAAAGTCACATAGTTCACTCCCAAGGGAGCCCCGCCACCGACGGTCTTGACAATCGTTAGCGCCGCGCGGGCCGCTGGAGCGAAGCAGACCAGGCACAGCGAGCAGATGATTGGCCCTAGAGTCTTCCGTTTCATCTCGAATACCCTTGTGGTTAGCGCCAAACACCGATCGATCGAAAAATCCCTCTGCAGCCTATATGCCGCCCAGGGGAACAAACTGACAGCGGCTCGGCAAAAAACGAGCCGAGCAGCACACGTGTGACAGACGGTGGCCCGGACTCAGCTCGCATGCGGAAACCCATGTCTTATGACAGACTGCGTCCTGTGTCAGCGACTGGATGCTAAACGGCGGCGCCGCTTCCCGGGATTGCCCGGGCGATGGCTTCGCGGATGCCGAGCGGTCGGATGGCAAAGTCCTGCGTGGCGCGGCGGTCGCGAACCAGCGTGGGATTCTTGAGACCTTCAATCAGGTGCCGGCCCACGACGAAACTGGCCGGTGTGACCAGCGCCAGCCACAGGCTCGAAAGATACGGAGTGAGCACCGGCACCGAGATCAGCCACCGCCGCAGCCCGCGCTGCCGGGCATATTCGCGAATCAGGTCACCATAGCTCATCACGTCGGGTCCGCCGATCTCGTAGATCCTGCTTTCTGCACAGGGAAGATCCAACGCCGCCAGCAAATAGCTCATCACGTCGTCGATCGCGATCGGCTGGGTGGGCGTCGTCAGCCACTTGGGACAGAGCATTACCGGGAGCCGCTCGGTAAGCGACTTCATCAAGTCGTAGGACAAGCTGCCGGGGCCGATCACCATCGAAGCGCGAAACTCAATCACCTGAGCGTTAGAGTTTTGCAGCAACTGGCCGACCTCGTGCCGGCTGCGAAGATGCGGCGAGAGCCTGGGATCGGTGTCATCGCCCAGTCCGCCGAGATAGATGATGCGTTTGACAACAGCCTTGCGCGCCGCCGATGCGAAGCAGTTAGCCGCCTCGCGGTCGTCCTGCTCGAAGTCGGCGGAGCCGGACATCAGGTGCACGAGGTAATAGGCCGTGTGGATGCCTTGTAAAGCGCGGTCGAGGGAGCCCGGATCGAGGACATCGCCGGCCACGATCTCGGTGGACGGGCCTGCCAGCGCTTGCAGCCTGGCCGGATCACGGGCGAGGCAGCGGACTTGAACTCCGCGAGCCTGCAAGAGCGGCAACAAGCGTCCGCCGACGTAGCCGGTCGCTCCGGTAAGCAGTACCCGATCGGCGCCCGGCGCGGCAACTTGCGACATGGCATTGGCCTTCCTGCAATGAGAGACCGATGAAGTGGGTCGACTATCAGGTTGCCCGATCGAAGCAGCCGCGTCCAGTCGTCAACCGCCGAGGTACGCGGCCTGAACGCGCGCGTCGGCCAGCAGTCCGGCAGCGGGGCCGTGCATCGTGATCTCGCCGGTTTCCATCACGTAACCGCGATGGGCCAGCTTGAGGGCCATGCGGGCGGCTTGTTCCACGAGCAGGATCGAGATGCCTTCGTCGTTGAGCTTTTTCACGACGTCGAAGATCTTGAGCACGATCAAAGGCGCGAGGCCCAGCGAGGGCTCGTCCAGGAGCAACAGCTTGGGCCGGCCCATCATGGCCCGGGCGACGGCCAGCATCTGCTGTTCGCCGCCGGAGAGGGTGCCCCCGGCCTGCGCCGTGCGTTGCTTGAGGATCGGAAACATTTCAAACGCGTGGTCGAGATCCTGCTGGATGCCGGCCTTGTCGCTGCGGGCGAAGGCCCCCATTTGCAGGTTCTCCAGCACCGTGAGCCGCGGGAAAATCTTGCGCCCTTCGGGCGAATGGCAGATGCCCAGGCGGACGATTTCGTGCGGCGCACGAGCGTGAATTTCCTGGCCGGCCAGGCGGATGCTCCCGCTGCGCGGACGCAAACAGCCCGAGATGCTCATGAGCGTCGAGGTCTTGCCCGCGCCGTTGGCGCCAATCAGGGCCACGATTTCGCCAGGCTGAACTTCCAGCGAGATGCCTTTGAGGACTTCGATCTGGCCGTAGCCGGCGCGAAGATTGTTGATTTCCAACAGGGGAGGCATCAGGTCACCTCCTCGCTGCCGAGATACGCGGCGATCACCTTAGGATCGTTGCGAATGGCTTCGGGCGTGCCTTCGGCAATTTTGCGGCCGTACTGCAGTACGGCGATGCGGTCCGAAATCCCCATCACCACGCTCATGTGATGTTCGATGAGCATCACGGTGTGGCCACGGCCGCGGATCGATTCGATCAGCGTGTTGAGTTCGAGCGACTCGGCAGGGTTCATGCCGGCGGCCGGTTCGTCGAGCAGGACGAGCTGCGGCTCGGTGGCGAGCGCCCGGGCGATTTCCAGGCGGCGCTGGTCGCCGTAGGGCAGGTTTTTGGCCAGCACATGGCGGCGATCGGCGAGGCCGACGAACTCGAGCAGCTTGCAGGCGGCGGCGCAGGCTTCGCGCTCCTGGCGGCGAATGCCCGGCGTTTGTAGGGCCATGCGGAAGATGCCCCCCTTGAGCTGCCGATCCATGGCAACCAGCACGTTGTCGAGCACCGTCATGTTGCGAAACAGACGAATGTTCTGGAACGTGCGAGCGATGCCGGCGCGGGCGATCACTTCGGGCGTGCGGCGAGCGCGGCTCCAGACGGTGAGCGTGCCCGCGGCGCCGGCGATGATGCCCGCGATGAGCGCCAGCCAGGCATTGCGGCGGCGGGCGGCCGATTCGCGGTAGATGCCGTGGTAGCGATCGAGAGCAAGCTCGAGGTCTTCCTCGGTGTCGAACGTGTCGAGCACATCGCCAGCGGGGTTCTTGAGCACCCATTTGCCTGCCTGCTGACTGATCCGCGAGTCACCTTTCCGGCTGCGTTCGAACTCGGCCGCGGCGATCAGTGCTTCGTTATGTTCGCGGAGCTGTTCGGCTTCATCGCGATCATTGGCAAAGGCCAGCGTGCGGCGGGCATCGGCCGTGCGGACGGCCCAGCGTCCGCCGCGAATCGGTTCCAGGGCCAACTGCCCACGCCAGTAGTTGCCGACATCGGCGATCGCGGCGCTGGGGGAGAATGTCGCGCCGGGGCCGGCGTAATTGCGGCGGATCGTGGCCCGCCACAGGGCGTCGACATTGACGGCGAAGAGCGCGGCGGCGATGCCGGTGGCCAGGCCGAACAGCGTGGCCATCAGCCCGACTTTCCAGGTGAACGGTCGGGCCAGGTCGCGTCCGCCGAACTCGATCTTGCCGGTGGTGGGTTCGTAAATGCCGGTGATGGCGTTGAAGACCGTGGTCTTGCCGGCGCCATTGGGGCCGATGATCGAATAGATTTCGCGCGATGCGACCGAGGCGTCGACATTCTCGACGGCCGTGAGCCCGCCGAAGCGGACGGTGAGTTTTTCGACATCGAGCCGGCTCATATCGAAGCTCCCTCACGGTGAAGCGGAGTTTCGCTATGGAGCTCGGCCTCGACCTGGCGCGAGGGAAGCAGACCCTCGGGCCGGAAACGCATCATCAGAATCAGGGCCAGCCCGAAGCACATCAGCTTCCAGTTGCTGAAGGTGAGCCAGGGGTTGTCGTCGGGGTTGATGTTGGTGCGCTGGAGGAAGCCGTCGAGGGCCGGGGCCGCGACGTTGTCGAAGCCGATCAGCAGCAGCACGCCGAGCAGCGTACCGCGCAGGCTACCGAGTCCGCCGAGGATCACGCAGCAAAGCATGATCACCGAGCGATTGAAGTCGAACGCATCGGGACCGGCGGTGCTGGTCAGCGCCGTGGCATACAGGCAGCCGGCCATGCCGGCCAGTCCGCAGCCAAGTGCAAAGGCCGAGAGCTTGACGCGCGCGGCGTTGATGCCCATGCAGGTGGCGGCCAGCTCGTCTTCGCGAATGGCGACCCAGGCCCGTCCGAGTCGCGAGCGCTCGAGGTTCCGCAACAGCAGGATGACGATCAGGAGCAGCCCGAGCGCCAGGTAGTAGAACAGGCGATAGTCGAGGGCCCAATCGTTCTGGATGCCCAGCCAGGAGAGTGGCGTGGCCAGGAAGGCGGGGAGCGTCGGCGGCGGGATCGGATTCAGGCCGCGCATGCCGGCGGTGATTTCTTCCAGATTGCGCAGCGAGAAGCGCGTGACCTCGCCGAAACCGAGTGTGACGATGGCCACGTAATCGCCGCGCAGCCGCAGCGTTGGCGCACCGAGCAACAGCCCGGCGAGCGCCGCGCCCAGGCTCGCGCAGATCAGCGAGCCGACGAAGCCGATGCCGAACGGATAGGCCGGCACGGTGAGGATGCCGGTAATGTAGGCCCCGATGCCGAAGAAGGCCGCGATGCCCAGGTGCAGGATGCCGGTGTAACCGACGACGACGTTCAGGCCCAGGGCCAGGATCGCGTAGATGAAGATGTAGGTGAGCTGCATCCCGACCGAAATTTCGGTCCACTGGAAGAGGACCTTTTCGGGATAGACCAGGAGCGGATAGACGAGCAGGATGCCCAGGTACAACGGCCACTGCGGCAGCCGATCGAGCTGGGCCGTGAGGGAACGGGGAGCCTGTTGACGGTTATTCATCGTCAGAAGGCCTCCCGATCGGAAGTCATTGGAGCGTCGGACGGCTTGAGATGCTGGGTGCCACTGCTGGGCAAGCCAGCAGTGGCACCCGAGGAGGCTCCGTCGTTCGGTGAATGAATGTGCGCGACCATCAGACTTTCTCCCGGGTGCGCGCGCCCAAGAGGCCGTTGGGGCGGAAGATGAGGATCGCGATCAGGATCACGAACACGAGCGCGCTGGTCCAGCGCTCGCCGACGTAGCCGGAGCCGAACGAGCGGGCCAGGCCGATCACGAGCCCGCCGAGGACGGCGCCGGGGATGTTGCCGATGCCGCCGAGGACGGCCGCCGTGAAGGCGTACAGGCCGTTGGTGAAGCCCATCTGGTAGCCGACCGTGTTGATGTACAGGCCGTAGATCACCGAGGCCGCGCCGGCCAGCGCGCCGCCAATGGCAAAGGTGACGGCGATCACGCGGTCGGCGTTGATACCCATCAGCGTGGCGGCGACGGGATCCTGGGCCGTGGCCCGCATGGCCTTGCCGAGCCGCGTGCCTTTCACAAACACGGTCAGCGCGATCATGATGGGCACGGTCACGCCGATTACGAGCAGGTCTTTGTAGCTGAACTCGATGGCGGCGTTTTCGCCGAGCAGATTTTGCCGTGAGACCAGGTCGGGAAAGTGCTTATCGGCCGCGCCGTGCCAGAGCAGTCCGACGTTCATCAGCACGAATGAGACACCGATGGCCGAGACCAGCGGAGCAAGCTTGGGGGCGCCTCGCAGCGGTTTGTAGACCGCGCGATCGATCGTCACGTTGAGCGCCGCGCAGAATAGCGGGACCACGACGAACAACAGGCCGATACCGAGCCACGTCTGCACGGCGCCCGCTTCTTCCAGGCCCATCGCCCCGATCAGTGTCAGGGCCAGGAACGCGCCCAGCATGAAGACGTCGCCGTGGGCGAAGTTGATCAGCTCGATGATGCCGTAGACCATCGTGTAGCCCAGCGCGATCAGGGCGATGAGCGCGCCGTTGGTCAGGCCGATGAGCGCGTACTGCCAGAATGCCTGCCAGGCGTCGATATCTGCCGATTGAGCGAGCAGAAGCGCGGGAGTCAACGGATTCGCCTCCCCTGGCCCGCGGCGAGCAGCTTATTCACTGAGGACTTTGACAAATTTGAACTTTCCGTTGTGAATGCGGATGCCGCTGATGGTGCCCAGCGTGCTGTCGCCGTTTTTGTCGAAGGACCAGGTACCGACGGCTCCCTGATCGAAGTCCTTGATGCCGATCGCCGCCTTGCGAATCGCGTCGCGGTCTTTTATACCCGCCAGGCGAATCGCTTCCAGGGCCGCCTTGGCCGCTTCGTAGCCGTAGATCGCATAACCTTCCGGATCGCGGCCAAATCGCTGGCGGTAATTCTCGACGAACCGCTTGCCGGGGCCGGTCAGTTCTTCGGGCGGCAGGCCGCCAAACGTGACGAACACGCGACCGTTCACGTTGTCTGCGCCGGCCGAGTCGATGAACGCATTTTCGAAGCAGGCATCGGGGACCATCAGCTTGGCGTTAAGCCCGGCGGCGACCATGTCCTTGGCGACCTGGCCCCCCTTGCTCTGCGTCGTGCCGCCGAAATAAATCATGTCCGGGTCGAGGCTTTTGATCATCGCCATCAGGGGCTTGAATTCCTGCGCCTTGACGTCGATGCTCTCGTGCCCCAGGACTTCGATCCCCAGGTCCTGGCAGGCGTCGATGAACAGGTTGGCGATGCCTTTGCCGTAAACCTCGTTGTCGTCGAGGACATAGACCCGCTTGACGCCCATCTCCTTGGCCCAAGCCGCGCCGCGGGGCCCCTGCAGGTCGTCGGTGGGTACCAGCCGCAGGAAATTGATCTCGCCGCTGGGGCGATAAATGTAGGGTTCGCCGGGATCGCCCATATCGGGCTTGGTCAGTCCGGGCCAGGTGGCGGCCGGGCTGATCATCAGCAGATGCGCGCGGTTGAGTATCGGCATCGAGATTTTCGATGCGCCGGAGTTGTAAGTGCCCAGGTAGGCCATCACGTCGGGATCTTGCACGGCGCGGTTGGCGTTGGCCGTTTCGGCCTCGGCCGTCCATTGGCCAGCGCCGGCCGTGGCGTCATCCCAGTCGCCGTAGACGATGCGGAAATCTCCCACGCGATGGCCGGCTTCCTCGAGCGCGATCAGGATGCCGTTGACGATCGTGTCGGTTTGCGACTTGGCGCTGCCGGTGCGGGGCAGGCTGGAGACGATCTTGATGACGTCCGGATCGCCGCCTCCCGATCCGCTCAGTCCGACCAGCGTGGTAATTGCCAGGAGCGCGACGAGCAAGATGGCGGGGAGGATGCGGATCATCGACAGAGCGCGTGGTTACGGAGTGGGAGAAGCGCAGGCGTTCAGCGCCGGCGTTCGTAGTTCAAAAAACGGTCAGGATCGTGCCCGAGTCGCCCCGCCATACGCGCCGATTCTAGCGCGGCAAAAAATGGCCGTCAATCAGTGCGCGGGCGTAAACGCCCCTTGAAGATGGCGTAGTTCGCCCAGCTTGGCGGCGTTACTTGTCCCAACCCTGGGTGCGGACGACGTCGCGGCCCGTGACGCGAATCGATTCGCCCGGTGGAAGGTAGGCGGGCGTGTTGTGGTCGTTGGCCAGGTCGATTCCGGCGATCAGCTCGGCGACGATCTGCTGCTCGCGCGCGGGATCGTTGAGCTGGCCGACGACGCGCGGCGCAAGCGTGCCGTCTTCCTTCCAAAGTTCCAACAGTTGCCGGGCGGTGGCTTCTTTTCGGGCCAGCGAGATATGGCGCCACTCTCCCAATCGTTCATCGGGCTTGAGCGGCTCGGCAGGGCCCCCGGTGAGCGTGCCGAGGCCAAACACCAGAGCCAGCAGCACGCCGGCGGCAGCGCCCACGGCGGCCAGGTGCAGCGTACGTCTGCGGACATCGGAAGTCGCGTGATCGGTCATGGCCGGAAGAGAATTGGTTGGTCGGGAGCGGACTCAATTGTGGGTCAGAGCGGCCTGCCATTGATTCTAGCCTGAACGACCTGTGCGGTTTACCCCGGTGCAGGTTGGCCGTGCCGCCCCGGTCTTTTTACGGCCCGAAGGTGCTAGCGGTTTGGGACGGGAAAGCGATGCCGTCGTGCTCGATCTTGACGTGGATGGCCTTGTTTCGGTACCGTTCGCAACCTTTTGCAGGAGAGAGGCGCCCTCTGTTCTCTCGGCAAGAGCGTATTGTCAACACTCGATTATCCGCCCCCAAGGGTTTTTGCCATGAGCGCCCGGCCGTCACACGCGTCGTCCACCACCAGTCCCGCCGCGCTTCCGCTGCCGCAAGCCGGCGTGCCGCTGCTCGACGTCAATCGGCAGTACGAAGCGATTCGGGCGGAGATCCTGGCCGCGGTCACGGCAGTTTGCGAAAGCGGCCGGTTCGTGTTCGGACCGGACTGCGAACGGCTGGAAACGGACCTGGCGTCTTACTGCCAAGCGCCGCACGGCGTGGCCTGCGCCTCGGGAAGTGATGCCCTGCTGCTGGCGCTAATGGCTCTGGACGTGGGAGCCGGCGACGAAGTGCTGATGCCGAGCTACACGTTCTTTGCCACCGCGAGCGCGGCCTGGCGACTGGGCGCAAAGCCGGTGTTCGTGGACATCGATCCCGTGACATACAACATGGACCCGAAGTTGATGGAGAGCGCGATCACCAAGCGCACCAAGGCGATCATGCCGGTCCACCTGTTCGGTCAGTGCGCCGACATGGACGCGATCGGGGCGATTGCCCGGCGGCATAACCTGCCGGTGATCGAAGACGCCTGCCAGGCCGTGGGTGCCGAGTGGCACGGCCGCCGTGCGGGCTCGATGAGCGCGATTGGCTGCTTCAGCTTCTACCCGACCAAGAACCTGGGCGGCTTTGGCGACGGCGGATTCATGACCGCCACGGACCCGAAAGTGGCTGAACGCCTGAAGCTCTTGCGGGGGCACGGCATGCAGCCCCGCTACTATCACCATGTGGTGGGCATCAACAGCCGGCTGGATACGATTCAGGCCGCGGTGCTGAACGTCAAGCTGCGGTACCTCGACGCCTGGACTTCGCTGCGACAGGCCAATGCCGAGCGCTATGCGAAGTTGTTCGCCGAGCATGGACTGGCGGAAAGCATTGATTTGCCGACTGCGGAGCCCGCTGGACGTCACGTCTGGAACCAGTACGTGATCCGCATTCCCGGCGGCCGACGCGACGCGCTGCGCAGCTACCTGGCCGAGCGCAAGATTGGCAGCGAGATTTACTATCCCGTGCCACTGCACCAGCAAACCTGCTTCCGCGAGCTGGGCTACGAGACGGGCAGCTTGCCCGAGAGCGAACGGGCGGCGGCCGAGACGATGGCCTTGCCGATTTTCCCCGAGCTGACGGCCAAGGAACAGCGCGTGGTCGTGGCCACGATTGCCGAGTTCTGCCAGGCAGCGAAGAAGCGCGCGGCGTAATGCCTCGGAAGGAGAAGATATCCCTTTGGCAAAGCCGCGGGCTGTCGTTGTCGCTCGCCGCGAGAGCGGCCTTATTGCGACAAGTCTTCTTTGAGCTCTTCGGGGCGATCCTTGCGCTTGCCGGGGCGGCAGACGGTCATCAGCCCCAGCGAGACCATCATCATCGTGATGGTGTAGGCGAACACGTACGACTTCTTCGGCGCTTCCTCGGCCTTCTTTTTCTTCTGGGCGTAAGCGTCTGAAGAACCGGCCACGAGCGTGCCGGCTACGAGCAGCGCCATCACCGCGCCGCGCAGAATCTGCCGGAACCGAGAAGTCGTCGGGGCTAGGGGTGATTGGTCTCGATTCATGCCGTCGCCAGTTGAGGTGGATGAAAAAAGTCGTCGGCCGCGGCCGCCAGTTCGCGAAACCGCCCGGCCGAAACCGCCAGCGTGTCCCAGCGGTCTGAAATCCGCCGGGCATGCATTGCATAGTCTCGGACGCGAATGCCCACGAACGCGTACAGCCCGCCGCGAAACTCGAACAGCCGCTCGGGCGGCAGCGGAGCGCGGTCGCCAACCACATTGTAAGCGAACACCAGCAGGCCGCCAAACCGCTCGCCGAACCACCGCTCCCAGCGTGCCATGCTCACCAGGTCGTCGCGGGTGGACCAGTTCTTCCAGTATTGCTTGCCGCCGGCCGGAAAGCGGCGGCCCTTCACGTCGACCAGCCAGCGGAAACCATCGTGCGGCGAGACGATGAAATCGAGACTCTTAATCGATCCGCCGGGAAACTGGCTCCGCCGGGCCTCGTCGACCGCCACGTACGGCACCTGGCGCTCGCGGAGCCAGGCTTCGAAGGCCGCCTCGTAATGGTTGTCGCGCTTGGCCATGAGGGAAGTCTGCAGCGATGTCGTTTTCAGCGGAAAGTCACTCGAGATAGCGAACCCCCTAAAGGGACCAGTGAATTATGGCAGGGATCGAGGGATTGGTAAAGCTCGGGGCAGGCTGAGGAAGCGGATTTAGCCATCAAGGGCGTAGAAGGCACCGACGGTAACTGGAGCAGGCCAGCACGCGAGGTTTCGCCTGCACCGGGTATCGAAAGACAGAACCACATATGAACACAAATGGACACGAATAAGACAATGCAGCCGGAGCCCTTCTGGGACAGCTTCCGAATCTGATCCTCGTTCTTATTTGTGTTGATCTGTGTTCATCTGTGGTTCGTATTTGTCTCCCAAGTCCCAGTCTTCCGGCCGCGCAGTTTAGCAAGCCTGGGCGAGCAGTTCCGCGAGTTTGCCGGGCACGTCGGCGAGCGGCACGCTGTGGCTCTCGGCGGTGGCGAGTACTTTCACCTGTGCGACGCCCGATTCCCATTCGTTGCCGCCGATGACGACGGCCAGCTTGAAGCCGCGGCGATCGGCGTATTTGAGTTGCGCGCCGAGCTTCTTGGCCTCGGGGTAGAACTCTACGCCAACGCCCGTGCGGCGGATGGCGCTGGCCAGCGCCAGATAGTCGTTAAGTCGCGTGGCTTCGAAGTACGCCAGGAACACTGGCGCAGGCGTACTCACTTTCTCGATCTTGCCGAGCTCTTCGAGCGCGGCCAGCAGCCGGTCGAGACCGAGCGAAGCGCCGATGCCCGGCAGATGCTCTTTGGTGTACAGCCCGGCCAGGTTGTCGTAGCGGCCGCCGGAGCAGACGCTGCCGATGCCGGGCAGCTCGCCGAGGAACGTTTCGAAGATTGTGCCGGTGTAGTAGTCGAGACCGCGGGCGATCGAAGGGGTGATTTGGAGCTGCTCGCTCGGCAGGCCGGCCGCTCGGGTTGCGCTCACCAGTTCGGCGAGCCGCGCGACGCCGGCCTGCGCGGTTTCACTCTCCGCGGCCAGGCCTTCCAGCGACTTGAGGATCTCGTCGTTGGTGCCCGTGAGCTCGGCGAGCTTGAGCACCTTCGAGGCTTGTTCAGCGGTGGTCCCAGCAGCGGCGACCATCTCGTCGGCCACTTTCTCGCGGCCGATCTTGTCCAGCTTGTCGAGTGCCCTGAGGATGGCGGTCGAGCGATCGGCGAGGCCGAATCGCTCGAGCAGTCCGGTGAGGACCTGGCGGTTGTTGACGCGGATCGTGAAGTTCTCGATCCGCAGCGCGCGGAACAGGTCGCCAATGACGAGCGCCGTTTCGATGTCGGCGGCCACGGCCGTGGTTCCGATCGTGTCGAAGTCGCACTGCATGAACTCGCGGTAGCGGCCGCGCTGGGTGTTCTCGCCGCGCCAGACCGTGGCGATGTGATAGCGCTTGAAGGGCGTGCCGAGCTGGCCGATGTGCTGGGCCGCGAACCGCGCCAGCGGCACGGTAAGGTCGAACCGCATGCCGACCGAGCGGCCGCCATGATCCTCGAAACGGTACATCTGCTTGTCGGTTTCGTCGCTTCCCTTGCCGGTGAGAATCTCGAGGTACTCGAGCGCCGGCGTGTCGATTGGCGCGAAGCCGTAGGAGCGGTACACGCGCCGCGCGGTGTCAATGATCCACTCGCGCGGAATCATCGACTCGGGCAGGAAGTCCCGGAAGCCCTTGAGCGTGCGCGGTTCGATGCGTTTGGTGTCGGTCACGGTTCAATCTTCAATTGCAGGAGGAAGATTCACCGCCGAGGACGCGGAGGGAAAGACCGAGGAGAAGAGAGAACCACAGATGAACACAGATAGACACAGATGAGAGGAGATAGACAGAGAATGAAAGAGTTGAGAATCAGCGGTGGCTCGCATGGCTTGCGACGGTCGTGCTATATCCTCTCAAGCTTCTTCATTTCCTCTTTTCTTATTTGTGTGTATCTGAGTTCATCTGTGGTTCTCTTTTTTACTTATGCTCTCTCTGTTTTCTCTCTGCGGCCCTCCGCGTTCTCTGCGGTTAATCCGGGTCGGTGAGTTAGTTGAGCACGGGCAGCAGCGCCGGCTTGGGGCTGCGGATGCTCTGGCCCTTTTTCTTGGGCAGGATCGCCTCGGCGTATTCGCCGGCCTGCTGGGGCGTTTCCAGGTACTGTTCGTACAGCCAGTCGTCTTCGTACTCGCACTCGTTGGTCGAATACTCGCGGCAGATCTGGGGACGCGTCTCGTAGATTCCGCAGCGGTTGTCCGGCTGCAGGAAGTTGCAGACCGCGTGGACCAGCAAGTACCAGGTGTCGTCTTCCTTGAAGAGCGTGGCCCCGTTGTGCAGCAGGTACCAGCGGATGTATTCCCAATCCTCGAAGCAATCGGGCTGCTCGATCGGCAGGGCAAAGTACTTGCAGCACTTGGCCGTGCAGTACTGGCAGAGCACTTCCCCTTCTTTGAGTTGCTCGCGCGTCGGTTTGATGATCGGCAGTTGAACGTCGGCCTTCACGTGGCAAGTCTCCCTGGGGTCAAAGCATCCTGCCGTGCCCCGGTATTTCGAGGCCGCTTGGTCAAGGTAGCAAACGCGCCCCGGACTGGCTAGGACAGCTCGGGTGCCGTGTAAGTTCGCCAGGGCAGCGTCAGTCGCTGGGAGCGAGCCGCAGGCGATAATCCCAGCGGACCGTTTGCGGGCAGTCGTCTCCCTGCGGCTCGGCCAGCACCGCGCTCTGCTCGCCGGACCGCTGGAGCCTGGCTGGGCCATAGCGATGCGTCAGTTCGACGGCGAGCAGGCTCGAGTCCGTTGCCAGGGGCAGGTCCTGATACGTGCTGCCCAGCGGACCGGCCGCGGGCTCGCGTAGGCGACAAGCCACATCGAACAGGACCGCGCGTGCCTCGGCCTCGATTTCGATGCTCGCCGACCAATGGCTCTTGCCGGCCATGCCGACCAGCAGCGCCAGCGTCCGCCCGTCCTCGCGCTGTTCGATGTGCAGCGACTGAAACGGCGGGCTCGGGGGCCAGTCGTCGTGCGGAGTTCCTTCGATGGACGCCAGCGCTCGCTGCCAAGAGCCGTCTTTCAGCACGCTGACTTCGTGCGCGAAGCGATCTTTCTGCCACGTGAAGTGTACGCGCAGCTCGCCGGCTTCGAGGGTTCGGTCCTGGGTGTCGTTCAGGTGAGTGGTCCCGCTTGCTGAATTGTACCAAGAGGCCCCCCGGCAAAGCCGGGGGCTACAGGATTGTCGACGGTTGCTCTGCGATTATTCCGCGCGCCAGCGGAGGTACGCATCCAGAAAGCCGTCGATGTTGCCATCGAGCACGCTCTGGAAGTTGCCCATGTAATGGCCCGTGCGAACGTCCTTCACACGTTGATCCGGATGCAAAAAGTAATTGCGAATCTGCGAGCCGAAGCCAGTCTTGGCTTTCTCCTGGTACTTGGCTGCCTGCTCGGCTTCACGCTTTTCCTCTTCCATCCGCGCGAGCCGGGCCCGCAGCATCTTGATCGCGGTTGCCCGGTTCTTGTGCTGCGACCGCTCGTTCTGGCACTGCACGACGATGCCGGTGGGAATATGCGTCAGCCGGATCGCACTCGACGTCTTATTGACGTGCTGGCCGCCGGCGCCGCTGGCGCGGAATACATCCTCGCGAACGTCCTCGTCGCGAATCTCGATGTCGACCGAATCGTTGATCTCGGGCGAAACATCCACGGCGGCGAAGCTGGTTTGCCGTTTGCCTTCGGCGTTGAAGGGGCTGATTCGCACCAGGCGGTGCATGCCCGTCTCGCCTTTCAGATAGCCGTAGGCCATGGGTCCGCGGATGGCGAGGGCGGCGCTCTGGATGCCGGCCACGATATCTTCCTGGCGATCGAGAATCTCGACTTCGTAGTCGTTCTTCTGCGCCCAGTGGATGTACATGCGGAGGAGCATCTCGGCCCAGTCGTTGGCGTCGGTGCCGCCGTCGCGGGCGTTGATGGTCATGATCGCGCCCTTGGAGTCGAAGGGCCCGTTCAAGAGGCCTTTCAGTTCGAGCGCTTCGACGAGTTGGCCGAGTCGTTCGACCTCGGCGGTGACGTCGGCTTCGAGCGCGGGATCCTCACCGGCCATTTCGATCAGGACTTCGAGATCATCCCCCGCGCTGATCGCTTCTTCGAGCGGCTTGGTAATGGCGCCGAGCGATTTCAATTCGGCGATCGTGGCCTGGGCGGCTTCCTGGTTGTCCCAGAAGCCCGGCTGGGCCATCTTTTGCTCGATGGCCTGCGACTGCTGCTGCTTGGCAGCGTAGTCAAAGAGAGTCTCGTAGTTGGACGATCCGCTCGCGAATGGCCTGAGCCCGGTCGACTAATTCACGATCCATGTTTTTTGCCACGCAGTCACTGGAAAGCTTGGGGGAAAGGGAGAGCGAGGAATGCCCGCCGCCTGAAGGGTCGCATTATATCTTGCGCGGCCGTCGGCGGCGAGGAGGTACCAGCCCCGGTGGCTACTTCCGCCGGAAGATGCGTTTGATCTCTTCGAGCGCGCGCCCAAGGCGTTCGACTTCTTCCGCGGTGTTGTAGAAGTAGAAGCTGGCCCGGCTGCTGGCCGCGATGCCCAGCCGCTTGTGCAGCGGCATCGCGCAGTGGTGACCTGCGCGGACGGCGATCCCCTGCCGATCCAGGAGCTGGGCGATGTCGTGCGCGTGGACCCGTTCGAGCGTGAAGCTGACGATGCCCGACTTGTGCTCCGGTTCGGGGCCGAGAAAACGCACGCCGCCCACACCGCTCATCACTTCGTGAGCGAGGCGGGTGAGCCGCAGCTCGTGCTGGTGGACGGCTTCGATGCCGATCGTGTTCAGGTAGTGGATGGCCGCGCCCAGGCCGATGGCGGGCACGATCGGCGGCGTGCCGGCTTCGAACTTGGCGGGCAGTTCGGCCGGTTCAAAGCCGCTGGTGGTGACTCGGCGGATCATGCTGCCACCGCCCAGGAACGGCGGCATGGCTTCGAGCAGTTCACGCTTGCCGTACAGCACACCGACGCCCGTGGGGCCGAGCATTTTGTGGCCGGAGAAGGCCAGGAAGTCGGCGCCGAGCGCGGTGACGTCCGTCTTCGTGTGCGGGACGCTTTGCGCGGCATCGACCAGCACGAGGGCACCAGCAGCGTGAGCACGCGCTACGATTTCCGGCACAGGATTGATCGTACCCAGGACGTTCGAGACGGCGGCCACTGCGACCATTTTGGTGCGCGGCGTGAGATACTCGTCGAGCTTGTCGAGCGCAAGCCGGCCGTCATCGGTGACCGGCAGGAAGCGGACAAGGGCGCCAGTCCGCTCGGCGGCCTGCTGCCAGGGAACGATATTGGCGTGATGCTCCATTTCGGTGAGCAGGATCTCGTCGCCGACCTGGAGATTGGCGTCTCCCCAACTGCGGGCCACGAGGTTGATGCTCTCGGTCGTTCCGTGGGTGAAGATTACTTGCTCGGTGCTCGCGCTGCCGATGAACGCGGACACTTTGCCACGCGCCTCTTCGAACAGGTCGGTCGACTGATCGCTGAGCCAGTGGATGCCGCGATGGACGTTGGCGTAGTGCTTTTCGTACACGTCCACCATCGACTGCACCACCTGCCGAGGGCGCTGGGTCGTGGCGGCGTTGTCGAGGTAGGCCAGCGGAACCCCGGCCGTGCCGGCCTGGGCGTGCAGGATCGTCGCCAGGATGGGAAAGTCAGCCCGGATCCGCTCGACGTCGAGCTGCTCGTTAGGGGCAGTTGTCATGCGTTCCGCCTGCGGGCTGTTCGCCACTGCCCGTTTCGACCGGGCCGGCCGCGACCGGCGAGTAGATGGCCGATTGCAGCGCCCGCCAGCAGAGCAGGCAGCACTTCTGGCGATTTGGCGTGAGCTTGGCGCCGAAGAGTTGGAGCATGTCCGCGCCGGTGAAGGCGGTCACCTCGTCGAGCCGGCGGCCGCAAATCTGTTCGATCAGCATCGAGGCCGACGCCTGGCTGATGCAGCAGCCGTCGCCGCTGAAGTAGGCGTCGCAAATCTTGCCGTCGTCGATCGCCAGCTCCACGCGCACCACGTCGCCGCAGAGCGGATTATCTTCTTCGTGTGCATGGGTTGCGCCGGGACAGGCGCCGCGATGATACGGTTCCTCGTAATGATCGAGGATGCGCTCCTGGTAGAGTTCGTCTTCTTCAAGCGGCATGGCGACTTGCAAGGCGTGCTGCGAGAGCACGGTTAGGATAAGTTCTGTGCGGAACGGCACTCCCTTCATGCAATCCTAGCGCGGTGGGGAGGTTTCAACAAGGGTTGGATCGGGGTTGCGGCGACGTTCCGGGGGAAAGTATTCCCCCGGCATTAGGGCCATAGTCAATAAAGCGGGCTACTGGCCGCGTGCGGCGACCAGTAGCCCGAGAATGCTTCAGAAATCCAAGCCCCGTTCCTTACTCCGGCAGGCGGCTGGGATTGATCTTTGGGAAGGTGCCGGTCGTGCCCTGCTTCATGAACTCGACCAGGTCCTTCTTGTCCTGTTCGGTGAGATCAAGCTTTTTGATCTTGTCGCTCAGGGTCGGATTCGGATGGCCCCCCTTGGCATAGAACTCAACGACCTCTTCCAGCGATTGCTGGCTGCCGTCGTGCATGTAAGGGGCACTGGAGGCGACGTTGCGGATGGTGGGCGTCTTGAACGCTCCCTTTTCCTTTTCGTCCTTGGTGACCTCGAAGCGGCCCACGTCCGGCTCGGGCTTGTCCATCCCGACACCGATGTTGTGGTACTTCTCGTCGGTCAGGTTTGCGCCGACATGGCAGGCCGAGCAGCTTCCCTTTTCGGAGAAATAGATTTCCATGCCGCGCTTCGCGCCGTCGCTCAGCGGATTGGCTTCCACGCCGGCCTTGACCTTCTCGTAGCTGGCCTTCAGTTCCTCGTCGGCTTCGATATCTTCCGGATCGAGCTGCTCGAACGGCTTCATCGCCTCGGCATAGTCGAAGGGCGCCGGGCCGGTGACAATCGCCCGTTCGAACGAAGCGAGCGCTTCGCCGACGGCTTCGATATCCATCCGGCCGAAGATCTTGTCGAACTGCAGCTTGTAGCCTTCGACGCCTTGCAGGCAGAGCACGCAGGCTTCGTGGGTGTTGCCCATTTCGATCGGGTTGGCGATCGGACCGACGGCCTGCTCTTCGAGCGAGCCGGCGCGACCGTCCCAGAACTGCTTGTCGCTGAGGATGCGGTTGTAGCTCACCGGTGAATTGCGTCCGCCGGTCTGGCCCTTGATGCCGACGCCGAACTGCGTGTGCTTGGCGAAGCCTTCCTGCGGATGGTGGCAATCGGCACAGCTCACTGAGAAATCAGCCGAGAGCCGCGGGTCGAAATAAAGCTGCCGGCCGAGCTCGATCTTCGCGCGAGTCAGCGGGTTCTTATCGACGCCTTTGATTTCGGTGGCACCCTTGGCCATGCCAAAGGGAAGTTCGAAGTCGAGCGGTTCGTGATTCTTGGGATCGTCGAGCCAGGCCTTGATCTCTTCGACGGTGACCTTCTCGCCATCGCCCGGAATGCCGGTGAAGAGTTCGTCGGAGCCGAGGATGACCTTACCGGCTTCGGCGACAGCAGGCTTACCGTCTTCGCCAGCCGGAGTGACTGATGCGACCGCGGCGGCCGGCTTTTCGGTTTCGGCCGTGGCCGGCTCCTCCGGTGTCGGCGGAGCTTCGGTTGTCTCGGCCGGCTTCTCTTCAGCGGGCATGTCTTCCGCGGGAGCCGTCTCTTCGACGACGACAGCTTCTTCCTCGACGACTGCGGTCGGCTCGGTCGAGTTGCCAGCCGATCCGCCCGGCTTCTTCGGTTGGGCACATCCCGTGGCCACGATCAAACCGGCCAGCAGCAGTCCGTGTACGGCCATCCAACTGGAAGTGAATTTCATGATGCACTATCTCCTGTGCTTGCCTTTTTCGGCCGCAGCGACCGGCGGGGTCAATTCGGCATTCGGCAAGAAAAACTTGTCATACAACAAAGCCGCCAGCACACCACCGGCGGCAGGGCCTACAAAGTACATCCACACGTAGTTGAGCTCGCCCGTCGCTACGGCGGGGCCCAGCGTGCGCGCCGGGTTCATGCTCGCGCCGGTCAGCGGACCGCCGAAGAGAATATCCATCGTGAGCACCAGTCCGATGGCAATGCCCGCCAGGTTGCCGTTGCGCCCGTGAATGCCCGAAGCGAACACGGCAGTGACGAGGAAGAAAGTGAGAATGCCTTCGAGGACGATGACCTTGGCGGCATTGGCGCCTTCGGCAGCGTTTGCTACGCCCGGCGTGAGTTTGCCAATCGTGGCGCCGAGGCTCGAGTCGGGACCGAGAAACCAGGCGAGCGTATAGGCCGCGGCGATTGCGCCCAGCGCCTGGGCGATCCAGTAGCTGATTGCCTTGGGGAGCGAAATGCGCCCCGTGCTGAGCACGCCCAGCGTTACGGCCGGATTCACGTGCGCGCCGGAGATGCTTCCCCAGGCATAGATGATGACCATCAGGGCCAGACCGTGGGCAAATGCCACCGCCACCAGGCCTGCAGAATCGGGGGACGCCAGGGCGCCCGCGCCGGCACCGATGAAAACGAGTGTAAAAGTGCCGATCAACTCCGCCAGCGTAGCTTTGGTATCCATCTTGGAAAAACCCTCGCCCCAGGGACAACTAACCGGCCCTTCGAAGCCGGGGAGTTGAATATATCAATAATCATTATTGATACAAGCATCGGGGTAGAAAAGCTGGGCGGCGGGCGATTGCGCAGTCCGACAGGTCCCCGCCCGCGCTGGGCGGAGAGAGCGCAGGACATGAAACCGGGCTTGGGGGTGAGCCAGCACGGGGGCGAATCGTTAGCTGCGGTCACGCAGCCCACTGACACCGGCGTGCTCCGCACAGTGCGCGCAGCAGAAAATCACACCATCGGCCTCGACGCCATGTCCCACGACGCGGCAACCGCAATGGTCGCACTGAGGCGCAAGTGCATGAATCGCACATTCGAAACTATCGAACGTGTGCGAGGTGCCATCGGTGACGACTTCAAAGGCCTTATCGTAATCGTTTCCGCAGACTTCACAGCGTGACATGATCAAGCTCCCTATTGTGTCGAGGCGGTTCGGGTTCGATCCAGTTGCGGCATGCTGAAGGTTGCAATCGATATGCCTAGCAAGAATACGTCGTGAAATCCGCGGCGAGGCGCAGCAATTGCACCGCGTTTTCAGCTCAATCCGAGCTGGAGCTGCCGGCTCCACTTCTCGCTTATTTTGAAGGAGTAACCTGCGATGAACCCGATCACCGCCGCCGCTCTGGGAGCCGGTTTGATGTACTTGCTGGATCCGGAAGAAGGTCGAGCACGCCGCGAGAGAATTCAGGACAAATGCCTCGGGCTGGTTCAACAGTCGAAAGACGAGTTCGCCCTTTCGCTCCGCGATCTCGAACACCGGGCCGAGAGTTGTGCGCGGGACATCCGCACCGCGATTGCCGACGGCGAACCATCACAGGGCATTCAAGCGGTGCGCAATGAGCTGACGCAGTGGACGCCGGCCACGCGACTGTTGGCGGCCGCAGGTGGTGGCGCGCTGGCGGCGTGCGTGCTGGGCGCCATCTCGCCCAAGACACTGACGCTGGCCGGTTTGGGAGCGGGCGTGTGCGCAGCGGTGATCAATCGCGAGCGGCTGGAGCAGATGGCGGCCGAGGCGATGATCGAAGCCGGCGCGGCGAAGGACGAGGAATTCGCAGAGGAAGCAGTGGACGAACCGATTCGAGCAGCGCGGAAGTAGTACAAGCTTCCAGCGCTCAGCTGGCACTCGGCGTAGAACTGGCACTCGGCGTAGAACTGGCACTCGGCGAAGAATCGGTGGCAGGTTCGTCCGGAATAACGATGTCCTCGGCGGGTACCCAGACGACTTGGCCGTCCCGCCAAATGACGATCGGGTCGCCATTACGCTTATGATCGATGAGAGCCTTGCGCACGCCGCGGGTCGCAGCGGCTTCAATCGCCTTCGTGAGTGACGACTTTTCGTTCAACATTCCGGCATCCAAAGTGGGGCGCGGGCCTCAATCCTCGTACAGCATCACCTTCGACTTGCCGTCGGCCGTGATGTAGCCGCGGTAAAGGCCGGGCGTGTTGTAAGGCGCGGCAAAGTTGCCTTCGGCATCGATGCTCACGACACCTCCCTCACCACCGGCCGGCTTGAGCTTGCCGATGATGACTTCGGTAGTCGCTGAATCGAGAGAGAGCCCCGTATATTTCATGAGTGCCGCGATGTCGTGGCCGACGGCATAGCGGATGAAGAACTCGCCTTCGCCGGTGCCAGAGACCGCGCACACGCCATTCTCGGCATAAGTGCCGGCGCCCACGATCGGTGAGTCGCCGACGCGACCGTACATCTTGTTGGTACGCCCGCCAGTCGAGGTGGCAGCGGCCAGGTTGCCGCGCGCGTCGCGCGCCACCGCGCCGACGGTTCCCCAGGGCTCATCGGCTGCGGAGTCAGCGCGGGCTTGTTTGCCAATCGCCTTACCTTCGGCCCGCTCTTTGGCTTCGCGCTCCCAGATCTTTTTGATCTGGTTCCAGCGGCGCTCGGTCCAGAAGTACGCCGGATCGACAGTTTCGAGTCCAGCCTTCGTGGCGAACACTTCCGCACCACGACCGGCCAGCAGGACATGCCGGGTTTTGTCCATTACGGCCCTCGCGGCGGAGATGGGGTTCTTGATCACAGTGACGCTGGCCACGGCGCCGGCCTTCAGGTTGCTGCCGTCCATGATCGAGGCGTCCATCTCGGTTTGCCCTTCATGCGTGAAGACCGAGCCCTTGCCGGCGTTGAAGTGCGGTGAGTCTTCCAGGACGCGCACGGCCGCTTCGACCGCGTCGAGCGCCGTGCCGTCTGGCTTTTCGAGCACGGCGTGCCCCGCTTCGAGCGCCCGCTGCATGTCGGCCCGGACGAGCTTTTCGAGTTCGGGCGAGAGCTCGCTGCGCGGGCCGGCCGTGCCGCCATGAATTGCCAGTACCACCTTCGGCGGCGGTTCGGCCTGTACCAGCGAGGCGACCGCGGCCAGAATCACGAGCGAAACAAGCAGGCTGTGGAGCATGATGGGTCCTTGAATTGCAGATTTCTGACTTTCCGGTTGCTGCCGGGGGGATCGCCGGGTTCAGAATACGCTCGCCTGCAGATGTCGGCAAATCTCGCAGGGATCACAGGGGAGAAGATTTGTTTCTTAGCTCCTCAGTGGCTGGTTTACAGCGAGTGACGACTCAAGGATGATTGAGGATTGCGCTTCCCGCGACTATTGCAGATTGGCAAGTACGATGACAGATCCGACGACCGACACCCCATCCGCTTCGATTTCGGAAGGCGATCCGATTCCCGAGGGCACCCTCGAAACGGCGGTTGGCTTCGCCGCGGCTCAGGCAATCCTCAAGCCGCGGAAGGCCCGGCCATTTTATGGTCGCCACCCGTGGGTGCTCGACTCGGCGATCCATCACATTGAGGGCGAAGCGGCCGATGGTGATGTGGTCGATCTGATGACCGACACCGGGAAGTTTGTCGCCCGCGGGATCGTCAACAGCCAAAGCCGGATTCGGGTGCGGCTGTACACGTGGGACATCCACCAGGCGCTGGACGAAGCTTTCTGGCGCGGGCGCTTGGAAACGGCCGTCGCCCTGCGAACGACACTGGGCCTCGATAAGCGCGACGGCGCTTGCCGGCTGGTGTTCAGCGAAGCGGACGGGCTGAGCGGGCTGGTGGTCGATCGGCTGGGCGAATGGCTGAGCGTGCAGGTTACCGGCCTGGGCATCGAGTGCAGGTTGGAGGTAATTGTCGACGTGCTGAAGGAGCTCGTTCACCCGCGCGGAATTTTCATTCGCACCGAGAAAGGCATCGCCAGCGCCGAAGGCGTGCAGCTTTGCGATGGGCTGATCTGGGGCGAAGCGCCGAGCGGTCCCGCGTTTATTACCGAAAACGGCATCCGCTACGGCATCGACCTGGCCGAAGGCCAGAAGACGGGCTTCTATATCGACCAGCGCGAAAACCGATTGGCGGCGGCCCGCTACATGCGCGATCGCCGCGTGCTCGATATGTTCTGTTACAGCGGCGGTTTCAGTTTGAACGCTGCCGTGCACGGCAGCGCGCGCGAGATTTACGGCTTCGACTCCAGCGCGAAGGCGATTGCCCTGGCGCAGGCGAACGCCGAGCTCAATGGCGTGACGGTCGCCAAGTTCGAGGAGGCCGATTGCTTTAAGGCGCTGGATGCCCTCAAGGTGAACCGCGAGCGATTCGGCGCCGTGATCCTCGATCCGCCCAAGTTCGTTCGCAGCCGCAGCTCGCTGGACGACGCGCTGCGGGCCTATCACAAGCTCAACCGGATGGCGATCGACGTGCTGGAGCCGGGCGGAATTTTGGTGACCTGTAGCTGCTCGGGGCATGTCACTCGCGAGGACTTTTTCCACATGCTGCTGGGCGTGGCCGAACAATCGAAGCGCGGCATCCAGGTGCTCGAAACCCGCGGCGCGTCGCCGGATCATCCGACCAGCGTGACGTGTCTGGAGAGCGAGTATCTGAAGTGCTTCATCTGCCGGGTGGTATATTTTCCTAGGCGAACACGATGAGCGCCGGCCAGCGAGCTTGAGGGCGATCGGCCTATGTCCGTCCCAGATGACAATCTGCCGGACCCCCGCGATTCCGATCCAGGCGAGATCGACGAAGTCGTGCTCAACGTGTTGCTGGCCGAGGGAGTTGATCTGCCGACAGCGCTGGAGGCGGCTCGTCGGGTTCCCGTGGAAAGTGACGGCAATCGTCAGCCTGGCTGCCTGTCGATCATCCTGGTCATTGGGCCGCTGGTTCAACTGCTGCGATCCCTGGCTTAGGTTTTCCTTCGAGGACGCGCGCCGCGCGAACCTTGGTCACGGCCTTGCGGTCAATCCTTCACTCTCGGAGGCGGTTCTCTTCGCGCAAAATAGGAACGGCCGGCCCGCGCTGCTCTTGATTTTGACGAAGCCCGCTGAATAGTATGAAGTCGTGCCGGACTAACGTGGTCTGGCGGGACCAACGGCCCGGGGACGCTGCCGGTCAGGGCTGGCAGGAACCGCGGGATGGCCTTGGTTGGAAAGGAGGTGACCCTATGTCTAGTGGTATACAGAGGTGGCTCGTTTAACGAGCAGCCGACGGGCTGCCTGACCGAGCCAGTGGGTCAACCACCTGAGCTCGGCTGCGTTAGACAGCCACGTTTCTGAACCCGTTATCTAAGTGGAGCCGGTCGGAGCCCTAACACTTCGGCCGGCTCTTCTTTTGCGCCCTGGCCAAGCTCGGCCGAGATTCGGGGCGCTCGCGGCAGGCGATTTGCACTGGGCCGCACCACCGGGCGCATCGCTACGATCAGTATAAGCCGCTCGCATTCACCGAAGCACGAATCGCGATGTAAACTCCTCTCAAGAGAGTTGCCAGGGGCAACTGGCAAAGCTAGCATAAGTGCTCATTTCGGGATAACGAGCTCGTTTCTGACGGTTCGAGGGAGAACATAGAGATGCGGCAAGGAAAGAAAATCGTCGTCTGGGCCGTGGCCATCATGATGGTCGCCAACTCGGCTTCCGCTTTTCGGTGGCGCCATGGGTGGCACTGCCAGCCCGTCTATTGCGGACCCGTTTATAGTTCGGGCTGCTATGAATCGAGCTGCGGTCCCGCAGATTGTGGCGTCGTTTATGAAGAGTCCGGCTGCTGCTCGACGAGCGTGCCGGCCGATTGCTCGGGCTGCGAAGTGACGACCGACAAGGTTCCGTCCGCGCCGATTGAGAGTACCGAACTATCCACGCCGCAACCGTCGCTGGACGACGACATGCCGCCAGCGCCGCCGGAACCGGCTCCGGTTAAGCCGACGCCCGCTCCTCCGCGCACGTTTACTCCCGCGCCTGCGCCTGTCCAACCGGCGCCGGCGACCCCCGCACCAAAGCCGACGCCGCCGGCGAACACGACGCCCATTCCGGCTCCGGCCCCCGCGCCGGCCACTCCGGCCCCCGCGACGCCTGCGCCGTCGGCGGAAGTCGAAGACCTGTTCAGCCAGCCGGAAACGACGCCGGTCGAGCCGCAGACGAAACCGGCCGAACCAGCCGAGGTCGAAGACCTGTTCAAAGAACCGGAAGCCACCCCGGCCAAGCCGGCCGATGAGGTGGACGATCTGTTCAAGGACCTGGATGCTCCGAGCGGCAACAAAGCCGCGGCGAGCGACACGCCGGCCGAGCCCAGCAAGGAAGTCGAAGACCTGTTCAGCGAGCCGGCAGGGCCGATGGCGGCTGCCCAACCGAAGACTGACACGACCGACGGCATGCGGTTGTGGTCCGACAACACGGGTGCATTCCAAGTCCGGGCACGCCTGGTCGTGGTTGGCAAGACCCACGTTCGGCTGCTGAAGGAGACCGGCAAGTTCACGACGGTCCCTTACTCGCGGCTGAGCCAGTCCGACCTGGCGTTCGTTCGCACCCAAACCGATGCCTCGAAGGTCGCTGGCTTCTAACGACTTCGGGCGAAAGATGACTTATCGACTGCCAGCGACCAGGAATCGTCGCTGGCAGTCGCGTTTATCAACCGCGAGGAACGAATCATGAAATTCGTCCGCCTCGGACTCGTCGTCCTGCTACTGCTGGCCGTCACCGAAACACTCGGGGCGGAGGAGCCCAAGCGACTGCTGCTCGTGGGGCAAGGTCCGGACAATCACCCGGCCGGCACACATGAGTACATGGCGGGCGTCGAACGGCTCGCCAAGCTGCTTGAGGCCGATAAACGCGTGAAGACCGAAGTCGTTCGCGCCGACGGCGAATGGACCGATGGGCCAGAACTCATCGAGAACAGCGACGGCCTGGTGCTGTTCGTTTCCGAAGGGGCCAGGTGGTGCTCCGCCGATCCACGCCGCTATGAAGCGCTGACGAAGCTGGCCGCGCGCGGCGGCGGACTGTCGGTGCTGCACTGGGGCATGGGCACGCGTGAAGTCGGCCCCATCGAGCCGTTCTTGAAGCTCTTCGGCGCTTGCCACGGCGGACCCGATCGCAAGTACCAGGTGATGCGCAGCGAGTTGCGGCCGGCGACGCCTGCGCATCCGATTGCGACCGGTCTGAAGGCCTTCGACCTGCGCGACGAGTTCTACTATCAGCTCAAGTTGGTCGCTGGCGAACCTGGCGTCCAGCCGGTGATGCAGGCACTGATCGATGGCCAGCCGGAGACCGTGGCCTGGGCCTGGGAGCGACCAGACGGCGGCCGTTCGTTTGGTTTCAGCGGCCTGCACTTCAACGACAACTGGGATTTGCCGGAGTACGCTCAGCTCATGAAGCAGGGCGTGCTGTGGACGTTGAAGTTCCCTCAGTAAAAGAGATAGCGCCGCGCACCAGCACGGAGTGGCGCGCCCCCTGCTGATACGCAGCGCTTTGCGACCACCGGTTGTGATCGCATCCCTACAGTGACCGCTTTAAGCCCGCTTGCGCCGCCAAGCGCGCCAGCCCACCAGGGCCAGACCCACGCCGGCCAGTGCGAAGCTGCTCGGCTCTGGGATGCTCCAGGTGTCGATCACGACCTGGTCGATCACCATGTCGGGAAAGATATCGATGTTGAACTGTTCCCAGTAGGGGTTGGGAAACAATCGCCAAACTTCGGTCCGGTGCCAAAGATTGTTGAGCGGGTCGAGCAGAATACTGTTGCCCCCGAGGAAGTTAACCGGCCCCGTACCGTTCGGATGGAACGAGACGATGTTCGATAGTGTCGGCGGCGGGAACTGTGGATTGGGCTGATACGTGATCTGCACGTAGATGTCTTTCCACGGTTCGTTGTCGATCCAGTTGGGGATATAGAAGTCCATCGTTCCGCCAGTGGTGCCGATCCAGGAACCGTTGAACACGGGATTCCAGACAATGCCGCCGGAGGGGACCATGAATGGGTCGCCGCCGCCATCGCCAATGACGGGCAATGGCTGACCATCGGGAAACCCGCTCGAGGGCGTGAGGAACTCCCAGTGGGAATAGGTGCTGCGGAACGCGCCGCGCCAGGGAGGCGGAAACAGATCGCGCGCCGATAATGTGTCGACGCTCGTAGCGAGCGCGAGACAAGCAACCGTGACAATCAGCAGGAGCCTTCGCGCTGGGCGCGCGATGTGATTGCTAGCAAACGACATGGTGCATTCTCCCGAAGTTAGACCAGTGGCGAATCGAGGGGGTGCCAGCGGAACTCTGCCGGCCGCTCGCCGCTTCGACGCTCTCGGGCGAGGTCATCGCCATGGAGTTCGAAAAGCCGAGCGGTCCTTCTCTGAGAGTTGGTCTGTGGAGAAATGTCTGGGCTAGCTACTCCTGCTGAGAGGGTGTTCGAAAAAACCAGGGACGAGCGGGCATGTTAGCATGCGAAAAAGTCAAAAGCAAAACTTTTGTAGGTTTTTGTGCGCAATTGGGTCTTTGGACAAGCGTTGTTTGCGCACAGGGCGGGGGCGGTCGTCAGAACGAGGCAGTGAGTCCTGCCAGTTTACTTCGCCAGCGAAACCACGCGTGGCTCGGCATTTGCGCGGCGAAGCTGGCCGCAGGCGGCGTCGATCCGATCCCCCTTACGCTCGCGGACCTGGACATTCAGGCCGCCACCGCGAAGCGTGTCGACGAACTGCCGCACCGCCGCGGGTGAGGGCGTTTCATACGGCAGGCCGGCCACGGGATTGTAAGGGATCAGGTTCACCAGCGCCGTTCGCCCCCGCAGCAGTTTTGCCAGCCGGCGGGCGTGCTGCTCGTGGTCGTTGAGTCCGGCCAGCAGCACGTACTCGAAGGTGAGCCGCCGGCCGGAGGTTTCAAAGTAGCGATCGGCGGCGGCGAGGATCTCGGCCAGCGGAATGTTCTGGCTTACCTTCACGAGCTTGTGTCGCAGTTCGTCGTCCGGTGCATGAAGCGAAACGGCCAGGTTGTAGCGGCTGTTGGCGTCGGCCAGACGATGGATCGCCTGCGGCAGGCCGACTGTCGAGATCGTGATCCGGCGCGGGCTGATTCCCAGACCATCGGCGCTGCTGGCCGCTTCGAGCGCGGGAAGCAGCCGATCGAGATTCGCCAGCGGTTCGCCCATGCCCATCACGACGATATGGCTGAGTCGCTCCTCGGCCGGCAGCAGGCGGTCGAGCCGCAGCATCTGCTCGATGATCTCGCCGCTGGTCAGGTTGCGCGCGACGCCGGCCAGGCCGCTGGCACAAAAGACGCAGCCCATGGCACAGCCGACCTGGCTGCTAATGCAAATGGTGCGGCGCGTGCCGTCGCGCAGCAGGACGCATTCAATCTGCTCGCCATCGGCAAGCCCGATGAGCAGCTTCTCCGTGCCGTCGCCGGTCTGCTTATGGAGCGGGACGGTCGTGGTCCAAATGCGGTAGTCGGCGGCCAGCTTTTCTCGCAGAGCGGCGGGCAAATCGCTCATTTCGGCAAAGCTCGGAGCCCGGCCGGCGAATAACCAGCGGCGGATCTGCGCGGCCCGATAGCCGGGCTGCCCCTGGGTGGCAAGCCACTCGGTGAGATTCGCGGCGGCGGGATCGAGCAAGTGCGTCATGGACAGGATTCGGGACTAAAGACGTGGCGGCAAGCAGTTTAAAAACGGGCAGTTGGATTATACGCCGCGGCGCGGTCGGACTGTCGAGCCGTCTTGGTCAGCCGATTCGAAATCTGGTCTTGCGGCTGCTGAAATTGACAGTTTCGTCTGGCACCCCCACAATGCGCCCCACGCTTCGCACTCGTCCTGACGCCGCACGTCGCGGGTCTGCCGACGGGTAGTTCGCCTTTTTAGCCCAAGGAACGTGAGCATGTCTTCGACGCCCCCACCGGTGAATCCCTATGACAGCCCCGAAAACTTCCGGCCGGGGATGAGCACGGGAACCAAGGTTCTCCTGGGGCTGGGCATTGGCTGCGGTGTACTCGTGTTGCTGTGCTGCGGCGGGATGATGGTCGGCGGCTATTTCTTCGGTCGCAGCATGCAGGAGGCAATCAGCGAGGACCCACAGCAGATCGCGGCAGTGGCGACGAGCATCGTGGAGATTGAGATTCCCGAGCCGCTTGCGCCGGTGTTCTCGATGGACTTCACCATCCCCTTCACCAATCAGAAGGCGATGGCCATGGTCGTCTATGCCCACAAACGCGACGGCGGCACGCCCAAGGGCGAGAACCCGGACAGCGTGCTCGTGATGTTTCAGATGAGCGAGAGCTTTGGCGATCGCGGGGCGCTGAAGGCCCAATTCGAAGCCCAGATGCAGCAGTCCGGCCGCAAAGAGTGGGAGGAGGTCCAGATCGAGAACGAAGAGCTTATTGAGCACGAGGTGAATGGCGGCCCCGCCCAATTCTCATTCGGCAAGGGCAAACGCGATAAAGACAACCGCGAAGTCTGGCAGGCGAGCGGCGCTTTCGACGGCAAGGGGGGCCCCGCGATGCTCTTCATGCAACTCGACGCCGAGACCTTCACAGAAGAGCAGGCCCGCGGCGTTATCGACTCGATGCGCTAGGGCGTCCTGCTCGGCCCCGATTTACGGCGAACTCAATCAAGCCCCGGGAATGCTTTCCCGGGGTTTGGTTTTTCCACCGCTTTGCGATTTCGTGCCGCTTCAATTCGCTCGGCGAGTTCGCCGCTGGCGAGCGCCGCTTCGAGCGACTCGACGTCCTTGTAATGCACGTCGCTGAGGAACTTCACGACCCAGTTGTGCACCAGCGGGCTGACCGTGACGACGACTTGGCCATGGGTGTGAGCTTCCCACATTTCGATCGCGGTGCCCATCGAGGCCTCGGGGATGAAGGCTAGCACCACGTCCACCTCCCGGCACAGGTCGCAGTGATGGAAGAAGAC
>Ga0169931_10002685_pt1 | contig 28764 bp, 20 predicted proteins | sample Kivu_15m_20L_FD_129675 | JGI IMG/M metagenome (GOLD analysis project Ga0169931, IMG submission 129675) | Freshwater microbial communities from Lake Kivu, Western Province, Rwanda to study Microbial Dark Matter (Phase II) - Kivu_15m_20L... | ecosystem: Environmental > Aquatic > Freshwater > Lake...
CAGTTCTGAAATCGTCAGAAAAGAGAGAATAAATCGTAAGAATAGTTATGAAAATCTGATATTTTATGCTAAGTTAATGAGAAAATACTTGCCGAGTAGCTTGTTGCATAACGCAACTGGAACGCTGCATATAGATTATGACGATTTATCTTGACTTTTTTGCACAAAACTCTCCTTGCTTTTGTCGTTTTGCTACCTAAAACATGAATTACATTTGAAAATCCTTCTCGATCTCGTCGGAAGGTCGCAACCACACCCTAAGGAGCTGCTTCTATATTCATTTTCTATAATTTAAACTGAAATATTATTAAATTCTAACGAGTACTTGCCTAATCATACAAGGAACTATTAACGTTTCAAGTAAAATCATAATACTCAAATTGTGATTTACATATATTAAAATCATTGCTTGACTATCTATAGCTGAATAAGCTTTTTATGGATTTACGAAAGATGACTAGCATCCAAATCTATCGGCGGAAACTCTAAAATTACATCTAATTTTGACATTTTTTCAAAGTAATCTATCCTTTGAAAGTCCTATATTAGTATGCAGTTTAGTTGATAGTAAGAAATCAGAAAATCTATGCCCATAAGCAACTATTTATGTTTGAAATTGATATTTGAGTCGTATTTTCTATTCATCGGAAAATCTTTTATGATGATGGCCCACATTCTTCTTATTTAATCAAGAGAAGCCTTGATAGCGGCCACACAGTTGTACTCGGAAAGAATGAATTTATTGTTTAGAATCTGTTTTATGTACGATGGAGTTTTAAAGGTTAGCTAATTTTGTAATCTATTAAAAGTAGCTAAGGCCTTAGTATATCTGCCTTTGTTCTTTTCAATATTTTAACTAAAATGTAGCATTCTTTATCTATTCTAGCAGTATTATAACCAGTGATTTAAGTTAAATCTGTTTTCACCTTCAACTAAAGCTTTTTTTAGTTATTAATACTGCACTAAAACTTGTCTAGCTATCATGAATTTTATAACTTGAGTTGATTGCTAATTTTACTGGTATGGCCCTACCCTGTCTAAGAGTCGGAACAAAAATCTCATCCAGTTATGATGTGCGGTGATTTGTTTTTAAATTTGTTTGATCATGTGAGATGTAGGCTTCTGTTTATTTTCTTATTTTACTATGGGAATTTCTTCTTGCATGTTCAAGTTTAATTGACCAGATTTTAAGGACTGAACTAGAGCTTGATTGTGGATATCTCTCTATCCTATTCTTTGCCTTTCAGGCACTAGAGACACTTGGAGAAAGTCGATTATGTCATCGCTTATATTTTTTGAAAAAGTTATGGGTTACTGAAATTTTTCTAAAAATTATTGCTAATTTGAGTAGTCCCACGGCAAATGACCATGAGTGAGCAGGTAAAGAATCATCCCTAACGACCAAATATCGCTTTTGAAAGAAAATATTTCGTCTTTTACACTCTATGGACTTTGGAATTTATTGAACTACTTTTTGCTTTTGAAGTTCTTGCCCTCTCTGCGACTATTTGAAAATCCACTTATTTTGACTTATTTGCTCTCATTGATCTGTATGTCAGCAGGATTTAGTTTTCCATGGATGACTCGTTACTTCAGCAAATAAAGCCATCCGTTGAGAATTTGTTTGAAGATGTCGATAGCTTAGCTTTCCTCGAAAAATTGTCGTTTGTTGATTATCTCTTCGAGAGTTCCTTATGCGCAGAGTTCGGTCACGAAATAGCAATTATTGACAGTAGTGAATACATCTAGACACTGGAGGATGTTGGGGTGCCTGAGTCGCTTGAGGATGTCGATTTATGATTCAAGGTGGGCCTTGATGGAAGGATTCCGTCTGAGATCTATGACCCTGATAGCAACCTTTTCTGACCTGATTTCGTCGAATCCCACAAATATGCATTCGCCCTTACCTTCGTACAAAAAATCCTGGAGCCCGTAGGAATAATTTTCTATTTTTTTCCGCAGCTAGTTTCCACCCTGTTTATTCATAATCGCTATTACAATAGGTACCACGACTCAAAATTCTAAATTACTAAAAAACTTCCAAACTAATTAATAGTAATCACATTTTGCTCATCAGGCCGGGACTGATCTAAAAATCGCGTTGGTAGTCAGGTGCGTCCATACAGCTGAAAAAATTAGCGTTAAAAATACTCGAGTCTTTTTTGGCTGGACCCAGTTCTGATCGCACCTTAGGGATGTTAGGGAAGGCTTCTTCTGAACTGAGAGGTTTTCTTGCAGAATTGAACTAATACTCGAACATCATAGAAGATTTGAGCATGCCTTTTCCTTGCTGAAACTGGCTTAATTGCGGTTTATTTCTATTGAAGATTGCAGGCTCTGGTTCCTTCTGTTTATTGCTATCGTTGTGGTCTCTGCTGATGGAGTTATTGATTGCGCTAATGTTGCCTAGATTCATAGAAACGATATTATTACTGGTATTGACACAAATAGTTTAGAACATATCATCAACCATTAAGAAAAAGCATATATAAAGTTTTTACTAGAATGAATGATATGTAAAGTTATGGTTTTTTGACAATAGTTAGTGAAAATCACAATTCGTTGTACGATATGAAAATTAATATGAAGGTAATATCGTCGATTATTGAAGAATTTTTGGTCCATGATCTGTGTGCCATACTGAGTAGATGGTCAGATGCTTGCTGTATCTGTTTTGAATCGTAATAGGGCACCATAGCTGTTATGATTTCCTAGTTGCTAAGAAATTAAAAGACTCCGTCTGAACCAATCACTATTATGCGATCTTCTTGGCTTAAAGTGAACTCTAAATTAAGTGTAAATTACATGTTATTTATGGTATTGGGCTAACTCCGACCGAAGCACCTACTAAATCGCCAAAACTGCGAGTCATGGCCAAGCCAGGAACATTATCGTTCTTGACCCAAACTCTCAAAGGACCCAAAGACTGTCCATTCTCATCTTTGAAGGCTTAAACTCTCCCTTTCATCTTGCGAATACGTTCAGCTTCTTTTTAAAGGGTAGGTTTATGATCAATAGATAAAGCTTATGCCCTCCACTTTTTATGTTTTTATTTGCCTAAGATGGCCCGACTGTCTCCCAGATTAGCACAATAGAGTTTGTTTTGATGAAGATAGCAACTTATGATAGTTGAACCCGAATAGTTTAAATCTACATTTGACTCCTTTAGCAATTTTTAATAGGTCTGCTAAAAAGCTTTATTGAGACCTTCTTTAGGGTGTTTCTATATATTTTTTATGCCAGCGACCTGTACTGGTAGCTTATTTTTAATGAAAGACGATACATGATGTCCAAAAGGACCATGACCATCGCATACTGCGAAGAAATGTTGCCAAGTTTTGCTGTTGATGTTCGGATTGATGATGAAGGAATCTTGATTAACTTTTCCACTGTTATTAGGGATGTATCCTTTGCGAGTACGATAAGAGAAACGCAAAATGTATTCAAAAAAGTCGTCTTCTTTTGCAGAAAGTTCTGACCTTTTCAAATTTTGACCAATAAGATCCATGATAGCACTCGTGTTTCGATGATGTTTTTTACTTTAAATACCTTTTGAGCTGAAATCAGGCAGAGGTTTGCCTGATGCGTAGCGAGTTGTGGTGGGTGCTGGTATTTATTTAACTATTTTTTCATCGTATCTCCAGGAACTGCCCCTGTAAAGTCTACCCTTGGAGTGCTAATAATGGTGAGGGTCTTTTACATGATGTTCGTCTCTGTTGCTTATGTACAGTTATTTTTGTTTCTATTGTGGACCCAATAATAAGGGATCGCTTCCCTCTCCTAAATCACTATAAAAGTACTTTTGTGTTAAATAGCCGAATGATTTTTATTGGTTGTGCCTGGACGTTGTGAAAAGAGCCCTCTGTTGACTCTAATATTACTATATGTAAGGTGAGGTTTAGGCTACTATGGATCTTTGTTGAAAACTTGAACAGGCTCTACTTTGAAACTTTGATTGTAGAGCTAGCTGTTGCGCTGTTGTCTCATGCGTTGGTAGCTGTGTTCGAGGCGATCATAGGGGGTCCTGCGCATACGCGATAATAATTAAGAATTAATTTAATTCAAAGTGTCACTAATGATAATAGTTATCAAAAATCATCAGCAAAGATTACCTTTAAAATATTTTTTGGTAAAATTCAGTTTACTAAGATTTTTAATAAAAAATTGAATTTTAAATCTATATATTTTTTTATCATAATAAATCATGAAATCATCATTAAAAACCTGCACAGCATAGTGGATGATAGCTGCTTCAGGAACATTAATCTAAACTAAACCAATTGGGCGTGTAGTAGTTTGTCTGATATGTAACAATTTTTTAAGAAGTATGTTACATTTAGATTGTCAAAAACTTGAATTGATCATTCTAAAAAAATCAAAAAAGGCCTATTCCGTAATTACTGATTGCATCTAAAGGAATCTTGCCCATCATACTTTTGAAGCCAGACGTCAAATCTCCCCCAGAGCTTCCGGAACTACCGCTGAGACCACCCAATCCTCCAATACTTCCTGAAAAAGTAGCACTAAACTGCGTCATGGCAGATTTTAGACTACTTTTAGTGCATCTTATCTTGAGACTTCCCTGAGGAATACATGCATTTACGAAGGTCTGAGCTGCAGTGCCAATCATTCCACCGATTTCGATTCCTGCTTTAGCTCCTTGGAATGCTCCCATAGGCCCTCCGACAAAAAAACCAGCTACTCCTCCAATGACGCCTCCAACTACCTTACCGATCAAGGGACCGTGTTTACGAACCAGATTGACTGCTTTGACCGCTACTTTAGTAAATATTTTAGTGACTTTTTTGAAAATTTTCTTCAAAAATAGATTCCTCACGACTTGAGCAAGCAATCTTGGATTGATTCGAGGGCTGGTGTCAAACTACATTCTACCGAAGAATGGATTAAGTTTGAGTTTGACCATTTCTACTTAATTGAAGAGAACTGTAATGTCTTGTTGTTTGGTTTCATTTTTGAAAGCCTAAGTAAACTCCTCGTTGAGTTAGCTCATCACCTGGGCTTTTTATTGTTAAGTGATCGGAGGATTGTTCGAAGATTCTTGTAAAAGTCTTCTGCCCTAAGGGTCTTTAGCTGCTTATTAAGTTACGAGTGCAAAAAAATTGTCTACATCGATATAGAATACTGACGAACCTGAAGAACCTACTCTTGCAGTCATTCCAAGGCTTTGATTAGTTAGAAAAACTTGATATTAGCTATTAACATTTTGCAAAAATCTACCTTGACCAGTTTTATTATCTGTTATGTTTTGCAAAGACACTAAAACTTGTAAATCTACATCTATATTTTCATCAAAAAGATTGTTTTCTTTAAGATTTACTCCAAGAATTATGACTTAGCTACTGTCGTTTGCATATGACAACTTCACTTGACTAGTTTCAACTGCTGTAGGAGTGAAGTGATTGATTCCGAAGTATATGGCTAAAGACACTCCTGTCAGGCCTAATAAACTGCCAATCACAATCAATATTATTTTGAGTTTCATTGTGCAAAATTAAGAATTTGTTGACTCCTAATTGTTTCTTGATAAGGTCTAAGATGCTCCTTAAGCTTGAGTTTGGGGCTCTAAGTAATTTTCAGGTGAATCAATATGCCTTGGAATATCTTAATTGTTTTAAACTTTGTTAATTGTATCTTCAAGACCAATATTAGGTAAAGCTTAGGGTTAACCTTAAGTTTTTCGAATCGCTGATGTGATATATTCTTTAGCCAAATCTAAAGTATTTTACATTACTTTCGATAAATTATAATTAATAACGACCATCTTTCTTAATTTATAGACATTTTTATAAAAGAATTTCAAAGATTAAGTCTGGATCATTTTTTTTTTAAAAAAAAGAAAGAATATTACTTAAAATTAAGCTAATAAATTTTTAACAGCTCTAAAGTGAATCTTTTTAAATTATTTTTTTAAAGGTATTATGTTTATTAATATTTTTGTAGTTCTCGTCTTATTGCCGGCCCTCTCAAACTACGAGCTAAGTTGTGACTTTTTACAAAAAGACTGGTTAAAACATCCTCGACTTTACTTGAATAAACTGGAAGTTGTCGTTCCGACTGCTCACGGATTCAAAATGATAGTCGATAGCTCAGACAGTGTAGTATCTTAGAAAATTATGAGTCAAGGCAGTTGGCAGCCACAGCTTATCTTTTTAATATCAAGATTAGTCTTAACTGGTGATGTAGTACTAAATTTAGGAGCCCAAACTGGTCTTTAGGCTATTGTTATGGGAAAAGTAATAGAAAAAACTGGAAAAATGTATGTATTTGAGCCCTATAGTCTAAGCTATCGCTTGATGGTAAAAAACATATATTTGAATGGACTTCAAGACATAACAAAAACATATCGTTTAGGAGCTGGTATGGTAAACAAAGAGTCTCTATTAAAAGTAGATAGCTTCAACACGGGTCATTCAAGCATTGTCAAGTAAGTCACAGTGCTTGATACAGGTTTCTAAAAAATTTAGGTCGTAGCTGTAGATTAGGTCCTTTCTGAAGAAAAAAGTATTGATTTTGCTCTAATCGATGTCTAAGATTATCAAATTGAGGCTTTAATGGGTATGAAAAATACTTTGAGAAGATCTAAGTCATCGATTCTGCTGATAGAGTGGTCAGGAACAAATATAAAAGATGATGATAAAAAGCAAGCGACCTAGCTGTTAAATTTTCTTTAAAAGTAAGGATTTCTATGGTATCGTTACATACATAAAGAAAGCTAGCCTTGCTCTCTTGGTCGCATTTAAGAGCTTCAAAGATAGGCTTTATTCGATGTTTAAGTAGACGATTTACTGTTAGCAGGCCCTTAAGCTAATCTTAAGCTAATCTTTGGATAAAAATGATTCTATAAATGATAGGTGATTTAATCAAGCATCATAATTTTAAACTGAATCGATGTCTTACAGTATCGAAGGCTTGGCGAATGGATCGTAACGATTGACAACTTCCAGGAAAACATCTTCAAGAGTACTTTAGCTGATCGCCCACTCAAATGCTTACTATTCTTGAGCAAGTTCGTGCAGAATTTGAAGAATCACTGAAACTTGAGTTTACTGAACATTAAGTTTGATCATTCCACTGATTTCTTTGACGATTACAGCAGGTTGAAACACATGAAGAACTTTCTATTTAATTCTCATAAATCTTTACCAATTTTTTCGTATTTTGTCGTCCTATATTTTTTCAGTCATTATTGAAGCGTTCCTGATAATCATGCTATCCTTTTCTTAGTTTTCAAAATTCATGTTTATATTTTGATCGGTAGTCCTATTCATCTATACGCTTACAGTCACAAAATAGCCCTTTCCATATATCTATTTAAGCTTATCAAGATCCCCTGTAGTTCTTATTGTGCTATTAGTGATGATGCCGATCTGATCACAAAGGGATTAAGCTTCTTACATCATATGAGTATTCAAAAATAATGACCTTTTAGCTCTACAATTAGAAAGGACTTCCCACAAGTGCCTTCTGTTCTAAGGGTCTAAACCGGAAGTAGGTTCGTCCATAAATACTATTCTTGGATCGCCTACTAAACTGATCCCAATTGAAAGTCTTCTTTTCATTCCGCCTGAAAGTTGGTGAACTTTGAAATTTCTTTGATCTACCAAGTTGACCTCAAGCAAAGTTTACTACACCTTTTGCTTTTAATCTTTTCTTTATACTCCTCTGAGTCTAGAGTAGAAGTATAAATGCTATTAGACGCTAAGCGTGGGCCAGAGAACATCGAACTGCGGGCAGACTCCCATATGCAAATGAACTGAATCTATCTGATTGATGACAGAGAAACCTGAGACATAGGCGTTGCCTGAAGTGGGAGAAAATATGCCAGTGATCATCGAAAGCAGAGTAGTTTTCCCAGCTCCATTGGGTCCTAGCAATCCGAAAATAGTGTTATCCTCAACTTTTAAGTAAAGATCGTTAACTGCAAGCTTACCGTTGCTATATTGTTTGGTAAGTCCGCAACAAAGCAATGGATATTCGCTTACTTAATTTATTTTGCGAATATTGAGTCTTTATTGATCTATAGTCGCATCACTTCCCTCTTGTGCTTGAAACTAAGGCTTTTATAGCTCGTTTCTTTGAGTTTTAAATTTATTGACTATGTAGTAGATGGGAAAAAGGACAGGCTGAGACACGCCGAATTATTGAGGAATTACTTCGAAAAGATACATGCCGACTAGAGCAAAAATGAAGAATGAAACATAAAGAACAGTAATGTACCACCACATGTCTTAAGTCAGGTCATTAACAGATTTCAAACATCTGTCCATCGAGCAGTAAGTGAACAGCAAGTAGAAAAGTCGACTGAAAGAAAAAGTAGGCCAAAGACTGAAACCGAAACCTAAGGTGCGAGGATATTGATAGAGGACGATGCTCAAAGTGGCTCCTATTAGATTAGTCCAAATCGCAAGAAGATAGCCTATTATGTTTGCAGCTCGACTTGTGCTTAGAAAAGCCTGAAGGAACATCGAAAGTCCGATCTGAGAAAGTATCCATCCAAAGAAAATGATAGCAATTACAAGCAGACTTGTTTGAGTGAAAAAGGCGTTTGGAAGGAAAATGTACCCAAATAAATAGAAGACTAGATTTGTAAAAATGCTTATGATAAGATTGTAAAGAAAGTTGATAGACCAATAGTTGAGCATACTCATGCCGTTCATTCGCATCATTTGGATCAATTTTTATTATTTTTAAAGCACAGTCAGATATAAAAAAACTGGAAGAAGGAGACTCAAGGAAAGTGGAAAAATGATAGTGGCTACTGTATTTATGATCATTTCAATAAAAACTGAGCCTTCTTGAGTTATCGGCATGTAGCTGTAGCCAGAAGTGATACTCTTGCCTGTGGTATGCTTAACGTAAGCATTAGTAGTCATGTCCATTAGAGTTAAAAATCCTTAAGGAATTACGTAAAATTTATTGAATTTTGTAGAATTAGGATCGATTTTCATGTATATTGAGGTGATTCCAGAAGGTCGGTAAAACAGAAATTATCTCACATCTTTTATCATCAGCGTTGCGTTAAGTTTGCTTCGACTAGCTTAGTGGAAGTGCATGGAAGCCTAGGGCAACTTCTGGGCAGTATTAGTATGTCTTAAAGCTTAGAGAGTGTCGTTGTTGAGGAATTAGTATCTCTCAAAAAGTTAGTTTGAAAGAGGAAGGTTTGATTTTTAGAAAGATGGAGCATACTTGTATTAATAATCTCTATTCATAGAGTTATTATAATACGTAGGGTAAGGATACGTTTTTGCAATCTCACCTAATATACCTGACTTCTGAAATTACGAATATCCAATATTTTGTCCTATAAAATTTTTATCTTCCGGTCTGTCGTAGTCAAACATGAAAAATTGTGCTTTTTCCCTTGTGATGTATTCCGGAAAGATGTCTGCGATCGTATAGTTGTTGAAAGTATTGGCAAAAAGTGGAAAAATGCCGTAAACAGTGTTGTTTTAAGTAGGAATATTTTCGATAGCAACGTTTCTGATAAGTATGGTAAGCACTAGGCAGATGATCGGGGTCAGTATTTGGCAACAATTCGTGCAAGGCTGTCGCTTCTGAAGATGCAGATTTTTTATAAAGAGTGCTCTGATTTGATGGCCGGTTCTTCCCATTTGGTCGATGATTCGGATAGAATTATAATGCGAACAACAACAAAAATCATCAGAAAATTATACCAATAGTCTAAACATAATACTTACATAAATACTTTACGATATTTACTTACAGTAAAATTAGTCAAATTTATAAATTTTTGAGCCCTATTATTGCTCTGATAACTAAGTTGCTGTTTGTTAAAGATACTAATTCTATATGTATACTCATTATTGTTTAGAGCGTTCACACATTATCATCAATCATTAATGAAAGAATCGCAAAAGTTGGTCATCTCTATCAAAAAAATGATAGAAGACTGTCGAGGATAGATTGATTCTGTTCGAGAAATCAGCAAAAAATGCATAGTTACTGGCCACAATAGCAATCGCACATAACTCGACATTTCTAAGCTTCTTTAACACTACTTGATGTCTGATCATTACCAACTTTCGAGAAAAATGGAAATTTTTCATATTGTTAACGCTATTATGGCCGAAAACAAAAATTCAGGTTATGTTCGGCATCTTGCACCACGCATTAGATTTTTTCTAAAAAAATATTCAATGTAAAAATAATTTTAGCTTAGACATATCAAAGACAATGACCTATATTCTCAGCAAATTCATGAAATTTTTACTCAATGGAGATAAAAGAAAATTTTCTGCGGTTCTTTTATATCCAGTTTAGCTCAAGTAGCGGTAAATCAAAGTCTATTTAGAAACCTATTTTCACAGAAAATCAAGTGCTCCTCAAACAAAGAAATCCATTCAAAATTTACAACAAATCTTTTCTGATGAAGCTAAGGGACACTAATAAAGTTAAGTAAACATAAGAAGCCTATCAGTCTTTTATTGCTGCTAATGATCTAAGAAAAGAACACTAACGAGCATAAGTCTAAATAAAAAAATTAATTTTGTAAGAAAAAACAAGCTAAAACGCAGAAAAAGCTAAAAATTTACTCATTTATAGTCAAGAACTAATAAACAGATGGATTAAGGTATATTGATGAATATTTAGATTATGCAATAACAGGCACAAAATATGTAAAAAATCGAATCTGAGCTCAAACTCGAGACAAAAAAGCTTGGACTTTTCGGAGATTAGACTACTGGGGAGCTAAATTAAATTCAAAAAATAGTCTAGATAAATGATTGATTTTTGGCGCTATAATAATGCTAATTCAATCACTATTGTCATTGTTGCGTGCTTTTTCTTTGCGATTTGCTTTGCTGTTTGTTTTCCCGCATCCCCTAACTTACAAGCTTAACTGTTTCGAAGGTTGCCCTAATTTTCATTAATCGTTTTTAATGGCGAGCTTTCGTTTAGTTACGCATCATAATTTCTTTGAGACCTTTGCTCTCCTCCCACAACATCAGCTACTGTGCAGCTACTTTCTTTCCTAAAGCTGCAATTTCGGCTCTTTTATCTACGATCTAGGCCATAAGTGCATCTTTGTCTAAAAAAATGTCTTTCATTATGAGTATGTCGTCAATAGAGCTCATTATCAAAATATTATTTGAAAAATATACCAGAAAAATATAAGCAAGCGCGAAAATATAAAAAATAAAAGAAAAATTTGTAGAGATTTACTATCTCGATCGATAGATCGATTTATATATAAATTGTGTGTTATTGATGGTTATATGTAAAAAGATTTGAATTCGTTGCTTAAGAGTAGTTGAATTTTTGTTGATAATATTTACGAGATGTCGACAGCCGAACGCAAAGCCGTCATTAAGCATGCAGATATGAACGAAGAGATGCAGCAGGACGCGATTGATTGCGCTAACGTTGCTCTTGAGAAGTTCAACATCGAAAAGGACATCGCTGCCTACATCAAGAAAGAGTTCGACAAGAAGTACAACCCAACCTGGCACTGCGTCGTTGGCCGTAACTTCGGCTCCTATGTCACTCATGAAACCAAGCACTTCATCTACTTCTACATGGGACAAGTGGCAGTCCTCCTGTTCAAGTCAGGTTGAATGATCATCTATACCCCTCCATACATCACCATACTTCACTATCAGACATCATCAAACCTTAGCTGAAGCCTATCTTATATAGAAAAAAGTCTGACAGTTTACATCTTTTGTTTGAAGAGAAGGCTAGTATAGCATATTTGACTGTATGTGACAATAATAGGTTTAAATAAGTTTTAGATAACATCATTTTGAGGCGACTGCTTCGGTACCTTTTTTGTCTTTTTTCTTATCTTTTTCCATCGATAACTAAAAATAACACACTAAATACGGCGAGGAGATCCAGAACTTGCTGGTTTTTAAGCTCAAAGTCTGCCTTGAACTCTGCTTCGTTAATAGGTAGACCAGTCAGAGCTGTGGTCTTGCCTTTAGTGATCATGACTGTGAACTTAAACTGAGCAACGACTTCTCCTGTTTTTTCAGCTAGAACTGGATAGGGAATCAGCAACTAGTGCTAGAGACATTCTTTGATGCCGATTCTGGCAGTAAGAGGATCTTCAAAGGTATTGAGACTAAAACAGAATGAAGGATGTCTGTCGAGCACTTCGTTGAAAAATTGTCGACTTTGCTTGATCTTAAGGTTGTAGCTTCTGTCCAAAGCTCGCTTATAGACTGTGCATCTCAAATCGCTTTCTTTAGGTTTGCCTTCTCCGCTGCTGACAAAAACGTCCAAAGCGAAAACATCGTTGATTGCGAATTAATGATCTTCGACTCTTTGCTCAAAAGTTTATTTGTTGATGATGACCTTGTTGCCGTCAATCAAATGTTTTTTGAGCTAATGAGAAAGAACTCCCTCAAGAGGGCTCACCTGGTAGTCTTCGCATACCTTTTGAACGATTCCAGTCACTTATTGATTGATGTGGCCTGGCTTGATGAGTCGCAGAGCAGCTTGGGCAGCCTTATAAGCAGCCAGAATGGTGTTTGCCTTCTTTCCAGTGATCGGAGCAGTCTTATCAGATCTGACCACAATGGTGTGAGCGACTAGAGCTGCAAACCCATCCACATGAGTTCCGAGTTAAACCTTCACGAGATCTCCCTCCTTGATGGTGGTGTTATCTTAAGGAAGAGGAGCGTAGTGTCCGCAGACTTCGTTGATGGATATGGAAGTAGGGAAAGCAATTCCTTTGAAAATGGGTTTTTTGTTGTAGACTTTGCTGATCTATTCATAGATGAGATTGTCAGCCCAAATGCAGAGTTAGAACACTTTAGCTCCCACTGCTATCTTCTTAATGAGTTTAGCCAATATTTCTGCATGATGTTATAGTTACAATTGGCGACTTTGGCGGCAGCTTGATACTTTTAAATGACTCCGGGAGTGTTGAGAGTTTATTCTTCTTCGCGCTCCATCCAAATAATATCTCAAATTAAATAACAATAAATATTAAAATAATCGACTGAGTGACTTATTCGTTAAATTAAATTAGTAATAAAACATGCAGCAATCTGACCCTTAACAGCTATTTTCTTCCCTCAGCGAAAAAGACCCCAAACAGCTCAAGCAAGTCATCGATGTGCTGATTGGAAGAAGCAAAATATTAGTAAAAACACTTTAAGAGACTTGCTAAAAGCTATAAAATACTTAACAAGAACGCAATTTTTGGAAAGATAGCTATTTTCATCTCAAACAAACTCTTCAGGGCTATGTAGATACACAGGGGATCGCTCCGTTTAGTTATATTACATCTCTTTAGTAGGAGCTCAGAAGAGAAAAAGTCACCAAATCCTGTCTTTAGGAAAAGTTTAAAGTCATGCAACCGCGTCAGCTCAATACAGTTTCTAGACCACAACGCAAAGACGAAATGGAGCCTCATACTGCAACTAACAGATAATCAAGTAGATATCATTCGCCGTATACGATCAAATAGGAATCTAGAATGCAGAGTAAGCACAAGATAGGACCCAAAAGTATTTAATTTTTCAAATTCAAGGAACATAAAGCCCAGTGATAAACTAATATATTGAGTCACAGTTAGAATGATGAGTAAACTTTTTTAATTTATCATTTTTTAGTCACAGAAGCTGCCTGGATATATGTAGTATCATCTATGTTAATACATATAAGATTAAAATTTTATAATCACTTACTTAATTAATTATTTTTAGTTATGAGTATAAATAAAAAAGAGAAGAAATAAGTATTTTGAGTTTTTAACTAAACATGCAAAACCTATCATTTTCTATTTTTTTTCTAAAAATGAGGACTTATAACTAGATTTTTTAGTGCCTAATAATACTTGTTTAGTGATGCCTGTACTAAGTAATGACCATATAGACTAAATCTACTCATAATCTCATTAATGTAGCGTAAATTCTTATTTATACAGCAAAACTATCATCAGGTTAGTTCTTTTTTGGTCAAAAAAGATTAATTGTAAGACCAACACAGTTAGCCTTAATGCTTTTAGCGCTTGAAAAGACGATAGTCTGAAGATGAAAACTAAGAAAATGTAAGTAAGCATCTCTACCGATAAAAAAGGAACAAAAATTTGGAACATAAAGGCTCAAGAGTCACTATCAATAGCATTAACAAATCATAAGAAATTTACCAAGAATCAGAAGAAGAATCTAATAAGAGCTAATAAAGTGAGCTTAATGATGACGAACAACCTACTAAACAAAAGAAAGGCAAAAAGACAGAACGAAAAAACAAAATGAAAAATTAACCATAGATTGATGGCAAAGCTAAGTAGAGAATGACAAATAACATGCTATCTTTTTTCTGGAAAAAGATAAAGAAATACCTGAAAGAAATGCATCTAGATGTGGTGTGGCCAAGATACAAAAAGTTCTGCAAATAGAAACCATCGATATATGAGTTAAATAGACTTTATTTGTAACCTTTGTTACAAGAGCCATTGAAGTAAATGTTTGAAAGTAGATACCTATATAGAGAAATAGTACATTCAGCTGTTCGTCTGCAGCGAAAGAAGACTTATCCTCATTTTGTGAGAGTGCTTGAATAAGGCTTCATTTAGAAATAATTAAGATTTCTTCACTGATATTCCTAGAAAGTATTATCATCATTTCAATTATTTAGAAAAATTTAAATGAAAACTTAAATGACATAAATATTCTATTAATCAACTGTAATTTACATGTGTGGGCTGATTATGGTATCGTCATAAATATTAAAATGATAAGATATCTTACCTCCAACTTGATCAGACAGGCTTCTTCCATCAAGAACATTAGGGCCAGACAGATCTTTGACTCTAGAGGAAACCCTACTGTTGAGGCTGACGTCCATACTGATCTCGGCATCTTCCGTGCTGCAGTACCTTCCGGAGCTTCAACAGGCAAATATGAAGCTCTTTAGTTGAGAGACGGCAACAAAAACGAATACATGGGCAAGGGAGTCTCCAAGGCTGTCGGCAACGTTAACAACATCATCGCGCCTGCTCTCAAGGGTTGGGACCCAGTGAAGCAAACCGAGATCGACAATTACATGGTCAAGGACCTCGACGGAACTTCAAATGAATTCGGATTCTGCAAGAACAAGCTCGGAGCTAATGCCATTCTAGCTGTTTCTTTGGCCGTTGCTAGAGCTGGAGCCGCTGCCAAGAATGTTGCTCTCTACTAGCACATTCGATCGCTTACTGCTCTTAGGGGAAAAACTCAATACATTCTCCCAACTCCTGCTTTCAACGTCATCAATGGAGGAAAACACGGTGGAAACGGACTCGCGATGCAGGAGTTCATGATTCTTCCAACTGGAGCCAGAAACTTCACTTAGGGAATCAAAGCCGGTTCTGAAGTTTATCACCATCTCATGAAAATCATCAAAAAAAAGTACGGCCTCAACGCTACTAATGTTGGAGATGAAGGAGGTTTCGCTCCCACTGTCGATGACGGCAACGAAGCTTTGGAGATTCTCTCGGAGGCTATCAAGTCTGCTGGACACACTGGAATCATGCAAATCGGCATGGATATTGCTGCCTCAGAGTTTTACGTTTAGGCAACTAAAAAGTACGACTTGCACTTCAAAAACGAAAAGCTTTCAGCTTCAGTGCCTCATCTTACCAGCAGTGAGCTGTACAAAGTCTATGAAGGATATGTCAATAAATATCCTATTGTGTCTATTGAGGACCCCTTCGATCAAGACGATTGGTAAGGCTACAGTCACATGACTTCTCAGATTGGCAAAAAAGTTCAGGTAGTTGGTGACGACTTGCTTGTGACTAACCCTAAGCGTATTGCTCAAGGAGTCCAGAAAAAGGCATGCACTGCTCTTCTTTTGAAAGTCAACCAAATCGGAACTCTGACTGAGTCTATTGAAGCCTACGAGCAAAGCAAGAACAATGGATGGGGTGTGATGGTGTCTCATAGATCAGGAGAGACTGAAGATAGCTTCATTGCTGATTTGGTCGTCGGATTGTCGACTGGACAGATCAAGACAGGTGCCCCTAGCAGATCTGAACGTTTGGCTAAATACAATCAAATTTTGAGAATCGAAGAAGAGCTCGCAGGCAAGGGAGTTTACGCTGGTAAAGAATTTAGGTTCCCTTACAAGCTACTGGGCTGATAAGTCACCATCTAAAACATAAAAATGTCATTAAATTTGAATTATAACTGTCTTATATAGACTTCTTATTTTAATTCTATATAGTACATCAAATCTAACTGACTGACGGTTAATTTATAATTTAAATTTGATGAGAAGAATCTTTTCAGGGCTGATTTCCCTTGCTCTTTTCTTGATCATCTGCTAATCCTCAGCTGTTTGGTAGAAGATAGAGGGTAGTGAGGTTCCTAATTACTACATCTGCGGAGCCCAGGCAAACTCTCAGATCCTGATGGTCAAACAACCTCAAAGCTGCTACGTATATTGCTGGAGAAGCGGTTGGCGTAGAAAGAAAAAATGCGCAACACGCTGCAATCCTGTTCCTGACAAACTCGAATGGACTCGAACCGATGGTATCAGATTCACTTACTGCCACTTCCAGAACTGGAATGATCAAAGACAACTGGCTGTTAATGGAACTTTTCCTGCATGGTCTCAGATGCAGATGTGTCCTGAAAATCAATATATGTACGGCTACCAGCTAAAGACTTCAGGCAATAATGGACTAGGTGGTCTGGCTATTTACTGCCGGAATATGTACAACTAAAGACAAAACCAACACATCATTGTCTACGATAAGACCAGCGATCCTTGGGGTCCTCAAATCTTGACCCCTGATTATGCCCACAGCTTCCAAACTAGCGGCAACGGATACATCGAAAATCTTCTATTCCAGTTCGGAGCCAAGCCTATGATTTTCGCTTTCGAGATAAACTATGTGATTCCCAAGGATTTCAAACCTGTCCCTGAAGTAATAAATCAGGCCGTCATTAAAAATAGTGCCAGCTTCCCTATAAGCCAAGAAGTTATCTTCGGCACTGGAAAAACCATCACTAATACTTACTCGACGACTGATCAAAAATTACAAGGTGTAGTTTTTACTCAATCTAATACGCAATCGCAGACTCTTTCTACTCGCATTGGAGTTCCTTTCCTCAAAAGAAGTTCATCTAGTACTGAAACTTTCACAGTAAGCACAGCTTAGAAAACTGAGGATCTTTCAAGCATTACCTTCGGCAAAGTTGAAAGCAAGACCATCTCTCAAGGCTACAAAAACAATATTTCTATACCAGCTTGTACCTAGCTAATTGTCAAACAGACAATATACTCGGTTGAAATGGACATTCCTTTCACTGCAAGAATCGGATATACGAACGGAGTCAACATGGCTTACGAAACTGTTTATGGAAAATACAGGGGAGTCGTGGTTGGCAACATCGAAGTGAGCATGAGCGACTCAAAAATTTGCTGATTCTTAATTAGTTGATGCTTCATAACTATTCATAAAATATTATTGAAAATTGCTATCACAACAGTACCCTTATGTTATAGGTCTGAAATGTAATTCGAAAATAAAGATTTTAACAAAAATATATAAAATCTAGATTAATTTTCAAATTGAGTCAACTTGATTTTCTAACGAATATTAATTTGAATCAAAATGTCTAAAATCACTCTTGTTGTCCTTCTGGCAGTGTTTGTCTTGACATCTTTGGCTCAAAACATACACAATCACGCCACATCTCAGTAGAGCCAGCCAAAATCTAAATCTCTGACCACATCTTCTTCCAATCCTTGGATTATGATCCAGGGAACCGACATTCCAAACTACTTTGTCTGCGGAGCATCGCTCAGAATATAGTCTAGATACGTCAGTCAGCCTCAGAATTGCACTAGAATTTGCATAAGAAGATTTTGGAGACCAAGAAGATGCCCTATCAAATGCATTCCAGTCCCCGACAAACTAGAATCCATTACCACTCAAGGAGTTAAAATTACGTTCTGCCATTTCCAGAACTGGAACGATCAAAAAAAGCTAGGAATAGAAGGCTCTGCTGGCTAATGGCTTGCAACAAAAATGTGTCCGCCCAACCAATATGTGTGCGGTTATCAGATACAAACTTCTCAAAATAATCGACTGGGAGGTCTGGCAGTATAATGCACGAACATGTATGATCCTAAAGTTGCTAGCAGAGTAGTCGTACATCAATCTACTGGCACTTGGGCACCTTAAGTTCACTTTAACAGCTTCGCCTATGGCTATATCGATCAAAAAAACACAAACAATCAGATCGAAAGTCTTCTGTTTTAGTTTGGAGCTGCTCCTTTAGTTTCGTCCTTTGAGATCACATATGGAACTGTTCCTGAGTTGAAACCTGTAGCTCAGACTATTGATGAGACCGTCATTAACAATAAAGCTGAGTTTCCCATAACTTAGGAAATCACTTTGAACAAAGCTAAAGCAGTCACTAGAAGCTTGCAATGCAGCGAAATTCATTCGCATCACGCAGTCGTTTTCAACAAATACAATACCGTTCCTCTTTTGAAACAAGTGGGAATCCCAACTCTTAAGGCCAACTATGTAGGCTCCGAAACAACTTTTACCCTCAGCACTTCTTCTAATGGTTAAAGTCTTACCAGTTTTTCGTTTGGAAACGCCTAGACCCAACAAGTTTCTCAAAATTACAAAAATAGCTTCACTATCCCTACTTGCACCAGATTGATCGTCAAGCAAGTCGTTTATTCCCAGGAACTAGAAATACCTTTTACTGCTAAAATCGGCTACACTAATGGTGTGAAGACTCAAATAGAGACAGTTGAAGGCACATTTAGAGGAACAGTGGTAGGAAACATCGAAGTAGTTCAAGAATCCAGTAAAATTTGTTGATAAGTTATAATTCAACTTTTTATTCTTTAAAATATGCCGATTATCGTCTTAAATTTATATTATAATTTTTTATACCTAATATTCACTATAATATTTTTATATCAGACTGGTTTCTTCCAATGCTTGACCAAATATGTCCAGATACCAGCTTTTTCGTTTATTTTCGAAAGAATTTTTGAAGTAGATTGACTTTAATATGAAATTTTCCAGGGTTCCTTCTCGATTAATAAAGGAATCAGACTCACATCGTCCAAAAGTTTAGAGATAGTGATGCCTTTTACTCCAAGCAATTTATGATAGTCTGTGTAAATCACTACGATTTTGCCTTCTGGAGCTAACAACTTTTCTATTTAAATTTATATTTACTTGCTAATTTCACTGATTGCTCAAACATCTACTGACCGAAATCAACTTCTCCACCGTCGTCAAAACTTTTTATGTCCAAATAGGAGTCTTGGGAGATAGGTGGACTTATGATGATGAAGTCATAAGTGCTCGGAAACTGAGCTTCTGAAGTCTTTTAAACAAAATTCTAGGCTTATTTAGTCACATCGAGCTATATGGCTTTTAGAGAGGGAATTTTAAACTGAGGGGCATTGGCTAATATAGTCTTTATAGCTGAAGGATTGTTGTCAATCGCATAAAATTAGTTTTAAGGGTGATACTTTGCGAACAGAAAAGAAAGAGATCCGCTACCACAGCCAATGTCAAGCACTTTGTATTTCTGATTTTTGTCTAATTTTTGGAGAATAGACACATAAGGCCTGAGGTAGTCCGCTGAAGGACACGTCCATACATCTCCCTGAACAACGATAGGAGTCTTTAAAAATTTGTTAGTGATTCCTTTTGAAAATCTAGTTTTTACTTGATCTGAGATGATTTGAGTCAGAGGCTTAAAATTATTTTTGCCTGTCGAGCTCTATTTTTACAAAATACCCACAAAAGAAAGCTTATGATTGATTCTTTGCTTTATTTTTCTTTACAAGTTAAAACATTATATAGGATTTTTGCAGTTTTTGTAAGCTCGGTAAAAAACTGATTAGATTTGTCTGCTGATCAATCTTATTCTTTTCTACGGTTGTTTGGCATCTTCTTGAGCTAGCAGATGAACGCCTGACTGACGAAAAGCTCGAAGTGGTAGATTATTTTGATGCTCAAATACTACTGGTAGCTATGGCTTTTGCGAAATGTTGAACTGATACTTGCCGGCAGAGACTTTCCAGCCCTGCTCAGATTACTTGAGATCTGCTTTCAAGGAAGGAATTACTATTTTTGGTCTTTTGGGGAACATGGCAGCTAGCTCAGCACCAGTTTTAGGATTTTTTACTTTTTTAAGCGCCATCTTGAAAGGGAAAACCCTTGAGACAGTCTTTTGCATATTTTAGTTGAGACTCAATTATATTAAATCGATTAAGAAACATCAAGCAATAAATCATTCATCAGGCATACGGCCTTCGTCAAGAATCGCTTATGCCTTATTCTGGAAATATATTAACCATTCTTCGAACTAGCTTCCAATAGTATTTAGCAGCAGTCTTTACGCTAATATTGCTGAAACTTTCTATGCGATGTTTTTCTCGGGTTAAAATCGATTTGAAAGTGCCTTTAGAGCCAGAGAATCAAGCTATCGATCTTTAAAGTCATTTTCCATTAAAACTTTAAGACAGAATTCTGAAACAAATGTAATATCGATGTCTGCAGGAATATTCAAAATCGACAGAAGGATAGTTTAAGTCAGTTATTTTTTTGATCTGTATTAAGACGAATCGTAGTAAAACTTGATTGATTTTTTAATTACAGAGCTGATATAACTAAGCAAAGAAGCTTCTTATTATTTATGATTGTAGAGAATGATCTAACTGCTCTAGACTACAAGTTGCAAAAATAAGGCTATGCTGTTCATATTGAATTAAGTACCCGCAAACTCTTTGATAAAATTCCATAAGAAAGCCTCTTCCACTAATCTGAGATTAATAAGGGTCTATACTGGCACTTTATCAATCAGCAAAAGTACTGAAATGATTAGTTTTTCGTTGAGTTTGTTTAAATCGATTGGACTTTTATTAAAGATAGATCTAATTAGATCGATGTTAGCTTAAAGGATAGTTGGATTTGCGATTAGACCATAATTAAAAAGAAACTATATTTTGTAGTGAACGAAGTTTAGTAGCTGAATATGGCAGGAAACTGGACATTATGCGCTGAGTAAAATCTTCATGATTTTGTTAGTGCCCTGCCAAACTTCTAACAGTTTTCTCTCAATCAGCATCGTCTGTTACTCATCAAAGGCTCTTTTTATGATGTTTTAGCAAGATCTAAAAAAACACATTGACAATATCTAAAGACACCATGCTATCTATTTCTCGCTGTTAGAAGTCTCTAGTAGAATCTACAGTATTTCGAGAACATGTGCTAGGTCAGCCAGCGTCAATCGATCAGTCAAAACACCAATTTCATTATGCATTTTCTGGATGTGTTTGATAAAGGCGGCCACTTCAGATTTCAAAGATCCTCTCGAGAGTGTCACAGGCTCTGCAGTCTAAAGATTGAAAAGAACTTATGCTATTTTGCGAACATTTTAGGCATTTTGCTGAGAATTCGAGTTGTCAAACGACTAATCTGTTTAAGGTTATTGGATCATATGTTGCTCAGTCAAGCGGGGTCGACTGTCGGAAGCCATAAGTTTGTTTCTAGTTTTATCTTTTAGGTCTTTTAGTTCTTTTTCTCTTAGTATTTTTCTGAAGCTTTAGAGTAGTAGTTGCCGAGTGCGCATTATTTAAATAAACTATATAACACACTACCAAGACCCAACAAAGATCTTAAATTTAGTTCAAAAAATACCATAAAATCAGTAGCGAGAGACGTACTTGCCAACGTATCTTCCTCGAGAAGGACTTTTACCCATTCTTCCTGTAAACGAAGACCAACAGTCTATGCTTGTTTTTCTTTGCTTGGTCATTTTACTTTTGGAAGACACAAACTAGGCCAAAACCTAGTGGGTCAGTTCCTTGTCAACGATCATGACCCACTGCATTATCTTCTAGAATTGAACCTGACTAATGGGAAGGCGCTCCCTAATCATACCTAGCCTCATCAGTTCGTTTAGCATATTCTTTTCACCTATATCGATGATGCCGATGTCAGAAAAACAGTATTCAAGCACAATGTTATCCATATCTTTGATTTCAGTATACATTCTGTATATCGATTAAATTATTTCCAGAAGCTCTTTTTGTTTAATATTGGCTCGATGAGTCTGAGGTGACTCTACTTTGTAAGGACTGATGTTTCTAGGGGCAATTTCGGAGTGAGGAGTCAATATTTTATAGTTAAAGTGATGCGAGTCAACATTAGAATCATTTAGCTCACTTAGCTGATGAAAATCACTAGGCTGAGAGTGAACATGATAAGCTTTTTACATACTTTAGAAGTTTTCTTACCTTGTAAAATCAGTATTTGTATTTAATCTATTTTTCTTAAGTAAATCTATCTTTTATTTTCTCAAAAAAGCACAAATTCTATCTATCCTTTAAAGCTACTATTCCTAGTTACAGCTGCCAGTGATTGCATTAAAAATTTTTAAAGCTTCGTTTATTATATCAGAGGTAGTCTTACTAGATTTATCAGTCTGTGTTTCTTTTGATTAAATGTTAAGAACCTATGTCTGCACTCCAGATTAAACCATATTAACTCTTATCTCAGCCATCAGGGTCAGCTCAGAGTTTTCTTGCTCCCAGAACTAAAATAGCCTTTCGAATTCGTATCTTCGCAATAATTAAAAATCTTATTTGATATTGTATAGTATTCTTTTCTAGGAATTTATGAATTTTTAGACAATTTCGATAAACGCGTTGAAGCTGTTAACTTTTTCAAAAAAAGTGATGCTATCTAAGTCGAATTCGTAAAGGAAATAGTCAGAGAGTATCTATACGACTATCGGGTAAATGCTGTCTGCTTTGAGCATGGATTTTTCGGACACGGTTGAAAAGTAGTCGTTTATTGTTTACTTTTGTTCTAACAAAACTCTTCTGAAAAGAATGTTGCGGTGGTTGTTGGAATACAGTCGTTACTTTACAAACGTATTATCTCTGCAAAGACCTATCCAAGCATCAAGCAAGTTTTTTATTTGAATTCCCTTGATTGGTTTGAAATTGTATTAAATTGGCATGTTTCCTTAGCTAAAAAATTACAGCAGCGATGTCAAAGCTTTGCCTTGCAGCTATAAATATGCATTTATTTATTGAGCTAAAACCTGAAGATTGCTGTTAAAGGAGGACAAATCATCGTACTTGTAATTTTTGGCTAATTGCTCTAAAGCATAAGCATCGCTAAGTTTTTTTTGGATCGACTATGTTTATTCTATCGTTAAATAACTCATATTTATATTATCATATCTGTAGCCTTTTCTGATGCCATCAGAAATTCGACTTTTTTCAAAAAAAGTAATATTTTTCTTAAAATTGAATTAGATTTGACTTTTCATATTCATAGTTAACATAATTGCATAAATATCAGCGAAAATGAAAATCTAAGTAATGTCCTTGAATGATGTCCCACTCTTCCTTTGTCATTCTGTAAGGATCAGCTTAGCACCCGATATAAAAGGACATAGGTTGACCTAATCTTTAGTATTGTTCAATAAAATGAGTGTGTTTCCAGTTGTTAATGTTGAAAATCATAGTCGCTATGACAGCCAAAGTAACTGATCTGACGAAGTTTGTCCATTTCTTGGCGAGTCTTACGGTGCGCTTACGATAGAGCCACGTGAATAGGTATAGTTCTACTCTCCTTAACATATTATTAATTTATGGCTCATCTTAAAACCAAGGAGGAAGTCATCAAAGATAATATCGCTCTTTCAGGTAAAATATAAAAAATGCAGCAGAAACAGTAGCACTCAGGGAGTAGCTTAGATCAGCCTATCACTAAAATGCAGTTTTGACCCAAAAGTTAGCACTATATGAGCAGTAGGGAGTGGTAGTGGCATAGTGTTAGGCATAAATCGCAAGATTACGGGGTGTTTTACATGATCTAAAGTAAAAGTAAGGAATGCCTTCGTAGAGGTAGGAAATCAAAGATCGCATAATAATGAAGCTTTAAGACGAACTAATTTGTTGTCGGATTCAGCTTAAATAGTACTAGCTTCAGCTTTCCCGTCTCACCAAAATGCAGTGATTGTGCTGACTGCTAATTTTTTTCTGATTAATAACTTAAATTAGACTTTGACCTATCATTTTCGCTAATTTTTATGGCTAACTGTGTGGTGATTGTAATTCAATATTCAAATGTCATTCTAGAAGCTGGAGGTCTTCGGCAATGCACCTTTGCCAAGGTTTGGTCACACTATCACTCTATATGCTGAAAACAAGGTCTGTTTGTTTGGTGGCGCAACCGGCAACACTGGTCAGTTTTCCATCACTGATAATACATACACTCTTGACCTGACGACTCGATTCTGGCGCAAAGTTTAGTGTAAGTTTACTCTAACTCAGGCTCAGGAAACTCGCCATCTGCACGTGCAGCTCACGGTGCAGTCTGTGTTGATACTAATAAAATCGTAATATATGGTGGGGCCACTGGTTCAGGAGGACTCGCTTCAGACGACCTTTTTCATTTAGATCTCAAGGACGGACTGGGCATGTGGAATGTAATTACTGTCAAAGATAAAACGCCAGGTAAACGATACGGTCATACTTTGTCTTTTTCTAAGCCCTATCTGGTAGTTTTTGGAGGAAATATCGGCGACAGAAGTGTCAACGACTGCTGGATTCTTAACATCAGCAAACCTCCATTGACCTGGGCTTAAGTCAAATGCTAAGGATAAATGCCAAATGCTAGAGTTTATCACTCAGCTGCACTGTGTACTTCGGGTACGGCCGGAGGAATGATCGTCATGTTCGGAGGACGAGGAACTGACAACAACCCGCTGGGAGATAGTTGGGGTCTTCGAAGACATCGCAACAACAGATGGGACTGGGTAAGAGCACCTTAAAAAACAAATCCTTCTTGTAGGTATCAGCACTCGAGCTTATTTGTGGGTCCTTTAATGTTAGTTGTCGGAGGAAGGACGAACAGTGTCAACGAAAAACTTCCTCTCGAGGTTTTCAACACCGAAACCAGCTAGTGGACCACTTTCTAAAGCATTCAGAGATTCAGACACGGCTGCTGGCTGCAATAAAAACAGTTGCTTATCTATGGCGGATTTTAGCTATCAACACCTAATGTTCCTACTGATTCGATCTTTAAGGTCAGCCTGCCCAAACTTTTTGAAACGTCTCCAGTTCTTACTTCTCGCTTGCGAAGCATTTAAAATGAAGGCATGGTAGCCTCCCAAGGAAGAATGTAATAGGTGCCTCCAAGAACCCCCAATACGCCTAATATGAGCGGTACCGGAACCAGAGCAGTAGCTGCTTCTAATCCTAGAATGGGCGAAGAGATCAAGCCTTTAAGCGAAAAAAAAAAAAGAGTTCGCTTACTGTAGCCTGTGATTGGAAACTAAAAGGGCAAAAGTCAGCCCACGCCTACTATGCCGATCAAAAAGATAGGTATGGGAAACAAGCTTGACATTGCTGCTTATTTCTTGGATGTGCTTATGCAGCCTCAAGTTTTTATTAATCATGATGCGATCAAAATGACTTTTAAGCCATAACAAGTCATTCAACTTTGTAATGTAGCTTAGGAAATTATAGTAAGTCAGCCCATGATCCTTCAGGCCAAACCTCCTCTTAAAATATTTGGAGATATACATGGTCAATTCACAGATTTGATGAGTTTTTTTAACCTTTACGGGGCTCCACACTAAAACGGCAAAAAGAAAGATATTGAGAACTTTGACTACATCTTTTTGGGTGACTTTGTGGATCGAGGAAGCCATTCTCTTGAGACGATTTGTCTTCTTCTTGCTCTCAAATGTATGTATCCTGAACAGATCCATCTCATTCGTGGAAATCACGAAGATAGTCAAATAAATATCAACTTCGGCTTCAAGGAAGAATGTGGTGAAAAAATCGATGATTAGCCTGAAGATTAGAAGTCAGTTTTCAACAGAATCAACAAACTTTTCGACTGGCTGCCTCTAGCTGCTTTAGTCGAGGATAAGATACTGTGTCTGCATGGAGGAATCGGGGCTAACCTCAACACTCTCGAGGATATTGAAAACATCAGAAGACCTCTCGAGGTTATGCATGAAGTTCAAGATGAAGAATCACAGATAGTTTTGGACATTTTGTGGTCGGATCCTACCGACACTGACAGCTAGCTAGGGATATATGCCAATCACCTTAGAGATCCTTCTTAAACTGGCAACATAGTCAAGTTCGGGCCAGACAGAGTAAAATCTTTCCTTGCAAAGAACAATCTCAACATGATAGTTAGAGCTCACGAATGTGTAATGGACGGCTTTTAGCGATTTGCAGGCGGTGCTCTTATAACTGTATTCTCGGCAACTGACTATTGCAGGAAGCACAAAAATGCTGGAGCCATTCTGATAGTAAAAACAAACTATTAGATTTTACCTAAAATCATTTATCCGTCCAATACAAACGCTAACAACTGGATTTAGGACGAAGAGCAACTCAGAAGAAGACCACCTACACCTCCTCGGTGGAAAAATCAGAGAAACTATTGAAAAAATAATGATCCAGTTGCCCTTTTTAAATAAATTTTTGATATATATTTTTGAAAAAATGCGTATGCTTATGATACTTTGATCACTGTGCAGTCCAGCATCCGTCGATGGTCCAGGCGGCTCCATTGACTTGCTTGGCATTTTCACTACAAAGGAAACAAACGAGTTCGCCGATATCCTCTGGTTTGCTAAAAGTTCCTGAAGGCTGCTTTTCCTCAACGAGTCTCTTGGAAGCCTGCTCGATGGAGATTTTGTCTCTCTCAGCAATAATCTATATTTGTTTTTCAATTAGGGGAGTAAGCACGAAACCAGGGCAGATGGCGTTGACAGTGATGCCCTTCTTTGCGTTTTCAAGAGCACAAGCTTTAGTGAAGCCGACAACACCATGCTTGGCTGCCACGTAAGCTGACTTGTTGACTGAGGCCACTAATCCATGGACTGAAGAAATATTGATAATTCTGCCCCATCCTGCCTTCTGCATGTAAGGAAGCGAATATTTGCTTAGATAGAAGGCTGAGCTTAGGTTGAGAGAAATGACTTGTTCCCATTTAGCTTCTGGGAAGTCAACAACGCTGCTGATAAATTGCATGCCTTAATATCATCATTTTTACCTGCATTATTGACAAGAACATCGACTCTGCCGTATTTTTGCAGAGTTTCATCGACTATCTTCTTGCAGTCGGCAGCCTTAGTAAGGTCAGCATAAATGAAAAAAGCTTCAACATTAGGGTATCTTTTATTGAAATCTTGAGTAGTTTTTCTGATTTCTTCATCTGATGCGAAACCATTGAGGATGATATTGTAGCCTTTCGCGGCAAGAGAGTGTGCGATTCCCAGACCGATTCCACTGAGAGATCCAGTCACAAGCGCAACTTTGTTGTTCTTGCTAAATAAAAGAAATTTTACGTACTGATGATATTTTTTTCGAGACGGGCAAGTCGCTCCATATCTAAAAATTAACTGTGACATCATTCCCATATTAGCAATATTTAAATCTTGCAATTACAATAAAAGCTATCATTTATTTTTTATCCTTAGTACTGCTGTACTGAGCTGGCTAACCTTGCGTTCATTATTTTAAAACTTGTATTCTTCGTAGGCTTTGACTATAAAACGCTAGTAGTCGTTCTGGGCTCCCATTTGCCTATGGATTTAGGCGGCTCTTTCAAAGAGGAAAGCCTTCTTTTCAGCTTTAGTGCTTAGTCTTTAGTAGCAATCAAGGGCGTCTCTCCACTTTTCGCATAACTAATGAATGCCTGCCAGTTCCATAAGGGTCTCAGCCTCGTTTCCGAAACCCATTTTAGCGAAAGAAAGTGCCTGATTGAGAGAAGTTACTGCTTCTGTATACTTTTTTGCATGCTTTTGACAGTTTCCCAGATGAAGATAAGAAGAGTACAGAAGATGACTATTGTGGGGTGATTTCGCCTTGCGTTCTTCGATAGACTGTAGAAAATACTTTTATGCAGTTTCGAACATATTGGACTTCGTGTATAGCATTCCGAGGTTATTGAGCAGGTTCGAGCAGTCTTTTTAAGGAAAACTACTGTATATCTTGAGAGCTTCTCCATAACTTTTAAGACTCAATCTAGGTTGATCAAGCTGAGCGTAGCAACTGCCTAAGTTATTCAACTTCTGTCCCTGTTGCCTGAGTTCTTAGCCTTAAAACGTTTTTGTAAACCACTCGATAGCTTTATCGATCTGTTTGAGTCTATAGTAGCAGTTGCCTATGTGAAAGCAGACGTCTTGATACATTTTTACTCTCTCAGCTCCACCTTTGAGACTTTCAATCAGCTCTTTCTACTCGATTACTAGCATTTAAAGGGCCTACTAGAACATTTGCTACTAATAGAGTCTGAGTGCCTTCTGAAGAGGTGTGTCAAATTAATCGTTATAAGTTTCAGATGAAGGAGAAGGATGCTTTAGGCTAAGTTCCGACATACATTTGTTGTATAAGTGTGACGAGTATTTTGTGCGCATTTTAGTTTTAGGCATTATGGATGACCTTGTATTGAGTTTTCTGGTCACCAGAACAGTAAATTTTTAGAACTCGTTTTATTAGAGCAGCTTTTCGACGCCTTCAAGAATCTATAGGTTATTGAGGCCGCTTAGGTCGATTATTTCGCAGTCGCTGGACATAGGAAGAAAAATATAGAAAATTAATTATTTCTAAAAACTAAATTATCATCATTAATAACCTAGAATTATCATCATCTGAAGTAAATAAACTGTATCATCTCTATCTTAATTATTTCTCATTATTATACTCCCTATTTGCTTAAGCCTCAGACCTTTGCCATTCTACCCATAATAAAGC
>Ga0169931_10002686_pt1 | contig 28764 bp, 23 predicted proteins | sample Kivu_15m_20L_FD_129675 | JGI IMG/M metagenome (GOLD analysis project Ga0169931, IMG submission 129675) | Freshwater microbial communities from Lake Kivu, Western Province, Rwanda to study Microbial Dark Matter (Phase II) - Kivu_15m_20L... | ecosystem: Environmental > Aquatic > Freshwater > Lake...
GCAGGCTCGCGGGCGGCCTGAGGCGCGCGCTGGCGCGCGGGCGCTCGGCTCGCCAAGCTCCACGCCATGAAGCTGCGTCGATCGGGGTGGGGGACGCTCGCATGCGGGCTCGCGCTCGTGGCGCTGTTCTGGCCGCTGAACTGGATGCTCGAGAGCACACATGTGCTCTTCTTCCCGCTTTGGCTCGGCTACGTGCTCGCTGTCGATGGCGTCGTGCATCTGCGCACTGGAACGTCGCTCCTCGCGCGCGCGCCGCGCACGTTTGCGGTGCTGTTTCCGCTCTCCGTGCCGAGCTGGTGGCTGTTCGAGGCGTTCAACGAGCGGCTGCGCAACTGGGAGTACCTCGGCGCCGAGCGCTTCAGCGACCTCGAGTACTTCCTCTACGCATCGCTGTCGTTCTCGACCGTGGTGCCCGCGGTGTTCGAAAGCGCGGAGCTCGTGCGCAGCTTCGCCTTCGTCGAGCGTTTCGCGCGCGGTCCGCGCTTTCCGCGCTCGGGCGCTGGGGCGAGCTATCGCGTCGCGCTCGCGGTGATCGGCGCGATGCTGACGGCGGCGACGCTGCTCTGGCCGCAGCAGTGCTTCCCGTTCGTGTGGATGGGGCCGGTGTTCCTGCTCGAGGCGCTCGCCCTGCAGCTCGGGCGCCGCGCGTTCACGGACGAGCTCCTGCGCGGCGACTGGCGCACCTGGATGGCGCTGTGGCTCGGCGGACTCCTGTGCGGGTTCTTTTGGGAAATGTGGAATCTGTGGAGCTATCCGAAGTGGATCTACCACGTGCCCTACGTGGGCTTTGGCAAGGTGTTCGAGATGCCGATCCTCGGCTATCTGGGCTACCTGCCGTTCGCGATGGAGCTCTACCTGATGGCGCAGCTCGTGCTCCCGCGCGAGCGCGGCATTCCGCTCGCGCCGGTGGGCCCAGTAAGCTCCTAGGGCGATGCTGTTCCTCGCGCTGCAAGATGCGTTGACGCGCACGTGGGCCTCGTGCGATGCGCGAGCGGATGCGCTCGTCCTGCACGACGTCGATGGCGATCGGCGCGCGGACGCCTGCGTGCGCATCGCGGGCGCGTGGCTCGTCGCGCGCACGATCGAAGGCTGGAAGGCGAGCGGCTGGAAGGGCGCGGAGACGTTTGGCGCAGCGCTCGCGGCGGAGCTCGAGCGGCGCGCAGCGGAGGGCATTGGCGATGCTCCCGTGCTCGAGCCGCCGCCCTACCAACTCGACGCGTCGTACGAATTCTCCGCGCGCGGCGATGTCGATGGAGACGGCAACGAAGACACGCTGCGCGCGTTCCGTTGCACGCGCCCGAGCGCGTTTCTCGAGTTGCGGCTCGAGCCGAGCGACGCGCGCCTGCGCGATGGCGACGGCGACGGCTTGCTCGATGCGTGGGAGAGCGAGGGGCTTCCGCGCGGCATCGACGGCGGCAACGCCAAGCTCGACCCGCGGCGTCCGGACGTGATCTGCGCCGTGGCTCCCTACGAGGGTGTCGACCGCGAGAAGCTCGAGCGCGAGTTGCTCTCCGTTGCGCGCATCTACGATGCGGCGGGCGTGCAGTTTTGGTGGCGCGTGGACCCGAGCGTGCCGCCCGAGCGGCAGGCGGGCGGCGATTGGTCCGCGTGCGGCGCGCTCAACTTTCCCGCGGCGGAGCGCGGCGTCCTGCACTGGATGCAGGTGACGAATTCCGGCGGAGGGCAAGCGCAGCAGACCGGCGACATGGGCGGCTGCGGCAACGGCTTCGCCGTATTCGCGCACGAGTTCGGCCACCAGCTCTCGCTCTCGCACACCGGCGACAGCGCGCCCGCGTGGTGTCCGCTGTATCCGTCGCTCCTGAACTACGCTTACAACTACTCGCTCGGCGGGAGCGCGAACGCGGTGCGACTCTCCGAGGGTCGCTTTGCAAGCGTCGAGCTGCGCGAAGAGCGGCTCGAAGAACGCTTGCCTTTCGCGCTCGAGAGCGTGCGCTTTCTTTCTGCCGCGCCCTATCGCTTCACTCTTGCTGCAGATGGCGATCACGCGACGCGCATCGACTGGAATCACGACGGCGTGTTCTCGGAAACGCCCGTGCGCGCGGACATCAACTACGGCGGCTCGACTTCGTGCGGCATCCGTCGCGAGCTCGGCGGCGTGCTGATCGGAGCGGCGCCGGCGCTGGCGTACGTGGGCGAGCGAGCGTGGCTTGCGACCTTGGACGTCACGCAGGCCACCGTGTCGTTGCGCAGCTACGAGGGCGACGAGCGCTGGAGCGCGCCGCGCGCGGTGCCGGACTCGGCCACGAACGAGGATCCGCTGCTCGTGGATGCGTGGGGGCGCGGAATGCTGCTCACGCGGCGCGTCGGCGGCTGGTCGGCGAGCTTGTTCGACGCAACGGAAGTGCGCGAGCGAGCGGATGTCGCGGGCCTGCCGGATCGCGAGCTGTCCGTGGCCCGCGTGGGCGAGCGCATCTTGCTGGTCACGCGCAGCAGCGAAGGCCAGCTCGAGGCCTTTTGGCTCGATGGTGCCGAGCGGCTCGAAGTGACGCGCGGCGGCGTACTTCCGCTCGACTCCGCGGTGCCGGTCGGTCTCGGTGTCGATCCGCGCGACGGACGCATCGTGCTGGCGAGCGCGGCGACGAACGGCAAAGGCACCCCGTTCTGCCTGCGCGTCTCGTGGCTCGAGCCGCGGGGCGATGCGCTGTCGGTCTTCGACACCGTGTGGGTGCGCGGCGAAGCCGGTGCCCGTGCCTCGACGCGACCCGTCGTGGCCTTCGACGAGCAGGGGCAGCTCAACCTGTTTCACACCGAGATGCCGGGGCTCGAGGGACAGATGAACTTCACGCGCACGCGCCGCGTCGGCAACACGAAGCTCGACGACGGCTGGCTCTCGTCGACGCTCTACGACGTTTGGACGAGGACGCGGCGCCCGCTGGCGTTTGCGCACGGGCCGCAGGGTGCGCTGTTCGCGTTCCGCTGGGACGCGGCCGAGGCCCACGGGATGCGTGTCAACGCGCTGCTCGTCGGCCATCGCGGGTTTGGCATCGACTCCGAGCCGATGCGCGACTTCGACGACGGTGCCAAGATCCGCCTGCACGGCCTCGCGCACTCGATCCTGTGGATGCAGGAGCGCTGAGCGCGGCCGCGCGCGCTCACTTGTCGGCGACGTCCTCGAAGTCGAAGGAGTTCTTCGGATCGGCCGGCGCGATCTTGAACACGAAGTTCATGCCCGCGGGCTTCTTCGCCTCGGCAGGATTCGCGGGCGCGGACTTGTCCGCCGCCGCGCCCGGGGCGGCCGGATCCTTCGCTTCGTCGTCCTTGCGTTGTTCCTTCATCGGACGTTCTCCTGCTCGAAGAGCTGGGCCTTGTGCATGTCCTCGACGCAGCGCAGCGCTTCGCCGCGCACCTCGTGGGGGATGATCTCGATCACCTGCTCGACCGTGCGCGTGCCGTCGCAGCGCTCGAGCAGGAGCGCAGCGGCCGCCGAGAAGCACTGCACCTCGCCGGTCGCGGGGTCGTAGACGAGCGTCGCGTCGCTCGGCTCTTCCCGCGGCAATTCGCGGTCGAAGCGCGCGCGGTCCTCGTCCTCGATCAGGTCCGACTGGTAGCGCGGACGCAGTGTGGCGGAATCGATCGCGGAGAGCCGCTGGTCGATTTGCGCGCGATCGAAGCGCAACTCACTGCGCAGGAGCTCGCGCCGGCGCCGCGGACGCTCGCCCGACACGCCCTTGCCGCGCGGTCGCTCGAGCACGTCGGAGCACAGCTTCTCCCAGCTCCCCGCGCGCGCGAGATAGAGGAAGTAGTGACTCTTCAGTTCGTGGTAGAGCATGTTGGTGTTCTGGAACACGGGGAAGTGCGAGCGCAGCGCGCGCGTGAACTCGAGGTACGTGTCGCGCGCCTCGCGTCGGCTCATGCCGCTCGCGCACTTGAAGTCGTAGTAGACCTGCAAGTCCGCTGAGGCGTCGGGATAGATCTCGACGATGTCGAACTCCTCGCGGCGCTTGAAGATCTCGCTCGATTCGTCGAGGTAGAAGACGCGCACGCTGACTTCCTGGACCGCATCGCGGTTGGCGAGGATCGTCTGCAGCGTCTCGCGCGCCTCGTCGCGCGTCTCGGTCGGGAAGCCGATCATCACGTAGAGCGTGACGGAGATGCCCGACTTGCGCACACGCCGCACGAGCTCCATCGACTTGTCGGGATCGATGCCCTTGCACATGCGCGCGAGCACGCGCCGCGACGAGCTCTCGTAGCCGAACGCAATGCGCTTGCAGCCCGCCTTCGCCATCGCGTCGCAGACTTCCTGCGTGAACGCCTCGTGCTCGAGGCGCGCGTCGCACCACCAGTCGACGTCGAGGCCCGCGTCGAGAATGGCCTGCGGCAGGCGCGCGGCCATGTTGGGCGGCAGATCCTCGATCGCGAGGTAGAAGTGCTTGGTGCGGTACTTCGCGGAGAGCTTGCGCATGTCCTCGACCGTCTGGTCGATGGCGCGCCCGCGGTAGCCCGGCCCGATCACCGTGTAGAGCGTGCAGAACACGCACTTGCCCCAGTAGCAGCCGCGCGTGATGGCGAGCGGCAGCACCAGCTCGGGTGAGAAGTACTTGTCGAGCGGCATGCCGTCGAAGTCGGGCGTCGGCAGCGTCTTGATGTCGAGCGGGTCGCGGTGCGTGTTGTGGTGCACCACCCCGTCGCTGTCGCACCACATCATGTTCGGGATCGAGGCGAGGTCGCGGCGCCCGCTCTCGATCTCGCGGCACAGCGCGAGCAGCGGGCCTTCGCCTTCGAGCATGATGAAGCTGTCGATCACGCCCCACACTTCGGGACGCTTGGAGAGCTTCTCGGCGACATAGGCGAGCAGGCCGCCGCCGACGGTGATGTGGACCGAAGGCTTCCACTCCTTGATCAGGCGCGCGAGCGTGAACGCAGGGATCGCTTGGCTGGGGAAGGTGAGCGAGATGCCGACGAGATCCGGATCGAGCGCTTGCAGGCGCGGCAGTGTGTGCTCGCGGAAGTACTCGAGGAACGGATTCTCCTTCTCGTCCGCGGTTCCAGCGAGGATTTCGCTGCTGCGTTCGACGGAGTAGCGCATCACGAAGCCGTGCGCGGTGAGGCGGCTCGGCGCGAACTCGGTGGAGATGATGCGCAGGCCCTGCTCGATCGTGCGACCGGCCCACAGGTAGCGCTCGTAGTCGTAGAACAGCTCCTTGGTGCGCAGCACGCGCTTGGCTTCCTCGATGTCCGCCGCGACGCGCTCGCCGACGAGGTCGATCTCGGAGAGCGTCTGGTACTGCTCCATGTCGGAGAAGAGCAGCGTCTCCTTCGCGTCGAGCTCCGCCATGCGCTCGCTCGCGCGGATGCGACCGAGAGAACGCTCGAGCCGCTCCTTCGAGAGGAAGTGGTCGTAGGCGAGGATGCTCTCGTCGAACATCTCGACCTGCTCGACGTCGTGGGCGCGCAGGTAGGCCGCCAGCGAAGGCAGGCTCAGGTAGGGCTGGGTGAAATGCCCCTGCGGGGGGAAGACAAGCGCGACCTTCATCGTGAACTAGGGCTCCTCGACGACGAGGATACTGTCGAGCGCCGGACCCGCCACCACGGAGCGCGCACCGCTGGGCCAGCGCACCTCGACCGAGTCGATGCCTGCGACGGGGCCGAGGCCGAAGTGCAGGCGCGGATCGTGCGAGGAATACAGACCCGCCGTGCGCCGCGCCTCGCGCGTCCACGTGCGTCCGCCGGCCTTGACGGCAACCTTGGCGCCAATGCCGTCGCGGTTCGAGCGCGAGCCTTTGAGCTGGACCGCGAGCCAGCGGCCGCCGCGCGTCGAGCGGTTCTCGAGGAGGCGCGGCCGCCCGTCCAGATCCGTGACCAGCGCGTCGATGTCGCCGTCCTCGTCGGGGTCTCCGAGCGCGAGCCCGCGGGCCGAGTGCAGGCCTTCGAGCCCGCCGCCGATGCGAACGGTGGCGTCGAGCCACACCACGGCGCCGGAGCTGCCGGTCACGGCCTCGTAGAGCTGCGTCTCCATCCTCCAGCCGCTCATGCCGATCTCCCTCGCCTGCGGGTACACGTGCCCGTTGGCGATCAGCAGGTCGAGGTCGCCATCGAGCTCCGCATCGAAGAACCCCGCACCCCAGCCGAGCTTGTCGACCGAGCCCGCCGCGAGCCCGAGCGGCCGCGCGCGATCGGCGAAGCGCCCGGTTCCATCGTTCACATGCAGCGAATTCGGCTCGAAGTCGAAGTTCGTGCGCAGCACATCGAAGTCGCCATCGAAGTCCACATCCTCGGGCACGAGCCCCATCGCGCTCGTCGCGCGCCCATCCGCGCCGAGCGCGAAGCCGCGGGCCGCGCCCTCTTCAGTGAAGTGACCGCGGCCGTCGTTCACGAAGAGGTTCGAAGGCTGCATGTCGTTGCCGACGAGAATGTCCTGATCTCCGTCGCCATCGATGTCGCTGAAGACCGCGGCGTAGGAGCACAGCGCCTTCGGCAGCACCAGCCCGCGTTCCGCGGTGGCCTCGCGAAACTTGCCGCCGCCGACACCTAGGAACAGCACGTCCGGCGCGCCGGGATTGAAGCCCTTCTTGTTCTCTTCCTCGGGGCCCCAAGCGACCTCGAGCTCCTTGATCACGTTGCGCACGCCCTTGTTCGGCGGGTTGTCGAAGTCGAACAGGCAGTAGTTCGCGACGTAGAGGTCGAGCCAGCCGTCGTTGTCGACGTCTGCGAAGGCCGCGCCCGCCGCCCACAGGTCGTTGCGCAGCCCGCTCTCCGCCGTCGCCGACGAAGCGACCGCCGTCGTTGCGCAGCAGCACATCTGGTCCGATGCAGCCGAGATAGAGGTCCGTGTCGCCGTCGTTGTCGACATCGGCTGTGGCGATCGCCTGCACCCAGTCGCTGCGCTCGCAGCCCGTCGCCGCGCTGACGTCTGTGAAGCGCAGGTTTCCGTCGTTGCGGTACAGCGCGCTGCGCGCGTCGCGCACGATTTCGAGCCGCGCTCCGTTGTCGAGGTAACGCACACGCTGGCCGTTGCCGACGAACAGATCGAGATCTCCATCTCCGTCGTAGTCCAGCCAGGCAGCGCCGGTCCCGTTGCTCTCCGGGATGTACCAGCGTCGCGCGTCGCCGCTCACTTGAACCAGCGTCAGCCCCGCGCGCTCACCGACCTCGGCGAACTCGATGCGCGCCGCAGCGGGCAACGGAGCCGGCGCATCGCCGCACGCGGAGAGCAGGAGGACCAGAACGAGTGCACCGCGGTCGAAGAGAGCCTTCATCGCGACGCATTCTAGGCATCGCAGGGCGATAGGTCAGGCATCGGTGGCTACGTCGACGAGAACTGGCGCGAGCACACGCGCCGCCTCCTTAGGGTCGAGCGACACGAGAAACCCGCGTCGCCCGCCGTTGATCCAGATGCGTGAGAGCTCGAGGATCGTGCGCTCCATGTAGGTCCGCATCGCGCGCTTCGTGCCGAAGGGGCTCGTGCCGCCGACTTGATAGCCCGAGTGGCGATCGGCGACCTCGGGTTTGCACGGCTGCACGCTGCGCGCGCCGATCTGGCGCGCGAGGTTGCGCGTCGAGACCTGTTTGTCGCCGTGCATGAGCACGACGAGCGGCTCCTTGGCGTCGTCTTCGAGAATCAGCGTCTTGATGACGTGGTGTTCGGGGACGCCGAGGGCCGCGGAGGACGCAGCCGTGCCGCCCTTTTCGACGTAGGCGTACTCGTGGGCCTCGAAGGCGACCTTGGCCGCGCGCAGCGCGCGCACGGCCTGCGTGACGGGGTACTGCGAGCTCATCGCTGCAGCGTAGCGCGCGGAAACGCGTCGACGGCGATCGCTTCCTCGCGCGCCTTCTCCGCGGCGCGGATGGACTGAGCCTCGGCCGCGGAGAGGAGTCCCTCCGCGAGCGCGAGCTCGACAACCGCGCTCGTGCCCCGCGGCAGCTTGCCCTTGCGTTGGGCGTCTTTCAGCTTGTCGCGCGCTTCGCGGGCCGCGAGCACGGCCTCGAGCGCCGCCTCGATCTGGCCGAGGCCGAGCTCGTCGCGGGAGGGAACGTAGACCAGCTCCGTGAGCAGTCCGCGCAGCTCGCCGCCCTCGACGAGACCGCGCGCGACCGCACTCGTGCGTCGATCGCTCGGAGCGCGACGTCGCGCTCCGAGCGGGAACAGCGCGCGGCGCAGCCCGAACGCCACTGGGCGGGACGGCAGGTTGTCGAGCAGCCCGACGAGGGCCTGTTCGACTTCGTGCAGCGCGTGCTCCATCGACCAGCGAAACACATCGCGCTGCGCTGCGGGCTGGCCCGCATCGAGGAAGCGCTTGAGCACCGCAGACCCGAGGTACAGCCACGCCAGAGCGTCGGCGAGCCGACCGCTCAGATTTTCTTTGCGCTTGAGTGCCGCACCGAGCGTTCCCATCGCCGTGTCGGCAGTGAAGGCGAAGGCCGCGCTGTAGCGAACGAGCGCACGCGCGTACGGCGCCGCGACACCGGAGCACGGCACGCTTGCGAACGCACCACCGGTGAGCCCGTGCCCGAACGCGCGCACGCCGTTGGTGAACACGTGCCCGACATGACCCCAGAACGCCTCGTCGAACGCAGCGACATCGCCTTTCTCCGCTGCCGCGAGCTCGCGCTGCACCCACGGATGGCAGCGAATCGCGCCCTGCCCAAAGATGATCATCGAGCGCGTGAGGATGTTCGCGCCCTCGACGGTGATTCCGATCGGAAGCGACTGGTAGGCGTGTGCCAGCGTGTTGCGCGGACCGCGACAGATGCCGTTCCCGCCGACGACGTCGAGCGCATCGTTCAGCACGACGCGCATCGCTTCCGTCGTGTAGGCCTTCATGATCGCGGTCACGACCGCGGGCTTCTCGCCGCGATCGAGTGCACCGAGCGTGAGCGTCCGCGCCGCGTCGATCGTGTACGCGAGCCCGGCGATGCGCCCGAGCTTCGCCTCGACGCCCTCGAAGCGCCCGATCGGCAGGGAGAACTGCTCGCGCACGGTCGCGTGCGCTCCGGTGACGCGCGCGGCGAGCTGCGCCGCGCCGGTGGAGAGCGCGGGCAGCGACACGCCGCGTCCCGCCGCGAGGCACTGCATCAGCATCGTCCAGCCGCGCCCGGCCTGCGCCGGACCGCCGATGATGAAGTCGAGCGGCACGAAGACATCGCGTCCGCGCGTCGGGCCGTTCATGAATGGAATGCCGAGCGGGTCATGTCGCTCGCCCGTCACGACTCCGCTCGTCGAGACTGGAATGAGCGCGCAGGTGATGCCGAGCTCGACTTCCCCGCCGAGCAGCCGCTCGGGATCGCGCAACTTGAAGGCGAGGCCGAGCACGGTGGCGATGGGGGCGAGCGTGATGTAGCGCTTCTCCCACGTGAGCCGCATGCCGAGCACCTCCCGGCCCTCGAACGTGCCGCGGCACACGACGCCTTCGCTGCGCATCGACGCCGCATCGGATCCGGCGGCCGGCTCCGTGAGCGCGAAGCACGGGATTTCCTCGCCGCGCGCGAGCCGCGGCAGCCAGTGGCGCTTCTGCTCGTCGTTGCCGTAGTGCAGCAGGAGCTCCGCCGGCCCGAGCGAGTTTGGCACCATGACCGTCACGGCGGCGGTCACGCAGCGCGAGCTCAGGCGCGCCACGACGGTGGACTGCATGCGCGCGGAGAACTCGAGCCCGCCGAAGCTGCGCGGGATGATCATCCCCATGAGCCCGCTGTCGCGGATCGCCTTCCACGCCTGCGGCGGAAGGTCGCCCGCGCGCGTGACCGCGTCGTCGTCGAGCAGCGCGCACAGTGGATCGAGCGTGTCGCGCAGGAACGCGCGCTCGCGCTCGTCGAGCTCGCGATCCTTCGCACTCGCGAGCTTGCGCAGGTCGGGCGAGCCGCCAAAGAGCTCGCCATCCCAGCCGACGGTCCCGGCTTCGAGCGCCGCGCGCTCCGTGTCGCTCATCTTCGGCAGGATGCGGCGCACGAGCGGGAAGATCGGTGCGGTGACGAGCGCACGCCGCAGCGGGCGCACGAGGTAGACGAGCAGGGCGAGGGCGAGCACGACGGCGGGCACCAGCACCCAAGCGCCGCGAGCACCCTGCTCCTGCGCGAGCGCGAGCACCGCCGCTCCCGACGCCAGCACGCCGAAGAACGGTCGCCGCAGGGCCGCCAGCACGAAGAACAGCATGCCCGCAGCCGCCGCGAAACCCAGCCAGATCAGCGTTGTTTCCATGGCTCCTCCGTTGGGCCCCGCGGCCCGCGCCTCGGCTCGCTTATAGCCCTCGGAACGGACGCTTTCGCGGTCGCGCCTCGCCCCGCCAGCCTCTTCGACCGGCGCGCACCGTCGCTGGAGCTTTCTAGGGGCGTTCCGGCGCCTCGCCCGGCACCACCTCGGCGTCGATCGATCCCAGCGAGGGTCGCACGGCGCTCGCACCGACCTGCGGACGCTCGCGGGGCGGCGCGAAGGGCCCGTCGCCCACGCGCTGGAGCAGCAGCAGCGTCAGGGCGCGCAGTCCGGCGGTGACGAGGAACAGGGTCGCATAGGCCTCGCGACCCGAGCCGAGGGCCTCGAGCGTCGCGCCGCCGGCGAGGGATCCGAGCACGAAGCTGGCCGAGTTGCCGAGGTTGAAGAGCGTGATCACGCTGGTGCGCTCGCGCTCGGGAATGTGCTCGAAGAGCAGCAGCAGCGAGGCGAGCTCGAAGGCCGCCCAGAACACCCCGGCGATCAACTGCGTCGCGAGCAGGAGCCAGAAGTCCCTGGTCGCGTACCACGGCAGCGACGTGAACACGATCCCAAGGGCGCCGAACCACGCGAGACGCCGCGGCCCGATGCGCGCCGCGCGCGAGCCGAGCAGCGGCAGTGCGAGGAACTTGGCCACGAACGCGGACGCCACGAGCGTCATGTACGTCGCGTAGGGGAGCTTGAGCTCGCCCAGCATGTAGGGCGAGTAGAACGGAGCGGCGAACTGCACCGCGACCTGCAGGCACAGGAGGTACGTGATCAGCGCGCGCGCGCTCCGGAGCGCGGGCGAGCGCAGCACGACCTTCCACGGCGTTGGCAGCGTGTGGGGCCGCTCCGGCTCGGTGTGCGCCGCGAGGTGACGCGCGCTCCACCAGCGCGCGATTCCGGCGAGCGCGAACAGCAGTGCGAACGCGCGCCCGTCGCTGCCCATCTCGAGCCCGTGCAGGACGACTCCCCCGACGACGAGCCCGAGGAGCGTCGCCGCGTGCATCGCCCGTGTCCGCAGCGCGAAGTAGCGCGCCCAGATGCCGCGCGGCACGAGCGTGGTGATCCACGTGTTCCATGCCGGCGCTCCCGCCAAGCCCGCGGCCCAGTACAGGGCTGCCACGAGGAAGATGCTGGCGGTCGACATCGAGCCAGCTAGTGCGCCGATGACGAGCGGCACGAACGCGAGCGACTGCAGGCTCGCGCACAGGACGACCCAGCGCCGATAGGAGCCCATGCGCGCGACGGCGTGGGGCGTCACGAGCTGCAGCAGCGCGCCTGTCAGCATCGGGACCGTCGCGACGAGGCCCGAGGCGAGCTCGCCGTGCCCCGTCGCCAGCACGAAAGCCGGCAAATAGGCCTCGCCGACGCCGACCATGCCGCTGTAGAGCAGTCCGTCGATCCAGCTGTGGCGCAAGTTCGACTGCAGCGCGCGAACGCGGGGCGGGAGCAGGCGCTGCATGGGGGCCAAGAAGTCTAGGGCGCGGGCGAGGGAGCTCCAACGCGCGCGGGGCTCCCCGGAAGTTCATCCCGGAGAGCCCCGCAGGAGAGCTGGCGCGTGCAGCGCGACGGCTGCACGGCCCCGACGCTGGTACCGCGCTTACTGCACGATGATCTCGCCGTAGGCGATCCACTGCGTGCCGTTGGTGCGCAGGCCGAACATCTGGATCGGCACCGCGGTGCCGGCCGGCAGGCTGTTCAAGCCGAGCGTGCTGGCGACCTGCGCGTAGTTGAACTGGAAGCGCAGGTCCGCGCGGCCGTCGGTGCCCGGCGGGTTGCAGTCGCCGAAGTTCGTCGCGGCGAACACGCCGATCTGCGTGGCCGAGTACAGCCAAGGATTGGTCGGCGTGACGAAGTTCGTCGGGTCCGCCTGACGGCTGAGCTTGACCGTCGAGCGGTTCACGCCGTTCATGTAGAGGTTCGCGCGGCCGAGCAGCGTCAACACGAAGCGCGGACCCTGCGTGGCGCGGTCGAGCACGTCCGGGCACGCGTTGATGTCGAAATCAACGTTGAACGACGAGTCGAGCGACGTGTCGGGGCTCGTCAGCGTGATCATTTGATCGAGCGACGAGGAGAAGCCGCAGCGGTCGAGCGCCGTCCAGCGGCGGATGATCGTCTGCTCGTGGCCCGGGCCCTGCGAGGGGATCACCGTGTCCGCGAACGAGAGCAGCGGCGACGGGTCGCACAGGTCGGTCGCCGTCGCGGCGCCGAGCGAACCGACGCTCGTGTCGAGGCCCCAGGGACCGATCACGTTGATCGGCAGCGCGAGCACCGGCGCGGTCGTGTCGCTGACCGTGACGAAACCGCTGCAGGTGCCGTTCTGCGCATTGCCTTGACCGCCCGAGAACACGCGCAGTGCAACGAAGCACTGGCGCTGGCACTGGCCGGTCATGTCGATCACGAAGTTCGGCTGCGAGACCGACGGGTCATCGACGAAGCCGAAGGGACACTCCTCGATCCACTGGTAGGTGAGCGGGGTGCCATCGGGATCGAACGAAGCCGAGCCGTCGAGCGGCACGGAGGTCGAGGCGCCGGTGCACTCGGCGAAGTAGGGGCCGCCGTAGCTGCAGACCGGAAGGGCCTCGGGCTCGTCGGCGAAGGCCAACGGAGCGAGCGCAAGTGCCGCCGAGGCGAGGAGCAGTTGCTTGGAGTTGAGGATGTTCATGGTGATTTCCTGTCGGAGGACAGGGGAGGTTCGAAGCGTTCTCGAAGCGTGGCGGGGGGGCGCGCCGGATCTACCCGGAAGAGACCTTGAAACTATCCTGGGACTTTGCAAGGCGCCAGAGGTCAGCGAACTGTCATCCGCCGTTTCCGAGCGGAAGGAGCCCGCAGCGCTAGGGTGCACCGCGGCCCGAGCTCCGCGGGATTTCTGGTCCGAACACCACGGGGCTCCCAGTCCGACTTACTGCGTAGCGCGCACGTTCCGCCCTCAGCGGCCGATGCCGAACTGCCGCTCCAGCCAGCGCGGGCGGCTGTAATCCCAGTGGCGCTCGGCCATGGCCGCGACGATCACCGGATACACGCGCGCCAGCGCGCGGAAATAGGCCTCCGAGAGCCCGAGGGCCGCTGCGTGGCTCGCCAGCACGGCTCGCTCCCAGTCGCGCAGGCGCTGCGGCTCGAGAGCGAGCTGCCACATCGCGCGCGCGGAGAGTCCCTCCGCCTGCTTGCGCTCGTGCAGCAGGTAGTGGAGCAGGTCGAAGCCGGGCAGGTCCGCTTCCTCCGCCGAGCCCCAGTCGAGGAGCGCCACCAGTCTCCCGTCGCGCTCGACCTGCACGTGCTTGCTGCGCAGGTCGGCATGCTGAAGGACGAGTGGGAAGCGCAGGCCGAGCCACTCCCCGCGAGCCTCCGTGCGCAGCTGGCCAAGCGCTGCGCGAGTCGCGGCGCTGCCGCAGTGCTGCGAGACGACGTCGAAGCGCGCTCCGAGCAGGCGCTCGAAGCCCTCCGCGTCGAGCTCCCGCGCCGGCGCGGTCGCGAGCTCGGCCAGCGCGCGCGACAGGTCCTCGAGCGTGCGTCGGGTGGCCGCGAGCTCGCCCGTGAGCTGCGGCGCGGTCAGGCCGCGGGCGCGGCGCTCGACGGTCACGTACACGCCCTCGAGTTCGCCCTCGAACAGGAGCTGCGGCACGGGGCAGCGCGGATGCGCGCTCGCGATGCGCCGCAGCGTGCCTGCGTGCGTTGCCATCTGGACGCGCTGCGCCGCGCTCAGGCCGATGTGCAGGCACCACGCGCCCTCCTGTTCGCCGCGCGCGGAGCGCGTGAGCAGCACCGCGGAGTTGCCGCGCGTCGCGACCACGTGCTCGAGCTCCGCTCCGCGCTCCCCCGTGGCGCTCTCGATCGCCGCGAGCAGCCGAGACCAGCGCGGCTCGGAGTGCGAGCGCGCGCCGACGAGCGCGAACGACGGCGTGAGCAGCGGGAAGAGCCCTAGCGAATGCGCGAGCAGCTTGAGCGCGTTGGCGCGCTCCTTGGGGCCGAGCTCGAGCCGCGGGGGCGCACCGTCGAGGCCGACCAAGAACGTGAATTCACTCGCGTGCGGATAGAGCGCGAAGCAGCGCGGTCGCGCCAGCCCGGCGCGCGCGAGCAGCCTGCGGTACCCGGCGAGCGTTCGCTCCGGACCAGCGAGAGCGCGGCGCGCGAACTCCAGCGGATGGGGGACGTCGAACACGCCGCGTCGTCCCGTCGAGCGCTTGTACGCCAGGCGGTTGTCGGCGATGAGCACGAGCTCGCCGCGCGAGACGCGCACGAGCTCCGTCACGTCGCGCATCCCTGAGGCGAGCGCTCCGTCGTGCACGACCAGCTCGAACGCACCCGATTCGAACGGCAGGGATGCGCCCCGCTCCGCGAGCACTGTCGTCGTCGAGCCGCCGCTCACCAGCGCAGCGTTGCGGGCGGCGGCCCAGCGCAGGCGCAGCGGCGAGCTGTCAAGCAGCGTCACATCGAAGCCGTGCTGCGCGAGCGGCACGCTCGCCCCGGAGAGCGCGTTGCCGATGCACAGGGCGCGCGCGCGCGGGCCATTCGGACTCGACTCCGGCTGTCCCAGCGCCAGAAACCACGCGCCGCGAGCCTCGCGCGAGAGCTGCATCAGTCGATCGGCAGCTTCGTCGCCGAGCTCGAGCAGCAGCGCTTCGAGCGCGGCCTTGTAGGACGTGCCCGCTTCGAGCGTCGCGAGCGCGCGCTCAAGTGCGGCGCGCGGCAGCGGTGCAGGTTCGTCGAGGCTCACGGTGCCGGCGCACGTATGAAGACGAGGCCCGCGAGCAGCGCGGCGGCCGGTGCGACGGCGCAGGCCGCTAGGTCCACAGCCGCTGGCCCGAGACCGAGCGCTGCAAGGTATGGACCGAAGCCCAGCGTCGCGAGCAGCGGCAACGCACAGAAAATCCAGAGCGCAGCGAGCTCGCGGGACGGCGGCGTGGGACGCCCGGGCTCGGGTGCGGGTCGACGCTCGCCGCCGCGCCAGCCCGCGAGTGCGGCGGCTGCGGTGAGGGTGAGCACCCACGCGAGCTGGAAACCTCTCGACGTGTCGGCGGCGCCGTCCGCAACGACTTCGCCGAGGTCGAGCTGGCGCGATGCAGCGAGCGACGGCAGCGCGACGGCCGCGAGCGCGAGCAGGGTCGCGCCGCGCAACGCCTTGCGTGCGTTGCGATGCGTCGTGGCCCAAGAGCTTGCGAGTCCTGCGATCGCGAGGAGCGGCGCGAAGAGCGTCGTCGCGCAGCTCGCGAACAGAGCGAGCGCGCGCTCGCGCGCGTCGGCGCGTCGCAGCCAGCCGACTTGACCGCTCGCGGCGAGCGCGACGAGGGCCTGCAGTGCGAACACCGCGAGTGCGCCACTGCGCACGGTGGCTTGATCGAAGGCGACGAAGCCCGACGCGACGAGCGCTGCGCCGAGCGGTGAGCGACCGGCTCGCTCGAGCGTATGCGCGATCCACCATGCGAGCGCGGCGATCAGCGCGCAGCCGAGCGCTGCCGGCCCCGACTCGCCGCGGAAGAGTGGAGTGAAGCTCGCCGCGAGCGCGACCCCCAGAACGAGTCGCGCAAGCCAGCCGCGCTGCGGCTCGCGCAGCTCGTGCTGCGGCACGAACTCGTGGGGGCCGAGCCTCCAGCGCACGAGCCCGAGCCATGACACGATCGCGAGCGGCACAAGCTCGATCGACTCGCCGAGGAAGCTCGCGAGCGCGAACGAGAGCAGCCACAGCCAGCCGCCGAGGAGCGCGACGAGCAGGGCCGTCTCCGCGAGCTTGCGCGGAGCGTGCGAACCCGCCGCACCCGCGGGCAGCAGCGACAGCAGCGTGCGACCCGCCGCGAGCGCGAGCAGGGTTCCGAGCGGAACGGTCAGCGCGGCGCGGTCGAGTCCGAGCGTGAGGAGCAGCGTCACGTCCGCATGGTGACCCCCGCGCGGGGCGGTGGCAAGCTCTCGCGCGCGGCGCTAGAAGAACGCCATGCGCGTGGCCGCTCTGCAGTTCGACGTGCGCCGCGGCGCGAGCGCGGCCAACCTCTCCGTGGTCGAGGCGGGTCTGCGTGCAGCCGCGCAAGCTGGCGTCGAGCTCGTTGTCCTGCCCGAGATGTGGGCCTCGGGATTTCCGGGTCCGCAGTCGGACCTCGACGCGCTCGTCGCCGCCGACGGGCGCTCGTGGCTGCGCGTGGCGGAGCTTGCGCGCGAGCTGGAGCTCGCCGTGGCGGGTTCGGCCTTCGGCGCCGCGCCCGGAGCGCTGCCGCGCAATCGCGCGCGCCTCCTCGAGCGCGGGACCTGCCTGCTCGAGCACGACAAGGTGCACCTGTTCTCGCCGACCGCCGAGACCGAGAGCTTCTCCGCGGGCGATGCGCCGCTCGGCGCGGTCGAGCTGCGCGGCGCGCGCGTCGGACTCGCCATCTGCTACGACTTGCGCTTCCCGGAACTCACGCGGTCCGCATTCCTCGCGGGCGTCGAGGTTCTGTGCGTCAGTGCGCAGTGGCCGCTCGCGCGCGCGGCGCACTGGAGCGCGCTCGTGCAGGGGCTCGCGGTGGCGAACCAGTGCTTCGTGGTCGCTTGCAACCGCACCGGCACGGACGTGATCGGTCGCCGCGAGCTGGTGCTCGAATTCCCCGGCAATTCGCGCATCGTTTCCCCCCATGGCGAGCTGCTCGCCGCGGGTCGCCCCGAGGATGCGCTCGTCGCGGCCGAGCTCGACCTCGCGCTCGTGCGCGAGCTGCGCCGCCGCGTTCCGGTCGAGCGCGACCGACGTCCCGAGCTCTACGCGCGCTGGAGCGGCGCGCAGCGAGCGCCCTAGAAACGGCCGATGGCCAGCGTTTCGAGCGCTGGCCATCTTCCGTCTCTCTCTCGGTCTCTCTCTCTCACAAGGAGCCGAATGCTGGGGGCTGTCGCGTTAGAGCGGCGGCAGCGGCTTGTTCTCGAGGCGCGGCGGGAGGTCCTTGCGCGCGCCGTCATGGGGCGTGATGGCCGGCACGTGGGGCGGCTGCGGCGCGGGCGGGGCGCACACAGGGGCGGGACTGCCCGCGGCCGGGAGCTCGTCGGAGGTGAGCAGGCTGGTGCCGCGGGAGCCGAAGGCCCACGCGTGGAAGGGATGCGAGTCGAGGTCGAAGCCGACGCTGTCGCCCGCAGTGCGCAGGAGGTCGAGCGACCAGCTCACACCGCGGCGGACGCCGTGCTCGTCGCGCGTCACCACGCGCAGCTCGAGGCCATCGATCGCGCCGGCGGGGAAGCGCAGCTCCAGCGTGCGCTGCGGGGGAAGAACGAAGCGCGTCTCGCGGCCGGTGCGCGGATCGCGGAGCAGGACGAGCTCGGCGACGAGGCTTGTGTTCTGGGCGCGCAGACTGCGCGGGCCGACGCTCAGCGCGAGGTCGAGCGTCGGGGCCGGTGCGAGCGGTGCGGAGAGGGCGCTCGCGGCGAGGAGCAGGGACAGCATGGGGGTGAAGCTCGTGGGGGGGAGCCGCGGAGACGCCGATGGGTTCCGCGGCAGGCGAGCTATCGGAGGCCTGCGGGCGACCCTTGAGCCCCGGCGAGAACTTCTTTCCGCTTCCCAACCGCGGCACGCGGCCGCGCCGCGCGCACGACCCCGCTCAGTCGCGCCCGACGAGCCGCAGGGCGGCCCACTCCGCCACGCTCGCGCGCTCGTCGCGCAGCCACGCCCGCGTGCGCGCGACGGCCCGCGACGGGCTCGCCCCCGCGAGCAGCTCCGCGTGCACTCGCAGCGCGGCCCGCGGCGCCGCGCGGTCTTCGACCGGCCACAGCGTCACCACGATGTTGCGCGTGCCCGACGCGAGGAAGGCGCGCGCGAGCCCGAGCTGTCCCTCGGCGTCGACGCGCGCTCCCGCGGCGCTCGCGCAGGTCGACAGCACGACGAGCGGCAGGCGCGGCGTCGCGAGTGCGAGCTCGTCCGCGCACAGCGGCAGCGGGTCGCTGGTGCGCAGCGCCGATGGCCCGAACGCGCGCCAGGGATCGCAGGCCGTGTCGAGATGCGTCGCGAGGTGCAGAGGCGCGCCCGAGCGGCAGGCCGCGAGCACGCTCGCGCGTGTGAAGCGCTCTTCCGTGGCGAGCGTGGCGCCCGCGTGCAGTGCTGCGAGCGACTCGAGTTCCTCGCGCGCCCCGGGCAGGGCCGCGAGCCCGCCCGCCTCGAGCGCTGCGCCGAGCAGGTTCCAGCCTGCCGCGCTCGCGTCGCTCGCCTCGACGCCGGGCAGGCGCTCGGGAAGGCCGGGCAGCAGCGCGAGCGCCACGTCCGCGCCGAGCGCGGGCCAAGGCAGGGCTTCGAGCGGAGCGCCTTCGAGCGGCCCATGCGCGAGCGCGAGCAGTCGCGGCTCGCCTCCGCAGCTCGCTCGCAGGCGAGCGAGTCGCAGGCCGATCTCGCCCGGGATGAGCGCCGACGCGAGCTCGGCGGACAGCGCGGAAAAGCGCGTGGATCCGGCGCGCGGGTCGAGCGCCGCCTCGCGGACGCGGCGCACGGCCTCGAGCACCTGCGCGCGCGACAGCGGGATGCGCTCGAGCACGGCGCTGCCATCCGGCGCGACATGGGCGGCGAGCGAGCGATCGGCCCCGACGATCCACGTGACGAGCCCGAGCTCCGCGTGCGCGGCCCACGCTCGCACCGCAGCCGCGTCGATGCGCTCGCGCGCGCTCGTGCGCAGGGCGCGCGCATGGGCTTCCTCGATGCGTGCGACCGCCTCGAGCGCGCGACCATCGAGCGCCAGGGCCTCCGCCAGCAGCACGACCGCGTGCAGCCCGAGCCGCTCGCCGATCAGGCTGCCGCCGAGCTCGCCCGCGCGCCGAACGTGCAGCTGTGCCTCGCTCTCGATGGCCGCCTCGAACGCGAACTCGAGCTCGCGCAGCGCCAGAGCGCGCTCCCCGAGCGCGAGCGCGGCCTCGCCGACCAGCGCGGCCGCTCGTTCCCGTCCGGTCGGCGACACCGCCGCGAGCGCAGCGTCGTCGAGCGACTCGAGGACCGCGGCTGCATCGCCCTCGCGCAGCGCGAGGTTCGCGCGCGCCAGCCGGGCGAGCTCCGACGGCTCGTCCCCGAGTGCGTCGAGATGTCTGCGTGCGAGCGAGAGCTTGCCGTCGCGCAGCGCGGCCGCCGCGCACGCGAGCTCCCACTCGATACGCTCGGAAGCGTGCGCGTCGGGCGCGGGCCGGCAGCGCCCGAGAAACTCCAGAGCGGCCGGTGCGCGATCCTCCGCGAGCAGCGCGAGGGCCCAGTCGCGCGCGAGCGACCAGCTCTCCTGCGGAGTGCGAAAGCGCGCGAGTTCTTCGAGCCAGCGCCGCTCGTCGCGCACGTCGCCGCATCCGCGGGCGAGCGCGATGTGCCCGGCGATGGCGTGTTCGCGGAAGTCGTCGCGCGCGAGCGACTCGGCGCGCAGGCGCAGCGCCTCGAAGCTCGCGCGCGCGAGGGCGTCGTCGCCGCGGTGCAGCGCGAGTCGCGCGAGGCACAACTCCGGCTCGAGCCGCGGCGTGGACTGTCCGGCGCGCGCGAAGAGCTCGATGGCGCGCCGCGCCGCGCGCTCGGCCGAGGTCGCGACGAGCGCGCGCTGCGCGCCGGAGAGCGTCGCGTCCGTCTCCACCTGCTGCTCCTCGATGCGCGCCGCGAGCGCGCGCGCCTGCGCGGCCGGGACGAAGTCGGGGCGCGCCTCGCATGCTCTCGCGAGTGCCTCCAATTCGCGGAGCAGCTCGGTCCGTTCGCTCGCCCATTCCGCGCCGGCGACACCGCGCTCGCCGGCGTCGCGCACGCGCTCGCGCAGCTCCACGTAGCGACGCTCGTCGTCGCGGCCGGCCGCGAGAGCGCTCGCGTCGAGCGCGAGGTAGTGCTCCGCGACCTCGCGCGCGTCACAGCGACCGTGCGAGGCGCACAACTCGTGTGCAGCCTCTCGCAGCCGCTCGCCCGCGAGCGCGTCGCCGTCGCGCACGGCTTCGAGTGCGCTCGCGAAGCGCTGCAGGGCCTGCGCGCGACTCTCCTGTGCGCGCGCGGGCGCGAGCGAGAGCCACAGGCTGGCGAGGATCGAGGCTGCGAGCTTCAAGGTGCGCGCGCGATCGTGCGCTGCGCCCGCGCCTCTTGTCCAGCGCGGCTCGAGTTCGCGCGCGGCCGCGCTCAGCGGCCGGGGCGTCGCGCGAGGTAGGCGTCGCGCTCGGGGCTCGCGGGCAGGGTGCGGGCGAAGGCGCGCGCGTCCCCGACGAAGCCACGCTCGTGCAGGAGGTGCAGGATCGACTCGCTGCGCGCCGGTTCGCTGGCGGAGTCGCGGGTCGCGAGCTCGGCGAGCAGGCCCGGCTCGCGGCGTGCCTCGAAGTCGCGGCGGCCGAGCTCGACGTCGAGGCCGTCGATCTGCGCCCAGGCCTCCCAGGTGTAGTGGCCGGGGGCGAGCTCGAGCCCGGCCTGCGCGACGAGCTCCGGAACATCGGACTCGATGCTCTGCACCTCGCGACCGGCGTCGAACGCGCTGCCATCCGTGGCGCGCAGCGCGATGCGGTAGCGGGTCGCGCGCTCGCGCGGGGCGAGCTCGAAGCGGAGCGGCTGCCATGTCCGGGACGCGTCGAGGAGCAGTGCGTCGCGCGGGAAGAGCAGCGCGTCCGTCTCCTCGCCGCGCAGCAGCGGCGCAGTGGGGAAGCGCAGGGTCGGTCGCTCGTCGCCCGAGGAGCGCGGCCAGAGCGCGGCGAGCACCACGGCCGCTGCGGCCGCGCTCGCGAGCGGAGCGAGCAGGCGCAGCCGCAGCGGGGCGCGGCGGGACGGGGCATGCACCTCGGTCGCCGCGGGGGCCGTGGAGGTGCGTTCCGCTTCGGGAGCTGCGGCGGAGGGCGTCGGGAGGTCGAGCAAGGGCGTCGGCGGACGCAGCTTCAGGGTCTCGACCAAGCCGGAGCACTCGCGGCACGCGGCGAGGTGGGCGCGCAGCGCCACGCGCTCGACCTCGGTCAGGGGGCGCGCGCCCGGGCCGCGGCCGTAGTCATAGAGCTCCTCGGGGCTCGGGCACAGGTTCGGGCTCGACGCCGGGACCTGCTCCTCCAGCCACGCGTCCACCTCGCGCACCAGCGCCAAGGCCGCTCCGCACTCCGCGCAGGCGAGGGCGTGGGCTTCGAGGGCGGCGCGCTGAGGAGCCGAGAGGTCCGGCCAGTCGGGGAGCCCTTCGGCGAGGTCGGGGCGCTCGCAGGCGGGTTCGCCCCGCGTCGATCCTTGGCGTGCACGCATCGCTTGCCCCGCATCCGCAGGTTCGCGCTCCGACGGGCCTTTTTCCCGCGGGAAACTCATCCGGCGACCTCGCTTTTCGGCAGGCGGGTGAGCAGCTCGCGCCGCAGGGCGCTCGAGGCGCGCTTGAGGCGGTACTTGGCCTGCTCGAGGGTGATCCCGAGCGCGGCGGCGATGTCGAGCAGCGTGCGGTGGTCGACGAAGCGCAGCACGAGCAGCGAGCGTTCCTCCGCGGGCAGCTGCGCCATGGCCCGGCGCACCGCCGAGCCGATCTCGGCCCCGGCGAGGGCCTCGGGCAGCGGCGTGGCCGGATCGGCCCTTTCCGGCAGGTCGTCGCCTTGGGGCGAGAGCCGGATGCGGCGGCGGGCATTCTGCTGGCGCTTCACATCGACGCAGCGGCACCACGCCACGCGGTACAGCCACGTGCCGAAGCTGCCGCGCGCGGGGTCGAAGGCGTCCTGGGCGAGGCGCTCGAGCGCGTGCCACGAGAGGTCCGCGAGCAGGTCGTCGCGCGCCGCGGGTTCCTGCTCGAAATGGCTGATGCAGTGCAGGAACAGCGGCCGGTAGCGCTCGAGGTAGGCGCGCACGGCGTCGTCGTCGCGCGCGCGCAGGCCTTCGACCAAGAGCGTGTCGTCCAACGTCGCCAAGTCCCCTCGGACTGCGGTGATAGGAAGCGCCGTGCGCGCTTGCAAGCCACGCTGTCTCGGGACAATCGCGGGCTCTTGGCACGCTCGCCCTACGTTCTATGGAAGGTGGAGGGAATTCGGGGCGCGCCGTATCCTCCTTGCGCCTCCCGTTTCGCCCCGCCATCTCCCGGAGCCACCCCGCCGTGAAGGAAGTCGTACTCGTCGGCGCCTGCCGCACCCCGATCGCCAAGTTCCAAGGCTCGCTCGCGGGCTTCCGGGCCCCCGACCTCGGGGCGCTCGCCATCGCCGAGGCCCTGCGCCGCGCCGCGGTCCCGGCCGACGCGGTCGACGAGGTGATCATGGGCAACGTGCTGCAGGCGGGGCTGGGCCAGAATCCGGCTCGTCAGGCCGCGCGCAAGGCCGGCATCCCCGATCGCGTCGGCGCGTTCACGGTCAACAAGGTGTGCGGCTCGGGCCTGAAGAGCGTGATGCTCGCGGCGCAGGCCATTCGCGCGGGCGACGCCGAGGTGATCGTCGCCGGCGGCATGGAGAGCATGAGCAACGCGCCGTACCTCCTGCCGGAAGCGCGCTCGGGCGTGCGCCTCGGCCACGGCAAGCTGATCGACTCGATGGTCTGGGACGGCCTGTGGGACATCTACAACGACTTCCACATGGGCATCACCGGCGAGAAGGTCGCGGAGAAGTACGGCATCACGCGCGCGATGCAGGACGCGTTCGCGGCGCAGAGCCACCAGCGCGCGGCCGAGGCCACCGCGGCCGGTCGTCTGAGCGATGAGCGCTTCGCAGTCGCGATTGCACAGCGCAAGGGCGATCCGATCCAGTTCAACACCGACGAGGGCATCAAGGGCGACACCACCGCGGAGTCGATCGCGAAGCTCAAGCCGGCCTTCAAGCCCGACGGCGGAACCGTGACGGCCGCCAACGCCTCGTCGATCAACGACGGCGCCTCGGCGGTGGTCGTGATGAGCGCGGAGCGCGCGCGCGCACTCGGCTGCAAGCCGCTCGCCCGCGTGCTCGCCTACGGAACCGGCGGCTGCGCGCCGGAGTGGGTCATGATGGCGCCCGAGCACTCGATTCGCGGCGTGGCCGGCATGCTCGGGATGAAGCCCTCGGACTTCGACCTGCACGAGATCAACGAGGCGTTCTCGGCGGCCGCGGTCGCGCTGACGAAGGTGCTCGAGCTCGATCCGGCCAAGGTCAACGTCAACGGCGGCGCGGTGGCGATCGGCCACCCGATCGGCGCGAGCGGCTGTCGCGTGCTCACGACGCTGCTGCACGCGATGAAGCAGCGCGGATCGAAGCGCGGCATGGCGTCCCTGTGCCTCGGCGGCGGAAACGCAGTCTCGATGGCCGTGGAGGCGCTCTAGTCATGGCCTACTACGAGAAGGTCGCCGTCATCGGCGCCGGCACGATGGGCAACGGGATCGCGCAGACCTTCGCGACCCACGGCAGCGCGGTGGCGCTCGTCGACATCGACGCCAAGGGACTCGAGAAGGGCGTCGCCGCGATCCGCGCGAGCCTCGACAAGTTCGCCTCGAAGGGCGCGCTCACCAAGGAAGCCGCCGACGCGGCCTTCGCCAACGTGCATCCCTCGAGCGCGATGGAGGCGGTCAAGGGCGCGCAGCTCGTGGTCGAGGCGGTCTCGGAGCGCGAGGCGGTCAAGAAGAGCGTCTTCGGAGCGCTCGACGCGCTCACGGGGCCGGAGTGCATCCTCGCGACGAACACGAGCTCGATCTCGATCACCGCGATCGCGGCGAGCACGAAGCGCCCCGACAAGGTGATCGGGATGCACTTCATGAACCCGGTGCCGCTGATGAAGCTCGTCGAGGTCATCCGCGGGCAGGAGACGTCGGCGGACACGACGGCCAAGGTCGTCGCCTGCTCCGAGGCGCTCGGCAAGGTGCCGGTCGAGGCCAGCGACTACCCGGGCTTCGTGTCGAACCGCGTGTTGATGCCGATGATCAACGAGGCCGCGTACTGCCTGATGGAGGGCGTCGCGACGAAGGAAGGCATCGACACGGTGATGAAGCTCGGCATGAACCATCCGATGGGGCCGCTCGCGCTCGCCGACCTGATCGGTCTCGACGTGTGCGTCGACATCTTGAACGTGCTGCACACGGGGCTCGGCGACGACAAGTATCGCGCCTGCCCGCTGCTCAAGCGCATGGTCGCGGCGGGGCGCCTCGGCCGGAAGACGAAGAAGGGCTTCTACGACTACTGAGAGCCCTGCGGACGAGCGCTCGACCACCACGCGAAACGAAACACCTCGAGAGAGAGCCACATGTTCGAACTTTCCGAAGAGCTGACGATGGTGCGCGACGCGGCGCGCGACTTCGCGGAGCGCGAGCTCAAGCCCCGCGCGACGAAGCACGACCGGCAGGAGCACCTCGACGCCGAGGTGCTCTCCCAGATCGCGGAGCTCGGCTTCTGGGGACTGACGGTGCCCGAGGAGTACGGCGGCGCTGGGATGGGCAACCTCGCGCTCTCGACCGTGCTCGAGGAGCTCAACCGCGGCTGTGCGGCCACGGGCGTCACGGTGTCGGTGCACAACAGCCTCCTGTGCGCGCCGATCCTGAAGTGGGGCAGCGACGAGCAGAAGCGCCGCTTCCTGCCCAAGCTCGCGAGCGGCGAGTGGATCGGCGCCTACTGCCTGACCGAGCCCAACTCGGGCTCCGACGCGGCGGCGCTCGTCACCAAGGCTGAGCGCGACGGCGACCACTACGTGCTGAACGGCACGAAGATCTGGGTCACGTCCGGCTCGATGGCGGGGCTCGCGCTCGTCTACGTGCGCACGAACCCGGATTCGAAGCTCCCGAAGGCCAAGGGCATCAGCGCATTCCTCGTCGAGACCTCGACGCCTGGCTGTCGCGTCGGCAAGAAGGAACTCAAGTGCGGCATCCGCGGCTCGCCCGCGACCGAGCTCGTGTTCGAAAACTGCCGCGTGCCCGCCGCGAACATGCTCGGCGCGCTCGACAAGGGCTTCCCGATCGCGATGGACACACTCGACGGCGGGCGCATCGGCATCGCGGCGCAGTCGGTCGGCATCGCGCAGGCGTGCATCGAAGAAGCGATCGCCTACGCCAAGGTGCGCGTGCAGTTCGGCAAGCCGATCGCGCACTTCCAAGCGATCCAGCACAAGATCGCCGACATGCAGGTGCGCATCGACGCGGCCCGCATGCTCGTGCAGAAGGCCGCGTGGCTGCGCGACCGCGGCGAGCCCTGCGGTCGTCAGGCCGCGGAGGCCAAGCTGTTCGCCTCGCAGGCCGCCAACTTCTGCGCGGACGAGTGCCTGCAGATCCACGGTGGCGCCGGCTACACGGACCACTTCATCGCCGAGCGGCTGTTCCGCGACGCGCGCATCACCGAGATCTACGAGGGCGCGACCGACATCCAGCGCCTCGTGATCGCGCGCGCGGTGATCGGCTGACAGGAGACGCGATGAGCGCCGTCGAAACCCTCGCTGCTCGCATCGAACGCGGTGATCGCACCGCGCTCGCGCGCATGATCAGCTGGGCCGAGAACGGCGATGCGCGCTTTGCTGGCGAGCTCGCGGTGCTGTGGCCGCGCGTCGGGCGCGCGTGGCGCATCGGCGTCACGGGGCCGCCGGGCGCCGGGAAGAGCACGCTCGTCAACGAGCTCGCGCGCGTCGAGCGCTCGCGCGAGCGCACGGTCGGCATCTGCGCGGTCGATCCCTCGAGTCCGTTCACCGGCGGCGCGCTGCTCGGCGATCGCATCCGCATGGACGATCGCACGCTCGATCCCGGCGTGTTCATTCGCTCGATGGCCTCGCGCGGCAGCCACGGCGGGCTCGCGCGCGCAGCGGCGAGCGCGTGCGATGTGCTCGACGCGTTTGGCTTCGCCACGATCCTGCTCGAGACCGTCGGCGTCGGTCAGGCCGAGTACGACGTGCTCGACGCGGCCGACACGGTCGTCGTCGTGCTGTGTCCGGGCGCGGGCGACGGCATTCAGGCCATGAAGGCGGGCTTGCTCGAAGTCGCCGACGTACTCGTGGTGAACAAGAGCGACATGCCCGGCGCGGAGCGTCTCCAGAACGACCTCGTCGAAGCCGTGCACGTGCGCTTCACCAAGCGCGCGTGGTCGGTGCCGGTGGTCGCGGCGAGCGCGGGCACGTCGAAGGGCATCGAAGACGTGCTCGAAGCGGTCGCGCAACACCGCGCGCACGTCGAATCGAGCGGGCTCGAGGCCGCGCGGCGCAGGAAGCGCATCGAGCAGGTGCGCCACTCGGTGTCGGAGCAGCTCGCCGAGCGCCTGTGGGGTCCGCAGGGCCTGCGCAGCCGCGTCGAGGAGGAGCTCGCGCAGGGACACTCGCCGCACGCGATCGCTGCGGCGTTGCTCAAGGAAATCACCATGGGGCTCTCGAAGCCCTCGGAGGCACGACGATGACGCTCGACGGTTCCCGCACCGAGGTTCGCGCGGTCGACGCGCGCGCCCTGTGGCAAGAGGAGTTCGACAAGGCGAAGAAGCGCGGTGTCGAGTTCACCAGCTTGTCTGCCGCGCCGCTCCAGCCGCTCTACGGACCTGAGGATGCGCGCACGGACTTCGCGAACGACCTCGGCTACCCCGGCTCGTTCCCGTACACGCGCGGCGTGCACCCGACGATGTACCGCAGCCGCCTGTGGACCATGCGGCAGTTCGCGGGCTTCGGCAGCGCGCGCCAGACGAACGAGCGCTTCAAGTTCCTGCTCGCGCACGGGCAGACGGGCCTTTCGACGGCCTTCGACTTCCCGACGCTGATGGGCTACGACTCCGACCACGCGCACTCGCTCGGCGAAGTGGGGCAGGTCGGCGTCGCGATCAGCTCGCTCGCGGACATGGAAGTGCTGATGGACGGCATCCCGATGGCCGAGGTCTCGACCTCGATGACCATCAACGGGCCCGCGCCGATCCTGCTCGCCTTCTACATCGCCTGCGGCGAGCGGCAGGGCGTCGATCCCAAGCTGCTGCGCGGCACGGTGCAGAACGACATCCTCAAGGAGTATCAGGCGCAGCACGCGTGGCTCGTGCCCGCGGAGCCGGCGCTGCGGATGATCACCGACGTGATGGGCTACTGCGCCCAGCGCGTGCCGCAGTGGAACACGATCTCGATCTCGGGCTACCACATCCGAGAAGCCGGCTCGACGGCGGCGCAGGAGCTCGCGTTCACGCTCGCGAACGGCATGGAGTACGTGCGGCGCGGCAAGGCTGCGGGCCTCGACGTCGACGACTTCGCGCCGCGGCTCTCGTTCTTCTTCGACAGTCACCTCGACTTCTTCGAGGAGATCGCCAAGTTCCGCGCGGCGCGCCGCATCTGGGCGCGCAAGATGCGCGACACGTTCGGAGCCAAGGACCCGCGCTCGTGGATGGTGCGCTTCCACACGCAGACGGCCGGCGTCTCGCTCACCGCGCAGCAGCCCGAGAACAACATCGTGCGAACGGCCTTCGAGGCGCTCGCGGCGGTGCTCGGCGGCACGCAGTCGCTGCACACCAACTCGATGGACGAGACGCTCTCGCTCCCGACGGAGAAGGCCGTCAAGATCGCGCTGCGCACGCAGCAGATCATCGCCGAGGAGATCGAGGTCGCGCACGTGATCGACCCGCTCGGTGGCTCGTACTACGTCGAGGCGCTCACGAATCGGCTCGAGGCCGAAGCCGAGCGCTACTTCGCCGAGATCGAGCGCCGCGGCGGCGTCGTCGCTGCGACCGAGCAGGGCTACATCCAAAAAGAGATCCATCGTTCGGCGATCGCGTACCAGGCGGCGTTGGAGCGCGCCTCGAAGAAGGTCGTCGGCGTCAACTGCTACGTCGAGGACGAGAAGGGCCCGACGATCGAGCTGCACAAGATCGATCCCGCGGTCGAGCGCGAGCAGCACGAGCGGCTCGCGACGCTGCGCAAGAAGCGCGATGCGACCAAGGCGCAGCGCGCTCTCGACGAGATCCGCGACGCGTGCAAGTCGAGCGACAACCTGCTCGAGCGCTTCGTCGCAGCGGCCCACGCGGACTGCACTCTCGGCGAGATCGCCGACGTGCTGCGCGCGGAGTTCGGCCACTACAAGGAACCCAAGATCCTCTAGGCGCTGCCATGGCGAAGTCGTCCAACCCGCTGATGCAGATCATCACGCTGCTCTTGATCGTCCCTGCGATGGTGACGGTCGTGGTCGGCATCGACTTCCTGCTCGACGGGTTGGGAATCGACCTGATCGAGATCAACCTCCCGCGGCGCGGCCTGTGGGGACTGTTCATCGGCGCGTGCTGCCTCGGCACGGGCTGGATCGCGAAGCAGGGCCTCGCGGCCCTCTGGAAGAAGCTCTAGCGAGATGCAAATGACCCAACGCAAGATCCGAGTCCTCGTCGGCAAGCCCGGTCTCGACGGCCACGACCGCGGCGCGAAGACCGTCGCCAGTGCGCTGCGCGACCATGGCATGGAGGTGATCTACACCGGCCTGCACCAGACGCCCGAGGCGATCGCCGAGATCGCCGCGCAGGAAGACGTCGACGTGGTCGGGCTGTCGATCCTCTCCGGTGCGCACATGGCGCTCTTCCCGCGCGTGCGCGCGGAGCTCGTGAAGCGCGGCATGGGGCACGTGCTGCTGACCGGCGGTGGCATCATCCCGCAGGACGACATGGCGGCCCTCGAGGCGCAGGGCTACACGAAGCTGTTCGGTCCCGGCACGCCGACCGAGGCGATCGCCAAGTGGATCACGGCGGCGATGGAAGAGCGGCTCAAGAACGAAGGAGCGCAGTGAACATGAGCGAGAGCAATTCCCAGCGGGACATCCTGACGATCGAAGAAGCAGCGGAGCTGCTCGGCGTCAGCGTCAAGACTTTCA
>Ga0169931_10002687_pt1 | contig 28760 bp, 34 predicted proteins | sample Kivu_15m_20L_FD_129675 | JGI IMG/M metagenome (GOLD analysis project Ga0169931, IMG submission 129675) | Freshwater microbial communities from Lake Kivu, Western Province, Rwanda to study Microbial Dark Matter (Phase II) - Kivu_15m_20L... | ecosystem: Environmental > Aquatic > Freshwater > Lake...
GAGCGTGAAACACCCGAACCCATGCCGAACTCGACCGTGAAACCGCTCCGCGCCCATGATACTATCGCTTAAGCGCCGGGAAAGTAGGTCCTCACCAAATCTCCTCGCATCAACTCCTTGCTTGCTTCTTATCTTTACACTCTTTATTGTTAAATACCCCTGAAGGAATCGTCATTCTGAGCCTTCGAAGAAGGCGTAAGAATCCAGTATAAGCAAATTAAAGCCACACATCTCTCTGCCTGTTACTTATTCGCCACATCTTCGTGTTCAAAGGCCTTATTATCTTTCAAAGGTTTTGACTTTTCCTCTTGCATAAGGCTATGTTGTCTACAAATAACGTAATTTTACGACAGGAATTTTCAATGAAAAAAACTTTATCTCTAGGTTTTGTAACCCTTGTAACGGCAGCGCATTTATCTGCAGCTCCTCAAATCTCTTCTGGCGCGTACGCAGGTGCGGCAGCTGGTGTATCTGTGTTGGGTGGAAAAAACCAATTGGCTACTTCTAATGATGCAGCAGTTGCTGGTCAGCAAGTACTGCAAGACCAAGGCAATTTTAGTCTTTCAAAAACATCTCCTGCAGTAATGATTTTTGCTGGTTATGGAATGAAAGTTAGTGGTTTTTGGACAGCAGCGGAACTTTTCTATCAATTTGATAGCCTGAAAGATAAACAAAATCCTGTATTTGCAGGTACAACACCTAAAAATTTGTCAAGTACTTCAACGGGTGCGTATGGTCTTTCTGCTCATTTAGGCTTTCTTCCAAGTGAAAATTGCACAGCTTATGTGATTTTAGGTGTAGAAGCACGACGTTTTAAAGTGAAGTTCTCAGATCCTACTCCAGCTAACGTTTCAGCAGCAATTAATAAAGGTTATACAAGTGTAGCCTTTGTTCCGGGTATTGGTGCTCGTTTTGCTTTGACTAAGGAACTAAGTCTTAGAACAGAATATAAGTATGCAATGCATCGTAGTAAAACACTGAATGCGTCTGCAAAGAATACAGCTAACGCGGCTCAAACAGATACTGTAAAAATTAAACACCAACCTAAAGTACACAGTTTTAACGTAGGCGTAGTTTATAGTTTCTAAAAGCTGCTAAAAATCAGCATTAAAAGCTGTTATTTTTTAAATAACAGCTTTTTTATTTTAAAATAATACTTGCAATTTTTACTCCAATGGTATATAAGTTATCCATATGCTATGGCCTTCCATATGAAAATTAAAGGGCCTCTGCACTGATAAGCGAGGAGCTGCTTATTTTTTGTTTTAAGCTTTTAACAAAATTGGAGATAATCTATGAAATTAACACATTTATTAAGTGCAGCCGTTATAACAGCTGTTACAGTTGGTTCATTAAGCGCAATTGATGGCGAATTCACAAATATGAACCCTACTCAAGCTAAAATGGCAGCTACAAAACTTAAAACTGAAGTAGCGCGTCTTCGTGGGCTTGGTGGTGCAGCGGCTCACCATGGTGGTTTAGCTGGTACAGATACTGATGCTCTATTACAAACTATTGGTGCAGACACACAACCATACATTAATGCAATTAAAGCTCCAGTTATTAATGCATTTAATCATTTTGTTGATACTTTGCTTCCTGGTGCAGGAGGAGCTAATTTTCTTGATGGTGCTGCTGTGATTGGTCACGGCCTTGCTGGTATAACAAAAGATCAATTTAAAGCGGTATTTGCTGATCAAGTGAATGCTGCTACACATGCAGCTTTAGCTGCTCATGGTGCTGCTGTACCTGTTGATGCTTCTATGCATGCATTAAACGCAAGTGTACAAAGCGTTAACGTTGCAATGGGCGCAGCTTTTGATGCTTGGTTTGATCTTATTTTCCCAGCTGGTGCTGCTGCTGTAGTGTTAGACGGTGCTACGGCCGGTAATCTTGCTGCTGCAGGTTTAGCAGACGCTCAAAGAGATACTTTCAAAGCTGCTGTTTTAGGCGTTATTAGTCAATAATAGTTTTGTTATTAAAGAGCTCCTTTCATTAATGAAGGGAGTTTTTTTTTATGCTCTTTGTTTTTGTTTATCTAAACTTTATCTTGCATTTTCAATAAAATTGGCTTAGGTGTTTTTGTATTACAATTAACAAAATCATACTGGAGTCTTTAATGAAGATTATTACAAAAAAATTTTTTCTAGCTCTTGCTGGTATGTCGGCAATTTTTTCAAGTACTATTGACCCTGAATTTGAATCCTTAAACGCTACGCAAGCTAAGCTTGCGGCTACAAATCTTAAGAAAAAAGTTGCTGATTTATCTGCGCTCCCTTTGGTTGCTGCACATCATGCTGGTTTGCCCGGAACGGATACAGATGAGTTAATCAAGGCCGTTGCCAACGGAAGCAACGATACCTGGATAGCTTTTGCTAAAATGAAAATAACAACCCTTATATCTACTTGGATAACTACTTTACCAAAAGATGGTCAGAATCTTCTTGTGAATGGAGTAGTTGGGGGGGTTGCAAATAAAAGAAGACAAGCGAGACTAATAGCCGACTTGGAAAGAGTTATTGGGGCAGCTGATTACACGGCTGTGCCTACTCCTGCTGATGCAAGCTTTTGCAATTTAAAACAAACGAAAGCTGCCACTATTCGAGTGATAATTAATGCAGTAAATACTGAAATTGATCGTTTGCTTCCTGGAGCAAACCATCTAGACTTTTTGGCAGGAAATTTGGCGGCTGCGCTTCCAGGTTTCCCGCTCGATAGAACAAAAGGCGCTTTTAAGGCTGTAATCGAAGCAAAAATTAAAGCTTTTTAATTTTTAACATTAATCTTAATTTCCTATACAATTTATCTTTGCATATTACACGCACAGATAAATTGTTGTGGTGCTTAAAAATTATATCCTTAATCTAACCATCCTTTAAGTATTATAAGTAGGATTAACTAAAAATTAATTAAAAAACGTGTAAGCTGGAATTGTAGGTACAGCAAGTATTTAAAAATAATGATACACTTTTCAGCGCATATTTTTTTAGTCTTTCTCAGTATTAATGTATTTGGTTCCTTGAGTGCAATGGATGCTGAATTTGCTTCACTCAATCCAACCCAAGCAGCTGTAAAGGGGCAACAGTACAAAAAGCAAGCAGAAGAGCTCGCTAAAAATCTTACCATTCCTCTTGAAAACATTCCGGGGTCTTTTTCCGGTAATCCAACACAAATTAAATTGCTTGGTTCTAAGTGGAAAAAAGAATATGAGCGCCTTAAAGAAGAAGAACGTAAGCTCTTACCTTCAGGTGGGGCTGTAGGCTCTACAAATTCTTCATTTGTTTCTCCAAAACCAGCCGACACTATACCAGCCTCTTTAATGACTCCAAATCCTAGCAGTTCTTCTGCAGTGACTAATCAACATCTTGATCAAAGTGTTAGTGAGGGTTCCATTCCTTCTTTTGTTTCTCCTCAATAACCGTTAACGATTGATTAAAAGTTTTCGGGTAATATAACGACAATACACAAAGGCATAAGAACATTATGAAGAAATACCTTTTACAAACTCTTTTATTACTTTCAATAGGAAGTTTGAGTGTAAATGCTGCTACGTTAGCAACTCCTAAAAAAGCAGCAGGAGAATCGACGATTGATGCGGAATTTTTGTCAATGAATCCAACTCAGGTTAAATTAACAGGTTCTGCTTATAAAAGGCGGGTTGAAGAAGCTGAAGGACGTAAGCCACTTGCTTCTTCCGGCATTGATTCTGAATTTTCGAACTTGAATCCTACTCAGGCAAAAATAGAAGCAACAAAGTGGAAGAGGGAGATTGAAGTAAAAGGCCTCTCTTCTCCATCTCGCGTTCCAGCGCCTACCGTTCATTCTTCTTCAGCAGCTAGCGGGCAGACTGATTTAGATGATATTTTACATAAGCTAGATGATGTAAGTAGAGAAGTTCGTGCCCTAAGAGTGCACTCTGATATAACACCAAGCAATCTCAGCGGTGCTTTTGATCAACATGCGACAGCAGATGATAGAGCTTTAAACCTTGCCTTTAAGGACTCATCTCTCGTGGAAGCATATAAAGCTGCAAAAAAAGCAAACAGCCTTGCTGGCTTTTGGCCTGTTGTAAAAGCGGCAGTGTTAAAAAAGCTTACAGATAAAATAAATGAAATTCAACCAGGTGACGATAATGCTGATCTTTTGATTCAGCCTTCCTTCGTGTTTGTTGTGCACGCTGCTAAAAAGGGGGAATTTTTAGTCCACATGCGACAAGCAATAGAAAGCTTAGATTTTGCTGATATTGCTATGCCAGCAAATGACTCTGCTGTAGGAGCATTATCGAGCAATTATATGCAAAAAATTAATGCAGCACTTTGGGCTCTTATAGATACCATCGTGCCAGGTAAAGATGATAGTATTATTTTGCACGGAAGTATTGATCCTAATAGAATGAAAACGAACCAATCCCCTAGAACAAAATTGGCGTTTCGAAATGTGTTTCTTGGCGCAATTAAATAAATTCAACATTTCTTCTACAACCTTCGCAATGGGATTGCTTATCGCAGCAATCCCTTTTTTATTTTTCCTCTCTCAATCTTTCCCCACCAAAACCCCTTTGCAATCAGCCGCCATCTGTGGCATAATCCTGTCAGTTATAACCTCTAACCGGCTCATTACTTAAACATTTATACACGAGCCACCCCCCAGGACATCATTTCTATGCAAGCTCAAAAAGAAAACTTCGAATCTCTTTTAAACGAATTCATGCAAGACAGCCGCACCTTTGAAGGTAAAGTTGTTAAAGGCACCATCATCAGCATCCACAACGACATGGCCACTATCGATATTGGCATGAAATCGGAAGGCCGCGTTCCTCTTAAGGAAATTACGGGCCGCGCCGGAATGCACGAAGCAAAAATCGGTGACCGTATCGAAGTCTACGTTGAGCGCCTTGAAGATCGCCACGGCGAAGCCATGCTCAGCGTTGAAAAAGCCCGCCGCGAAGCATCCTGGAATGTGTTAGAGGAAGCCCTTGTTTCTGGCGCGCACATCGACGGCGTCATTTTTGGCCGCGTCAAAGGTGGTTTTACTGTTGATCTTGACGGCGTTGTTGCCTTCTTGCCTGGTAGCCAAGTTGATATTCGCCCAATTCGCGACCTCGCACCATTGATGAATATCGTGCAACCATTCAAAATCCTTAAAATGGATAAAAGCCGCAGCAATATCGTTGTGTCACGTCGTTCAGTGCTTGAAGAATCACGCGCCGAAGCACGCACGGAACTTGTTGCAAACCTGAATGAAGGTCAAGTGGTTGCCGGTGTGGTGAAAAACATCACCGATTACGGTGCCTTTATTGATCTTGGTGGCGTTGACGGTCTTCTCCATGTCACTGATATTTCATGGCGCCGCATCAACCATCCAAATGAAGTTCTTAAAGTTGGTGAAACTATTAATGTTCAAGTCATTCGCTACAATAAAGACACGCAACGTATTTCTCTCGGCATGAAGCAGCTTGAAAACGACCCATGGCAAAATATTGATCTGCAATACAAGCCAGGTCAAAAAGTTACCGGTAAAGTCACGAATATCACTGACTACGGTGCATTCGTTGAATTGCAACCAGCTATCGAAGGTCTCATTTATGTGACTGAAATGAGCTGGACAAAGAAAAATATCCACCCAGGCAAAGTCTTAACCGTTGGTCAAGACGTCGAAGTGGTGGTGCTTGCTGTTGATTTGTCAAAGCGTCGCATCAGCCTTGGCTTGAAGCAGTGCATGGATAATCCATGGCAAAAACTCGTTGAAGATCACCCAGTGGGCAGTATCTTCGAAGGCGTTATTAAAAACGTTACCGAATTCGGTCTGTTTGTTGGTATCAACGAACAACTCGATGGTATGGTACACATCAACGATATCTCTTGGGAAGAAACAACCGAAGAAACTCTAAAACAATTCACAAAAGGCCAAATGGTTAAAGTGAAGGTTTTGGACATCGACCCTGAAAAAGAACGCGTTAGCCTTGGTGTAAAACAAGTAACTGGCGATCCTTTAGCGGATGTTTTAGCATCGGTTAAAAAAGGCGATGTAGTTACATGTTCTGTTACGGCGATTGATGATAAAGGCATGGACGTAACGCTTGCTAATGGCTTAAACGGCTACATTAAAAAAGCGGACATTGCTAGAGATCGCAGCGACCAACGCCTAGATCGTTTTGCCGTAGGCGAAAAGATTGACGCTAAAGTGTTACAAGTTGAAAAGTCATCTCGCAAAGTTAGCCTTTCTATTAAAGCGCGCGAAATGGATGAAGAGAAAGAAGCTCTATCAACGTATGGTTCATCCGATAGCGGAGCAACGCTTGGCGACATCTTAGGAACAGCGCTCAGCAAAGCGAAGTCTAAGAAAGAAAGCGAAGCAGCAGCTCCAAAAGCAGCTAAAGAACCTGCGAAAAAAGCTAAAAAGGAAGAATCAGACGCAGCAGATGCGGAAGATAAGCCTAAAAAGAAAGCTGCTCCAAAGAAGAAAGCAGCTGACGAAGCAGACGCAGAGTAGTTTAAATCAAGTAGCTTAATGGGGAAAAGACCATTTTTTCCCCACTTTTATTGAGGGAAGGTTTATGAACTGGATCACAAATTTTGTAAAGCCCAAAATCCAGGCGCTTATTAACAAAAAGATCGACGTCGCCGAAAACCTTTGGGCGAAATGTCCTGGTTGCGAGCACATGCTCTTTCATCGTGATTTGAAAGAAAACCTAAATGTATGCCATCACTGTGGCCATCATATGCGTATTTCTGCCAAAGAACGGCTACATCATCTCTTTGATAACGGCGTCTACACATTACAAAATGTGCCATCCGTGATTAATGACCCTCTAAAGTTTAAAGATTCTAAAAAGTACGCAGATCGCCTCAAAGAATACCGCCAAAAAACGGGCCATGAAGATTCTGTTCTTGTGGCTTTTGGCCAAGTCAAAGGGCGTAACCTGGTAGTGTGCATCTTTGATTTCGATTTTATGGGTGGCTCCATGGGCCTATACGCAGGGCAGGGTATGGTAACGGCTGCTGAACTTGCCGTAAAAAGCCACAGCCCAATGCTTGCTATTACAGCATCTGGCGGAGCGCGCATGCAAGAAGGCATCCTATCGCTTATGCAAATGCCACGCACAACCATTGCGGTCCAAATGGTAAAAGAAGCAGGTCTTCCATATCTCACACTCCTTGCTGATCCAACTACCGGCGGCGTTAGCGCATCCTTTGCTATGCTTGGCGATATAAGCTTCGCAGAGCCCGGTGCTATCATTGGCTTTACTGGTGCTCGCGTTATCGAAGAAACCATCCGTCAAACTCTTCCTGAAGGATTCCAACGTGCGGAATACTTACGCGAACACGGTATGATTGATATCGTCGCTCCTCGTAAGGAAATTCCGGAAAAGCTGGGGCAAATTCTGCATCACTTGCAAAGCTATTCAAAACTCAGCGCTTAACACTTTCCTGTCATCCCTGCGAGCTTTACTTCATCCCTCTTCGTCGTCCCTGCGAGGGCGTTAGCCCGAATGCGGGGACCCATTCAAACCAACTCTTTATACAAATCTTTCCAAGTAGGATTCATCTTTTCAATAAGATTAATCCTAAAGCTTCTAGGCCAATGCTTTATTTGTTTTTCACGTGTAATAGCAGCTTCAGCAGATTGATGAATTTCATAATAAACTAGTCGATCAATGCTATATTTTTTAGTAAATCCATCAGCTAATTTATTTTTATGCTCATAAACGCGCCGAATAACATCATTTGTTACGCCGGTGTACAAGGTCCCAAAAGGCTTTGAGCAGAGAATGTAAACAAAATAATACCGGTCATTCATGATAATAGACCCCCGAATATCGGCGCACACGCGCCTCATCAGGGGTGACAAGCTCGAGTTGTGTCACAGTGTATCGTGAATCTGGTTAAATTCTTGTTAAAATAATGGGTTACCTCTCTCGTCGTCCCTGCGAGGGCTTTAGCCTGAATTCGAGGATCCATCATTTGATCCCAGTATTCATTATCCCCCAAAAACTTGCTGTAAATCTTCCAGCACCTCAGAGGGCAGCGGATTACTTGTGCTCAACTTAAACGCCTCTCCACACTCTATTTGCAACAACAGCAGCTCTAAAATTGAAAGCATATCAATAGTTTTGCCCTTGCAATGAAAACGGAGCGGCGTAAAGGGTTTTAGGATGTCGATAATTTTTGCACACGGTCGAGCATGTAGCCCCTCGGCCTTAAATTCGTAGTCCATTACGAATTCACAGCTTGTGGTGTCGATAAAAGCGTCGAAGCAATCTGGATGTACTTGCGCCCCGCATCAAAGGCTTTTTGTGCTACCTCCGGCAATACATGGCTGTTTCTGTTTTCCACAAATTTAATAAACATCGGCAAATTAACACCTGCTATAACTTCCACCGGTTTTATCCCGAGCACCGACATAGCTAAATTTGAAGGCGTACCGCCAAACATATCTGTTAAAATGACCACACCCTTTCCGGTATTAATCTCATCAATGCTTTTGTGTAGCTCTTGCCTTTTGACTTCGGGGTCATCATGAGGGTTGCACGTGATGTACCGAATGTTGTCTTGAGGTCCCATAATAGTTTCAAGAGTCTCAATCAAAGCTTTTCCCAAGGTTCCATGGGTAAGCAGCAAAACACCAATCATAAAAACACTCTATAGGTCGCGATGTTCAATAACACAATCATACTGTAATTTTTTAAGAAGGCTATGAAAAAATTCAGCAACAAACACGCTGCGATGTTGACCTCCCGTACATCCAAAGGCGATGGTCAAATAAAAGCGCCCTTGTTCCTTGTATCCCAAAATTGCATTGATCAAAAATTCTTTGAAATGATGCTCAACAATCATCCAGCGTTGATCCTGTTTGATGTAATGCTGTACATCTTTATCTTTGCCGGATAAAGGTTGCAAGTGCTTTTCATAAAACGGATTACTTAAAAAACGCACATCAATAATCAAATCCGCATTTTTGGGTAATGATTTTTTATAAGAAAACGAAAGCAATTGAATTTTAAGAGTGTGCGCATCTGCTCCTTGAAAATAATGCTGCAAAACATTTCGTAAATGTCGTGCATTAAAATCCGTAGTATTCAGCTGTATTTCAGCAATTTTTTTAAGTGGTGTCAGGCGCTGTTTTTCAAGTCTAACTGCTGTTTGCAAATCCTTGGCATCAATAGGGTGAGGCCGCCGTGATTCATTATAACGCTTCAAAATGGTCTCTTCATCACACTCTAAATATACAATGCGCAAATCAATAGCAGGATTGGCGCGCAAATCTTTTAAAAGTTTTTCTGCTTCGGGGGCAGTAAAATCAATGCTTTCAAGTCCGACCACTACCATATTTTTAGCAAACGGCACTTTCGTAAAATGCCCCACTAACGCTGGCATCATCAGCAGTGGCAGGTTATCAATAATCTGATACCCTTGATCTTCCAATGCTTTCAAAGCTGTGGTTCTTCCAGCTCCAGAAGGGCCGGTAACAATAACTAAAGGCAGCGTGCTCATGAATCAATGTCTGGGTACCATGCTGCTATTATAGACGATAATTTATTAAAATTTATCTAAATCTATTCGCAAAAATGGGGTATATAGAAACATGATTTAATTCTAAAAAGAAAATATTCATGAAGATAAAAAATATACTGCTAGCTCTCACCTTTATTAGTTTTGTGCATGCTAGTACCCCCGATTTTGAAGATACGGTTTCGACCGGAAGGTTTCTCATTAGTGCACGAGAATTATTTACCATAAAGATAAATACACTTGAGCTTGAAGAACAAACTAAGATTGCCCTGGCAAATCCAAGATTTCACCAATCAATGTCAGGGCCATTTTACTCAACGTTAGAAGCAACAAATAAGAAAGTAGCAAAACTTTTTACTGCTATGTGCTCACCAGATAGTAAAATGGGTAGTTTGTCTTGGGCATATAACGAAGAAGAGGGCTACAAGATTGCAGCTGAAGGCGAGTTTCTCTGCATCAGCCCATATCAGCAGTTAATTATTGAGTTTGCACGAGAATTGCGTCAAACAATCACAGATAAATTAAATAGAGAAACTATTAGCGAAGAGCCTTCAAATACTTGGGAATATGCAGCTCAGTATGAAAATGAAGCACTACAATTACTTTTCTTGCCGTTTCCTAAAGCGTTGGAGAAAATTAATACGACATTTTCTGGCATAGACGTATATGGAGAAAGTGTCCAACAGAAAAAAGATATGTTGATTGCAACGCTTACAGTCGTGACGAGAAACGAAGATATTGCATGATCATTCGCTGGCTATCCTGCTTCTTTCTTACCTTAAGCCTTTTTGCCGCTGATAAAGTTGTGATCAAAAATCTTGAACTTAACATCCTCAAAGGCGTTAAAAACGGGGCAGGGTACGTCAGCATCTATAATGGCAATACATTTACCATAAACCTTCATACAGTAACCGTTCAGCCTGAGGTTTTTGACCATATCGAATTGCACGATCACGTGCCGAGAAAAGATGAAAACGGTATCGACTACATGGAAATGATAGAAATTCCTGAAATCGAAATTGCTCCAGGCGCTACACTTTTTCTTCAGCCAGGGTCCAAACACCTGATGCTGATGAACATCAGCCCCAATCTTTGCCAGCATAAAACCTTGCGTTTTGAATTTTCTTTTAGAAGTACGCAGGGCAATTTCTCAAAAACGATAGACCATGCTCCACAACATAAGAGATGTATTAATCTAAACTCTGACGTTGCAAACCCAGCATTTTCTTCTTCGTTGCCAGGTGGGTAGGGTAAAATACTAATGTGCTTGGTTGATTCAGCGAAATTGCCAACAATCTTCTTCTTGTCCTCGTTTAATTGCTTGCCTCGCTGACAGCCAGAGATTTATTAAATATGACACTCCGCGGCTTGTTTTATTTGGCTCCCCAGCAGGTCCATTAACATCAACGCATACAAGCTATGCATAAAAAATATGTTTTTTTCTAAAATTTTTTCTTCCAGACTTTTTATTAGCAAGTCATTTGTACCATCAAGTATTTGTCTGTTTAATTTTATAAAGGAGTTTATAGATGAAATTATTAAAAAGTCTAGCGTGTGTATTATTAACGTCAGCAGCAATGCTTTCTGCATCCGGTTTTGATAGCACTACTGGTGATGTTGATGGCAGTGAGATCTCTCGAAGCTTTACTGAAAGCCATGCAAAGGCAATAGGAACAGATACTTTTCCAATCACGTCAAATGAAGTTGCTTCTGTAGTTCTTTTAACGTTGTCTGAACAAGCAAATGAAGCAGGAAATGAAGAAATATCTTCTGTATTTACTTCTTTGTTAGGTCAAGATTCAGCAACTATCATATCAGGATTAAAGGGAATAAGCTTTACGATGTCTGTTGAAGGTACTGAGGAAAACTTAACAACTGACGTACCTGAGATAAACGCAATAACTTTCTTGCGTGACACAACAGCGCAACTTGTAACTTTCCTTGAAACATTCGATGTTGCACCAACTACGTGGTATACATCTGCATCAAGCCTAGTACCAACTTCAGAAGCAACAGAAGGCGCTACTGTTTGGGGCATTTCTCCGGCTCAACGCGAAGTATTTAATCTTGCAAGATTAACAACTGGAATAACATATTCAAACAGCTCAGATATGGAAAGTAGTATGACTGAGCAGACTATTTTAGCTTCTTCTTTGTTTTCGTATGATCCTCGTGAAGCACTTGATATTTTAGAAAATGGTCGTCTCGATATTAAATTAAGTAGCGATAGTTCTGTCAATGCTGAAGAAATAGCTGCGGCAGAAAGAGCGAAAGTAAAACTTATGGATACTCTTACATCTGTAATTCAATCCTTAACAGCAGATGAAACCTCCTCTGCAGTAGTTACTGAAGGAAGGGGTAGACTAAATTCAAGCGAAGACCATTCTGATATTGCTGATCTTTTAAAAACAATGACTGTCCAACAAATAACAAAGACTGTCAAAGAAGGAACAGAATCATAAAAGTAAACTAGTTTACTTTTAAAATACTATAGCCGGCACAGCGATGCGCCGGTTTTTTATATGTATTACAAACAAACTAGCTCCCTGACGTCCCGTGGCCCGACCGCGGGATCTACAGCATCCAATAAACATTGATATGAAAAACTAAAAATCCTTGCAACGAAAATACAAAAAATACGATACTGATCAACATATAAAAACAATATTGAGATTAACATGCGTTCTCTTTTTGTCTTCATTCTGTCTGCCACTATTCTCCAAGCAACAGCCTCTGATAACGACATACCGCTCACCTTCGTTGAAGCTTCAACAATTTTTTTGCAACGGTTAACGCCTAGATTAGATGCTGAAGGTCAAACACCTGTGAGGAACCTTATGACAGAATTGGATAATGAATCAACAACTCTAACTGCTGCTGTACGGGAAGGTTTGCAAAGCATAAAAATTTTGGTAAACGATTACGAAACTGAAAATTTTTTAAAAGAGCAGCTTTTCTCTATATGCGACCAATTTTTAGAAAAAAATAACTCAAGTCAATTGTACTGGATGATGTGTCCAAGAATTGGCCTGCAAGGATCCACTCAAAAAATTACATCGAAACCAGGAGAGCATAAGTTTAGATTAATTCCAAAGAGCGACGAGAAATCTGCTCTTCTTTCAAAACGTATTGATAAGAAATAAACGGTTTTTTATTTTCTCTTTTTAAAATACCTTTTTTCATGCAGACTTTAAGACATGTATTGAAAAAACCGGAAGCAAATGTACAAGTACCTAACAACATGCCTTATCGCATTGTGGTCGCTCACAACTTCAACGAATGCAATGGAAGATGAGGTTCCAGAACTTAATCGTGAAACTCTTGCCCCCTGGGTTGTTGCTCAGCTTAGTGCGTTGCACGATAAGCTTGAGCAAGCCTCTCAAACAGAAGCTACCCAAATCATTGCTTTACTGAGCTCTTCCCCTTATGAATTCACCGGCACCTTGGAAAAACTAAGAGAACACCATTTCCAAACAGCGTATCCCGATTCTGATTTTGAGTCGGAATTTGAATCTGCCCCAGCAACACCCGTTAAAAGCAACGTTAAAAAAGAAATACAAAAGATAATAAGACATATCGAATGGGTGCTTTTGTTAGAAACAGAAGAGAAAGTAAGTCTTGATTTAAGCCCTTTCGAAGTTGCTAGTGTTATTTTGGTTCGTCTTTATTTGTCTCTTGAAGCTAGCTGCTCTAAAAATTCCCTTGAAACGATATTTGGTTTGCTTATAACGAAAGATTTTGTAGATTTATCGCGCGCTCTTTCTATACTTAAAACACGATTCGTGGACGTAGGGGAAACAAGCAAAGAGCTAACATTAGTAGCTTCTCTGTTTGATGTTCTTCAGCAACCTAATGTAGATACAAAATGGGGAATTTCAACGGATAATAAATTAATCTCCCTTGAAACAGAAGCAACGGATGCAGAAGAAATTGCTTTGTTTCAATACGAGAACAGCATTATTAGAATGAATCGAGAAATTCCGATGTTTTGGGCAAATATTGAAATACGCAAAGGCGCAGGTCCACAGCATACACATGTATACGCTCTAAGCTTACTAACAAAGCCATTAGCAGAATCAATCTCTATATTAGAAAAAAGAACGCAGATAAATCAAACGCTTGTGAAAATACTTAGTGAATTGGTCAATCAGCCATTAAAGGCGTAAGATTTTACTGTCGTGTTCTTTTTTTAACTTGAGTATTTACCTGAGAATTCGCTTCGTTCATGGCCATGCCTTCTGCAGCTCCGCCTGGATTGCTTGCAAGGTTCTCTGCTTGATCCATTTTATCTTCAAGTCGTTCTAATTTTGCATCATATTTTCCAGCCACTGCACAACCCGAAGCAATTCCTCCTCCTACATTAGGTACATTAGACAAAGCAACAAATTCCATTTTGTCGCACGTCTTAGACATTTTTTTCACATTGTCGATACATTTTTTTAAGCTATTAAAAGCTTGTTTATCGGTGGGATGCGTCATGAGGTGTGGCAACACTTTCATCATCTTCGGCATGCATTGCATCATTTTTTTAGTCTCAGTTAAAAGTTTCTTGGCATCCTTCATTGCTCCGCCTAAACCTTTACCAACCTTGCTAATCCCCTTTTTTATTGACTTGCCAACATTAGGTTTTTTGCCACAATACCCTTCAGGAGCTGAAATAAATGCCATCGCAATAAAAAGCATTATACTTGTAATAAATAATCTATTTTTCGGACGCATATTCAAAAATATTTTATAAATTTGTTTATTATAAGTATTAAACCATTAATATTTTGATAACATTGCCTAAAATTGTATTTACATAGTTTTAACTTTTAGAGGATACTTTAAGTCGGATATAAAACTTTTTGAGAAACAATCTAACGCAGCAGTAGGAGAAAAAATGCAATTACTAAAGAAACTTGGATTTGTCGTAATGACTTTAGGTTTGCTCATGGCAGGGGATGCCTCGGATAGGGATAGTCTAAGCAGTGATGAAGGAGATGGAATGCCGAGAACAGCAACCAATCCATCATCAGAGCAAGGCACAGGCCTAGGCTCAGGAGTAAGCGGGGAGCAGCAAGATGGGTGCGTATGCGGACGTCGTGATTGCCCGCTAGAAAGAATGCCAAGAGAGAGTATTCCAGTAGGGATGGGAATATTTCCAGATGGGCGACCTGTCATTCTAGCAGTGTCTGCTAGAGATTTAGCGAGGATGACAGTAATGTCGGGATTGTTAACGCTTCAAAGAAATGGAAATAATTCTACAACCATATGCCAGTGCCAAGATCCACGTTGCCCCGCAAGGTTGATTGACAGCCTTATGACCGCTTCTAGAAATAGAGAATCGGGAGTAGATGGGGTGGGGTGCCCTTCACGTCAAAATGGTGAAGGAGATCAATAAAATTTTACCCTCTTTTACCACTGTTATCCTGAGCGAAGCTATGCTTCGCAAAAGGATCTCATGAATATCAAAACTGAAGAAGTAATTTAAAGCGGCATGTACGAAAATCTTTACGTAGCTTGTAAGCTTTTGCAGAAGAAATAGTAACAGCAGATATTAATATATCCGTTTCTCGCGCTCTCGGTGTTTTGTTTAGTTTGCAGTATACCTCTCTCCGCTATTTTTCTTGGAATTAGATTTTCACCATCAACCTATGCGTTATTAACATAGATAAAATGTGTAAAAAACATATTTTCTCAACATCTTTTTTCGTTCAAGCTTTTATTTGCAATTATTCATGTAATAATGAACGTCTATTTAAGGAAGGAAAATAATGCAATCATTAAGAAGTTTAATTTTAGTAATAATGCTGAACTCTGTGCTTTTTGCAGACGAGATGATTTTAGTCAATGAGTCTGAAGGCATTAATTTTCATCCTAAGGTAACAAGTTTCGTGATTACTTCAACAATTTATGAAATATCTTCGTATGTATTCTCGTCGACCACAATAGGAAGCTTAGTTCGTCAAGCCTTTTGCTTTTTCAAATTTCAGACCGGAATGCCTGAAAATAAGAGTATTGCCATTTTAATGCCTAGAAATCTGGGAAGTCTTGCTTTGAGAACTGCTACTAATACTTCTCTCGAGAAACAGGAGGGCATCCTTTTTAGTATTACTCTTCCAAAAGATGAATCTGCTGCTGATGAAAGCGGCTGGGATCAATACGGTGATTTTTCACCAGGGGGAACTTTTCGAAAATCTTGCGAGTAATTTTTTGGGAAATAAAAATTCTTTTGTTTGATATTAATTTATGATAAATATCGTGATCTTGAGAATTTATTGATTAGAATTATTGAGAGAACGTAAATGATAAAACATCTAATGTTACTGCTGCCATTAATAGTATCAAATATTAATGGCGCAGAGGGATTGGTAGCGCAAATGTCAGAATTGCATCTCAATAACAATTAGGTGAACAGAGCTAAAACAGCACTTCCTGCCATTACGTTTTCTTCGGAATTTCAACCTGAAATTCAATCAATACTTATAATGCTAGATTCTTCTCCTGCTAATGCGCTCAATCAAATAGTAAACTTGTTTAATGCTTTTGAAGACGCTGAACCAGGCACCGATGGAGCACTTTTTAGAGCTGCAGTTCCTAAGATTTTCAATCAGTATACCGCTATCTCGTCATCCTGAGCAAGGCATAGCCTTGCGTGAGGATCCAGTCAATGCTATTCGATTAGTGTAATTGGTCACGGTACGCCACACGTATTTGACTTTCCTAATCATAAAGAATGTTCTGCATCTTTTTGATTTGCATTTTTTTTATTCCAAGGTAACACTGATACCGCATTAACAATCAGACTTTTAAATGGAACCTAAAATGCAATTTTTAAGAAAATTTGGGTTTATAGCCTTAACGCTCAGTCTTCTAGCAGCAAAAATTGAGAATAATCCGCATAACAACCCTTTTGATAGGGATGAAGACAATTCAAGATCTGCAACTGCACCTCTACCAACTGCAGCGGGCTTAGGAGAAGAGGAAATGCAGACGGGACAGCAGCCTGCAATTGGAATTATTCTTGTTACATCAATAGTAATCGGAGACTCTGAAAGCACAAATGGTGTTCAGGTGCCAAATACAAGTGTTTGCCCAGGTTGTGGAAATCCTAATTGCCTAGCAAGAATGCTTTTTAGAGGAACAAGGCCAGAGGCGACAGCAAATCCAGCAGCACCGAGTCAACAAAATCCATTTGCGGGCACGGGCATTTCGATAAGTGCAGGAGATTTATCAAGTGAACTTAGAAGTATTCTAAGAATAGCAGCATTCCTCGATGTACTTCGTGCAGCTAGCAGTAACCAGCAAGGTGATAATTCACAATAGAAAGAATAATAATTAAATTTTTGTCACCTCTGGCCGCAGTTCCTATTTCGTCATCCTGACCCTACGTAAGCAGGCGTAAGGATCTAGTTGTTCTTCCCATGGATCAAAACATCATCCAAAAAAACACCACATTGAGCTTTCCACCGATTTTCTATAAACTGGATCAGTTTTTTTAAATGCGATAACAGTTTTATGTCTCCCTCATCAACGGCCTCAACCCCATTCCTTGACGCAAAATCATGGCCGTTTGAAGAGGCAAAACGTGTCATCGCTCGCCTGCAAGGTAAAGTCCCTGAAAAAGGGTATGTACTTTTTGAAACCGGCTACGGCCCTTCAGGCCTGCCGCACATTGGCACCTTTGGCGAAGTCCTTCGCACCACTATGGTGCAGCATGCTTTTAAGCAACTAAGCGATATTCCAACACGCCTCTTTTGTTTTTCCGATGATATGGACGGCTTACGTAAGGTCCCTGATAATGTTCCTAACAAAGAGATGCTTGCCAAGCATCTGAATAAGCCACTTACCCAAGTGCCTGATCCTTACGAAAAATTTGAAAGTTTTGGCCATCACAACAATGCCATGCTGCGTCGTTTCTTAGACAGTTACGGTTTTGAATACGAATTCCAAAGCTCAACCGATTGGTACACCTCTGGTCGCTTTGATCCAACGCTAAAGCTGGTGCTCCAGCATTACGATGAAATTATGGCCATTATGTTGCCAACCCTTCGTGATGAACGCCGTGCCACCTACAGTCCATTCTTGCCGCTTTGCCCAAAAACAGGCTACGTCCTACAAGTGCCGATGGTTGAAATCCACCCAGAACGCGACACGGTGGTCTACCGTGATCCAGAAACAAATGCTCTCACCGAGGTATCCGTTACCGGCGGTCATTGCAAGCTGCAGTGGAAAGTTGATTGGGGTATGCGCTGGAAAGCTCTGGGCGTTGATTATGAAATGTCTGGCAAAGATCTTATTGATTCAGTGAAACTCTCATCGCAAATTTGTCGCGTCATTGGGGGAAGGGCGCCCGAAAACTTAACCTATGAGCTTTTCCTCGATCAAGAAGGTCAAAAAATCAGTAAATCCAAAGGTAATGGCCTTAGCATGGATGAATGGCTCACGTATGCGCCGCAAGAAAGCTTGGCGTATTTTATGTACCAAGTGCCTAAAAAAGCTAAGCGCTTGTATTTTGATGTCATTCCAAAAGCCGTGGATGAATATCTCCAACACGTCAGCAAGTTTGAGCCTTCTCAATGCGATAACCCCGCGTGGCACATCCATAATGGAGCTCCCCCAGCGCCAGAAAGCGGTCTCAGCTTTAGTATTCTTTTGAATCTTGCCTCCGTTGTAAATGCCGATGACGGTAGTATTTTATGGGGATTTGTTAAACGCTATGTGCCAGGCGCAGACGAAACCTCCATGCCATTTTTGGCAAAGATGATCCCCTACGCGGTAAAGTATTATCAAGATTTCGTCAAACCTCACAAGCAATACCGTGATCCAACGCAAATGGAGCGTGAAGCATTGCAGCGCCTCCATGATGAGCTAACCGAAATATCCTTAGAAAGCACCGCCGAAGATCTTCAAACGATTGTCTTTGAAATCGGTAAGCAATTTGCATTTACCGACTTGCGCCAGTGGTTTGGAACGTTGTATGAAGTGTTATTAGGACAAGAAGAAGGGCCACGTATGGGATCCTTCATTGCCCTTTTCGGTATCGCTGAAACCCGCGCTCTTATACAGGAGAAATTATCATGAAAAAAATTTTACTAGCTTTAACCTTCATCTCATCTATTTTTAGCTGCGAAGCCATTTGGAACAATGGTCCTACCCAGCTTTTAAAAGACATCTTTAAAATTATGGATGTGAGTGGTGTTGAAACTCTTGAAACAGCCGTGCAGCAAAGTAATTTCCGCTGGATTCGCCCAAAAGGCTTGGAACGATGGGATGTGTACAGTTTGCTTGATAATACTCAGCGAGTTGCTTTAACAAAGAAAATAAAGCACTCAAGTTTGGCAAGAGAAAAGCTTCCCCTTAAAAAACATTATGATGCCCTTGTTATTTTGGGAGCTACCACAGCACGCGTAAAATCGCGCATCGAATTCCTTAATAAACTTCATAAACAAGGTATCACTTTTGATAAAATTTACTTACTTGGCTCTACACGTGATCTAAAAATTGGTACAGAATCTGATAAAGAAATGGCAAAAACCTTAGAAGCAAAAAACCTTGAAGCAACCGAAATGAATATGATAAATGAGCTTTGGCTTCAAGCAAGACCTGATTCCTTAAAAAATATACTCGTGGTGGCAGTGCAAGCTCAGCAACGCCCAGATGGAACAAGAGCAAACACAGAAGATACTTTAAAAGACATGATGATAGATTTTGTGGAAACAAAAGGCAAAAGCATTTTATTCATCTCAAACAACCCTTACATTTGCTACCAAGATGCTGTTGAGAAAAAGGTATTAAAACCATATGGCATTGCAGTAGAAACGGTGGGCGAGGCTATGGCAAAAGAAGAGACCATGGAAAACGTCCTCGATACCGTGGCTCGCTGCCTCACTAATATACAAAAATAACAAGGGAGATATAATGAATTACTTGCATAAAATACTACTGATTGCCCTAACAGCTACACCATTTCTCGTTGCAATGGAGGCTGAGGGTTTGGTGATAAAAGACGAACATAAAGTAAAAGTACAATTACCAGCTGGTACAAGATTCGCTGATGATAACGATATGACAAAGATTCAAAGCATCACCTGCTGTCAATTTCTAACGCCGGATGTTGCATTATTTGCGGAGCAACTAGGTGTGAATGCAAGAATAGAAAGATTGGGATTACTTAACCTGGCAGAGCAGTGGGGACTATTTGCGACAGCAGATTTTCTAAGGTTGCCTGCTCTAGCGCAGCGACTGTATTTACCCGCTCTAGCTAAAAGCCTAGGGTTCTTCAAAGATGAAATAGCTGCAGCTAGTGATAAACGAATCTGGACAAAGCCTCTTTTAGAAAAACTAAATTGGGGACAATTACTACAGTTAGCTAAAACTTTTGAAATAGGTTTAGATGAGTTGCTGATGTTTGGCTTGCGCAACGCATTGCTTCCAAAACAAAAAATAGACTAGAACTTATCACCCCTGACGAAGGCGCATCTGCGCCGGAGTTTGGGGATTTACCTTAAGAAATAGCATTTCATTTCCATAATCCTTTTTTTTCACTTACCATTTAAGAAGATGTAGAAAAATTTCAAAGGTATGATGAGCTGCTTAACCAAATCACTTCTCACTGCGTTGACCGCATGTTCGTTTATTTTTGCCACAACTGATAGCACAGCCGGCAATCATGGAAATAATGATGATTACCAAACAGCCAGAAGAGTAATGACAGAAATACCTCCTGGATGTAGGCATTCAAATGACAATGATATTAGTTCTGTTGCACCCTTTTCTTGTAGCGATTGTTTTCCCGATATCAATTACTGGATTGAATACGTTATTTATTCTAGGATATTTGGCTACAGCGATCGGCTAGATCAAACTCGTATAATTTGGACTACTGCCCATCTAGAGCAACTTTCCTTCAGGCAATTAATAACGCTCGCAAAAGATGGCGACATCGATTCCGAAAACCTTTTATGGATTCCTTTCTCACAGTTTTTTAAACAAAAGCAAAACTAAGCTACTCCGTCACCTTTGCCAGGGGCCATTGGCCCGCATGCGGAGATTCAAAAAGTCCATTCTAGTTTTCCTGGACTTGATCCAGGATCCAGTGAATAGCGTCGAAAAGAGGGTTTTTCGTCATCCTGAGCGTGCGAAGCAGGCGTGAGGATCCAACAAATTTTATTTACATTTTTTCAGTTCTTGGCGATAATCCAGCCTTTATAAAACGCTCTAAGAAATAATATTCTAAAAGGGCAGGTTCAAAGGGAAACAACGTGCAATTATTAAAAAAATTTGGATTCATCGCAGTGATACTTCGTGTTCTTATAGCGGGTGACGATTTGCCAGAAAAATGGGAATTAGATAGACCTCTTACATTGATTAATGATGTAAACTCTGTTGATAATAAGTGGCCTGAAGATCATTCTTTCAATGCTCAACTGCAGGTGCCATTGGATTCACCTCTTCGTTTATGCAAAGATGAGTACACCATTGAGCTAGCGGGTCGGATTAAAGCCTTGGTAGCTATCCCTGAAACTACACCCAGGTCTTAAAATAAAAAAACTCTAACCCTAGACCACCTTTAAAAAAGGTTTTATATAAAAGTGATAACATTTTTTAGCCTCACGCAATGAAACCCATCTTAAAACAAATTAATGATCACCTCGTCGAATGGCAGGAAAAAATTTTTCCTTGCCGAGTAGGGAGAGGCGGTTTTTCAAACAATAAAAAGGAAGGTGATGGCTGCACACCCACTGGATCTTGGCAACTTTTAAATGTGTATTATCGCCCCGATAAAATGCCAAAACCTAACACAGTCCTTCCCGTAATTGAAATCACCCAAAACATGGGGTGGTCCGATGACCCTAAAGATGCAGCTTACAACTCCTGCGTAAAGCTTCCTTACGCCTTTTCTCATGAGAAATTGTGGCGTGATGATGATCTGTATGACCTTTTCATCACCATCGATCACAACATGGATCCAGTAGTCCCAGGCAACGGCAGTGCCATTTTTATTCATAAGCTTCGCCCCGAAGGCACGCCAACAGATGGTTGCCTTGCTCTTAATGATGACGATCTCAAATATTTAGTAGAAACCATAACACCTGACACCAGCTGGATTATAGGGGAAGGCCTTGCCTGAACTACCCGAAGTTGAAACCGTCTGTCGTGGTCTTCGGCCATACATGGAAGGCAAAATTTTAAAAAACGTAGAAACGCATCGCGAAAATCTACGTAATCCTTTCCCGCCTTTATTTGCCGAACGCTTAACAGGTCAAAAGATCAACAAAATTAATCGTCGTGGGAAATACATTCTCATCGAACTTTCTGACTATGCCTGGGTCATGCACCTTGGGATGAGTGGTAAAGTTTTACGCAGTCTAACATCTCACTACACGCGCCAAAAACATGACCACGTCGTGTGGCAAGTTGACAATATTACCTTTGCCTTCAACGATCCTAGGCGTGTTGGTGATATGGATCTCATTGCCAAAAATCAACCTTGTCCGCAAACGCAATTCATGGCAGCAGAGCCTTTCGATATGCAAGCAGAAGACTTTTATAATCGCTTGCAAAAAACCAATCGTCCCTTAAAAGCATCGCTCCTCGACCAAACAGTCATCGCAGGCCTTGGCAACATCTACGTTAGCGAGGCACTTTGGCAAAGTGGTCTGTCGCCATTTAAAGCGTCGAATACCATCACCAAAACGCAAACGCAGAATTTACTTAAAAACATTTGTGAAGTTTTAGAACGCGCAATCGAAGCCGGCGGCTCTTCCCTTCGTGATCATCGTACCATCGATGGCACCCTTGGCTATTTTCAGCATCATTTTAAAGTCTATAACCAAACAGGAAAGCCTTGCTTAACCAAGGACTGCTCTGGCACAATCAAACGTGAAGTTCAATCCGGCCGATCAACCTATTATTGTCCAACATGTCAAAAAAAATAGTCGCACCATACCCCAATCTTCGCCTTCGTAGGCTTAGCCAATCATCATCGGTGCGAGAGCTTTTTCAAGAAACGCATGTGCACCCTCACGATTTAATTTATCCCATTTTCATTCGCGAATCCGATGATGAACCCTATATTTCTACCATGCCGGGTATTCAGCGCTATGCGGTTGATGCGCTACCAAAAGAAGTGGAAGCAGCCTACAGCCTAGGTATTCGAGCCATCTTGCTTTTTCCAAAAACGCCGAATTCTTTAAAAACAGACGACGCCAAAGAAGCTTTCAATCCAAAAAATCTCATCTGCCAAGCGATTCGTAAAATCAAAGCCAGTGTTACCGACATGCTTGTCCTCACTGATGTCGCTCTCGATCCGTACACGTCGCACGGCCACGATGGCTTTGTAAAAAATGGCAAAATTGAGAACGATCGCACTATTGAAGCGTTAGTTAAGCAAGTCTTAAATCAAGTAGAGGCGGGAGCTGACGGCATTTGCCCGTCTGACCTCATGGACGGACGAATTCAAGCCATTCGTCAAACTTTAGAGGCAAAAAACCATCCCGATGTTTTGCTCATTAGTTATGCTATTAAATACGCGTCAGTCCTTTATGGGCCTTTCCGCGCAGGCGTTGGTGCTAATCTGCAGGGTGATAAAAAAACCTACCAAATTAATCCGGCGAACGTTAATGAGTCTTTGCGCAGTATCCAGCAAAACATTATGGAAGGCGCTGATGCGATTATTATTAAACCAGGCATCACTTCCCTCGATATTATCGCCAAAGCACAAGATTTTGGCGCACCCATTTGGGCGTATCAGGTGAGCGGCGAATACGCCATGATCAAATACGCAGCCCAACACAACGCTCTCGATGAAGAAAAAGCTTTTTACGAAACCCTATTAAGCCTAAAACGTGCTGGTGCGGGCAAAATCATCACCTACGCCGCCAAAGAAATCGCTCAACGCCTCCACTCGTCATCCTAAGCTTCAACTCCCTTCCACATCCTTCTGAGCCTTCAAGCCTCTCCCACGTCATCCTTAGCCTGCGAAGCAGGCGTGGGGATCCAGTGAACGATGCGCCGCGACTTGGTCGCGAGTATTATTTGAAAATTCTTAAAGTATCCTGCTCTTAACAAAAAATTAAAGTTAATTTACCATATTAATATTGGCATTCTAACCTTAGTCTCGGGGCTATATGAAAAAAATTTATTATCATTTGTTTCGAATAACCCTGTTTGTTTTGGCGTATGGTCACCTAAATTGTTCAGTGCCTCCCGAGGATCGAAATTTATTTTCATACGACCTTCAGATCAAATGGCAGGGTCGCCTGCATCTTAAAACGATTGGCGATGTAGTGACTGGACTGTATCGCAGTGAAGAAGCACCACCAACAAGATTACCAGGCAACCTGCAGTATGACCTTGATGTAGAGACTGAAGCATATATCAGAAGAAATGCATTACCAACACTTGATTCAGTGACTAGCCTGTATCTCAGAGAAAATGTATATGTATCACCAACAATATTAGCAACCAACTTCACGGGGAGTAGCATGATATTTCCAGCTTCATCCAGGGTGAAAAGCATAGATCAAGCAAGTGAAGATTTTTTTGAATCATCCCCTGAAAGCACATGCACTCTTTCTGCGCCACTTCATGATGAGTGTTTATTTATTGAGCCAGGACAAGTTTTTAGATCATGCGATGCCGGTTTTTGGCGAATTGAAATGGAATCAAACCCAGAAAATACAAGCTATTTAAGCTCTCTTTTTTATAGAGAAGATCCATTTAGACTAATTATCACTGGACAGGTATGTAAACTTCCGAATAGTTTCTTTAGCTCTAAAACTGCTACCCGTGAATCTCACAAATATCCTGACAAATTATGTCCAAGCCCCTGCGCACGACTTAGTGTTTTTATAGTTGCGAGAAATGAGGAAGTTGATTATATTCTTCTCAAAAAAATAAAGAATAATGAGAGTGATGTCTGGTCTTATTTTGATGGTTTTGCTAACTCAACAGACCGAACTTTTTTTGAAGCATCTGTGCGTGTAACTCAAGAAGATTCTGATGGAATATTTCAGAAAGATTGCCTATGGCAGAATTACTACGTAGATGAAACTCTTGTTCTTTTTCCTCATACTAGCAAAGAGCATTTGTTTATGCATCGTGTATATTTTGAGAGAGTCGAATATGTTGATTTATCAGAAAATCAAAACTTAACATGGGTTTCTTCCAAGAATTTAAAAGATCTACTAGCGCAACTCAAAGAAAGCTCTCTAGAAGATGTCAGATTCCGTTATAGATATTTTACTACAGATATTAAAAAAAGAAATATTAGGCTAGATAATTTGTTTATCACTACGCTTAGAGATATAGGCGCTTTAGGACCATTAGAAAAATAAAAACTCTCTCGCTTTCGCAAAATGCCTCGTACACACATAGCCTCAACTTCGTTATCCCTGCGAGGCTCTTAGAGCCAAATGCGCTGGCCTAGAAAAATTACACTCCCCGTTGGATAACGGGGTCCAGTTTATTAAAATTAAAGTCGCACACTTTTGCAAAAAATCTCTTATACGGTATGCTTAAGGTAACCTCTGATAAAAAAACAATGCATGCCTCCCAGTAAATCCGAGCACTTCGGCCTAACACCCTTTAAATACAACACCATGCTGCCAATTCTACTCATGATCACCGGTGTCCTCATGGTAGCCAGCATTGATATTTATTTGCCCGCTGCGCCCTTTCTAAAACGACATTTTGAAACTACCGAGTGGATGATTCAATTTAGCATGATGCAAACCCCCATCGTTGGCGCACTCATAGGCATGCTTTATGGCCATTGGAGTGATGCCAACGGCGGCCGCCCAGCACTGCTTTCATCGCTTGGTCTTTTTGCTGTTTTCTCCTTTCTATGTTGCTTTGCTTGGAACATTGAATCCTTTTTAGCGTTTCGTTTTCTCCAAGCCATCGGGGCAGGCGGCATTTCCATCATCAGCATTTCTATTCTTGCCGATATGTTTAGTGGCGCCGTTTACGCACGTTACATGGCAACCTACAGCATGAGTTTTCCTATCATGTTTGCTATCGCGCCTGTGCTTGGTGCCCATCTTCTCCAGTGGTTTGGTTGGCAAGCGAATTTCTGGTGCTTAGGCCTTATTGCCGCCGCATTATGGGTGTACTTTATTAAAGGTTTGCCCGAAACCCACCAAGATCATTCCGACACCATGGGGTGGGGGCACATTTTTCATAATCTAAAATTTTTAATCAAGCATCGCGAATTTATGGTTCTTGCCTCAGGCCATGGTCTGCCTGTGGCCATTGCGGCAGTCTTTTCAGCAAACAGCTCATTCGTCTTTATTGATCATTTCCATTTTTCCCCAACAGCCTATGCATACATTCAGTTAATGCCTGTGCTTTTAAACCTCATCGGTTCTTATGCCTATCGCCAATACGTGGTGCAGCTTGGCATTACCAAATGCATTCGCTACGGCCTATATTTAAACCTGATCTTTTTAGTACTCACCGTGCTTGGTTCAATCTTCAATATCCTCCAAACACCTTGGGCGATTATTGCCATCATTTGCATCCTAAACATAAGCCTATCAGCTGTTCTGTCTAGCTGCGGTACTAAAGCTGTTGAATGCGCGCCTAATCAAAAAGGCCTCGCGGTTGCCTTCCTCGGTCTCTTCAGAAACGGTGTTGTTGCCGGGCTCGTGCTTGTCGTTGGTGCTTTTTTTGATGGCACCATCATTCCTGTGTACATCGGTATGGCTATTCTCACCGCAATATTGTTGTTATTGGTATGGCCACTTTCTAATTCTAAATAACTAAGATTGAGGAAAAACATAAGCTTTCCTCAAAGTCAAAAACTAAGCTGAATTTTTAAGCTTTTTTCAAAAAGCAGGCTTTGAGCATGAATTGCCCCATATCTGTTTTGCAGTCTACTTCGTGGTCGCCATCTACTAGACGAATACTTTTTACTTTGGTGCCCATTTTAAGAGTAATTGATGAGCCTTTTACCTTGAGGTCTTTAATTAGCACCACAGAATCGCCATCTGCTAGGATATTGCCATTGGAATCTCTTATAACTGAAGTATCCTCTTCTGTTACTGCAGATTTCGATACAGGCCATTCATGACCGCAATCAGCACAAACAACGTTGCCGCTATATTGATAGGTGTTTTTCATGCCGCATTGGGGACAGGCTGGAGTTTGCGTCATTATTTCCTCTAATTCAAAATCTGTACGTATTTAATCGCAAGCGCGTGCTTAAGAATATAACGTAAACCCAGTCATTACAAATATTTATTATATTTTTCAATATACCTAACATATATTAATCTTTATTAATCTATTATTAATATAATATTACTAATATTTAATATTAGTAAACAAATCATTAAAATATAATAATGAAAAATAGGTATTTTATTTCAGCATGCTTGGTATTATTGCCCATAAATTTGGCAATTTTCTCAACTTGTATTGAGCCTCTTTCTGATGCTTTGGAAAGCGTAAGCGCTCAGCAAAAGGCTACTACAAATGGGTACTCAATAGCTGACACAACTTTTGATAGGGTAATAGGCCTTGGCCATCGTTGTACAACCTATAGGCAAATTAAAAGATATTTTTCGCCTGATCGCCATGGAAAAAAAGGACAGGAAGATCTTTTTAATAACCTGGCTATTTATGATTATGATCTTTTTGCTGCGGCTTTAAGGTGTAATTTGGATGACTTTTTTGAAAGAGGTGATTTTGATTTAGTCATACGTAATGAACTCTATACCCTATTTAATCGCAAATATAATATGTATTGGTCACATCTTTTTGATGGTTTGGCAGGAGCCGAGCTTAATCTCAAAAAAAATCAAATGTCGTTCACCGATGAAACAGTGGATCTCTTTTATCCTATCATTAAAGAACAGAAAAATTTTTTAAGAGAAAGATTTATAGCTGCCAAAGATCATACAACGCTCTATGTTATTGCGACTGCGCCTCCTTGTGAAGATCCTAGTCTTGAAACTCTTCTCCGGGTTAGAGATGCTCTTATTCAGATACGTGAAGGCAATAAAGAGTTTTTTTTACTGTTTGTTCCCATTAACAAAACGTACGACGGTGACGTAGAAAATATTATTGTGCGTGAAGGTAAGTATTTAGTGCCTTATGAATGGAATGGTGCAGATCCAGCACGTTGGAAAGAAATTCTTGATGAATTTAAGTTTATTCTAGATATTTGGGATTCGTATTGATTGTTAAAAAATAACTTTCTGTGTGTTGACTTTGATTCTAACATTTTAATATTTTTTTAATAAAATTTTCCTAGTCTAAAAGAAATGGAGGATGTTCAATGATTAGGTTTGCCGTAGGCTTTATCCTATCAATGGTTTTTACGTGTGCGCATGCGATGACCTCTTGGTATGGTGTACAAGTGCAACCGATGAATACAGATATGCTTGAAAGTCAAGGTGTAAAAGCAAAAACTGGCGTTATTGTGGTGAAGGTTGATCCATCGTCCCCTGCGAAGCAAGCACTCCAAAAAGGGGATATATTTCTCTCTGTAAACGACAACTCAATTACGTTGCCCTGTCACTTATTAGCCAATCAGCTTTCCCCTGGTCAACATGTTCACTTGAAAATACTCAGAAAAGGTGAGCATCTCACAACAACTTTTACGATGCCTCATATTCAGCCAGGAAAAACAGCTATAGATGACCAAATTTTAGGAAACATCGAGATAGAGCAAACGGCTGACGGGATGATGGTCGTAGCCATTCATCGTCAAGGTTTACTGCAACTAGAAGATCGCATTGTTGAGATCAATAATCACAAAATTCAGCGTGTAGAAGATGTAAGTCAGGCGCTTGCAGCAAATGATAAAAGCCTAAGCATCGTCATCGATAGAAATGGTGCTCGTATCGTACAATCTTTTGCTGTTGATGGGAACGGCAGCTTTTTCAGCAGCCAAACGATCATCAGCACAAACTAAGCTATTTGTCAAAAATCGAAAAGCCCAACTCCGCACGCCAACGCCAGAGAGGCGTTGAGGTATGGGCTATAATAATTTTTGCCAGGAGGAAAGTTTTGTGAGAAGATGGTATTAGATTTTAAGATAGCAATCATCTGAGCTCAAATTGTGATAATAGAATCGCTAGTCGACTAGAATATGTGGGTTAAAGTAACGAAAGGACTAAATAAGCAACGAACAGACTCGTTTTAGTGGTGCCGTGTGGCACTCAGCGGGAGCAGAGGGAGAAGAGAGCAGGTGTAGCCGAAGAAGTTCCACAGCGCTAGTGGATGTTATGCCTGGTAGTTTAAGAATCTGGAAAC
>Ga0169931_10002689_pt1 | contig 28749 bp, 15 predicted proteins | sample Kivu_15m_20L_FD_129675 | JGI IMG/M metagenome (GOLD analysis project Ga0169931, IMG submission 129675) | Freshwater microbial communities from Lake Kivu, Western Province, Rwanda to study Microbial Dark Matter (Phase II) - Kivu_15m_20L... | ecosystem: Environmental > Aquatic > Freshwater > Lake...
GTCAAAACCAGGTAAATCGTCGTCATCATTCATCGATAACAGTCCCATTGTTCTAAAAAAGTTTGTTCCACCCCTACCTTTTGATATTCCAAGTAAACCAGCACCGACTATTGCCCCGCCAACCGGTCCAGCCACCAATGCTGCGACGGCGGCTCCTGTGGCTGCCATAGCACCTTTAACTAAACCATCTCTTCCCCCTGAATTAACTAAAACATTATCTTCAACTAAGTTATCAATTGCAGAACTTGCTTCCGTAGAGCCCATTTGCGCAGATGCAATTACATCGTTCCAGGTTCTATCGGTAAGTCTACCAAGATATCCTTCAATTCTATCATTATAAGAATCTTGAGGAACTAGAGAAGCTGCGGTTGACCATCCATCATCTAAGTCTCCACCTAAAAATTGAGCTATACCAGTACCATTACCTGGATATATATTCCTCTTGTAAACTTCCAAATCTGTTTGAGCAGAAAAGTTTGAAAACAGTTGTCCTATAGATGGGAGAATGTTAGATCTTACACCGGACAAAAACCCTTGGGTTATTTTATTCCCTATATTTTTACCATTTGTTGCCAGCGTAAATGCTCCGCTAATTGCAGCGAGCATTCCATCCATTCTTACTCTTTCTTGCTGAGTAAGTGGATCGTAAAGAATATTTCCAAAATGTCTAATTCCAAATTTATTCTCAGAAAATACCGTCCCAACTGTTGCCCTAGCTATTGCCTCTCTAGTTCTTGATGCACCCATAGAAAGCAGTCTAACCATCAAATCTCTTGGTTCAGACATCCACATTCCGGTGTTTATTCCGCCATCAATTTTACCGCTATCACCTTTTTGGTTAACCGAATTAATAACCGCACCAAGTTCAATAGCGTCAGATTGAGCTGTAACTGTAACTATTTCTCCTTGCTCAACATTTGTTATAACACCATTAAATATGGTTTGCAAAGAGTTTGGATTAGAGCCATATCCAGCCCTTAAGTGGACTCTGACACCGGGCTTTAGTCTTATATTGTTAATATCAACGACATATTGATTTCGCATGCCGGACATAATATTTCTAGCAACATTTAGTGTTCTATCAATAATAGATGAAATGCCTTCATTAATTGTTAAATCATCTGAATTATAATCATCTAAGTTAGGATTAAATATTTTTGTCGATTCTCTTGTTGTTAATTTAGAATACATATTTGAGACTCTAAATATTAGAGTATCTCCTAATAAATCCTCAGAGGATACAACAGAAAAATCTATAATTGATTGCAGACCATAAAAATTATCAAATAGTTTTAATCCGGCAAAATACCCGCCTTCATCGATTAACCATAGCATGTACGTTGGAAATGCTCTAATCATTCGTCCAGATATATCACGATAAGAAGTATCAACAAGCATTTTTTCCCAGTGTGTATATACATCACCTTCATATGCGTTTTGATATTCTGATATAGCTTTTACGCCAGGTACTAATGAATTGACATTGGTATTGCCGGTATCTGGAGTTTGAACATCTCTTACCAAATTTGGATTAAATCTATATCCACTCACAGAACTATCTCTAATGACATTAGAGCCATTAACCGTTAAATAAAATCTTCCATTTAATCTACTAATATAACCAAAATGATTACCTAATGCTGTTTGAAGAATTGCTGGAATTTTTCCTTCCATAATATCGCCTTGAGCGACAGCGGGTACGACAAAAATTTGCTTGTGGAAATCTACTTCGTCAGGATCAAAACTTATAAATTCTTCATTTGGAAGATTTAATTCACCCCTAAGGGCTGCGTCAATTGATGTTCTTTGACTAATTTGATTTGGGGAAAGTTGACCAACTTGATAAGGTGCCGGATTTACTTCTTCTAAAAATGGATTTAATTCAGTTGTATCTTCTGTAAATTGAATAAAATCGGTATAAAATTGTAGTTTTTCATTTCTTTCCGCAATCGGATCATTTGGATATATTTCTTGGCTTGATGATTGAATAATCGTATCAAACATTGCCATGAAACTAGATATAGTAATGCCAAGTTCTATAATAAAATCTCTTAGATTTTCCATAACAATTTTTTTATCATCAGAAGTAATTGCAGATTGATAATCTCTTATGTATTGATATATCGTATTGTTAATTGCTATAGCTTCACCTAAATCATTCATATCAATTGATGTTTCAGAATTAAATGAAAACTCTTGGATTCTTGGTGTTTGATCTGTAAAATTATTTACAACATCTTTGTCAAACATTTGGAAAGATCTAAAATAAAAATCTGGATCTAAATGACCAACTGTTGCTCCTTCTGCATCTTTTATGTCCAGTGGAAAATCTGGATATGCGTTAAATGTTCCCCAGAATTGTTTTATTCTTAAGAATGGATTTCTTTTTGCGCCAAATTCTTCAATAAGCTCTTTCTGTTGTGCGCTGTTTAATTCTTCTCTTTTTTGCTGAAAAATATCAAAATCCACTAATGACAACTGCACGTCATATACATGTGGATAATTTGGTTTTGTAGAAACATTATATATTTTTGGCATAACGTATTTAATACCACAAAGAGCTGTCACTATATTCTTGATTCCCATAAAACCCAAAACACCCGTAGCGTGTTCTAGTCTAGCCAATCCAGATATGTGATCAAAAATCTGCTTAAACTTAATAAGTTCTTTTTCCCCAATAATAATCATTGATATATGAATATAACTATCTCTACCACCTATGTGTTGATAGGTTGGCTCGTCTTGCATCTGAACCTGCATCTTTCCAAAGTTATTACCCAGGGAAACGGTAATGCCATCAACAATGACACTGGAAGGATCTAAATCCACCCTTAGCATTGGTACTTCCCATTCATTAAACCTGAATGAGCCGTTCCTTGCTCTGGCGGCCTCCATTAAAGATTGAATTGGTCCAGACTTAAAAAATCTATCATACAAATAAACATTAAATACTTTAGCTATTTCTTGTCTTTGAAGCTCTCTTTGATCATCACTTAAATTTTCACCAGTTCTAGATTCAATTTGAAATATTTTTTTATCTGTTAAATAATCTAAGAAACCTTTAGGATCTATAGATATTCCAGTTAAAAGTTCTTTTACTTGACCTAAATGATATAGTGTTCCATTAGAAAATTTTAATTCCTTACCTTGCCAGTAATATGGTCCAATATCAGAATATTGCGTCATATTTGCTAATTCTGGATCATATTCTTTTAGCCAATTAATTCTACTTTCATCAAAGTTTTTAGAAGAATTTTCTATGATAAAAGATTGGATTAAAAACTTATAAGTCTGCTCCGCTTCAGTCGAAGAATTAAATCCTGCAAAAAGGAGATCTAAAGAATCTTTTAAAAATGAATACGTAGTTTTATTATATAAATTAGTTCTAGATAAATCAACAACTTGTCGATAATTATATGCATACCGGGAACTGTGGAATCCACCAGTTTGATCTATATCTAATCCAAATCTTCTTAATAATCCTTCCCAAAAATTTTCACCTAAATCATCTGTCATTTTTTCTTGTTCAGTTCTAAACTGAGCAGCAGAGTCGGGAAGAAATATTTTTGTCTGGGTTTCTGCTGGTACAAATAAAGTAATATTATTTCCGTTATCCCACTCATTGATTATATTTGTTTCCAACACTTGTGACTCAACAAATGTTTCTCGACTATCATTTGGTGCATCAGAATTATCAGATTCTGGATCATTTGAAAATATTTCTTCACCAGAAAAATCTGCTTCTTTAATATCAGAAGTTTTTATTAAAAACTCTTCATTAACATATCTATGAAGATGACCTGCGGCTTTACCCATGTACTGCCTATATTTACCCCAATGAATTGCCTGATTAAAATCTTTAATCATGGGGAGGAATGGATCATGATTAAAGTGCAATAATTCCAAATCAACTATAAACGCAAAAGGATAATTAGGTATAGTCGATATACTCATGTCGACAAGAGCGACTCCAGTAATCCCATGAACCGAATTTAGATAATGATTTTTAATTGGTAAAATTGGAGAATATTTAAATGCTGCTACCAATCCTCTTAGAGATGATAGAAATTTATCTATTTTTATTTCTGTATCTCCACCATTTGCGAAATCAATTTTATAATTTTCACTTAAATTAATATTTGATGCGTCCGATATCTTAATGCCCCATATTTCTTCATAATTTGGAAAAAATAATTTCATATTAATATGGGTTTCTTTATATCCAGTATTAAACTTGGGACTATTTTTTTGTCGTATTGCACCGCCAACTAAACTACCAGTTTTAAACTGAGTATTAACATCAATGGACAATGGTGGAACATAGAAATTTGCTGCACCGAGTCTGAGGTGAAATATGTCTGGATTATTTGGCGCAACATTAGCTCTATACGGGGAAGACCCCATTGCTGCTTTGATCCTGTCTGCTGTATTAGTGAATTCAAATGCCATTTTGAAAATGGCTTCACCAGTTGAATTAATACCAAAAGCTTTTTCTAATGAGTCGTAAAAATCTTGCGAATTATTTAAAGTGTCTTCTGACCCACCACCTCTACCTTCGTTCGAATAATCTGCGACAACTGCTAGAGCATCAAGTAAAAATTTACCCAAACTCGGTATATAATAATATATGGATGCTAAAGTTAATGGATCTTGCTTAAGTTTGAGAATGGCGTCACTTAAAGCAATTAGCCACGGTAAATCCACTTCATCATCCGTATAATTTTCTGCGGATTGTTGTATTGTATATGTATTAGCTAGTCTTTTTTTTGCAAAATTGGATATCTCATACGCATACGCTGCGACATCCAAAATACCTGATTCTTCTATTTTTTCAAAAAACTTTTTTACATATCTATCAGCTACACCACCTTCTGATTCTGGTTTTATAAAATCTGACTGTATTTTTTGAAATGTTCTTAAATATGAAGAAACTCTTGCCGGACCTTGCGCATCTTGTGTTCTACCTTTATCTTTAAATCCGTAATCAACTAATAATCCTATAGCTGTTTGATGAGAGTATTCTTCGGATCTTAATTTAGAAAGAAGTTTAATTATATCGCTTGTATATTCTTGATTTAGTGGATCATCTGGATTTATAGTGTCTTCATCTTCTGAAGTGCCTGTTGTTTCTTCTAATTCTAATTGATCTAATTCATCATTTGTTATTTCGCCGTCTAAGCCTTTAGATCGCCATATTTGAAGCCTTCTTAGCGTTCTCTCTTTAAAGGTTCTTAATGCATTTGCGCTCCACATAGATAGATCTGTTATGAAATATCTAAGAACAACTATTTCATAATGTGGATCATCTGGACTTACGTCTGGTAAAGAATAATTATAGTTTCCATTTGCGTTTAAATTTTGTATATATTCAACATAAAGTTCTGCAGATATTTGCCCATTAGTAGAATATACTCCTGCAATTGCAGATGACATTGCCAGCTTAGCTGTCATATATCCAAATGGATCATTTTTATCAAAGTATATAAAATTATAACCAGATATTCTAATTCCGCCACTTATTAGATCAAAATAGAATGGTGCATCAAATAAAGGATCTGTCCTAGATAAACCAAAAAAATTAGCTATTCTTTCTTGATCATTATTATTATCTGGATTTAAGCCACTAAGTTCGTCAAAAACTTTATTATAAATATCATCATCAGTAACACATGCTTCTAGTATTTCTTTTGCAAAAGATGTAATTGCCATAAATCCTACTTAAACATCATATTGTTCTGAACAATATTATTAATTCTATAACTTGAAGATTCTTTTTGGGTCATAGATGTATAATTATTAATTATACTTGATTTTCTACCAGAAGTAAAGTTTAGATAATTAAAATTATTATTTAATATTTGTTTTTTTGCATATCTGGCCTTTTGCATTTGTGGATTTGCATAGCCAGTATTATTCATTTGTATGTGGGCTGCGGGGGCGTATGTTAAACCTTCAAAAGAAGGTCTAGTTCTTGTTTCTGAAGCGTTTTTTATTGACTCTTTAGAACTTTCTACAGCTTGCTTTTTATTTCTTTGAGCTTCAATTACTTCGTTGGAATCTTTTTGAGCTTTTTCTTTTCTTGGAGAAGTGTCTTTAGGAGTGGAAGCAGCATCGCTTAAAGACTTATTTTGCTCTTTTATGCCCATGTAAATCTCTCTTTATTCACTAATAAGACGAAGCCAGTTTAGAATACGGATCATCCGTAACTGAGGGGATTGTATTATATATAGTAGTATCTATTGGGCCATTAGTAAGCCCCCTAGCTGCTTCATTAAACCTACTAATGTCATCCGGAGATCCCTGCACAGATACGTTATATGACAAACCTGGTTTATATTCCTGAGGTACATACGCTAAACCTGGGTATTCTCTACTAGGAATTTTCTCATATGCCGAACCACCGGGCAAAAGTGGTGGACCCTTCATATCGTCATTGGATCTATCTCTAAAATGTCGGTAAACTAAAGATCCAGATATTGCAACTGCAGTCGTGACTGCTGTGCCTTTGAATAGCTTATTGCGCGACCATAACTGTCTTACTTCGCCAAAATTAAATCTTTTATAATTTGGAAGGGTTGGATCAGGTAAACCTTCAGCTAAAGTCCTACTTACATCTTCTGCGCCTTGAGCAATTTCATCAACTATTTGTTGGACTCTTGGTGGTATGTTTACAGACATTGCAGAAGCTTGTGCTCCAGGTTCTGCTTGACCTATTAAATCTGAATATATCCTGGCAAAATCCTGTCTTATTTCCTCTGCTGTTTTTGCAGTTCCTCTAGTTGTCAAAGTTTTTTCTAAATCTATATATTCTTTTAAGCCTGTTTCAGCCTGATGTCTTGCAATCATTGCTTCAGCGACTTGCTGGATATTAATTGCTACATCATCGGATACTTCTTCTGGTAAAGCTTCTAATGCTAACCTAGATAATATTTGCCTGTCTCCTTCTAGCATTTGTGAAATACTTCCGTCAATATTTCTATAGTGACCACTTTCTAATATTTGTTTTGCCTGATTTCTTAGGTCTTGTATATTTTCTGTAGATTTTAATTGGTGCATCCTGTCAAAAATTTCCTTAGCTTTTCGATTAGCTGCAGCAAATTCTGGGGCAGAATATTTTTTTATGTTTCTTAACTCTCTAGTTAAAGTGATTTGCTTATACATTTCCGACATTAATGAATCGCTTGGACCAGATTCCAATATTGAAGGAGAAATATTTAAAAGATCTGGAATTTTCGTAACAGTTCTATTTCCTTTCTCATCCAAAAAGGCTGTAGAAAGATATTCTTCCACTGCATTAATCATTATCTCTGCTGTCATATTTTCCGATTGAGCTGCTACAGCAATACCATGGTATACGTCTCTGGCAATTGCTTCAGACGCAATATTAAAATTAAATACTTGAGCTGGACTTAATTGACTAATCTCCTCTGGCCCCATCTTGAATACGGCTTCCAATAAAGGTTTTTTGCCTTCAATAATATTTTCAGCTAATTTTCTGGCTTTCTGAATATTTTCTGTAGTTTCTCCAGCAAAATATTCTATTCTTTGAGTTTGTTTTTTGTACGCATTTGCTAATGCATTTCGTTTCATTCTGTCTAATTCTGACATAGTTTCTGCTAACTGTTTTTGTTGTCCACCCAAATATGCAAATTCATGCTCTGGGTCAAGACCAAACATTTCAACTAGTCTTTTTTGAGTTCTTTTTTGTGTTGCAAATATATTGGTTTTTTCACCACTCATAACAGGGCTTTCAATTGCTTCTCTTTGTATTTCGGCAATCTTTTGCATTGTTGTGTTACTTTGCTTTTCCGCTTCTAAGGCATTGATTTGACTTTGAAGATTTGCTATTTTTCTAACATGTCTTGGATTTATTTTTCCTAATTGACTTTGCATTTGACTAATCTGTAAATCATACGACTCTTCTATTCCTTGAGAAATAGAAGCTAAAAATGTATCAACATCTTCACCCATAAGTCTTCCAAGAAGAATTTGAGTATCTATAAACTTTTGTTCACCAGTAAATCTTAAAGTTGCCCCTATCTGTCTACCGGTAGCTGAAATAATACTGCCAACTATTTCGTCTAACGAAAATACCCCCTCTCTTAAAACGGCTTTTTGCTTACCGTACAAAGTTTCATATAAAGCTTTTGCCATACCTTCTTCGTTACCATAATAAGATCCTTCATTTAATGCTTGAATTATATTAAATATATGTTCTTTCTGAGAGGAAGCTAGTTGTCTTTCTGCTGCAAATCCAATACTGAGGTCAATAAATGTTTCTGATGATAATTGACCTATTTGAAAATTATCTAATATAAATTTTGCTTGAGCTTCTGGAAGATTTCTTAAACTTTCCTCAAACCAATCTCTAGTTCCGCCAACTACTGTTAGAATATTTACAGACCCACCAACACCCCTTACTGCTCCAGCAGCAGCTTGCTCTGCTGTATCTGTTACTTTTGTTAATTCCATTATATTAAACGTTGTTCCAAATAATTCTCTAATAGTTGGATTATCAAAATGCTCACCCATTACCTCCAATACAGCATCACCTCTTTCTGCAGCTGGTAATCCTAAAGCTTGATCTATCTTTAAAAGAATATGTTCTGGTATTGCTGCCCTTCTTTGTGCAGCGTTGATATCTGTTGTAAGTGCTTCTGAGACTGGTCTAGAAAAATCAAAAGCTCCTGCTTCTTCAAATATCTTAAATACTCCTGGCCTACTATATTGCGGTTCTGCAGCAAGGTCTTTTACAGCTAAAGGCGAAGATCCATATCTTATTAAAGATTCAACAATTTTAGGCTTATCGCTAATATTCATTACTGATATATGTTTATTCTTTTCTAATAAATCATAAACATCAATAATTGCCTGTCTTACCTGATCGGCGTTTTCTAGCTCTCCAGGAATTTCTTTTATAAAATTTTCGAGACCAGATTTATCTAATCCAAGTATTCCTTTTAATCTTAATAAACCGGAAACATCCTCAGATCGACCAGCTCCAGCCATTAAACTTGCCTCATTAAGAAGTTGTCTTTCCTGTATTAATTGATCTAAATGAGTCATAAAAAGGTTATCTTCATCTTGCGCAAACATATGGAATATTGTTTCAACATCCATTGCTGGTATTCCATATACAATTTCCTCTAAAGAAGTAGGCTGCCTTAGCAGCGGCATCATAAATTTTCTTATACCATCTTTATCTATGTACGTTGCAAGTTTTGGAAGACCTTTGTCGTCCAAGTCCATTCCACCCAAGGCGTGTCTAAAAACTCCTACTGTATCTCCGCCAAATAATAAAGCGTGTCCCACAGATCTAAATTTGAACATATCTTCGCTAATTCCGAATATATTTTGTGCTTCATCAAGAGAATTAATTCCTTTAGATCTTAACATTTCCGCAGCTTTATCGCTAACTGTAATCCCAGCAACCTGTGTTGACCCACGTCCTAGGAACGGCTTTCTAATTGGGTCACCACTTAGCGCTTGAAGTTCAGTGTTTAGGGTAACTCTTTTGAGAGTGGAATCAACTGGTGAAACTCTTTGATTTGCAAAATCAATAGCATACAATTCTTGTGAGTACATTCTAAAAATTTGATTGATTACTGCTGGGTGTTCAGATGGATTTGAAGTAGACATTATTGCTGTTTGAACCTCCCTAGCAATCATTCTATTCTTTAGTGCACCTGGTCTTTTTGCAGCGTCTAGTCCAGCTATTTCAGCGTCTGTTACCGCAGCCTGCATATCAATTTCTTCCAGAATTTTATCTGGAATTTTACCAGTTTTAAATATTTCCTGTATTTCATTGATAACTCTTCTTTTTTCTATATCCCTCATGGCTCGTGCTTCTTTATTTTCAAAAATTTCTCCATGAAATATAGTCATTAATTGATCTACAGCTACAGCCTCTCTGTGCCCGCCAATTCCAGAAAAATTTAAAATTAAAGATTCTCTACCAAATCCTAATTCGGACTTTATATCAAACTCATCTAAAAAGACCGCATACTGAGATAGCTCTCCTTCTAAAGGAATATTTCTATAAATTGATTTGATGTTTCCAAGTCCTGGGAAATTGCCTCTTGCAGTTACCTGATCATGTTCAGCGGCTAGCAAAAAAGTCCTCCTAAGAGATTCTAATCTAGATTGCTCTTCTAGAATTTGCTGTGCCAACTTATTACTTGAAGATAATTCAATTAATTTTTGATCCCCAAAATTTGCTTGAGCTATTTCGTCTAAGTGCTTTAATTTTCTATCTATTAGACTTAGATTATCTCCCTTTTCCAAAGAAGATCTTAATCTAATCAACTCCTGATGATACATAGAGTTTGCCTTATCATTAGCGTAGCGTGCAATATCGCTTTCTAATTCTTCATAAAGCGTTTCTTGCATTCCTTCCGTATTTGATAATTCAATATATTTTTTAAGTGTTGGAAAATTTTCCCTAATATATTCTGCGGTGTTAGTTTTTGCTACTCTTTGAAAGAATTTGGTGTTTCCAATAGTTGAACCATCCGCTGCTGTTTCCACTGATAAGAATAAGTTTTCTATAAGACTACTATTGAATTCTTTGGAAACATATTCATTGCCAACTTTTTTATAAAGAGATCTTGTTTCTGGGCCCAATTTTCTATATTGTTGTTTGCTTATTTTTGTTCCGCCACTTAAGAAATCTTGCAGAGATTTACCTCCTGCTTTATGCATCTGATTACCGAAATGACCTTCTTTCATGAGTCTATTATGTTCTATAATGGATCTTCTTAACCTGTCTAATTCTAATGTTCTATCAAGTTTTGTTGTTGAACTATCGGCAACTTCGAAAAGACCTTCTTCATATGCCTCTAATATTCTTCCAAAATAATCATCAGGATTTACGTCTTGCCACATTTGCGCAGTAGCTAGTGGGTTGAAAGACTTTCCGTATGATTCGAACAATCCACCCTCTGATGCAAGATCTATATTGTAATCATACAATCCTCCAAAAGCGTATTTTTCAAACATGGTTAGTGATTTATCGCCAAGATAAACTTTTTGTAAAGCTAATTGTCTGGCTTCTTGTGGACTGAGTAGTCCACTTCTTAATTGCTTTGCAATTTCGTCAGATCCTTGTGCTAAAAACTCTATAAGTTCATTTCCAGCTAAAGAGATTGGCCTATCTGATACAATACCTTTAGCTCTTTTAATTATCTTTTGAAGAGTTGCCATTACTTTTGTTGAATCTCCAGATTTTAAAATTTTTGATATTTTTGCTGGATCAAGAATTTCATCATCAGTTATAGCTAGCAGCATTTCCGTAGTGTACGAGTCTACTATTTTACCATCTATAGTCATCTGCAATATTTTATTTGTTTTATCATCAACAAAAACAGATCCTGCTAAAGCGTTGCTCGTTTTTCTTTTTTCGGCTATTATTGAACCAATACTTCTTTTTCTTTTTGCACGCGCGGATAATAAATCACCTTCATCTCCTAAAGCTAGTTCATCACCGAAATTTAATATTCTTAATTGAACACCTTTGCTGAAATCATATTTCAATTCACCACCATCTTGGCCAAAATGTTTAGATAAACCTTCTAACATATTTTTTAGATTTTTCATTTCTTCAGTACCAGTATCAGTAGTTCCTAAGATCTTAGCTATTTTTTCATTTAAAACTTGTTCAATTTCAGAAACTCCCCCTAACCTATTTGTTAAGTTTGATGTATAACCAGCTTGAGATAATAAATTATCTGTTAATTTTGATCTATGGGTAGCAAGATCTATACCAAGCAGTCTGTATTCCGCTAAGTCCTCAAAAGCACTAGCAACATCATCGTATACAATGTCAAGAATAGGTATTCTAAATTTTATCTTACCATCTATAACAGCTGCCTCAACAGTGCCTGCTGCACCAGCATCTGTTTTACGAAGATGCACATTAACAGCAGCTAATCTTTCTTCCATTGTTGGAAAAAAGGAAAACAAATCACCAGGTTCATTTAAATTTAATGTAGTAGATATTTCACTAGCACGATCCGCAGCTTCTTTGGCTCGTTTGAACATCTCTTTTTTACTATAATCAAATGGATTAACCAGCATTGTTAGATTCCCGAATTAATATTAATTTTTTGATTTCCAAATGGAGTTGTCTGCTTAAACACTTTTCCGGAAACATTATGCCTTTGCATGAGTTCTTGAAGCCTTTGAGAAACCTCTTGTTCAGATGGATAATATTTATCAGATTTTCTAAAGAAATCTGGATAACTTGGATTAACTAAATTTGCTTCTTTTACCTGTTGTGGATAGTAACCCATTTCTGATAACTCTAGACCCATTGATTGAGCTATCTTAATTTTTACTTGGTCCATGTTGGTGTTAGGATGCCAACCTTCCCATGATGAATCTGGTAATTCGTGTTTGGCAAAATACTCCACTAAATCTGGTCTTTTTTCCACCCTAGAGCCCCAAGATGCCTGATATATTCTTCTTTCTAAACGTCCAGCGGTTGAAAGAACTCTTTCTCTTTGATCTTCTGGTACGTTAATCATTGCTTTAAAATGTTCTCTTTTTCTCTTAGGAATTGCCAAAGAAAGTGACTCTATGTCTGTACCATATTTGCCGGTTCCTATATCTTCGACAGGAGCTCCATACATAGTTCTTTGAGCTGCCATTCTATATTTATTTGCTTCACCGGCATTTCCTTGTTGTCTAGATATATTTTCTAATCTTTTATTTTTTACATAAGTTAAAATATCAGTATATTCTTCTAAAGCTAATTCTTTTTTTCTACTCAAAGGAATATATCTTTTACCGCTTAATTCTTCTTTTACGCTAGTAGTCAAAGATGCAACGGCCCCAACTGTTGCCCCAACCGCTGTTGAAATTAATCTTCCCCTATGACCAACTCCAACAAGAGCTCCGAATATTCCCATTGCAACAGTTGCTCCAACAACATCTCTCTGTGAAGCACGGTTGATCATCGGTTTGATATAGCTTTCTACAGGCCTTTGCCATTCTGGGAAAGTTGTACCATAAACATTGGATCTTTCCCAATCTTCAACTGCAGTTCTTTTTCCTATAGTTTTATTAACTATAAAGTTATCTGAGTGAGCTATATATTCGCCAATTCTTCCTGCTATATTTCTGGTAACACCGCCTCCAGTTTCAGAATATGATTTTCCTTTAAATTTATAATCAGAAAATTCATATCTTTTTGTGGTATTTGCTACTTGCGCTCTTATTTCTTCAACTTTACGCATTTCTTCTTCAGATAGATTCATTTTGTCTATCTGCTTATTCAAAGATTTATATTCTTTTGAATAAGGAGCAACATCTCCTAAAATATCTAATTTATTGACGGCACCGTACTTTCCAGTTTCATCTGGGTACATTTTATGAAGTCGTTCATACCCAATACCAGGTAGTCTCAATTCTCCTTCTTGGACTTTTGTGTATGGATCACCTGATGTAAAGTCTACAAAATATTCAGGTCCAGGTAAAAATGGGTATTGTTTGCCCATCTTATTTTTAATTGGATTAATAAAATCTACGCCGGATCTTTCTTTCGGTATAAATCTTCTTGTAATTTCAGAAAATTCAATATTAGAGATTGCGTCCTGGCTAGGTAACGGTATATCACCTAGGCCGCCCAAATTAAGATCCCAAAATGCTCTAGTTGTACCATAAGCTTTTGCGGCGGATTGTAGTACTGACTTATCTGGTTCTATATCTTTATTTCCTAAACCTAATGATTCTCTTAAAGAAGAAATGCCAAAACCATATATACCGGCCATTTCCTGTAATCTATAACCAAGATCACCAGCTTGATACTCGATAGAACCAGTATTAATTGGAGAGCCAACCGGGACAATTCTAGGTGGCATTACTCCAGAAACTTTAGGCGTTCCATATTGACTGTTTATGCGACTCCTTAAATACATTTCGTTTGCTTGCCCAATTGTTTGCTGAACATTGTTTCGTGCTGTTTGCATCGATCCAGATCTATCTGCTAACTTTTGGTTTTGAGCAGAAACTGCCATTTGCCTATATGACATATTATTGGCGTAAGTATTTTTGCCCTGCGTGTCCTGAGATATCATCGGCACAAACTGTTGTATGGGTACATTCTGTAGGTTTGATCCTGATTGTATAGCGTTTGGAGTAGGTGGTAATATTTGATTACTAATATTTCCCGACGTAGGAGTTCCATACGAAATTGCCGAATTAATTCCAAAGGGATATGCTGCGGTATTGTATGCTCCAGAGGATCCAACAGGAGCGTATCCAGATAACGCTGAATTGACTTCTTCCTCATGCATTCGTACTTGTGGTTTTAAAATTCTTCCTACAGTTGCATTGGCGATAGAAGTAAGCGGACCAAATGGTCCTGTAAAATATTCTCCGGTCAATGGATACGGTCTATCCTCATAATGTTTTCTTTCAAATCTATATGGATCAAGAGGTCTTAGCGGCGAAGTATCATTATAAAATAAAAACTTTTCTACTGGACTACCATATGTGTCCTCTGTAAATAAGGCTCCTGCCTGCAGCCTTCTATACCAAGATGGCCGATAATACATAATTTTTCCACCGGTAAATTTTGTATTACCTAATGGCCAATATCTACCTTGCCTTATGGGTACTTCGCCTTCAAGTAGTTGTTCTTTTTTTTCACCATAGCTCATGCCACCTGGGATTAACCCAGAAGCAAGCGCTTGCATTTCCACAATTCCGCGACCTATTGCAGTTGTGACTAATGGTTTATATACTCGTCTATTTTCATCATCTTTATCACTAACAATACCTCCAGCAACTCTGTCAGCTGTTATTGCTGCAGTGCCGGCGATGTACGCGGGCAGGACTCTTTTCCCAACCATCCCGCTGGAAAACATAGATAATGGACCAGAAAAATCTGATGCTTCAAAACCTGTTCCTATTGAAGAAAAGTATTTATCAAGTCTTTGGACGCTATGCTGTACAGGTAAACTACCTAAAGAATAGGCTTCTGGGTCTCTATACGTAGAGATCCCGATTGCACTAGACAAAGTTCTTCCAAGGCCAACATTTTTTGTTGCTGTTTTAAATGTTGGAACTAATGTAGTTGATTGGCCAGAACCCAATGGGTCCACCACGCCTTCTGGCATCTGGTATTGTCCACTTCCAAATATTCTTTTTATACTAGGGAGTAATGGTTTAATTAGAGTCTTTGCACCGCCGCCGATATAGGCCTCTTTACCAGATATCAAAGGATCAAGTGATGATCTTAAGGAGTTAGCTTCTAAAGAAGCTACCATTGAAGGATCATTTAATTGACCCATCAATGTTTTTGTCCTGTTAATGGCGTTTTGTGTACTTGTTAGACCTGGATTATAACTCATAAATGCTGCATCGTTTATTGTATTAAATAATGTAGATAATTGTGATTCAGCTTTTAGTCCGGCGTCTATTCCACCTGTTTTGTATAAATCATCAGCTATTTTTAATAATTCTTCAGAAAACTTTGCTTTTGGAGCTCCACTCATTAGTGCATTAAATGATGTTACAAAATTAAATAATTCATTTCTTATTTCATCAAATTCTGTTGTTTTAACGCTAGACTTTTCTGCACCGTGCGCGAGAGCCGTAAAATCCATAGAAGTTGCTCTACTTTTTACTCTAGAAAAAGCTTTATATAATTCACCGACGTTTACATTACCGGATTTAGCAGCTTGGCCTATTCCTGATTCAAGTATATTAAGTGCATCAAACAAAGATGATTCATCATTTATTTCACTAATTCTAAGGTTGCCACCAGCTAGCGTAAATTTTTGTTTTGGTACTGTTTGACCAGCGTCTTTTGCAGCTTTCATTGCAGCTATTTCTGCTTCTTCAGCTTGCTTCATTACTTTAAGAGGCTGTGCATAATTGCTTAATCTAGAATGCAATAGATCTACAGACCTTAATATTTGTTTTTCTCCGAATAATGGTAGACCAGACTTGCCTAGTATTTCTTCTCCAGCTTCATCTACAACCTTAAGAATGCTCTGTCCAGAAGGAAGAGTTGTTGAAGCAATCCTTGCAGTCACCTTTTTTCCAGCAACATCTATTACTGCACCTTCAGGACTTAATAGGCCGCCTATAATTTTTGGATTTGTTATGTCTAAATTTCTATTTAAGAATCTTTTACCATAGCCTATAAGAGAGTTTGGCTGTTCGGCCGCAATTGACAATCTATCTTTAATAGATATTACTCTCTGTTTTCCGAGAATTTTTTCTAAGAATGGAGATCCCGTTTCTCCAGTTACTTGGTATGCTTATGAGCCGGTAAGCCCACATGCTGTACGAGCTCCTCTTGTAAACATTGCAGAAGAATCCGTGATAAATGGTCTATACTCACCGGCTAATTCTTGACCTCTTTCTCCAGGAATACCGGAATATGATATTACCTTACCCTTTGTTGGTTTTGTTTTGTAGAATATTTGATAAGCTGAATCTTTTGGAAATGCTCCTCGGGCAAATGGTTGACTGCTAAATTGTGATATGTATTGAATACTACTTGTATCCGCCATGCCTTTAAAAGACTCATATCCAAAAAGATTTGCTGGATTAAAACCTAAAATTGGAAATTGAAGTTCTGACCCTAGGAATCTTCCGACTTTTCTAGCAGCGCTGGGGATTGCATTGATATCTACTATTTCTCCACCACTAGTTCTATAAACTCCTTTTAATACCTTATTGCTTATACTACCAACAAGTGGATCATCGAGAATTTGGTAATTAGATACCAAGTTAAGCAAATATTCTTCTCTAGATAAGGCGTTTTTTAATCCAGTTTTTGGATCTGTATATATTTTTTTTGGAAATGCCCTAGACACCAAACCTTCATCTTGAGCTTCCGTTAAAGTTAATGGTTTCAAGCCAAGTATATTAGCTCCAGATGGAATTATTCCCGAACTTATACCCTTATTTGCTACTAAAAATCTTCTTAAATTAACATAATCAGATGGATCAATACCCCTATTTCTTATGGCACTTTCTATTTGTGATCTTGCTATATATGATCCGTCTTTAGCGGTTAATGGTATTCCAAGTATCTGTGCTGTTTTTCTTTGTAAACTTAATTTTTGTTCAAAACTTAATTCACCGATATAGTCTGCAAAAGATGATTTTTTATTGGATAAAGAGTTAGACAAAAATTTTGGTGCATCTTGTCTAATAAATGAATTCCATTTACGAGTTGCAGTTCTGCGAATTTCATCTTGTGTTCTTGCAGTAACAAATTTTTCATTTGCACTTAATAACGCATCTTGTAAATGGCTAGAACTTATTATATTTGTTTGATTATTTTGTAATCTAGTTTTTCTTGCCTGTTTACCAAATCTACCAAGAAAAGGTACGTCATTCAAATATGTATTTGACAAGCCATAATATTGACTTAATAATTGGTCAAAATAATCCTTCTGACTTGCAGCATATATTTTTTGCTTACCTATGGATATAGTTTCGGTTAAATCAGTTAAATTACCCTGTCTATCAATTGTTCGTGGAAGTTGATTAACTTTTAAATTACTAACAAATTTTTTTAATTCATCATCAGGAATGTTTATAGTTTTATTTTGAACTCTTTTTTTTAATTCTTTGTATATAAGTTTTTGATATTCTTCTTGTTCAACTTCTCTATAAATTTGAGAGTCTTTAAATGTCGAGTTTTGACCACCAAATAAAGCTAAACTTTTTAATGATTTAGTTAAAGCAGTTCCTTGTAACGATTCAATTTTCTTAACAGCATCTTGTAAACTCTTACTACTGACTAAACCACCCGAGTTTGCTACAATTTCATCAAAAATTGCGCCCTTCTGCATTGCATCGTAAGCTTTACCGGTTATCTTATATTCAGTTATACCTGCTTGAAATCCACTTTTTATTCTGTTAAATTGAGGAATTTTTGATACAACATCATTAAAAGATATGTTTTTCAAATACTGTTTTGCAGCTGCTTTTTTATCAAAAGATTGATTAGCCTGAGAAAGCCCATGCCTCAGCGTGTGCATATTTATCGTTAGGCCGACCTCATCCTTGAAAGCGTTTGTCCCTGCATTAAATCCACTAGCTACTTTAGAAGCAAATCTTAAAGCTTTATTAAATAATTTTGCGGAGTCATGACCAACTTCAGATAATAATTCTCCAATATCTATAAAACTGCTATGCATCTTTTTGCGCAGTGGTGTTAAAGCGGCCATTTCCTCCTTAGCGTATGCCAAAGTATTTAATGAGCTTTTTGCTGCAGTGGCAGTGGCTCCCGCAAATTCAAACGGAAGTATCATTGTTGCTATATACTTTAATGAACTAAGAGTAAAATCACTAATAACATCAGCTGGGTTGTACCACTTAACTTTTCTTTTATTTGGATTTTCAGATTCTGTTAATGGACTTATAACACCTTTTTCCACTCCATAAACGGCTGGTAAAGTATATGGCAAGTGCCTTGCTGTTCTTACTAATCTTCTTTGTACTTCATCTCTCCACGCATAAGACGCTGCATTCTCTCCGGTGATTCCCGATGCTGCTGATCTTATGTCGTCTGCAGTTTTATAGGAAAACCATGAAGTTGTGGATGATCTACCTGGGTCGAATGATGTATGTACTATTGAGTCATACCCAGTAGTTAAAACGCCATCTCTAGTAAATACTAACTTGCCTTCATTTTCCGGTCCACCCACATACCTAGCGTAACCTTGGAGCTCATCTAAATATTTTCTGAGATCAAGAGCATCTTCTACAAATCTAGAGGCAAGTTTTCCTCTTAGTGTAACATTGCCGGCGTCTGCTGTGTCCTGTATGTATTTGCCAAGCTTTAGACCGCCAGATTTCACTATCTTACCAAGGACTAAAGAGGAGGCAACAACACCAGCTGTTGTTGCTAAAAATCTAGCTATAGGATGATCATGAAGAGCTTTAGATATAAATCCAGAGTTAGGCGAAATACCTTCTCTTTCATCTCCAGAATAAGGAATATCCCTTGTAGTTATTCCATAACCTAAACTGCTTATTGGCCCTGGATCTCTTATCAAAACTTCTCCCTACTAAACTGCTCCCCATAGCTTCTGGGCAATTGGGTCGTGAACTAAATTTTCATCTACTACAGACTTTTTATTCTTATTGCCAGATAGTTGACTTTGAGCCTGTTCGTTTGGATCTATTAGTTGAAGACTAATATTACTTGGCTGAACTCCATTCATAGCCTGTCTAATCTCAATAATTTTTTCAGAAAGTGCTACGTTATAGGCCAATTGACTAAACGTCATTAAATCAAGTTCATCTGGGCTGTATGTAGATATAGTAGCCAAAACAAAGGCTTTCATTAAATTCTTAACTTGATTTATTTGATTTCTTTTTTCATCAAGAATACTTGATGCTAAAGATACTGAAGTAAGGGCAGATTGGTCTAAGACATTTTGTGCTAATGATGATACATTTCCAGGAGGAATTTTATTAATATCAAAATCTTCTGGATATACTATAGCAAAATTTAATATTAAATCTTCTATATCCGCAGAAGAGTAGTCTTCTAGATCTTTTAGATATAAAATTTCATCGTATTCTTTAAAGGTTAATTCTCTAAAGATAAGGTCATAGTTTTTTATTTTTACGGAATAAACATTTCCATATGTATTTTTAAGTTCAAATATTTTTTCCGAATTCATTTTATTATTATAACTGTCTTACCTCTAGCGCAACGAACCCAGATGCCTCTAGAACTTCTTGGGCAATTAGAGAGGGCATTCCGGCCATAACTCCACTTAATGATTTTTTATCATACTTTGGAAAAAGAATGCATAATTCAGCTATTGTTTCTTCGTTCCACATATTTGCTTCTGCGGAAGTTAATTGTCCGTTCTGAATTAATTGCTCCATTTTCTTGACAATTTGCTTGTACTCATTACGATTTAAAACTCTCCAAACAATATGCTTATCATACGTAATAGAAGTTACGTAAACTTCTCCAAATTTGTTTTTCCAATCTTTAATCATACCAGCATTGGGGCCATCTTCCCACAGTTCCTCGTCATCATCAAGATCTTCTATACTCGAAACTTGCTCTTCGCTTTTCTCTAAGGGTTCAGTGACAGTTGGCGCTTGCTGCTTTGGCTGCTCTTGCTCAAGAATCACATCATTTATATCTTCAAATGATTCAGTATCATCTAGATCTAAAACATCTTCAATATTTGATACTTGCACTTTTCTTTGATTTGACATATTTTATTATCTCCTTATATTTTAATCAAAACATTATATCATAATAGGGATTGTATTTCAATATACCCTAATAACTCCAAGTTATATTTGGATCTGCTCGTAGCTCATCGTACGTTCTTGTATCTGTATTTGAGTGAGAATTTACAATTAAATTCTTTACAAAAGAAAGATCAGTATCACTGTAATATATATCTCTAGCGATAAATTTATAAAATTCAGTAATTAACTCATTAGGTCCATAACTGCTTGCCATGCTAACAAGATTAACTTGTTGTAGAACAATCTTCATTGGATTAGAAGCGGAACCAGGTTTTACAGATCGCTCATTCGTATCCGACAAGAGCATTCTGTCAAGATTGTTTGATATTGAAAAATCTTCGTCCCTAACAGCAGCCATGGGCGAAAGGGCTGTTTCTTCGGCGCCATAGACAATAATGAGATTAAACGGTGGATGAGCACTAAATATATGATTAGTATTTCCACCTGACTGAGCAGCTGGGTCGATAGTAATTCTATCCAATTGGCTATAGGCCCAATATTTTTCTATATTTCTTTCATCTTCTGATGAATTCATTGATGGATACAAAGAAGAGACAGTACTATTAAATGTTTTTGAATTTGGATTATTTATGGTTCTATTCTTTGCAGTTTTTTCTAATAATTCAGTCATTCTTCTTGGATACCTAGAATGTACTGCCAAAGTACCAGTAATAATTCTAGTTCCTAATAAAACTGTGTCATAATTATATGACCAAAATCCATAAACCGGCTGCTTTTCCTGTTCTATGAAGAATGTCATAAGTTGTATATCTAATTCATCTTGTGGGTCAAATAATCCATCAATATATACTCTAATATCTTCTCCGGCAAAAAAATAATCGTAATAGTTACTAAATGTATTTTCAGAATCAGATGATCGACCAGACCAAACTCTGTCTATTGAATTAGACAGCGGATCAAAAGATTTATCAAAAGACCACTGTCCTTTTCTATTACCAGGAATCCTGTAGGCCATAATGTGTTACGCCTTTACTTTCTTTTCTACCATATTTGAATTATAGAGACTTGTTAAATTATCTACAACAATATCACCAAAAACATTAACAGATGTACTTATATCTCGATTTCTTACTTCATCTGGCTTAGTGGAATCTATATTTAAGTCATTTGTCAACTTAACCATAGGCTGTATTCCTCTCGCCATATATGTATATGTAGCTTCTGTGACTAGGTCATCTATTGATATAGTTTGACCTTCATCAATTATCGTAACCCCAAATATTTTCATTTTAGCAGCTTGGCCATATTCATTAAAGAAACTGACGACAATATCAAATGGAGGCAACATGTCAGCCAACGGTGCAAAAAAGCCATTATTTCTGGCTAACGCCTCCTTGTACTGCCTAATTCTATAAAAGGCATACTCGTTAAATACTATAAAAATTAAACTACCTCCTATTGTTCTGCCGCCTTTTACAAATCCTCTTGGATTTACGTGTCCAATAGTTCTAACTGGTGCGTTTTCTCTGTGTATAGAATATGATAAAGTTTGCAGTTCACCTAATTCTATAACATCTCCATCTGAAGTAAAAGATCCATTTTGACCTATTTTTGGTACAACAATTGTTGCTACGGCGTCTGCTCCAGAAAAAGACATATTAGATAAAGCCGTCTTTGGATCATAGTTTGAAGATAGCTCCCTTTCGGGTTTTGCAATGTTGTTTGGAAAATTTGTGTATATTTCAGTAGTCATGAAACCTCTCTAAATACAAAAGGCGCACATAGGTATACCCCATGTACGCCTTTGTATAACAATTGTTTTATTATCAGGGTCTGATTATATCAGAAGACAACTTGCTACTGTTCAAGAAATCTAGTTCAGTATCTGTTGGAGCTTCCAACAAAGGATCTGTGGCAACAGTGTACATTGGTCCAAGTTCACGGGCTACATATGTCATTGTCTCTTCAATGACAATGTCGTCCATTGAAGCTCCTGAACCTTCGTTGAGAAGTTCTACTCCATAGATAGATCTTACTGCTGCTTGACCGTATTCGTTAATAAATGTTATTGTGATATCAAATGGTGGAATTTGGTCGGCGTAATATGGTACTTTTTTAACTACACTTACAGACTGATCATTTACATCAACAATGCCGCGATACTTATAGCTGGGGTCACCAGGAAGAGCATTATGGCTTCTTGTGTAGAAGACTTGACTTGGATCGCCATTTGCGCGGTTCTTGTCAAGCATTGTGTAGAGTGCTGGGCGATCAAAAACTGTAAATATCAAAGAGCCAGCAATGCCTCTTTTGCCTCTTGAGAAGGAGCGAGGATTGGGCGAACCCATTGTATAGACAGGGGCTTTTTCTCTTGTCACTGAAAAAGTAATTCCAGAAAGAGCGCCTATTTCAATTCCACCAAATGTTGCGACGATGTCGGCACCGGAGAAAGTTGTATAGGTTTGCAGATACTTATTGATTGATCCGTTTGGATCTCCTAAATTAGCCATTGTTTTACCCTCCTAATCGGTAATTATTATAGATTAATGGCCACTTGCACTTCGATTGTCTTAAGTTCAAAGGCAGGTGTTAATACGAGATCTACAATCGCTTTGTTTTGATTGGGGATGTACGAAACTGTAAAATCGCTACCCAGCAAAGCACCTGTTAATTGCATACCTCTCATTGCTGAAGTAATTGCTGTTTCCATTGAATTTCTTACTTGGATATTCGATGGTTCACCAATAAACTTCTGGCAAACTTGTCTAATTAGATTTGTTGCATCGTTGATAATTCTTCTAGTTGAAAGTCTTGTATAATCTGATGTTGATTGTGCAAAAGTAAGACCTTCGCCAAATACTGAAACTTTATTGAAATTAATAACTACAGTATTTACGCCTTTATCACTCAAGCTTGTTTGCTGAGTTCTTGAGGGAGTGTATCTAAGTGACTCTACATTGTAGAGTGGCTTATTGATAATTGAACTGTATGAAGGAAGTCTACTTAATGTAGCAGCCAATGAGCAGGCTCCGTTTGAGTAGCCAAAACTAGTTGAACCGGAGGCATAGTTGACCGGCTTAACTTCAGCTGCAACAACTGCAACATAAGGGCCAACTTCCTTCCACTGATCGCTTGCATCTCTATTGGGAAGATTACTTAAACCTAGATGTGAGGAAACTTGACCTGGAGTCATTTTCTCAGCGCCAACGTATGCGTTTGGTGCATAAGGTTTAATTCCCATGACTGCTATACAAGGACTTGTATTTTCAGCAATACTCTTAACGGCTAAACCAACCTTATAAGCCCAGTTTGTTGCATATGCGCTACTGTTATCGGCATGGAACGCAAATTCGTCAGCGTCACTTGGAGTTGCAGCTGGCGATTCCCAATCAGTGCTATTTCCTCCCCGACCCCAGGGGACAATAATGTCTGGCTGAGCAGCTTCTGCAGCAGCAAAAGCTGCATCGAGAAGCTCTGCGGATGTTCCACCAAAAGTTGTGCTACTAATTGTAGCGTTTGAGTGGTCAAAAATTGTGTCGGCTGGCAGTGGGACGAGATATACTCTTTCGGCACCGGCAGTTACTAATTCTACAAAGGCTTTGTGTAAATCAGAACCGTCACCAAAAGCTGCTACGACATCAGCCTCATTTGAGGCTCTAACGACATCTAGGTCAGCAACAGCTGAAGCGCTTGTTGCTCCTGAATCTCTTTTTGCGATAACCACAATTCTAGGGCCCGCGGGTGCATCTGTGCGGGACACTGTGTAAAAGCGATCTCTAATTATAGTTGTTACTCCAGGTATAGCCATGTTATATTAGACCTCCAAGTAGGGAATCATTTTTAAGTCTTTATTTATAGTAATGAATAAAACACAAAAACAACCGTACATTAATAATTGCTAAAATTAGTATATAATTTAATAATTTGGAGTAGCTGTTCTTTCAAGATCAACTATATTTATATCTATATTTTCATAATTTGGAGTAGAAGCCTGATTTACAATACTGGACTCATATGCCATCCACGTTCTTGCGTCAATAGCAATTTTTTCAATTCTTTCATTACGTACGGCGAATGTTTTTTCTGTAGTTAACATATAGGTAACAGTTCTTTTATGTATATCTTTATTATCCCTATTAATTTCAGAGTCTGACAACCTTCTAGAATAAACTAATTCAGAAGCGCCGGCTGCTTTAAAAATTGGAGTAAACTCCAGCATAAAGTCTTCAAAAGCTTCAATAATTTGATCACATAAAACAGCCGTATCTAGATCATCTCTTGTGGAATTTGAGAAATCACCCTGTAGAGTGCCAACTTTTGAAAGCACTGAAAAAGATACTATATTTTGAAATTTTTGCCCATATATAGTGACACTATTTGCTAAAACATTTTGTCTCATACGTGGTTTTGGTTCTATGCTATGGGCTTTCCTTAATTCTAAAGCATATGCTATAACTGCTGGAAAATTTATTTCAGTTGTAGCTCCAGCTGGTGCTGAAGATAAATCAGTTACCCCAGAAATAATACTCGGATCATTTACTGTTTTAGATGTTAAAGAACCATTTGGTCCATAAGATCTAGATATTCCATCATCTTTATAGGAATAAAAGGATTCTCTGTTTATAGACGTTGGAATAACTGGTATTTGTGGATGACTTTCTTCCCAAAATTTTTTGACTAGAGTAACAAACTGGAGATATGTTAATGTACCAGAATAAACTTCCTCTATCCCATCTGAATTTAAGGTTCTAAACCCTGGTGCTTGTAGTGCAGATTGGGAAATTGGATCATACCATCTATCTGAATTTGATCTTGTTGGAAAATTTCTATTTAACCAAACCATTTATTTATACTCCTGGTCCTGTCGAAAGTGAAAAGTCTATCTTTTTTAATCCAAAAGATGAAATTAAAGATATACTAATTATAATTTTACTCTTCTCCTTAGGATCTGGTTGAACATTTAAGCTAAAATCTACAATAACTTTAGTATTCTTTAATCCAAGAAGTAAATTTTTTATTTTAGACGTTACATCTTCGTAGCTAAACTTTCCAATTGCTGAATAAGAATAATTATTAATTTCTCCAAGAACAAAAGACATCAATCTCATTTGACTCACTTTATGTAAAGTGGAATTATTATCAGATAAAGTATATTCATTGCTCATATATACTTCGTAAGGAGTGGTTGATCTGGTTTTTTTACCTCTATATATAGTATTTATTCCTAAATTATCTAATGTTTGATGATCAGCGTTTGTTAGGCTAGAGCCATACACCGACATTGCGCCAGGTATGCGAGATCTTATAATACCTATATTTAATGGAGTAGAAGACATCATACCTGCAAAAGAAGCGGCTAAAGAAGATGTGTAAGATGTTTTAATTTGCTGATGTTGAAAAATTGCCTCTCCATACACAGGAATAATAAATCGCCCATTGTCTGAAGTAATTAAATTATTAAAATCGTATTGCGTTAATTTATTAGTTAATACTTCATTATTTTCTATTTCTACAACATCTTGATGTGACAAACCACCAGAATGGGATCCTATAACACCAAGGTGAACATACCCAGTCAGATTATGATAATCTGCACAGCATGCCGCTAACTGAGAAATAAAATCAACATTATTAGTTTTTATTATTGAAGTTTCTAGTGGAACAATTATATCAATAGAGTCTAATTCTTTTATTATTGAATATGTTTCTTGAAGTCGATCATAATATCTTTCATAAAAAGTTGTATTAACATTTACAGAATTATTTAATACAGAAAAAACATCTGTTAAAGTATTTCTATTTAAATAGTTTTCAACATACTCAGAAAAAGGTGCTGCTGCGCATATAATTATATCTCGCGCACCGGCAGCGTAGGCATTTAGGACTCCTCTTAGGAGGGGATTTTTTACATCTCCGCCCAGTAAATCTATAGCAGACTGAACAGATCTTATTTGTATGGGATTATTAATCCCTAAACCATTTGCGTGCCCAATTAGCAAAATGGTAGACGTCTTTGATTCATTTAAATTTTCATAAGAAGTTTTTATATTAGTTACAACGGTACTGTTATTGGATATAACAACGGGGTTTAAAGATACTGAATTATCTTTAATTTGAAAATTTGAATTTAAAACTATTGAACTAGAATTATTTGACGTTCTACATTGTATGTAATATTTTCCCGGAAAAAGATTTTCTGATATTTTATAGGTAAAAGTAATTTCTCCACTATTTTCTATTGAAATAGACCAATTATCATTTTCTGAATTTTGTGATAAATAAGAAAAAGGACCATCTACAACTGGTCCATCTCCATATTCCCCTCTAATGATTGTGATATATATGTCATCAACGCTGGCAATACCGCCAGAAACATACGATTCAGAAGGTTCTATATGCACAGAAAAAGTATTATTACTTACTGAAACTAATTCTCTTCTGCAAAAATTAAATGAATCTGGAATAACTCCAGATACAGACACTTTATCCCCAATAACAAACCCATGATTTTGTGATGTTGTATATATTGGTATATCCCCTAAGACAGGAGAAGATATTGAGGAGACGTCAAAAAAATTATCCTGAGGGTTGTGGACTAAACCATTGACAGTAAATAAAAATTTAAATTCAGCTGTTTGACCTTTATTTAGAGCAAGCATATCTTATTCTCTTCTGCATCCTGTTATCCAATATTGAATTTTTCCCAATCTACCTCGCACAGCTGTTGCGCCTTGCACTATGTAGGAGGTGTAATTCGAATTAGTTTTCATAGAATAATTTTCATATATTCTATCACCTTCTTTAGGGTTTACGTTTGTCTCAAAATAATATGTTGCGTCATAATTAATATTGACACCTTCAACATATTCATCTAGTTGATCTCGAATCATTCTCATTGCAGATTTACCAACGTATCTAGTTGTTACTTTTTCAAATTCATTAAAATAGTTTCCGTTTGGAAGTATTCTTTGTATATAAACATCATGTCCATATTCTCTAAGTAATCTTTTCAAAGACATCTCTACATTAATCACGGCTTCTTAAACCTCTATTGGGCATCGGGTCTTGCTTAGCTGGAATCGTCCTGACCGGACCATATAATTCTCTGTCTGTTAAATATGCAACTTTTCCACCGTCAACTTGTGGCATTTTTCCACCTGAATAAACTGGCCCAACAGTTGGAAGGTCTTTCATTTGGAATCTAAGTGGACCGACTCTATTTGCCAACATTTCTTTTCTAAGAGCAGTAGCAATTTGACACCAAGTTGTTGCATTATCTCTAGTTATTTTACTTCTGGGTATGGATTTATGAGCTAGCTGGAAATCTCCAAGCTGAATTGACACTTCATCATCACCACCATAACCATAAGTTCTACTTAATTCACATGCTGTTGCAGCTTTAATATATTCTAAAGCTATGAAAGATAGATTATTACCTTCTTCGGAATCCAGTAAACTATATATTGATTTAATTTCCAAAGAATGGTTATGAATGATTTCACCAATTTCCAATCTACTTGCATCAGGGAAATACGGCAGTAGTTCATCTGGATCTATATACAAAGGCGATACATCGGCTGCAAAGGTGATTATTTCATCATTTTTTAATGTAATAGTTGGTTGATATTCTTTAGATACTGAACTTACATAAAGCTTTTGTTCAACTACAACAGTATTACTGTTTGCTAGCAGACCGGTAAATTTGACAGTGTATGTATCGGCTACTGTTGGAGTGTAATCGTAATAATAAATAGAAGAAGAGATTTCATCCGCTATCTCAGATACTATTGTTGCATTAGAGGAATTTTTAATTAAAACATTTACAGAAATTGGATTTAATTCAACTTCAACGCCATTTGAGTCTATGTCTTTAAATTTTACAGTGATTCTTACTGTATCACTAACTACCACTTTATCTGTTGACATTTTTACCTCTTAATTCTTAAGCGTTAGATATTATAGTAACGTCTACTGTACCCGCTGAATTATTTTCTAATATAATACTTTCTGCATTGGCTATGGCATAAGCGTTATTCTTATCTACCGATACTGCTACATATCCAGAACTATATATTTCAGCGTTATCCAGTGAGGATATGGCGTATGCGTCATTTAATATTTTATCGACTTCTATTAATCCATAGTCATTATATGACATGAACGATATTGATGAAGAAGTCTCACTATTTTCTAGTATCCCACTTGGAATAGTTACCGTATTTGTATCAACAAATACTAAAGTACTATTTATTGATGGTGGAGAAATGATAACAACTTTTAATACATTAATTCCACCAAAAGTTGACGTAATGCCAAATGATTCTGGCGATACTACATATATTCCATTATAATTATAATGGGCTTGATTATATGCTATATCTCCATCATATTTCATTTAAATCTCTTTATTAGAAGGTTCCGCCATCAATTGTAAAACCACTTAGAACACTGCTATTTCCATACAGGGCCCCTGAAATTCCAACACCACCTGTAACTACTAGGGTTCCAGTGGTATACGAACTGGATGCAGTCGCAGCA